>Ga0099792_10000508_pt1 | contig 14411 bp, 11 predicted proteins | sample Rivendell_Oct201_8_FD_83780 | JGI IMG/M metagenome (GOLD analysis project Ga0099792, IMG submission 83780) | Vadose zone soil microbial communities from the Eel River Critical Zone Observatory, Northern California, USA -... | ecosystem: Environmental > Terrestrial > Soil > Vadose zone >...
ATCGACAATCCGCGTACGACCTTCAGGCGTGACGGTGAGACGGTCGACCAGCATGAAGACCGGTTGGCTGAAGTCGATGTCGAGAAGCGATTCAGGTGTCGAGAATTCGAAAAGCTGTCCGCCCTGATACAGGCGGTTGAACCCCGCTTTTCGCAGATCAAAAAGACGGGTCCTCAGAGCGTCAGTCAGCGGCGATACTTCAGCGACCGCCGCCTTTTTCTTCGCTCGAACAGAACGCGACGTCTTGCCGCTCTGTTCAGGAACTTCAGGTCCAGGCCGCTGCAAAGGAAATATCACCTGCAGACGCGTGTCGGGATCAAGAGCAAGAATAGCGTCGGCGGCCTCGTCGACCGTATCTTTTTTCACCTCGCGTCCGCAGGTTGCGCAGTAAGTGCGCCCCACCCGGGCAAAGAGAAGGCGCAGATAGTCGTATATTTCGGTAGCGGTAGCGACTGTCGAACGCGGGTTCCGGGTAGTATTTTTCTGACGGATCGCTACAGCCGGAGCGATCCCATCGATAGTGTCCGCATCGGGCTTCTCGATCCGTTCCAGGAACTGGCGGGCGTATGCCGACAGAGACTCGACATACCGGCGTTGTCCCTCGGCATAGATCGTGTCGAAGGCAAGCGAAGATTTGCCCGAACCAGAGACGCCGGTCACGACCGTCAAGGTATTGTGAGCAACCTCGAAGTCAATGTTCTTAAGGTTATGGACGCGGGCCCCGCGGACAACAATGCTTTCCGACATCAGTTAGAGGGAACGGCGGCAGCATTTTCCCGAGCGGACCACTCCCAGTGGCCTCCGCGAGAGCTACCGAATCTTTCTATTATAAAGCAGGGGATGTGATTTGTAGCGGGTGGGTGGCGACGGCAGATCCATGCCGAAAAATCCCGCCGGTTTGTTTCACAACGGCCTGTTGAGAGAAGAGAAGCTTGTTGAGGGAAGAGAACATGAAGAGAAAACAATGTGGGGAGAGAAGACAATGTGGGGACAGCCGCCCCCGGCTGTCCGGCGGAGCGAAAGCTCCGCTCTCTTTCGGCCCTCCGCAGAATCCGCGGATCAGTTCCAGCAGGTACCTGACCTACTCGATCCGAAATAAAGACGCTTTGAACCTGTGCTCCCGATTTTGATCGGAGGAGCCGGGCTTTGCCCGGCAGGACAGCCGGGGCGGCTGTCCCCACACGACCAACGCTGCTGCAGCAATGGCCCGCTACTCCCGCGTCAAACTAAAAAGCTCGGAGAGCAGAACGCGCGGAGGGCTGCTCCGAGCCCTCTCCGCGCGACAATGCGGAACCACGGTTACGACATCGGTTCAATGCTGTCTACATGAATCGTGTTGCTGCTAATGTCGAGCTTGCCGGTAACCTTCACCTGCTTGCCCATAAAAGGTTTTGCCTTCGAGACGTCATCGATCTGATAGCTGGTCTTGGTCACCGGGTCTTTCAGAACGATCTTGCCATTTTCTTTCGTGATCCGGCCGCTGAAAGATTTTGCGTCCTGAGTCTGGGCGTCGGCGCCGGCAGCCGGCATCTGGGGCTCATTCTGTTGTGAGCTGGCCGCTGGCTCGTGTGGATCCTGCTGCGGGCGCGCCGTCGGTTCCTGAGTGGTGGTCGGAGTTTGCTGATCCTTTTGCTGATCCTGAGGAGTCGCTGCAGGGGATTGCTGCTGCGGCGGGGTCGTAGCCGCAGGCTCCTGGGTGTTCGGCTCTTGGGCGTTAGCGACGGAGTTCACGACGACTACGCCGAGAGTAAGTGCCGCTGCCAGTGACAAACGGAACAGAAAGTTTCTCATTCGAACCTCCCTGAAAATACGCTCGATACTCGGCAGTTAAAGCTGCAAGAGCGATGCCAAAACGATGAGCCTCTCCTTACTAGTGTTTAGGCGGCTGTTCATGAGTGAAACGCTTGAAAGCTACGCAATTTCTCCCCAGAGGCTTCGCAATTCTTGCCGGGGGGGCAGCATCTCTCTGCAAGAACGATTAGGTAAACAAAGATTGTCCGGTAACGCGATATCCGGATGCAGCTACAGGATCTACCCTAGTGCTACGGCTTGGCCGATTTTATAAAGTGCGCAAAGCGTTGCGCTTCGCGCGGCGTTCGGCCCACAGTTATTAACTCTTTCCGGAAGCTGTTCCGTTCCGCGACATCGCCACTCGGAGATCCAACATGGTCGTTCACTCACCAGCAGCCTACGGAATGTACCCTCACGATGTCGCTCTCAGTGAGGTCGTGCACACTCTCAATGGGGCGGGGTTCGGCAATGAGAGCATTTGCATGATGCTTTCGCCCACCCATCCCATTTCCACGATTGTGCGCGACGCCAGCTTCCTCAACACGGAAAGGGAAGCGACTGCGGCCACTGCCGGTCTGATCGGCTGGCTGTCGGAGTTTGGCGCGGTTGTGATTCCAACCGTAGGTTTCTTCATTCGTTCGCAGACATTTTTTCACGCCCTGGTGGCGGCGAAGGACTCTTCCGCGATGTGCGGAAATTCCCGGGCTCTGGTTGGTTTGGGACTTTCTGAGAGCGACGCCGAGCGCTATGAAAATCAGCTTCACGACGTAGGAGTGCTGGTCTACGTGTCGTGTCCGGAAAGCGCAAAGACCAGTTGGGCCGTCGAATTACTGCGCCGGACAGGCGCCCAGGAAGTGGCAAGCGTGAAAGAACTAAGCGCAGCAACCATGGCAGCCGCAGCCGCCTAACTGCTGCTAAGGAATTTGGTGGTAAGCAAAGGCCCCTTACGGGGCCTTTGGCGTTGCTGGACGTTTTGCGAGATCGTCAGGACTCATAACGACTAACTACGAAGGATTCGTGTCGTACGAAAGACTCGTATCGTGCGGACAATTTGTCGTGCGACAGAGTCGTGTCGTACGGACAGATTCGTATAGTACGGCGACCGCTGGAAGCCGTGCCCTTTCAAACCATCTATTGAACAGGTTCACGTGGCTCACGGGGTGTCAAGCGGCAAGAGTGCTTTCAACACGACAGGTGAGTTTTCACGCTCCTACACCGCTAAGAGCGTCGACAAGAAACAGAATTTACCCTCATTCGATGGATCACTCCATGGGATCGAGCACGACCGAATCTTTCGCGCCACTTCCCTGCCCCGGACGCTGCACGATCACGATGGCGGCCAAGACCAGCACCATTCCCACACTCTGAACCGGATGGAGACCTTCGCCGAGGAAGGCTGCGGCCAGCATGATGGAAAATACTGGTTCGAGACAACTGGCGATGATGGCGCGGGTCGGCTCCAGGTGTTGTAGGCCGAGGAAGTAGAGCGAGAATGGGCCGAGCACCGAGAGCAAGGAAAAGACGAAGAGGAACGTCCACTCCGGCCAGCGGTAGTGCGCGGCCGCGACCTTCCAGGGAGGATTGATGAGAATCCAGAAGGTGGAGGCTGAGACGAGAGTCCAAGTGAGCACTCGCCAGCGGTCGTAGCGGGCCAGAATGCTATGTCCGCCGACGTTGTAGAAGGCGAAAGAGAATGACGCCAGAATGGCGGCGATCAGTCCGTAGGAATCCAGGTGGAAGGCTGATCCGGCAGTTGGTTTCGCTCCAATCAGGCCGATCACCAGCGCTGTGCCAGTGAGGGCGCAGCCCACTGCCGCCACTTTTTGCAGGGATAATTTCTGTTGCCCACGCGCGACAACGTAAAGCAGTACCCAGACCGGCGCGGTGTATTGCACGATGATGGCGATCGCAACGTTCGTTCTCTGAATCGCAACGTAATAAAAATAATTCGAGGCCGCGACACCGAGCGTGCCTAGCAGCAGGCAGCGGACGAGATCAGGCGCGGGCAACTTGATCCGCTGCCACCCTCGCGCTCCCAGCAAAACTGGAAGCAGGACCAGCAGAGAAAATGTAGTGCGCGCCTGCGAGAGTATGAGCGGGTCGATGGGGCGCAGCGAGGCCCCACTGATGAGGAATTTCCCGGTAAACACGGCGCGGCCCAGGGCGGCGGACACTCCCCAAAGAAAGGTCGCGGTGGCGATGAAGAAATATCCGCGGAATGGATGGGAAGAACGTGCGGCAGGATTTGTGTCGTTCTGGATTGCGAGGCCTCGCCGGTCGGGCTGGATCAGGATTGGCTTACCGTGTCCGATGATGAGGCAGCCGAAAGTAGCTGGTCAAGACGTTCTGGATCAAATCCTACAACCACCTCGTGGAATTCGCCCGAGGAGACTACTAAGGTTGGAGTTGTGGGGCTGTCGTACAGGTCGAGCATTTCACTGCGTGCCTGGGAGTCGGAAGTGATGTCGCGTTCCTCGAAGAAAATTTCGCGCGCCTCCAGATAGACCTTCATCAGCTCGCAGGAGAGGCATCCGGGTTGCGTGAAGAGTAGAACCTTCATGGGTTGTTCGGCTTTATGGGTTGCAAGAAGCTTACTCCGAATGGGACGCAGTTGGGAGGTTTTCGAACAAATCCGCAGCGTCTCTGCCCGGCTCGAAAAGGCCAGCGGCTGAAGGCGAGCATATTTGTCGCACTGACGGCACACTGAAGTCATGACATGATTACGAATCAGGATTATTTGATACGAAGCAGAGTTGACAGTGTGAGTACCTCAGAGGCTGAAGCCCTGCGCCATCCAAAACCGGCTCCCAAGACCGGATTTTTCCGCCAACCTGCTAATCTTTAGAATCATGCCGACCTATATTTCGATGCTGCGCGGAATCAACGTTGGCGGGCACAAGACGATCAAGATGGAGCAGCTTCGAAAGTCGTTCGGGGAGCTGGGATTCGAGCAGGTCAAGACGTACATCCAAAGTGGAAATGTGGTTTTTCGAGGTGCGAAGCTTTCTACCCAGGCGCTGTCCAGGAAAATCGAAGCGAAGATTCTCGGCGACTTTGGGTTTTCGGTCTCCGTTATTTCGCGGACGCAGGACGAGATGGAGAGGACGATCCAGAACAATCCATTCTTGAAGGAGCGCGGGATCGATCAAACGAAGCTCCATGTTACTTTTCTGTCTGAGGCCCCTGCGCCGTCGGCTTTCCAGAAAATGCAGGTGTTGATCGCAGCACCCGATCAGTCGCGTTGCGTCGGCCGGGAGATTTACTTTTATCTTCCTAATGGAGTGTCACAGAGCAGCCTGTGGAAGATGCCTTGGGAGCGGACGTTATCGGTAGTCACCACGATGCGCAATTGGAAAACCGTGAACAGTATCTATCAGATGTGCCTGGACTGCGAATGATGGGCGGCGCTGGCGCGGGCCGATCGAGAACGTTTCAGGCAGTGATCCGCTGGGGCAGGCTCCTTCGTCCCTTCGGGACGAATGTACGGCCGGGGGCGGCCGTACCTACGTGGACCGTGGTGAGGCAGACTTCTGCGATTGTGGGTGGGCTTGCATTGATACTTTTTTTGTTTTGTTGCTCCGGCAAGCCTGAGCCTGGCACGCTGGTGATGATTATCGAATCCAGTCCCACCAATCTCGACCCGCGGGTGGGCATCGATGCGCAGTCGGAGCGGATAGACAACCTGATTTTCGACGATCTGCTGGAGCGTGGGAACGACCTGAATGTGGCGCCGGGCTTGGCCGAGCGCTGGGAGATTCCCGATCCGCTTACTTACATCTTTCACCTGCATCACGGTGCGAAGTTTCATGATGGGCGGCCGCTGACCTCGCGTGACGTGAAGTGGACATTTGATTCACTGCTGCAGGGTAAAATTCGCAGCACGAAAGCCGCGGTCTACCGCTTTGTCGATCACATCGACGCGCCGGATGACTTCACCGTAATTTTTCATCTGAAAGAACCGTTCGCTACGCTTTTGTGGAATTTGTCCGATGGGGCTATCGGCATTGTGCCCTACGAAAGCGGAGATGAGATTGCGCGGCATCCCATCGGCTCCGGGCCTTTCAAGTTCGTCAGCGCCGAGACGGACAAGGAAGTTATTGTTGAGCGCAACGACGAGTATTGGGGCGAGAAAGCGCATCTCGCTCGGGTTCGCTTTGCAGTGATTCCCGACTCGACGACCGAGGCGCTTGAGCTGCGCAAAGGAAGCGCGGACGTCGCCATTAATTCTTCGATGTCACCGGATGCAGTGCTCACGCTGGAACGCAATCCTCAGCTTGCGGTCGAACGCGGGTCCGGGACAAGGCTGGCGTATCTGGGATTTAATTTACGTGACCCGATTTTGAAGGACGTTCGAGTGCGCCAGGCCATTGCCTATGCTCTGGACCGGCGGCCGATGATCGAGTATCTGTGGCGGGGACAGGCGCAGCCGGCGCGCAGTGTTCTGCCTACGCAGAGCTGGGCGTACAACGGAGATGTACCGCCATACGATCACAATCTGGATCAAGCGAAGCAGTTGCTCGATGCGGCCGGATATTCCGCAGGAAATGGCACGCGCTTTCATATTGCCATGAAGACCTCCACCGATGAGAACACGCGGCTGATGATGGCGGTGATCCAGCAGCAGTTGCGCGACGTCGGGATCGCAGTCGACATTCGCAGTTTCGAATTCGCGACGTTTTTCGCCGACGTAACTCATGGAGCATTTCAGATGTACGGGCTGCGTTGGATCGGGGGGAATGAAGATCCGGATATTTTCGAATATGCGTTTCACTCATCGAAGTTTCCGCCGAATGGGGCCAATCGCGGGTACTACTCAAATCCGCGAGTGGACGCGCTCATCGACAAGGCGCGGCGCGAAGTTGATCCGAGCGCGCGCAAGCCGCTATATGCGGAGGTGCAGCGAACTCTTGCAGAAGAACTCCCTTACATCGACCTGTGGTATCTGGATAATGTTCTCGTGCACAACAAGCGGGTGGTGAATCTGAAGCTGAATCCGGCGGGCAACTACGATTTTCTGCGCACAGCGGAACTTGCGGCGGGAGAAAATTAGAGAAGCCGCTTGCTACAACCTTTCCGGCGTTAAAGGAGACGTTGCAAGCAACGTCTCTACGGATGAGGTGGCGAACCCGCTGCTACATAGGCCGCAAACGCTACGTGTTACCATCGAAGTTTGCCTTAGCACATGCGAATTCTTTTCATTGGCGACATTTTCGGGCGGCCTGGACGGTTGATCGTCAAGGATCGGCTGCCGGGAATTGTCCGCGACCATGCCATTGATGTTGTCATCGCGAACGGAGAGAACTCGGCGGCGGGTTTCGGTATTACGCCGGCGCTGGCGGAAGAGTTGTTCGAACTTAATATTGACGTCATCACGACCGGCAACCATGTCTGGGATAAGCGCGAGATCCTCGACTACTTTCAGATGGTCGAGGGCAACGGAAATAGTCCGGCGCGGCGCGTTCTTCGTCCGGCGAATTATCCAGCGGACATGCCGGGATGGGGCCTGTATCAGGGCCAAAAAGCAAACGTCCCTTACGCTGTGATCAATCTGCAGGGGCGCGTATTCATGGCTTCGAACGATGACCCGTTTCGCGTCGCCGACCAGCTTTTGCAGAAGGTTGAGGCCAAAGTGATTCTGGTGGACATCCACGCCGAGGCGACTTCAGAGAAAATTTCCCTGGGCTGGTATCTGGATGGCCGCGTGACGGCCGTAGTCGGAACGCATACCCATGTGCCCACAGCGGACGAACGAGTTTTGCCCAAGGGGACGGCATACATCACCGACGTCGGCATGACTGGGCCGTATGACGGGGTCATCGGCGTGAAGAAAGAGTTGGTGGTGGGCAAGTTTCTCAACGGCATGCCGGTGCGCTTTGAGCCAGCCACAGGCGATGTGCGGCTGTGCGCGGTAGTGATTGATTGCGATGAGCAGACCGGCAAGGCGCGCGAGATCGAGCGGCTGATGCTGAGTTGAGCGTTGCAAGAACGCGGGCGTTTGTCGTTCTCGGTAAGTGTCGGCGGGTTCGTAGCTATTGCAACCGAAGGTACGAGGGCCCATCGGCCTCTCCCTGAGAATTCGCGGCCAAGGTAAGATCAAGCACATGCGAAGGATGTCCTCCATTTTGGTGGCAGGGCTGATGTTGGCCTTGCTGGCGTCGACCGCATTCGCCGGCGGAGATGACAGCGCGATAGCCGTTCCTCCCGTTACTTGTGCTAATGGAGTTCCCGGCGGCGTCAGTTGCATTACCTCCAAGAAAGATCTCAAAGAAGCTCGTACCGCTTACTCTCACGGGTTGAAGTTGCAGGACCACCAGAGGTTCGACGAGGCCTTTGCTCAGTTTGACGAGGCGGCGCGGCTGGCTCCCCAAGATCCGCAATTCATAACCGCGCGGGAAATCGTGAAAGCTCAATTGGTGTTCGACCACGTAGAGCGCGGGAATGCATTGCTCACGGAAAACGAGCAGCCGCGAGCGGTGGCGGAATTTCGCGCTGCGCTTGATCTCGATCCGGATAACCAGTTTGCGCGCGAAAGACTCGCGGAGGCGACTCGAGATGCGGCGCCAACACTGAATGAAGGTGTGCCCACGCTGCTTTCTGATTCAGGCGAGATCCGTTTGCAACCAAGGAACGAGCGGGCAACTTTTCATTTCCGCGGTGAGGCCCGCGGTCTGTTCACGGAGTTGGCGGCAGCGTATGGCGTGACGGCGCAGTTCGACGATTCCGTGACGACCAGGCAAGTACGCTTTAACGTGGACAACGTGGACTTCGCGACTGCTTTGAGGCTGGCGTGTCAGGTCAGCAAGACGATGTGGACGGCGCTCGACGCGCGCCAACTACTGGTGGCGGCCGACACACCGGAGAATCACCGGCAGTTCGACCACATGTCGCTGCAGACTTACCTTCTGCCGTCGCATTCCTCGCCCCAGGAGGCCACTGACCTGGTGACCACGATGCGCAACATGTTCGACCTGCGCTTCGTGAGTTCGGGTCAGACCGGAAACATACTCGAGGTGCGCGCTCCCCAGCGCATCCTGGAAGCATGCAACAAGCTGATGGCCCAGCTCAGCCGCAACCAACGGCCGCAGGTGATGCTGGATATTCGTATCTACCAGATCAATCACCAGCTTACGCGCAACATTGGATTGCACATTCCCGACACGTTCAGTCTGTTCAACATCCCGGCGGCGGCATTGGCGGCGCTCGGCGGGCAGAGCATCCAGCAACTCATTAATCAGCTCGTGGCCTCGGGGGGAATCAACCAGGCAAATAATACGGCGTTGTCCTCTCTGCTGGCGCAACTCGGGAGCCAGCAGAATTCTATTTTCAGCCAGCCGTTGGCAACGTTTGGCGGAGGCCTGACTTTCATGGGGCTGAGCCTGGACAAGCTGTCCGCCTCGCTCTCGGTGAATGAGTCGTGGGTGCGCAGCCTGGAGCATATGACTATGCGCGCCAGCCAGGGCAACGACGCAACCTTTCACTTGGGGAGTCGCTATCCCATTCTCAATGCGACTTATGCGCCCATTTTCAACTCCCCGCAGATTTCGAACGTTTTGGGAAATCAAACTTACGTCCCTCCCTTCCCTTCTGTCAGCTATGAGGATCTTGGGCTGAATCTGAAAGCCAAACCCACGATTCACGGCGATGGAAGCGTTAGCCTGCAACTGGAAATGCAAGTGCGTTCGCTCACCGGACAAAGTTCGAACGGCGTTCCCGTGATTTCGAATCGCGAATATAAAGGGAGCATCAACCTGCAGGATGGCGAACCCGCGGTCGTTGCCGGACAAGTCTCTAGTTTGGATCAGCGCTCGCTGAGCGGGATCCCCGGTTTGGGATTTGTCCCAGGCCTGAATCAGGTCATGGCCGATAATACGAAACAAGAGACCGAGGACGAACTGCTGGTCGTGATTACGCCGCACGTTGTAGCCAACACGCAACGCGCGACCCCAGAGATTTGGATAAGCGAGCGATAGTCTAAGCGGCGTTACTTTCCCGGCTTGGCGGCAAACTCCACCAGTCCCTTCAGCGTATCGGCAGGAACCTGGCTGACGTTTCCGATCTTCCGGCCATTGATGAAGAGTGAGGGAGTACTGGTCACGTCCACGCTTTTGCCGAGCGCTAACGAAGCGTCCACGCGGGCCTTGGTCTCAGGCTTGAGCGCACAGGCAGCGATGTCTGATCCCTTTACGCCCGCGCCGTCCGCCAGGGCGGTGAGCTTCTCGTCGGCGTTCTCGGCGGTGATGTCGGCCTGCGTTTCATAGGTCTTGGCAACGAATTTCCAGAAGGCATCGTTCGACGCGCGTCCGACGCAGTCGGCATAGGCTGCGCCTTTGGCGGCCCAATTATGCATATCGAGCGGGAAATTCTGGAAAACGAAGCGCGCATTCGGCTCGGCGGCGACCAGGATTTCGATGGCGGGTTGCGCTGCCTTACAAGCCGGGCATTGCAAGTCTCCGAATTCTACGATCGTAACCGGAGCATCTTTCGGGCCGCGCTCGGGGCCGCTGATTCCCTTCTCCAGAGCCGTCTTCGCTGCCTCAAACGGTTTCGCGCCAAACGGAATAATATCGCCGACCACGGCGTGGCCACCGTCCGCGGTGACGAAGAACCGGGTGAGCTGCTGGCCCTGCGGGCTGGCAATGACTACTACAACTTCGGCCAGTCCGGGTACGGGAGCGGGCTTGATGCTCGAAATCTTCCAGCTCAAGCCATGCTCGTAGCCAAAGGTCTGCTGCAGAAAAGAATCAACCGTCGCTTCGGAGGGAAGATTCGTGGCCGGAGCCGATGAAACTGGTTTGGCGGCAGGCTTTGCGGTGGCGGTTTGAGCCGCGGCGAGGGAGATCCCCAGAAGAATAATAAGAATCGGATTCACAAAAGTGCGCATGTGTTCCTTTCACAGCAGAATAATTTTGGTATACGACGGGCCATAGCTACGGCAACAAAAGATCTTAACCGCGAAGCTCGCTAAGAAAGGCCGCAAAGTTCGCGAAGAGGAGCCCTTCTTTTAGTTTTGCTTTGCGCCCTTTGCGGCTCTTCTTCGTGAGCTTTGCGGTTAAAGGCTTTCTCCTCAGACTTCGCACTTGGCGGCAATCGGAAGACGGCGGCCATACCCGAACGCTTTGGCGGAAATCTTCAGGCCGGGTGCTGCCTGCTGGCGCTTGTACTCGGCCCGGTCCACCATTCGCATCACACGCCGCACCACTTCAATATCAAAGCCGTGTGCGGCAGCAATGCGCTCGGCCGGGTGCGAATCTTCCACGTAGTCTTCGAGTACCGCATCGAGAACTTCGTAGGGTGGCAGCGAATCGCTGTCTTTTTGGCCGGGCCGCAATTCGGCGGATGGCGGTTTTTCCAAAGTTGCCTGCGGAATCGCCGCACATCGTGAATTCACATACTCACTCAGCCGATAAACCAACGTTTTCGGCACGTCTGAGATAACAGCCAAGCCCCCGGCCATGTCCCCGTAAAGTGTACAGTAGCCGACGCCCAACTCGCTTTTGTTGCCGGTGGAAAGCACGATGGCGCCAAACTTATTCGAGAGCGCCATGAGCATGGTTCCGCGCGCGCGCGACTGAATGTTTTCCTCGGTAACGTCTTCCTTGTATCCGGCAAACACGCCGCGCAAGGTTTCGCGATAGGCTTCGAAGGCCTGGCTGATGGAAAGCAGCTCGAATCGAATGCCAAGATTTTTGGCGAGCGAGCGGGCGTCATCGATCGAGCCCTGCGACGAATACGGCCCCGGCATGCCAACGCCGATAACATTCTCCGGACCCACGGCATCGGCGGCGATGACGGCGGTGAGTGCGGAGTCGATGCCACCGCTGAGTCCGATGATGGCCTTCTGGAAGCCACATTTGCGCATGTAGTCGCGTGTGCCAAGCACCAGGGCGGAATAGACACTGGCTTCGTCGCCGGAGATCTGCTCGTGCATGTCGCCGACGAGAGTCTTCGAGTCGAAAAAGATCAGGTCCTCTTCAAACGATCGGCCTTGCGCGACAATGTTGCCCTCGGAATTCAGCACCAGGCTGGAGCCGTCGAAGACCAGGCTATCGTTGCCTCCGACCTGGTTGACCAGCACGACTGGGACTTTGTGCTGGCGTGCGATCGAGGCCAGCATGTCGCGACGCAGTTCGCGTTTGCCCATCCAGAATGGTGAGGCGGAAATATTGAGCACGAAGTTTCCGCCGGCGCGAATCAGCGTATCAACCGGATCGACGGTGTACAGCCGCTTGGTCCAGAAATGCTTGTCGTTCCAGGCATCCTCGCAGATGGTCAGCGCCATGCGATTTCCGCAAAAAGAAAATAATTCCTGCGCCTTGGCGGGAGCGAAGTTGCGCATTTCGTCGAAGACATCGTAGGTGGGCAGTAGCATCTTCGACTGCACGAAGGCAACTTTGCCGTCCATGAGTAGGGCTGCGGAATTCATGGCGGACTTTCCGGTGTCGGAATCAGCCGGAGTCACCAGTCCACAGATCACAGCGATGCCGGGAGTTTCGGCGGCAATGCGTTCCACGGTTTCGCGGTTGCGGGCGACGAAAGAAGGCCGCTCCACCAGATCGCGCGGCGGATAGCCGCACACGGACAACTCCGGAAACAGGATCATTCCGGCGTCCGCGGTCTGGGCGCGACGCGCGAAATCAATAATCTTCGCGGCGTTCCCGGAGAAGTCTCCGATGGTGGGATTGATCTGGCCCAGAGCGATCTTCACATATTAAGTGTAAAGCGAAGGTGAGCGGAGGCCAAGTCGCGGCAGTATTTGTGCGGAGCCTAAGGTGCTGGTGGATAGGCCGTGAAGAGGCGTCGGTCTGTTGACGCCCTCAGCGGCTGAAGCCGGGTTGAATGGTTTGGCTGTTTCGGCGCGGCTTGAAGCCGCGCCCTTTCAAAACAGAATCAAACCCAAGGTTTTCCCGCCACCTGTAAAACTGTTTTTTTCCAGAACCTGCGGCTACTGTTAGTCGCCACTTGCTGGAAACACTGTGTGTCGCGGCGCGGGTACGCGCGTGTTTCCTTTCTGGTCGCGCCACAGGACCATATTCAAGCTGGACGCGGCGGCGGCGTCTGGCCGGGAGAAATCCATCCGCGAAGAAACTTTTGAGCCGGGGGCTTCGCGTTGGTTGGTCTCATAGATCAATCCGTTGTCGCGGTTGCGATAGTCTGCTTTGTAGGCGGGCTGATTCCCTGCTCCCGCGAACATTCCTCCCATCACTGGCGCGTAGGCATCGTTCTGGTTCATCGGAGGAAGATCGAGCAGCATTTCCAGCGTGTGAATCATATTCACCGTAGTGTAGAAATGGTGCTCAACGTAAGGTTTGGCCGCGGACCCCGGCGAATATTTGCTGACGACAAACGCAATGGAGCGATGCGCATCTACGTGATCGGCGCCATCCTGGGCATCGTCTTCGACCACGAAAATCGCTGTGTCGTCCCAGTAAGGGCTGTGCGAAAACGCATCGACCACGCGGCCGAGCGCGAGGTCGTTATCGGCGACAGAGGCTGCCGGACGGGGCAGATCAGGCCGTGTACCTCCGGTGTGATCGTCGGGCAGATACAGAAGGACGAAAGCCGGCAATTGGAATTCAGCTGCCTCGTTCGATTCGCGGGCGTGGATATAGGCGTTGAACTCATTCAGAAATTCATCGGCACGGAGCTGGTCGGGATACTCGGTATTGAAGTCCGGATACAACGGATCGAAATGATCGCGCAGTGCCGCCTTGGTTGGTTTCACTCGCTTGAGCGCGGGAACGGCCCATGGCCATGGGCTCGCCGCGCCGTGCGGATCACCAACGTTCGGCGGCAGCGAATCGCCGCGATGAATCTGGGTGCGGGGACACGGCGCCGACAATGTAGACGGCGTGCCTTCTTTCGGCGTTGAAGCTCGGCGGTTCTTACCGCACCACTCCGCGTTCACAAACTCGCCGTAGTCACGGTAAGTCAGGCCGTGACGCGCCAGGTTATCCCACAGAAATCCGGTGGAGGGATCATCGATATCGGGCTGATTGTGATCGAGTGGCACTTCATCCGCGACGCTGCCACCGAAGTCGTACGTCCGTTCTTTGCTCCGATAAGCGATTTGCCAGGTCTTTTCGTTGTAGTCAGTGGTGATGGCTGCGGTTGACCAGAGGTGGCCATCGCCCGAGACTTCTCCGCTGTCGTAGAAATTGTCGAGCACGCCGAACTGCATTGCCAGCTTGTGCTCGTTGGGCGTGATGTCGGAGCCGTAAAGGTTGAGCGAAGGATCACCGTCGCCAACTTTCAGATCGCCGAGGATCTGGTCGTAGGTGCGATTCTCTTTGATGACATAGATCACGTGCCTGATGGGATTCTTGCCGCCTGCGAATTGAATCGATCCGGGATCGCCATGAAACAGGTTGTCCTGTTCCACGATGCGTGTGAATTCCGGAAGTCTCGCAAGCGTGGAAGGAATGTTCAGGCGCGCGATGGAGCCCCTGAGAAGGGTGGCAATATACGAGTGACGATGGCGTTTCATCTCGTATGGTGTCTTGCCCATGTCCTTATTGGGGCGGGTGCCCTCGCCCTTGGCAGTTGCGATGAGGAGATCGTCGCCGTGAACGATGATTGCGCTGGAATATCAGTCGGTGGGAATGAAACCTGTTGGTTCCGAA
>Ga0099792_10000509_pt1 | contig 14404 bp, 10 predicted proteins | sample Rivendell_Oct201_8_FD_83780 | JGI IMG/M metagenome (GOLD analysis project Ga0099792, IMG submission 83780) | Vadose zone soil microbial communities from the Eel River Critical Zone Observatory, Northern California, USA -... | ecosystem: Environmental > Terrestrial > Soil > Vadose zone >...
GAGACCGCACCGGTCATTCCGGGCCGCGCCCGGCGTGGCAATGCGCGCATCGAGGCCGAAGCGGCCTGGCAGCGCCTGGGTGTTCAGCACCACCTGCCGGTCGCAATCCTGCGGCTTGGCGGCATCTATGGGCCCGGACAAAACAATATGGCACGGCTGAAACGAGGCGTCGCACAACGCATCGCCAAGCCCGGCCATGTGTCGAACCGCATCCACGTTTTCGACATCGCGCAGGCCATTGAAGCCGTGTTCGCGCGCAAGGCCAAAGGCATCTTCAACATTGTCGATGACGAGCCGACAGCGCCGAGCGATCAAATCGCCTATGCGGCCGAGCTACTTGGAATTCCGGCCCCGCCGGAGATACCGTTTGCGGAGGCCGCGAACACCTTAAGTCCCATGGCGCTGAGTTTCTATGACGGCTGCATCCGGGCTCGCAACAGCAAACTCAAGGCCGACCTCGGCGTTCGGTTGCGCTATCCGACCTGTCGCGATGGACTGCGCGCGCTGTTCGAGGCGGGCGATCATCTCGAAGAGAGGCAAGCATAGATCGCCGTCCAAGGGGGCCGGAACCATACCGTATCTTCGTTTGTTTAGTTTCAAGGGGAATAGAAGAAAAACAAGGAGAAACCTTATGCCGTGGAGAAAACTGTTGATCACGACCGCAGCCGTTGCCGGCGTGCTCGGCATGGTTACAGGCAATACCGATGCTCGGGAAATGGGCTACGGCAGTCGTGCCAGTGTCCATGCGAATGCAGGTGTTAATCACAACGCCAGGGTAACTGTGCGCACGCGTGCCGACTTTAATGCGAGGGCGCAGGTGCGGACCCGAGGGACGGAATTTAGACCACCGGGTTGGAGCCACGGAAGAAAAACCGGTTGGAATTGCCGCGTGGGTACGCATGGATGCATACCGCCGGGCTTGCGGTAAAAGAACCAGGGCCTGCGTAATCCGAAAGGCTCCGGTTGTTCATAGCCGGAACCTTTCGGTTGCGCTGACGGCAGGTCAAAATTCCGCCACGGCCGCAATCATTCGTTCGATATCCTGCGGGCGGGACAGCCGGTGATCGCCGTCCTTGACGAGCGTCAATACGACATCGTCGCGCGCAAATCGTGCCGAAAGATCGACCGCATGTTGCCAGGGCACGTCCTCATCCATGACGCCCTGGAGAATACGAACCGCACAACCGGTCTCAATCATGCCACCGAGCAGCAGATGGTTGCGACCCTCCTCGATCAGGCCGCGCGTAATCGGATACGGTTCTTGTGAATAAGCCGAAGGCCGCGCCCAAACGCCGTTGCGTTCAATTTCGTCACGGATTTCCGGGGGCATCCGTTTCCACATCAGCTCCTCGGTAAAGTCCGCCGCCGGCGCAATCAACACAAGACCCGCTACCGTGGCGTGCAAGACGACCTTGCGCCGCAGCAGATCGCGCACCAGCAGCAAGGCCAGCCAGCCGCCCATCGACGAGCCGACAAGAACCTGAGGACCACGGCAGAAGGCGTCGAACACCGCCTGGCTCTCCTCAAGCCAGCGCCCGATCGTCCCGTCCGTAAAGGCGCCGTCCGAGGCGCCATGACCCGAATAATCGAAACGAACCATGGCCCGGCCCCGGTCCCGGGCGAATTCGTCCAGCGCCCTCGCCTTGATGCCATTCATGTCGGACTTGAAGCCGCCGAGCCAAAGAAGGCCCGGCGCGGCCCCGGCGCGCCAGGACACCGCGATCTTGCGACCCACAGCCCCGGTTCCAACTTGGATCGATTTCAGGCAAGAATCACCCATAGGGAATTGCTCAAGGGGCTAGTAGTGTCGTCATTTTAGCGATTCGCTAGCCGTTGGGACAGCTGCTAGAATTCAGTGTAGATGCGTTGAATTACAACTCCAACGAACTTGGTCCTGGCCGCGGGCCGGCGCAATGACTGAACATTTTGACGAGATGCGCACGACGACCCTTGCAGGCGCAACGATTCTGCAGATCGTGCCGTCGCTTCGAGAGGAGATTTGCGCCCGCACGGCCGTCGACATTGCCCACACATTGTTGCAGGCTGGCGCCCGCGCCATGGTAGCGGGGAGCGACGGACCACTGGTCGACGAACTTAAGACCTACGGAGGCGAATGGATCTCATTCGCAAGCGAATCGATCAGCCCATTCGCTCGCAATCGCAACGTCGGCATCCTTCAAAACATCCTTGATTCTGAGCGCGTCGATATTGTCCATGCGCATTGCGCCGCTGGCGCCACAAGCGTGCGCCGCGCCGCGGACAAGATCGCGGTTCGGCTTGTGACCTCATTGCCCGATGTGCCGCCCACGACACCCCGCGAATTCGCCCAATCCGCAATACTGACGCGCGGCGATCGCGTCATCGCCCCGTCGAGCTATGCCGCCAACCCGATCATTGAACGCTTTGCGTTGGACCGCGGGCAGATCACGATCATCCCGCGTGGCATAGACACCGCACGATTTGATCCACGGTCGGTGCCGGCGCATCGCATCGCCGCGCTGCGCCAAGCATGGCAGGTCACGCCGGACCAACGCGTCGTGCTGACACCAGGCCGGGTCGCGCCCTGGAACGGCCAAATATTGCTGCCGGACATCGCGCGTCTGCTTGCCGACGGCCGTCATCACAAGGCGGTTTTTTTGATTGTCGGTGAAAATCGGGTCCATAGGCGCTATGCCCGTTCAGTATTCGAACATGCCAAAGCTCTCGGCGTCGTGGCTCAGTTTCGAATCACCGGTCATTGCCCTGACCTGCCGGCTGCATTCGCCCTCGCCGACGTGGTTGTGGTGCCTTCGACCGACCCTCCGGTCCTGGGAAGCGTTGTCGCACAGGCCCAATCCATGGGGCGCCCAGTGGTGACCAGCAATGTCGGGGTGCTGCCTGAATTGGTGGTGGTACCGCCGCAGCTGCCGGAAGAAGTTCGTACCGGATGGGTCGCACCCGCCGGCGACGTGAACGAGTTCGCGCGCATGCTCAATCATGCTCTGGCTCTCAACGATACGGCCTACCGCGCAATGTCGGCGCGCGCACGTCAATTCGCTGAATATATGTTTTCCAGCGAAAGCATTTCAGCTGCGACACGGGCCATTTATGCTGCCTTGTTGACGCGGGACCGGTAGCGTCTCGTGCCCCGGGTGACCTCGCGCGCGATCCTGCCCGTTCCATCATACCGGCGACCGGGTCCGGCGCGCCCTTGCGCCGCCAAGACGGCTTGCGCCTGGATTACCGGGCAACTGCAAACCGCGCATAGGAGCGTTCCCGCGGCATTGCTGCCGTTGCGCCAGTGAGCATGGCTGGCAGCCGATACCATGGCCGGATGGCTCATATGGCGTTCCAGAAGTTCCAAAAACCTGTTTGAAGTCATATAGTTGATCGAATTTTCCTGCGGCCCGGGCCTCCCTCAAGCGGCCGTTCCGCATCGACAAACAACCGGGCGCGCACTCACAATCCGACGAGGGCAGCCCTCGTTTCCAACACGATGTTGACCAAGGGGTCATATTGCCGTTGACTTATCGGTGTTTTCTACCGATCTTTTATACGCCCGATCAATTCGGGCATTTCGCAACGGCAGAGGAGATTAGCGCCATTCGTCGCCCAATGAGAGCCCCGGCACCTGTCCAAAAGGACGGCCCGCGCATTAACGAGGAGATCCGTAACCGCGATGTCCAGCTGATTGATCAGACCGGCCATAATCATGGTCCCGTCGAAATCCATTTCGCGCTGGAGAAGGCCCAGGAGGCCGGGCTTGATCTCGTCGAGATCGTCCCAACTGCAGTTCCGCCTGTCTGCAAGCTCATGGACTATGGCAAGCACAAGTACCAAGCGCAGAAGAAGGCCGCAGAAGCCCGTAAGAAGCAAAAAGTCGTCGAGATCAAGGAAATCAAACTTCGGCCGATGATCGACGACCACGACTATGAAGTGAAGATGCGCTCAATGCAGCGATTCTTCGAGGAAGGCGACAAAGTCAAGATTACCCTGCGTTTTCGAGGCCGCGAAATGGCGCACCAAGAACTCGGCTACCAGCTGCTCAATCGCGTCAAGGACGACGTGACCAAAATTGCAAAGGTCGAGCAGGAGCCGCGGTTTGAAGGTCGCCAGGTCGTGATGGTGTTGGCGCCGAAATAGACGCCAGCATTACGAGAGAGTTCAATCCGTCATTGCCATTGCTCGCAAGGCCAAGCGCTCGCGCGCGCTGAGCTTCTCGGTTGCGCTCTTGAGCTGTCCGCAGGCGGCGAGGATGTCGCGGCCGCGCGGCGTGCGCACCGGCGAAGCATAGCCGGCATTGAACACGATCTCGGAGAATTTTTCGATCTGGCCCCAGTCGGAACAATCATAACGCGTGCCCGGCCACGGGTTGAATGGAATGAGATTGATCTTGGCGGGAATTCCTTTGAGCAGCCGCACCAATTCCTTGGCGTCGGCCATGGTATCGTTGATACCCTTGAGCATCACATATTCGAACGTGATGCGCCGCGCATTCGAGAGGCCCGGATAGTTGCGACACGCGTCAAGGAGTTCTTTCATCGGATATTTGCGATTGAGCGGAACGAGCTGATTGCGCAATTCATCGCGCACAGCATGCAACGACACCGCCAGCATCACGCCGATTTCCGCGCCGGCGCGCGCAATCATCGGCACGACTCCGGCCGTCGAAAGCGTGATCCGGCGCCTGGAAATGCTTAAACCCTCACCGTCGGACACGATCAGCAAGGCATCGCGAACAGCCTCGAAATTGTAGAGCGGTTCTCCCATACCCATCATGACGACGTTGGAGATTCGGCGCGTACCCTCCAGAGCCGCCTGCCAATCGCCGAGCCGGTCGCGCGCGACCATGACTTGCCCGACGATCTCCCCCGGTACCAGGTTTCGCACCAGCCGCTGCGTGCCGGTGTGGCAGAACGTACAGTTGAGCGTACAGCCGACTTGGCTCGACAGGCAAAGCGTGCCGCGATCGGTCTCCGGGATATAAACGCACTCGACCTCGTGCGGCGCCCCACCTGGTTCGCCGGGCAGCCGCATAAGCCATTTGCGCGTACCATCAGCCGAGATCTGTTCGGCGACGACTTGCGGCCGATCAAGCGTGAACTTCGCATCGAGCGCGACATGCAGCTCCTTCGAAATGCTTGTCATCTGGTCGAAACGGGTAGCCCCGCGCACATAGAGCCAATGCCAAATCTGCTGCACACGCATCTTGCACTGCGCCGGCGGCAACCCCAAAGTCGCAAGTGCCTCCGCAAGTTGCGCCCGCGAAAGTCCGACCAACGAGGGCCTGGACGGCGCCACGTAGGATTGAAGCGGCAGTTTTTCGACGATGCCCGTAGACACTGCTTGCATTCCCACTACTTGCATTCCCGGTCGGCACGATCGAGTGCCTGGCTCAATCCCTTGAGCGAAAACTGGTCGGTCGTCGCCGTGCCGCGACCGGACGTGCCTTTGACGGTCACGTCGGCGCCCTTGCGCATGGCTTCGATGAAGCGCGTTTCTTCCGTGGCGCTCCGAAACCAAGCCCCATCGTTCTGCGTTTGCAAGACGAACTTCACCGTTCCAATCTCGGCTGTCGCGTCCGAACTCGGCTTGAATGGATAGCCGATAATCAGCGATACCTCGTTGCGGACGTTTTCGGCCGGGCGGTTCGATATGAACAAATAGGGCTGGTCGCGTTTGCGACCGACGGGCTCGGTCTTTGACGTTGTCGGTCTGGACAGGGCAAAACAGACCTTCTTGCCTCCCGGCGCCGCAAAATAGGTACCCCAGTCGGCGAATTGCACCAACAGACCTGGCTGGTCGCCCTGCGCCGATGCGGCTGAGGGAAACCCAAGGGCTGAAATAAGGCAAATCGCCCATGCCAGGACGATGGCCAATCGCGGCCCGCCCGATCGAATGGCCCTCATCGATTCTCCTCCGTGATTCCCCACGAAGCCCCCACCTAAGTTACGGAATGCATAGCGAATTCGGCATTGTGAAGGCGCCAATGGGCACCGTTGAAGCGCCATGTTACCTGCGCCATCTTAGAATTTCGAGTATTACCGATACCTGCCGGAACCATCGTAGAATAGCCCTCGCGGGCCTGGGCAGTCACCCCTTGAAAGCCGTTCTTTGCGCCCCAAGGCATGCCCTTATATCCCGAGGTCTCTGGCCACCTGTTCGACATCTGGATTGGAGATGCCGAGACGGCGCAACAAGGCAAGGTCCTCTTTGACGGATTCGATCCAGCTCAACCTGGCATCATTCGGGTGCGGCGTCTTGCCCAGCTTGTCGTAAACCGTACGTGCCTCGGCCACCCGGCCACTCAGCAACAGTGCGGTTGCGCGGTTGACCTCAACGGCGAACCGGGTCGGATCAAGTTTGAGGGCATCGTCGGCCAGGTCGATCACCTCTCGCGGATGATTGCTCAAGAGGCCAGCCCAGGTGGCTTCGCCGAGGGCCACACCCAGACTCTCCGGCATAGTGGAGCCTCCAGCGACAAAGGCCTTACGTCGGATATCGATCAAACGCATGAGACCGGCAAATTGGTCGCCATACGCCGCCTTGGCACCTTCAATGTTGGCGATTGCAAGCAACAAGTCGGCAAGTTGCTTGGCGTTGGACGCGTATTTTTCCTGCACGGACGCCTCGTCGGGATAGCTTGCGGAAAGCTGGCGATCGATGCCAAGCGATTCCCCGTAGATCCGCGCTGCGCGCCCGCGATCGTACTGGCGCTTCGACAAGTCGGCCACGCGATTGAGCGTGAAAACAAGATTCTGCTGCGCCGTCTTGCCATTCGGGTTTCGTGCATAAAGCTTGCGATCGAATTCGAGTTCTTCGTCGAACGCCACTGACGCGCCTGGAAGATCGTTCATCTGAAGCAACAGACCCCCGATCTTGTCGAGGGATGCCGAAACATTCACCGCCCGATCGACATCGTCAGGCGCGAGTACCAGCAGCTTGCGCCGTACCTCGAGTCCCTCCCGATAGATCGCAAGGGCCGCCGTTCGGTTCTCCAGGGCGGCCATCACGTCGCCAACGCTGAGGAGAGCTGTGGCAAGTGTAATCATGCGATCAGGATTTTCAGGCGTAATCGCGAGGAGCTTGCGGGCAGCTTCCAGTCGCTCCTTATAGACATCAAGACTCGCGGTCCGATCGTTCATCTGGACCAGAAGCGCGCCATATTCACCGAGGCGCGATTGATAGATGTTCAGGACGTCGGCGTCGCGGGGAAAATCGGCCGCCAGTTTGGTGTAAATCGAGACGACGTCCTGGTAAGTCCTGCGGGCACCTTCGAAATCTCGTTCGCGGCGTTGCAGTTCGGCGATGCGCCAGAGGCTGAACGCCAAATTGCGCCGCGTCATGAGATCTTCGGCGTCCCGCTGGTAAAGCCCGCTATCGATCTCCACCTCTTCGGCAAACGCCTGTCGCGCCTCTGCAATGCTTTCGGCTTGCAGCAGAAGTTCGCCAACCTTGTCGAGCGCCGCCGAAACGCTTCGCAGCCGCACTATGTTATCGCCGGCGAGCGCCAAATGTCGGCGGCGCACATCCAGTTGCTCCCGGTACACGGCAAGCGCAGCTTGCTTATCGCCGAGTTTTTCAAGCATCTGCGCATAGTCGCCGAGCCGCAGTTGATGGTCGTTGAGTATAATCTCGTCGCGCGGAAATTCTTCGACGAGCTTGCGATTGATGGCGACAATGCTTTCAAATAGATCGCGCGCAGCATCGAGCTTGTTCTCGCGCCGGGACAAATCGGCAATCCGATTCATGCTGAAGGCGAGGTTTCGGCGGGTAGAGCGGTTGTTGGGATCGCGTCGATTGAGATCGCGATCGATTTGCACTTCCTCCTCGAAAGCCGTGCGCGCCGCAGCGAGATCGTCCAGCCGCAGCAGCAGGCCGCCGGCCCGATCAAGACCGGATGAGAGGTTCTCCAGCCGAGAAGTGTCATCCGGCGCGAGCACGACAAGCTTGCGATAGACGTCTACCCGTTCGTTGGACGTTTTAAGCGCCGCCGGCGAATCTTCAAGCTTCGTCAAAAGATCGCCTAGTTGTCCGAGTTGCGACTGGAAGCTGTTCAGGAGCTTCTCGGTCTGAATGCTGTTAAGCAGCTTTTCCGCCTCATTGCGTTCAATCAGTTTGCGCAGCAGAGCAACCGCTTCCTCGAATCGAGGGCGCGCTTCGGCTAGAGCATTGGTCTTGACTTGCACCTGCGCCAGCCGACCCAATGCGGCTGCCAGCACTTCCTGCCATTGGAAGCGGTCGGAATTGCGCTGGACCAACTTGCGGCCGATTTCCAGGCTTTCTTCAAAGGCCTTGTGCGCGTTGGCGATGTCGTTCGCCTTCACCAGGTCATCGCCATAGAAATTAAGCACATAGGCGAGCAAGTCTTGCATTTCAGCGTCGTCGGGACGCTCCGTAACAAATCGCCGGATCGCGGCCACCGACTCATCGGACGTATTCGTCGCTCCGCTCTTGGTTCGCTGATCGGCGATTGCGCTTCTGTTCTCGAAAAAGGCCTTCAAGTTGTCTTTGACGAAATCGGCGCGCTCGCGTTCGTCTTGCGTGCGCCGCAGCATCGTCTGATTGTCGGCAAGCCGTTCCCGGGCCACCTCTTCGTAGTGGCGGGCAACGATTGCCGAAGCCGCAACCATCAGGAACACGGCCGCCGCATTACCGCCAATGAACAGTCGCTTGCGGCGCTGGACCCGGTAGCTGTTTTCGAGATAGGCCGTGACGGCAGGATAGTCGCCACCGTAGCGTTTGGCCCAGGTCGCGTTTGGCTTGATGTCGGCACGCCATGCCAGCATGTTGGCGAGTTCGCGCCCACGCAACAGTTCGCTGGTCCCGTGGCGGTCGATCAAGCGCCGCCACTGCTGCGCCGCATTCGCTTCCCGGTCGAGCCACTCGCCGAGCCGCTTCCACTGGCGGATCAGACTCTCGTGGCTGATGTCGATATAGGTATCGCCTGCGAGCGTCGGGCGCGCGGGATCAAACTCAGGTACCAGAAAGTTGACGCCCGGCGAACGGAATGCGTCGACCACCATACGCACAGTTGCTTCGTCGCCGCCGCAGGCGGCGACCAAATCCGCAAACCGAGTCGGCCGCCGCACCGCTTCAGCGACATTATTGCCCGCCGTAATCGTACGGAATACGCTCTCGACGATCGTCTGGCGCATCTTGCCGAGTTCCTCGACAATCTGGTCGGCGTGCGCATTAAGCGCCCCGCTCAAGCCGCCGATCGCATCATAGTCAGTAGTCGCAAGCCTCACACGCTCGTCGCGTCCTGCCGTGCGCGCTCGCAGCCACATGCGGTTGAGCGTGTATTGCAAGAGCGGAAGCTGATCCGCCCGTCGCATGATCCGATCAAGTTGATCCTGCGCATCGGCGGCGTCCCACGGCGCGAAATTGGCAATATCGTTGAGCAGCCGGTTGACAAGAGCCGGTTCAATATCGATGTCGCAGACTGCCGCCGGCCCCACAATCGCCTCGCGGCATTGCTCGCGGGTCATGCGCGGGGTCAGATACATGCCGGCATTGATAGCGTCGGCAAGGCCCTCGATCAGGGCGCAAGCACCGAGGAATTCGGAGCGCATCGTAATCGCGACATAAACCGGGAACTCGCGGGTGCGCGAGCTCTCCAGCAGCAATGAGACGAAGGCCTCCGCCTCTTCACGGCCCGCATAGTCTTGATAGCGGAACAGTTCTTCGAACTGATCGACCAGCAGGAAAAGATTGGTGCCCTTGGACAGATGACCGCTTCGGCACCATTCGATCATCGAGCGCGGTCCGCGATCGAGAAAGGCGCGCAGCAGATCGACATCGGACGCCGCGGGCTCGACTTCGCTGCCATCGTCGGCCGTTGTCAGCAGGCCGCGCGCCAAGTTGCGCAGCGGCGCGCCGCCCGGCCGGAAATCGACGATCCGCCAATGCGAACCGACACCCGCCATCAGGCCAAGTTCCAGGCCGTCAAGCAGACCCGTTTTGACCAGCGACGATTTTCCCGATCCCGATGAACCCAAAACGGCAAGAAAGCGTGTCGCCGCCAGGCGATCAATCATGGCATTGACGCAGCCTTCGCGACCAAAGAACAGATCGGTCTCGTCACGCCGGAATGCACGCAAGCCAGGGTAGGGAGCGCGCGCAACGCCGTCTTGGAATTCCTGCGTCACCGGCATATCTCCGCAACAATCTGGGGCAAGTCGTCGCTTGTGAGCCCATGTTGACGATCAATCCTGGTGAAGCCCCCGACAACACCAAGGTCTGGCTTCGACGCGGGTGGCGCAATCAACACGGCCTTGCGGCGCAAGGGTTCCTGCCGCTGACGTTCAAGCTTGCTCAAGCGGCGCAATTGCGCACGCACCCAAGGAGCGGCCGCCTGACCGTAAACAAGCAGCAATGTCTCACAATCGACCAGATTGGCGTCGAGGTCCTTCGTGATGTCGTCGGCCGACCCCTCATATAAGGGTCCAGCCGCCATCAAGTTTGGATTCTGCCCAAACGCCTCGAGCAATTGCTCGGCCAACTCCTTGTCATTCAAATCGGCATTGATAAACAGGAATTCGCTCGTTGTTGCGCTCGAAAGCGATGCGGCTGCAGCCGCCGCCGCGGCAGCAGCCATCGCGCGCTTCAGGGTCTTGAGAATTTCCTTGACGAACTCCTGTAGTCCCATGGCGAGCACGTCAGGGCCCGCTAGCAGTGGTTTGTCCCAATGGCCAACAGCCGCGACATCGAGGTCTGGACGCCGCCATTGCAGCACCGGGATGGCGCGCTGCTTGGCGGCCGCATATTGGAACTGCGCGTAACTCGTGAGTTCGCCGGCCTTGTCCTTGAGGTCCGGCGACCGGTTTGAACGATAAGGCCCGAGCAGTTGGACGAACAAGTCAGCACGTTCGAGGTCGTCACTTACAGCTTTGGCGAACTCGGCGCCGCCTTGCAGATAGTCGCCGTCCGGCAGGATTTGCACGCCATACTGTCGCAGATAAGCGAACACCTGGTCGCGTTCGTCGTAAAGATCGTTGGTAACTTGAGCGAGCAGGATGGTCTTGCCGGCAAATGGACTTGTGTCGGTCACTGCCGCCGCGGGTTGCGCCGTCGCGGTCACGGCGGATCGAGCCGACGTAGGCGACACGGATACTGCGCCTGGCCGGTGGTCGGGCAACTTTGTCGGATGCGTTGCAGTTCGCGTGTCGCCGACGCGGTCCACATGTATGGCGCGCAGCAGTTCTTCCATCTGGTGCGCGAGCGTCTGCAAGCGCCGTTCGTATCTGTCGCCGTTCGACTGCGGTGTCAGCTTGAGGGGAACATTTTCCTCGTTTTCGTCGCTCCACCAGAACTGCGTTCGCTTGAGGCGAAGGAAATTCTGCGGAATTTCAAATTCCTTGACCGGCAGCAGTTCGACTGTGACGATGCGGTTGCGATGGCTTTGCGTCGCCTCGAATGTCTCCAGCTCCTTGATCGTCCATGGACGCCTGATGTAACTCGGCGACAGGATCGGCATGAAAACCGCCGAACCCGCGACCTCGGACATCAAGCCGTCAATTTCGTGGTGGGCATGCAGGTCGCGGCTGTCAAAGTAAATGTCTGGCTCCACGCCCAGCCGCTGGCGTAGCGCCTTCTTCAAATCGGCTTGAAAGCGGCTGACCCAACGGATGTCCCGCGTGTCGGCCTCATTGTCGAAATGCGCATAACTGACGAAAACGTCGTACTTGTAGCCTGGAATATATGCCATCGTGTTGCGGCGCGTCCCCGCTCCTGTGTCGACCTGCGTCTCGTAGGCGACCTAGTATATATGGCCCCATGCGCTTTGGCTCAACAGATTGATCGGCGACGTACTTTTCGGCACGCAGGCGTCAAGCGATTGAATTTTCGCCACGGAGCGGGGCGCCAAGCGCTCGTGATGTCCGCGATGCGGTCAGGGGGCTGCGCCTCTCGCCGTGAACCGGACAGGCGCCGCGTGCGACCAATGATCGGACACCATGCCACCGCGCAATTTTTTGGGAGTGTCCTTTATGCGAAGTACAGTTTTGGCGTTGTTTGCGGCCCTCGCCGGGGCAGGCGCTCCCGCACAAGCGGAGGCTCAGGCGACGCCGGTAAACGCTTGTACGAACCGAAATTCGTCGCACGACGAGCGCATCGCCGATTGTACAGCTGTCATCAACACCAAGCGTGCTACCGGTCGCACGCTCGCCACCGCCTATTGCAACCGCGGTTTCGCTTTGACGGAGAGGCGCGAATTGGATCGTGCCCTGGCCAACCTCGAAGAGGCCGTGAAAATAGACGCCAAATATGCCTGCCCGTTCAGCAATCGGGCGCGCGTATGGGCGTTCAAGGGCGATCTCGATCGCGCCATTGCGGACTACACGATGGCCATAAAGCTCGACCCTAAATTCGCCATTGCCTACAACAACCGCGGTGACGCGCTGATGCGGCAGAACAAGATCGACATGGCGATCGCGGATTTCAGCGAAGCGATCAATCTCGACCCGCAACACGCTCTTGCCTATGGCAACCGTGGCTACGCGCATTTCCGCACGCGCGCCTTTCAGCGCGCCCTGCCGGATTACAATGCGCAGATCAAGCTGACACCGAATGACGTGATGGCCTACCTCAACCGCGGCAATGTCTGGCGGTCGATGGAACAGCTCGATCGTGCGGAAGCAGACTATGCCGAGGTGATCCGGCTTGCGCCGAACGACGCGCGCGGCTGGCGGAACCGTGGCCTGATCCGGATTATGAAAGACGACTTCAAGGACAGCCTCGCCGATTACGACAAGGCCATCGAACGCGATCCTGGCGACGCCTGTTCCTGGAACAACCGGGGCATTGCCAAGCGTGAAACCAACGATCGCGCCGGCGCCATTGCGGATTTCAAAAAGGCCCTTGAGATCAATCCAAGCCTGCAGGCAGCGCGCAATAGCCTACGTGAACTTGGGGTCGAGTAGCGGACGATCCAACTCCGCTCGCACCATCCCGATTACACTTGCCCAGTCACCCGGGGCAGGCTGTCGGAAAAGCCTCGCCGTTGGATACCAGGGCGAATCCGCGCGATCGAGCATCCAGCGCCAATCGGGAGCGAAGGGTAAAAGCACGAAGGCCGGCCGGCCAAGCGCGCCAGCCAGATGCGCCACCGACGTATCGACCGAAACGACCAGATCCACCAGCGACAGGACAGCGGCGGTGTCGTCAAAATCATCAAGCCCGGAGCCGACGTGAAAGAGCTGTGGAATGCCCGCCATCGCGGCAGCATCCTTGTCCGAGAGGTCACGCTGGATGCTCACAAAACCTGCATCACACGAAAAGGGCGCAGCCAATCGCTCGAATCCAATCGAACGATTGCGATCATTCGGGTGATTGACGTTCCCCGCCCAGGCTATGGCGATGCGACGTGACGGCATCCCCGCGAGGCGCTCTTGCCATCTGGCAATACGGTCCGGCGCCGGCTCCAGATAGGGAACATCGGCCGGAACGGTCGAAAGCTCCGTCGCCAGTGCCAACGGCAGGCTCCCGAGCGGACAGTGCATATCGAAGGGGGGAAGCGGCTCGCCCCGCACCACGACCTGCGTTATTCCCTTTATGCGCGCAAACAGCGACGTCAGTTCGCGAGGCGCCTCCAGCACGACCGTCGCGCCCATACGTGCGAGCAGAGGCGCGTAGCGCGCGAATTGAATGCTGTCGCCAAGCCCTTGCTCGGCGTGCAGCAGAATTGTCTTGTGCGCCGGCGGGAATTCACCCAGCCACAGCGGCCGGCCGAAAGTCCGGCGCGACGGCATGCCGGTGCGTAGCCATCGCGATTCATATTGCTGAAATCCGAGCCGGTAGTTGCCAAGCGTCAGTAACGCGAGAGCCATGTTGTGACGAGCGTCCGCATTGTTCTTGTCGCTTGCCAGCACACGTTCGTAGTCAGCGATCGCCTCACGGTTTCGATTGAGGGCCTGAAACGCGACTCCGCGGCTGGTCAGCGCTTTGAGATAGTTTGGACGTAACGCCAATGCCCGATCATACGCCGCGATTGCCTCTTCGACGCGCCCAAGGCCGGTGAGCGCATTGCCGCGATTGAAATGAGCGTCGGCCTGCCCGGGTTGCTGCACCAGCACGGCGTCAAACTCCGCGATCGCCTCAACGAAACGCCGCAACTGCGCCAAAGCGACACCTCGGTTGAGTCGGAAGTCGAAGTGTGGCGCCATCGACAAAGCTTGTTCAAAATTGACCAACGCCTCTTCGGCGCGATCAAGCTGCAGCAGCAGACTCCCGCGACTGTTTCGAATCTGCCAATCGGCAGGATTGAGCGCGCAAGCCTTGTCAAACAGAACCAGCGCTTCATCCCGCCGGCCCAGCATGCTCAAAGTCATCGCCATGTTCGAGGTCGCATCCGGTGAATCAGGCTGAAGACGCAGCGCCTGCTCGAACAAGCCGAGTGCGGAACCCGGTTTCCCGGATTGCAATC
>Ga0099792_10000512_pt1 | contig 14381 bp, 15 predicted proteins | sample Rivendell_Oct201_8_FD_83780 | JGI IMG/M metagenome (GOLD analysis project Ga0099792, IMG submission 83780) | Vadose zone soil microbial communities from the Eel River Critical Zone Observatory, Northern California, USA -... | ecosystem: Environmental > Terrestrial > Soil > Vadose zone >...
CATGCAGCGCTACGATGAAGAGATCGTGGTGGTGAAATACGGCGGCCACGCCATGGGCGAAGAGGCGATGGCGAAGAGCTTCGCGCGCGATATCGTGCTGCTCGAGCAGACCGCCATCAATCCGGTGGTGGTGCACGGCGGCGGGCCGCAGATCGGCGACATGCTCACGCGGCTCGGCATCAAGTCGGAGTTCGCCGCCGGGCTGCGCATCACAGACAAAGCCACCATCGAGATCGTCGAGATGGTGCTGGCCGGCTCGATCAACAAGCAGATCGTCGGCTTCATCAACGAAGCCGGCGGCAAGGCGGTCGGGCTGTGTGGCAAAGACGGCAACATGGTCACGGCGCGCAAGATCAGCCGCACGGTCGCCGACCCGGGATCAGCCATCGAGAGGGTCGTCGACTTGGGCTTCGTGGGCGAGCCCGAGAAGGTCGACATTATGGTGCTCACCCAGATTCTCGGCCGTGACCTCATCCCGGTGCTGGCCCCGCTCGCAACCTCCGGCGACGGCGTCACCTACAATGTCAATGCCGACACATTTGCGGGCGCGATCGCTGGCGCGCTCAGGGCCAAGCGGCTCCTGCTCCTCACCGATATCGAGGGCGTGCTCGACAAGTCGAAGTCGCTCATTCGCGAGCTCTCCGCCAACGATGCACGCCGGCTGATCGCCGATGGCACCATCTCGGGCGGCATGATCCCCAAGCTCGAGACCTGCCTCTACGCGCTCGACGCCGGCGTCGAGGGCGTCGTCATTCTCGACGGCCGTGTGCCGCACGCGGTGCTGCTCGAGCTCCTCACCGACCACGGCGCCGGAACGCTGATGATGCGGTGAGGGTTGCACTAAACGATTCGCACACTGAGCGCTAAGGATGCCCCTCACCCGGCCCTCACTTCATTCGGGCCCCCCTCTCCCCGCTTCGCAGGGAGAGGGTACGTGCCCCACGCACCTCAGAATATGACCTCAACTGTCCCGCTCCACCGTATCCCCCGCCACTTCGCCCAGGTCGACACCTGGGTGTTCGATCTCGACAACACGCTCTATCCGCATCACGTCAATCTCTGGCAGCAGGTGGACGAGCGCATCCGCGACTACATCGCCGAGTTTCTCAAGATCAGCCATGACGACGCGTTCCTGCTGCAGAAGGACTACTACAGGCGCTACGGCACATCGATGCGTGGGCTGATGACCGAGCACGGCATGAAGCCCGACGACTTCCTCGACTTCGTGCACCAGGTCGACCACTCGCCGCTCGAGCCGAACCCCGCGCTTGGCGCCGCGATCGAGAAGCTGCAAGGCCGCAAGCTCATCCTCACCAACGGTACGCGGCACCATGCCGAGAAGGTGCTCGCGCGCCTTGAGCTCGAGACCCATTTCGATGACGTGTTCGACATCGTCGCGGCCGAGCTAGAGCCGAAGCCTTCGGCGCAGACTTATGAGCGCTTCCTCAAGACGCACAGCGTCGACGCTACCCGCGCCGCCATGTTCGAGGACCTGGCGCGCAACCTCGCGGTGCCGCATGCGCTCGGCATGACCACCGTGCTGGTCGTGCCGGAGAACACGCGCGAGGTGTTCCGCGAGACCTGGGAGCTCGAAGGCCGCGACGACCCGCACGTTGACCATGTGACCGACGACCTCGCGGCGTTTCTGGAAAAGATCGCGGCAAGCCGCTAAAAGACGGCAAAGAGACACTCATGCGCCTGCGCAAGAATACCTCGATCGCCATCATCGGCGCCGGCATCGGCGGGCTCGCCGTTGCGGCGGCACTGCGGCAGGCCGGGATCGACTCGTCCGTCTACGAGCAGGCCGAGACCTTCGCGCGGGTCGGGGCCGGCATCCAGCAGAGCCCGAACGCCATGAAGGTGCATCGCGGGCTGGGCATCGAGGCCCGGCTGCGCGATGTGGGCTTTGCGCCCACCTCCTCGCTTAACCGCGATGCCATCAGCGGCAAGGTGACCAACGACCATCCGCTGGGCCGGGCGGTGGAGGAGCGCTACGGCGCACCCTATCTGACGCTGCATCGCGGCGACCTGCATGCGGCGCTCGCCGACGTCGGACCGGCTGAAACCATCATCCATGGCAAGAAGCTCGTTCGCATCACGGAGCACGGCCGGCGCGTGACGCTCGCCTTTGCCGACGGCAGTGCCGCTGAGGCCGATCTCGTGATCGGCGCCGACGGCGCCCACTCGCTGGTCCGCGATTATGTCGCGGGCCCTGAGCAGCCGCGCTTCACCGGCAAGCTCGCTTATCGCACGACCTTTCCGGCCGCGCGGCTGCGCGGCGTCGACATCGGCAGCCCGCGCACCAAATGGTGGGGCAAGGACCGCCACATCGTGATCTATTACGTCACCGCCAAACGCGACGAGATCTACTTCACCGCCAGCCAGCCCGAGCAGGCCGACTGGATGACGCGCGAATCCTGGTCAACCAAAGGTGATCTCTCGGAGCTGCGCGCAGCCTTTCTGCACTTCCATTCCGATGTTCAGGCGGTGCTCGCGGCTGCGCCCGAAGTGCACAAATGGGGCATCTACGAGCGCGATCCGCTGCCGAGCTGGAGCAAGGGTCGCGTCACGCTGCTCGGCGATGCCTGCCATCCAATGACGCCCTACATGGCGTCGGGCGCGGCCATGGCGCTCGAGGATGCCGTTGTGTTGTCGCGCTGCCTGGCGGACGAGGACTTCGAGGATATCGAAACGGCGCTGCGCACCTACGAGGCGATCCGCAAGCCGCGCGCGAGCGCGGTGCAGGCCGGCTCCAGCGCCAATAACTGGATGCGCCAGGAGACTAATCCGGATTGGCTCTACGGCTACGATGCCTGGCGCGTGCCGCTGCGCTCGGAGAGCGCGGCAATTGTCTCCACCTACTGGGAAGCCTGATGTCTCCTGCCGAATACATTGCTGCACTCGATCGCGCCGGCACCCGTCGCACCACGCCTCTTGTGACGCCTCTTGGCGACGGTCATATCGTCTGGCGATGCTGGGGAGAGGGCCTACCGCTCGTGCTCCTGCATGGCGGCACCGGCAGTTGGATGCACTGGATCCGCAATGTCGAGGCGCTCTCGCGCGACATGATGGTTATCGTTCCCGACCTGCCCGGCTCGGGCGGGTCCTCAACTCCCCAGCCCCCGTTCTCGGCCGAGAGTATCGCCGCTATGCTGCTGCAGGGCCTCAACCAGATCATCGGAGCGCAGATGCATTTCAGCATCGCGGGCTTCTCCATGGGCGGGCTGATCGCAGGCTACCTGACACAGCAGGGCGGCAGCCGCGTCGATACGCTGGTGCTGGTCGGCTCCACCGGCATGGGCGGCACGCGCGCCCAAATGGAGCCGCTCAAGTCGTGGCGTCGGCTGCCGACCGACGAGGAGAAGCGCGCCATCCACCGCGTGAACCTCGGCATCCTGATGATTCACGATCCGCAGAAGATCGACGCGCTCGCAGTCGAAATACAGTCGCGCAACGCGGCCGTGTCTCGCATCCGCGGCAAGCATGTCTCCCACACCGGCACGCTCGCCAACTGCCTGCCCGGTTTCGCCGGCCGGCTCGCCGGCATCTGGGGTGAGCATGACCCCACTGCTGCGCCCTATCTCGCCGAGCGGCGTGAGCGGCTGCAGGCGTTCAAGCCCGGCGCCCCGTTCGACATCGTGCCAGACGCCGGCCACTGGGTGCAGTATGAGGCCTATGAGACAGTCAATCAGCGGATGCGGGAATTGCTGAAGAAGAGCGAGTAGTGAGTAGCGAGTAGTGAAGAGACGCGCTAATCCTACTCACTACTCAGTCCTCAGTACTCAGTACTCACCACTCGCTACATCAACGCCGGAAGAGGCCCCATGTCGCACGCCGAGCTTGCCAAGACCATCGACGAGGCCTTCGAGCAGCGGGATGGGATCGGGCCATCCACCAAAGGCGCCGTGCGCGAGGCTGTCGAGGCCGCGCTTGAGCTGCTCGACCGCGGCACCGCTCGCGTCGCCGAGCGCGGGGCGAACGGCACCTGGTCGGTCAACCAGTGGCTCAAGAAGGCAGTGCTGCTGTCGTTCCGGCTCAACGACATGACCGTGATTCCGGGCGGCCCCGGCAAGGCCGTGTGGTGGGACAAGGTCGCGTCCAAGTTCGAGGGCTGGGGCGAGAACCGCTTCAGGGAGGCCGGCTTCCGCGCGGTGCCGGGCTGCGTCGTGCGCCGTTCGGCCTATGTGGCGCCGGGCGTGGTGCTGATGCCCTCCTTCGTCAATCTCGGCGCCTATGTCGACACCGGCACCATGATCGACACCTGGGCAACCGTCGGCTCCTGTGCGCAGATCGGCAAGAACTGCCACATCTCGGGCGGCGCTGGCATCGGTGGCGTGCTCGAGCCGCTGCAGGCCGAGCCGGTGATCGTCGAGGACAACTGCTTCATCGGCGCGCGCTCGGAAGTGGCCGAAGGCGTGGTCGTGCGCGAGGGCGCGGTGCTCTCGATGGGTGTCTATCTCGGCGCCTCGACGCGAATTGTCGATCGCGAGACCGGCGCAATCTTCCAAGGCGAGGTGCCGCCCTATTCGGTGGTGGTGCCCGGCTCAATGCCAGGCAAGCTCGGCAAGGATGGCGCCGCGGGGCCCGGTCTCTATTGCGCGGTGATCGTCAAGCGCGTCGACGAGAAGACGCGTGCGAAGACAAGCATCAACGAGCTGCTGCGCGACTAGAGCTGTACCGATGGATTGGATCCACCTCTTTACGAGCTTCGAGGGCCGCATCACTCGGCAGCCGTTCTGGATTGCAGTGGCGGTGTTCATCGCAATCGAGATCGCCATCTTGTTCTCGGGCGGAGACGACGACAAATGGGGCACGGCGCTCGATCTTGTGCTGACCTATCCCCAACTCGCGGTGTGCGCCAAGCGCGGACACGACCGCAATACCCCACTGTGGATCGTGGGCCTGTTCTTCGCGATCGGGGCCGTCTTCGACGTGTTGCTGCTCGGCGGGTGGATCACCAACGCTGATGTGGCGAACCCACCGCCGCTGATGCTCGCGTTTCTGATTCCGTACGCGGTCTTCGCACTCGCCCTCATTATCGATCTCGGCTTCCGCCGCGGCACGGTCGGCCCTAACCGCTACGGCCCCGATCCGCTGGAAACGAGCGCTTGAGGGCTGTCAAATTCGCGCAATCATCGTACAGTCATTGACGGGTCACAAGTCGCACTCCGAGGCCCACGTGTCATACCAGACGCTCAACGCCGCCTGTATCGTCGAGACGCTTCTCCGCCTGGAGCATCGGATCGGCGAGCGCTTCCCAGGCTCAAGCCTGGCCGCGGTCTGCCGCGAGTTGATCGGCATGGCGGAGACGGTGCAGCAGCGCTCGGTCGCGATCGCCTCGCCGCATTACGTGCTGCGCGCAGCCCTGTTTCTCGTGATCGCAGCAGGGCTCGCCGGGCTCCTGTTCGTGGCCTTCAAGGTCAATGTCCAGGTCGGAACAGTCGAGATTTTCAGCGTATTCCAGGGCGTCGAGGCGGCAATGAACATTGTCGTCCTCTCCGGCGCGATGCTGTTCTTCCTGGTGTCGCTCGAGACCAGGATCAAGCGCCGGCGCTCGCTCAGCGATCTGCACCGGTTCCGTTCGATCGCACATGTCATCGACATGCATCAGCTCACCAAGGATCCGAGCACCATCCTGGGCGGCGGCACGCCCACCGCATCGTCCCCCAAACGGACGATGAGCAGGTTCGAGCTCACTCGCTATCTCAACTACTGCAGTGAAATGCTGTCGCTGTCCAACAAGCTCGCTGCGCTTTATGCGCAGCATCTGCCCGACCCGGTGATTATCGACGCCGTCAACGACATTGAGGATCTCACCACCAATCTGTGCAATAAGATCTGGCAGAAGATTACCATTCTTGATACCGGCCGAGCGCTCTAGCAGCGGACGCAAATTCCATTGAGCGGGGCGGCAGGTCACCGCATAGTTCAGGCGATGTGCCCAGGAGGTATCGCCCAGGAGGTATCGATGACTGACCTTCCCCCAGGCATACGGCACCACATCAACCAGAGTGGGGGTCTCTCCAATGACGCCCGCGTGCTGATGTTGTTCGAGGCCAATAAGAAGACCGCACTGGTCGCGTATCTGCTTTGGTTCTTTCTGGGGTGGTTCGGCGGCCATAATTTCTATCTGGGACGCACTGGCGTGGCCGTGGCGCAGCTCCTCCTGAGCCTGACCGTCGTTGGCCTGATCATCACCATTGTGTGGGTGCTCGTCGATGCCTTCCTGATCCCAAGTTGGGTCAGACAACAAAACAACCTGTTGGCGGCGCAGCTTGGCGCCTAGCTAGAGCGTGTGGAACGAATCGCGCCAGCGCTTTTAATCCGGCGTCGGCCTGCTAGAATCAGGGGGCATGTCAAGAATCTTTGGCGTGCAACAGAGGGGGCCGCACATGGCCATTAAAGAAGCAATTTCATACTGCTTTCGAAATTACGTGGGCTTCAAGGGTCGGGCAGCGCGATCCGAGTACTGGTATTGGACGCTGTTCGTCTACTTGCTGCTGATTGTGGCTTGGCTGATCGACATGACGGTGTTTGGCTTCAACACCACGGGCGTCAACCCCATGGCCGTGCTTGCGTCGTTGGCCACGCTGTTGCCGACCCTGGCGGTGTCGGCGCGCCGACTGCACGACATCGACCGTTCGGGCTGGTGGGCGCTGCTGATATTCACGGTGATCGGATATATCGTGCTGATCTACTGGGCATGCTTGCGGGGCACCGTGGGAGCGAACCGCTTCGGCTCCGACCCGCTGGAAGGAAAGGTCTAGGCCCATCGCCCACGGTGGCGCTTTGAGAGTCAGACGGCAGAACAACCTGCCGGCAGACTTTGTTTGGCGCCAGGCGAATTCGTTCCGATTGTGACGGGATCAGATTACTGAGCGAATCGTTCAAGCGAGACAGGAAACGGCACATGAGCTGGGGACATTATCTGTTCGGTTTCAGTGGCAGGCTCAACCGCGCCAAATACTGGCTGTGGATCCTGATCTATTTCATTGCCGTCGCCGTGGTGACAGCGATCATTTACGCGATCAACTCCCCCATGGCCGGCGGCATTGTGCAGCTTGTTTTCAGCATCGTCGCCTTGATCTCAAGCTTGGCGGTGATGACCAAGCGCCTGCACGACCGTAACAAGTCGGCCTGGTGGCTGCTGATTTTTGTCTTTATCCCTTCGATCTTGCTCGGGGCCGGGATTGTCGCGTCGGTCTACGGCGCGCTCATGACCGATGACAGCAGCAATCTCGGCACGTTGGGACTTATCGGCGGCGCCTTAACGCTTGTCGCCAGCGCAATCCTGATCTGGGCGTTTGTGGAGCTGGCCTGCCTGCGCGGGACCATCGGTCCCAACCGGTACGGCCCCGACCCGCTTGAAGGAAAGATCTAGCCGGCCCGAAACAGCGACGGGCCCAAACATTGACGGGACCATGATCGGCGGCTAAAGCCCCGTGGCCATGGCCGCCGATCCGCTCGCTCTCGCCGCTGAGCTTCTGCGCTGTCCGTCGGTGACCCCGGCGGAAGGAGGCGCCCTTACGGTGCTTGAGCGCGTGCTCAGGGCCGCGGGTTTTACGGTTCACCGCTTAACCTTCGCGGAGGCCGGCAGCGCGCCGATCGAGAACCTGTACGCCCGCATCGGGACCGCTTCGCCCAACATCGCCTTTGCGGGACATACCGATGTGGTGCCGCCTGGCGATGAGGCGACCTGGCGCCATCCGCCATTTGCTGCGGGTATCGAGGACGGCACGCTCTATGGCCGCGGCGCGGTCGACATGAAGGGCGCGATCGCCTGCGCGGTCGCGGCGAGCCTCGACCATCTCGCAGCAGCGGGCGGCAAGCCGAAGGGCTCGATCTCGTTTCTGATCACCGGCGACGAGGAAGGCGTCGCGGTCAACGGCACCGTGAAGCTGATACAATGGGCGAAGCAGCGCGGCGAAACCTTTGACCACTGCCTCCTGGGCGAGCCCAGCAACGCAGCGGAGCTGGGCGACACTATCAAGGTCGGCCGGCGCGGCTCGCTCAACGGCACGCTCGTGGTCACCGGTAGGCAGGGCCACGTGGCATATCCGGAGCGGGCCGACAACCCGGTGCGAGGGCTCGTTACGCTGATGTCAGCTCTGATGGCGGAGCCGCTCGATCACGGATCGGCGAATTTCGGACCTTCGAACCTCGAGTTCACTTCGATCGACATCGGCAACGGGACCGTCAATCTCATCCCGGGCGAGGCGCGCGCCCGTTTCAACATCCGCTTCAACGACCGCCACAGTCAGGTTTCGTTGCGCATGCTGATCGAGACGCGTGCGCGGGCGGCCGCCGGCGAGCACGTGCGCTGGCATATCGACTGGCAGCCCTCGAATGCGGACTCGTTCGTAACCAGCCCGGGAGCTTTTCTCGATCTCGTGGTCGGCGCGATCACGCACGTCACCGGGCAAACGCCCACGCTGTCGACCACCGGCGGCACGTCGGACGCGCGCTTCATCAAGAACTATTGCCCGGTGCTGGAATTCGGTCTCGTCGGGCAGACCATGCACCAGGTCGACGAGCGCACGCCGATCGCCGATCTCGCAACGCTGACGGCGGTCTATCGGCGCATTCTGGACCGTTATCTCGCTTGAAGCCGTTTCTCAAGGGCTGAGGTTGATGCCCGCGCGCCGCGCGAGGTCAAGCCACTTCGCGATGTCTTGTTGGACGAATGCCGCGAAGATATGGGGCGCGTTCGGTTCAGGCTCGGCGCCGACCGCGACCAGGCGCTGTCTGGCCTCGGGCAAGGCAAGCACCTTTCCGACATCGGCGCTGACTTTCTCGACAATCTGACGCGGCGTTGCGGCCGGCGCGAACAGCCCGAACCAACCCAGCGAGTTGTAGCCCGCCAAGCCCACCTCCGCGATGGTTGGAAAATCAGGAAACAGCGAAGAGCGCTCCGCGCCGGTCGTTCCGATCATCCGCAGCTTGCCGGCCGCGATATGCTGCGTCACGACCTGCGCCGGCGCAAACAGCATGTTGATCTGGCCGCCGAGCAGATCATTCACGGCCGGGCCCGTGCCACGATAGGGCACATGCACGAGCCGAATGCCGGCCATCTGGGCAAACAACGCACCGGAGAGATGGGAGGCCGAGCCGACGCCGGAAGAGCCGAAAGTCAGCTTGTCCGGATTGGCTTTGGCATGCGCGATCAATTCCGCCGCGTTCTTCACGGGCACCGACGGATCGACCACCACAATATAAGGCGGTGCGGCAATCAGCGACACCGGCGCAAGCTCGCGCTCAATTCGATAGTTGGCATCCGCATTCTGGCTTGCGGCCAACGAGAGGATCGCGCCAGTCGAGGCGAGCAGCAGCGTGTAGCCGTCCGCCGGCGCGGACGCGACCTGCCGGCTGCCGAGCAGCCCCGACGCACCTGGCTTGTACTCGGCAACGACCGACTGCCCCCACAGAGTCTGCAGCTGATGCGCGACCACGCGGCCGAGAACATCGGTGGCACCACCGGGGGGAAACGGCACGATGATGCGGACCGTGCCGGACGGAAACCCCTGCGCACCAGCTCGCGACAAGAGGGGGCAAAGCCCCAAAGCGAGCGCGCCAAGCGCCTGCAACGACACATAACGTCGTGAGAACATGATGGCCTCCCGGACTGTCGAACCATCAGTATAGCCTGGCGGTCGTACCCGAGTGCCAGCGCCGCACTCCATCGCCGAATGTCGTAACGCCGCATGTCGCGGCACCCCACGCCCGAGCGCGTTCAGTAATCGACCTGCACCAGATAAAGCCCCCCGGGCGGCGCCACCGGCGCGCATACGGTGCGGTCGCGTGCCGCGAGAGCGGCGGAGAGATCATCAGCGCTCCAGCGCCCCTCGCCCACGAACACAAGCGCGCCGACCATCGAGCGCACCTGCGAATGCAGGAACGAGCGCGCCGAGGCGCAAATGCTGACCCGCTCACCCTCGCGCGTCACGTCGAGCCGGTCGAGAGTTTTCACCGGCGACTTCGCCTGGCAGTCGACATGACGAAAGGTCGTGAAGTCGTGCCGGCCGACCAGATGCTGCGCCGCCGCGTGCATCGCCTTGTGGTCGAGCGGCCGCGGCAGTCGCCACGCGCGCCCGCGCTCGAGCGCGAGATCGGCGCGCCGGTTGACGATGCAATAGCGATAGTGCCGTTTCACCGCAGAGAAGCGCGCGTCGAACGCGTCCGACACCTTCTCGGCCGCAAGCACCACCACCGGCTGCGGCCGCAGATGCGCCGTGATGGCGTCACGCACCGTGTCGGCGTCCCAGTCCTTGGCCAGGTCGACGTGCGCCACCTGACCGAGCGCATGCACGCCGGCGTCGGTGCGTCCCGCCCCGCCGACCTTGACCCGCTCGCCGCAGAACGCCTCGATCGCCCCCATCAGCGCGCCCTGCACCGAGGGCGCGGAGCCCTGCACCTGCCAGCCAACGAAGGGCCCGCCATCATATTCGATCGTGAGCTTGTAGCGCGGCATGGATCTCAGTCTACGTCGTCGAACGCCGCGGGATAGCGCAGCCTGTCGTCAAACGGGCGTTCATGTCAGCCGCGTTCCACGCGGCAGCGACTGACCACGCAAATAGTCCTCGGCCTTCATCGCTTGCCGGCCGGCGCGCTGCAACTCGAGGACGCGCACGGCGCCGTCGCCGCAGGCGACGGTGAGCGCCTCATCGACAAGCGTACCGGGCGGAGCGGAGCCCGCCGCAATAGTCGTGCGCAGGATCTTAAGCCGCTTGGGCCTGCCGTCGATCGCAAGCTCGCACCAGGCGCCCGGAAACGGCGAGAGGCCGCGGATGTGGTCGTGCACCTCCTGTGCCGGCCGCAACCAGTCAATGCGAGTCTCCGCGTTGGTGAGCTTCGCCGCGTAGGTGACGCCATCCGTCGGCTGCGGCGTGAGCGCGAGCGAGGAGCGCTCAAGCGCCGAGAGCGCGCGCACCATCAGGTCGGCGCCGAGCCGCGCCAGCGCGTCGTGCATTTGCCCGGCTGTCATGTCAGGAGGAATCGGCACGCGCTCCGCCATCGCGATCGGGCCGGTGTCGAGCCCCTCCTCCATCTTCATCACCATCACCCCGGACTCGCGATCGCCCGCCATGACGGCGCGGTTAATCGGAGCGGCGCCGCGCCAGCGCGGCAACAACGATGCGTGAAGGTTGAAGCAGCCGAGTGGCACGGCGTCGAGAACAGGCTTCGGCAGGATGAGACCATAGGCGACGACGACCGCCGCATCAGCACCGTGCGCCTTGAACGGGGCCAGCACCTCCGGCGTCCGCAAGGTCGTGGGCGTGTGCACCGGGAGCGCGAGGCGGCACGCCTCGCGCTCGACCGGCGAAGGCTTGGGCTCCATGCCGCGCCCGGCGGGCTTGGGAGCGCGCGTGTAGACCGCAACCACTTCGTGACCGCGCCCGACGATCTCGACGAGCGGCGGCACCGCGAAGTCAGGCGTGCCCATGAAGATCAGGCGAAGCGACATCGGCGATCCAGTTCGATTTTTTCTAGCGCAACTATACGCGGATCACACCGCGGCCGCGCGCTTGGCCGCCTTGGAGAATTTCTTGATCACGCGTTCGCGCTTGAGTCTCGAGATATGGTCGATGAACAGCACGCCGTTGAGATGGTCGATCTCGTGCTGCAGGCAAGTGGCGAGGAGCCCGCTTGCCTCCACCTCCTGCTCGTGACCCTCGAGGTCGAGATATTTGACCCGCACCTGTGCGGGCCGCTCGACCTCTTCGTAGAATTCCGGGATTGAGAGGCAGCCTTCCTCGTAGATCGCCTTCTCCTCCGATGTCCAAAGGATCTCGGGATTGATGAAGACGCGCGGCGCCTTCTCCTCCTCCTTCTTGGCCAGATCCAAGGTCACGACCCGGCGTGGCACGCCGACCTGAATCGCGGCAAGCCCGATGCCGGGCGCCTCATACATGGTCTCGAACATGTCGGCGACCAGCGCCTTGGTCTCCCGGTCGATGGTCTTGACCGGCTCGCAGACGAGCCGCAGCCGCTTGTCGGGCAGGATGAGGATTTCGCGCAGCGCCATGGGCGCGATTTAAGCGGCCGCGCCAAGCCCGTCAATAAAGCCGTGCTCGTCGCCATTTAGCGGAGGATTGCTGCGACATGGCAGCCATCCGCACCAAGCGCTTGATTATTTGTTCACTTTTTGTTCTTATAGGCCGAATCGCTGTAGAGTGACGCGATGACCGATACCTCTCTGATGCTGCTGTCCGGGGCAGTCCTGATCGTGGGCCTGCTCACGATCGGGCTGATTGCGTTGCTCAATGCCCAGCGCCAGCGCGAGCGCGACAGCGCCGAGATCGCGGCGCTCGCGCGCCTGCAGGCGGACACCGCGGTGCGCATCGACGCCATGCGCGAGATGATTGCCGGCCGCCAGGCCGAGCTGCAGCGCGCCGTCAATGAGCGGCTCGATTCGGTGACGCACCATCTCGGCCAGTCGATGACGGCCAACCGGCAGCACACCGTCGAGAGCATCTCCAAGCTCAACGAGCGGCTGGCGGTGATCGACGGCGCGCAGAAAAATATCACCGACCTCGCCTCGCAGGTCACCTCGCTGCAAAGCGTGCTCTCCAACAAGCAGCAGCGCGGCGCCTTCGGGCAGGCGCGCATGGAGATCATCATCCAGGACGGGCTGCCGAAGGGCTGCTTCGAGTTCCAGTTCTCGCTCTCGAATCGCAGCCGGCCCGACTGTGCGATCTTCCTGCCAGACCAGCGCCCGCTGATCATCGACGCCAAGTTCCCGCTCGAAGCGGTCACCGCGCTGCGGCAGGCCAAGACCGACGAGGAGCGCCGGCACGCCGCCGCGCGCATGCGCAGCGACATCGGCAAGCACGTCTCTGACATTGCGTCGAAATACCTGATCCCGGGGGAGACGCAGGACCTCGCCCTGATGTTCGTGCCGTCGGAATCGGTCTATGCCGAGCTGCACGAGAGCTTCGACGATCTCCTGCAGAAGGCGTTCCGCTCGCGCGTGGTGATCGTGTCGCCTTCGCTGCTGATGCTGGCGGTGCACGTGATCCAGTCGATCCAGCGCGATGCCCGCATGCGCGAGGCGGCTGACCAGATCCACGCCGAAGTGGGCCACCTGATGGACGACCTCAAGCGCCTGCAGGAACGCGTGCTCAAGCTGCAGCAGCATTTCGGCCAGGCCAACGAGGACATCCGTCAGATACTGATCTCGGCCGAGAAGGTCGAGAAGCGCGGCACGCGTATCCGGGAGGTCGAGTTCGACGACACCGTGGAACCCGCCGCGAACGTCATCCCGGCACCGATCACGCACAAGCTCACGGTTGGGGAATAGGCGCCCCAATCGTCGTAGCCATGGCCGAGTTGAGACGGTAACTAATGACTGACAGACCGGAGTTCCCGCTCACTCTGCCCATCCCACGTGCTATCAAGCCGTATGACGGCCGCCCCTGATGCAACCCCCGCCGCCCCTGCTCGCTCCTCGTTCATGGAGGCCCTTGCGGTCTATCTCAAGCCGCGGGTGCTGATCGTTCTATTCTTGGGCTTTTCGGCCGGCCTGCCGCTCGCTCTGTCAGGCTCCACGTTGCTGGTCTGGATGCGGGAAGCCGGCGTCGACCTCGGCACGATCGGGCTGTTTGCGCTTGTCGGCACGCCATATACGATCAAGTTCCTGTGGGCGCCACTGATCGATGCGCTCGACGCGCCCATCCTGGCGCGCCTGCTCGGCCGGCGCCGCGGCTGGCTGGTGCTCTCGCAGCTGATGCTCATGGCGAGCATCGTGCTGCTCGCGTTCACCGATCCCGCCGGCTCGCCAGCAACCGTCGCCGTGTGTGCGCTGCTGGTGGCCGCCGCTTCGGCCACGCAGGACATCGTGATCGACGCATTCCGAGTCGAGAGCCTTGACCCGAACGAGCAGGCCGCCGGCATGGCCTCCTATGTGGCCGCCTACCGCATTGGCATGCTGATCTCGACTGCGGGCGCGCTCTATCTCGTCAGCGGTTTCGAAGGCTGGGGACTTTCGAAATCCGCCGCCTGGACCGCAGGCTACATCGCGATGGCGGCGCTGGTGCTGATCGGCATCGCGACCACGTTCGTCGCAACCGAGCCAGAGAAGTCCGCGGCCGCAGAGCGCGAGCACAGCGGAAAATCGCGATTCGAGCGCGTGTGGACCACGATCGTGGGCGCGTTCTACGATTTCTTCTTCCGCGAGGGCATCGTGGTTGCCCTGACGGTGTTGACCTTTGTGGTGCTGTTCAAGCTGACCGATGCGTTCTCCGGCATCATGATCGCGCCCTTCGTCATCGATCTTGGCTTTTCGCGCAATGAATATGCCACGATCATCAAAGGCGTTGGTCTGGCCGCGACCTTGATCGGCGGGTTCGCCGGCGGTTTCGTGGCGCGCAAATATTCGCTGGCAA
>Ga0099792_10000513_pt1 | contig 14369 bp, 14 predicted proteins | sample Rivendell_Oct201_8_FD_83780 | JGI IMG/M metagenome (GOLD analysis project Ga0099792, IMG submission 83780) | Vadose zone soil microbial communities from the Eel River Critical Zone Observatory, Northern California, USA -... | ecosystem: Environmental > Terrestrial > Soil > Vadose zone >...
AATCAAAGGCACATTGAGATATGTTGCGGGCACCCGTGATTGGCCTCAATTGAGGTTTGTTCGCTATCGTTCATCGGGACTTCCCGACCTAATCCACCAGCCTAAACACCTCGCCCTGCCATCCGCAGGCAGCGAGCGCGTCTTGCATATGTAGTGGCACCGGCGCCGACGCGCAAATCGGGTCGCGGTTCTTGTAAAGCGGCACCGTGACCTCGCGCGCATGCAGATGCATGGCGGCCCCACCCTGGCGCGGTGCGCGGCCATAGATTGTGTCGCCGATGATCGGCCAGCCTTGTTCGGCGCAATGTACCCGCAATTGATGGGTGCGGCCGGTGAGCGGCTCCAGGGCAAGCCAGGTTATGGGTGTCGAGGTGTGGTCCGCATCAGCGGTGCGCGTTCCCCGCCCCATAACTTTCCATACCGTCGTGGCCGGCTGACCCTCCGGGTCGGGCTTCATCCACCAGCCGCGGCTTTCATCGCGCCGCCCGAGCGCAAGCTCGATGCTGCCTTCGTCTTCTAAGGGGCCACCCTCGACCACCGCCCAATAGGTCTTGCGGACGGTGCCGTTCTTGAAAAGTTTGCCAAGGGTCGCCAGCGCCTTCCGGTGGCGCCCGAGCACCAGGCAGCCCGAAGTGTCGCGGTCCAGCCGGTGTGCGAGGGCGGGCGACCGCGGCAGGCCGAAGCGCAAGGCGCCAAAATGGTCCTCCAGGCTTTCGCCACCCTTTGGCCCCTTGTGGACCGCAAAGCCGGCCGGCTTGTCGATCACCAGCATCAGCCCATCGCGGTAGAGGAGGCGCGCAACCATCTCTTCCGGTGTCATCTCTTCCGGTCTCATGCCGAAACCGCTATCACGACCTCCGACATGAATGACAGCACCGATTCCGACAAACCCAAAAGCTGGTGGCAACGCCTCACCGGCGGGCTCAAACGCACGTCAAGCGCCATCGGAAATGCCATCACGGACCTGGTGCGCAAGCGCAAGCTCGACTCCGCGATGCTCGAGGAGATCGAGGAACTGCTGATTCGCGCCGATCTCGGGGTCGATGTCGCGGCCCGGATTGCAGGCCAAGTCGGGGAGGGGCGTTACGACAAGGCGATTTCGCCCGAGGAAGTTAAGGCCATTGTCGCCACCGAGGTCGAAAAAGTGCTGGTGCCGGTTGCACGGGCGCTTGACCTGGGTGCCCAGAAGCCGTTCGTGATCCTGGTGGTCGGTGTCAATGGCTCCGGCAAGACCACGACCATCGGCAAACTCGCCGCCAATTACCGCGCCCGGGGCAAGAAAGTGATGCTCGCTGCCGGCGACACGTTCCGCGCGGCCGCCATCGATCAGTTGAAGATTTGGGGACAGCGCGCGGGCGCAAGCGTGGTGGCGGGCAAGCAGGGTGCCGATGCGGCGGGCCTTGCGTTTGACGCTTTGACCCAAGCACGCCGCGACGGTATCGATGTGCTCCTGGTCGATACAGCGGGCCGGCTGCAGAACCGGACTGAATTGATGGATGAACTCGAAAAGATCGGTCGCGTCATGAAGAAGGTCGACCCTTCCGTGCCGCATGCCGTGCTGCTGGTGCTTGATGCGACGGTTGGGCAAAATGCGCTGTCGCAGGTCGAGGTTTTCCAAAAGATTGCTGGCGTCACGGGGCTCGCCATGACCAAGCTCGACGGCACCGCCCGTGGTGGCATTCTGGTCGCCATCGCTGCGAAATTTCGCCTGCCCGTGCACTTCATCGGCGTCGGCGAGGGGGTCGATGATTTGGCGCCCTTCACGGCATCAGATTTCGCCCGCGCCATTGCGGGCCTCGACGACGTGACCCAAAAAACAGTGACCCATTGACGAGACCAAACATGTCCGACAAGCCTCAACTCTCACCCGGCCTCAAGCTAGCGCTCGATCTCGGGCCATTGATCCTGTTCTTTATCGCCAATACGCGGCCGGCGCTGTTTGCACCGATCCTCTCGCCGTTCCTGGCGCCCGAACTCCTCACTGGTCCACACGCCGGCATTTTCGCGGCGACTGCCGTTTTCATTCCAGCCATACTCATTGCGCTTGCCATCAGTTACGCGCTGACGCGCCATCTGCCGGTGATGCCGGTCGTGACCGCGATCATCGTGGTGGTCTTCGGTGGCGCGACGCTCATCTTGCAGGATGAGCAATTCATCAAGATCAAGCCTACCATTGTCTATGTGCTGTTCGGCGGCGTGCTGTTGGGCGGCCTCGCATTCGGCAAGCCGTTGCTCGGCATGGTGTTCGATTCCGTCTTCCATCTTACGCCGGAAGGCTGGCGCAAGCTCACGCTGCGCTGGGCGCTGTTTTTTCTGGCTCTCGCCGTCGTCAACGAAGCGATCTGGCGAACCCAATCGACGGACTTCTGGGTCAACTTCAAGGTCTTCGGCGTGATCCCGCTGACATTTGTTTTTGCGGCGTTGCAGTATCCGCTGATGATGAAACATGCGGCGCCGGAGGCTGAGAAACACTGACACCTGATTGGTAGGCGATCAAAAGTGCCGCTTGAAGTCAGGTGTTGCGTTCAGCACGCGAACAATCAAGATATCGTCAGTTTCTATCATGTGTGCTTCGTAGAGAAAGTGATAGAGGCCTAGCCGCAAATCGTAACTTGGCGTTCCCATTCGAGGAAATTGCGCCAGCAGTTCGAAGCGACTTTCCAAACCAAGGTGATACTTGAGAGCTTGTGCGAGACCGAAGCGGGTAATGCCGTATGCACGATGTTGTCAATGTCGGTGACGGCTTCTCGTGACAGCCTATAACTTGGCATCAGTATGGCGCGTCCTGAGCCGGGCCCAAATTTGGTCCATGCTGAGATCCGACGTGCCGGATTCGACGCCTCGCGCAATTGCAGCACGCAAGCGAGCGAGTTGTTGATCGGGCGGTAGACCGTTCCAATGTTCGAGTTCTTCCGGGCTCATGACAGCCGCAGGCTGAATGTTGTCAAGTGTGCTGGTACTCATGTTGAATCAGATTTTTCAGGCAACATCCAAGGATTTCCGTGATTGCCAAGTGTCTCAGCGCCAAATCATGTCTTCGGCGCCGCCACGATTGCCTTCTCGATCTCCGGCTTTAACACCGTGTCGACATTCTGCACCGCGATTGGGCCGATGAGCTTGTAGGCGATGCGGCCGTCGCGGCCGACTACGAAAGTTTCCGGCACCCCGTACACGCCCCATTCGATCGCGGCGCGGCCATTACTGTCCATGCCGTTGGCGGCATATGGATTGCCGTAGCGGGTGAGGAAGCGCTTCGCGTTCTCGGGGGTGTCCTTGTAGTTGATGCCGGCGACCCGAATGCGGGGATCGCGCGCGATCCGCACCAACAAGGGCGCTTCCTCGACGCAGGGCACGCACCACGACGCCCAGACGTTGAGCAAGGTCACGGTGCCCTTGAAATCTGCAGCTTGAAGCCCAGGCACCGGTTTGCCGTCGCGATCAATGCCGGGTACGGCGGGAAGGTCCGTTGCGGGTGCGGGCTTTCCGATCAGCACGGATGGGATATGTGAAATGTCACCGGCGCCAAGCCGGATCAGGAAGAGCAGCGCCAGCCCCAGAAACAAAGCGAGTGGAACAAGCACGATGAGGCGCTGTCGCAACGCGTCTTTGGGGTCGCTCTTGGTGACGCTGTTGGGATCGCCTTTGGGACCACCCTTGTCGCCGTCTTTGGCGTCATTGACGTCACTTTTTAGTTCCTGTTTCAGATTTTGGCCTGCTGCGATGCTCATGGTTGTCCCTCGTTCGGGCGTTCCGAACGCCGCGTGATGCCGCGCGCCTCAAGATCGGCAAGTGTCTTGGTCTGCTGGCGATGATCAAGCCAAATCCATGTGATTATCATGGACATGATCAGAAGCGTAACCCCATAGGCGCCGACGATGAACGCTGCGTACGGACCAAGATCCATGGATTAGTGCCCGGCTGCCGCGCCTGCCTGCAACATCATGATCGTTCGGACGCGCCGCCGCATGATCTCGTTGCGCATGGCGGCGAGGTGCAAAGTAAGGAACAACAGACCAAACGCGAACCCCATGACCAGCAGCGGGACAAGCAGGGTCGGATGAATCGAGGGCCCGCCGAGACGCAGTACCGACGCCGGTTGGTGCAGGGTGCTCCACCAGTCGACGGAAAATTTGATGATCGGCAGGTTGACGGCACCGACCAGAGTGAGAATGGCGACCGCGCGCGCGGCGCGCGCCGGCTCCTCGATCGTGCGCCAGAGCGCGATCACGCCGAGATACATCAGGAACAAGACAAGCACCGATGTCAGCCGCCCGTCCCAAACCCAATAGGTGCCCCACATCGGCCGGCCCCAAAGCGAGCCGGTGATCAGGCATTGCAGCGTGAAGGCAGCCCCGATCGGGGCAGCCGTTTTGGCGGCGACGTCTGCCAGCGGATGGCGCCAGACCAGGGTGCCGAGCGCGGCGATACTCATGATCGACCAGATCCCCATGGAGAGCCATGCCGACGGCACATGGATGAACATGATCTTGGCGGTCGCGCCTTGCTGGTAGTCGTCGGGGGCGCCTATCACCCGGATGAGCCCATAGGCAAAGGCAGCGACCGTGGCGAGAGCCAGCCACGGCAGGACGCGGTTGACGAGTGTCAGGAAGCGCGTCGGGTTTGCAAGATCAATGATGGCCATGGGATTGCACCAAAACATGTTTCGGAAAACAGCACACCGATCTTGGGTCTGGATCTTGGGCCGGCCCAGGATCGGCGCTTGACGAAGCGGCTATAGCCGATTTTGCCGGGTGTTTCGAAGAAAAAACGGCGACCAAACTCCTAAATAGGTAGTGGGGTGGCGATATCGCAATGAGCTTATTCCATCGCCGCTATTCCATCCCTTGCCGGAGCGCGGCGCCGGCCGCTACCGGTCCGATCACGAGGCTCATGAGCGTGAGCGCACACAAGATGCTGAATGGCGCTCCGAACGACATCGGGCCGGTGATCGCAGCGTTTGCGGCCGCGACGCCAAAAATGAGGACCGGGATGGTCAGCGGCAGGACTAGCACAGCCAACAACAGGCCACCGCGGCGCAGCGCGACCGCAAGGGCCGCGCCAATGAGCCCGATGAAGGTCAAGGCCGGAGTTCCGACCAGCAAAGTGAGCGCAACTGCGGCAGTTGCCTGCGGGTCGAGATTGAGCAGCAACCCAAGCACCGGGGTTGCAACCACCAGCGGCAGACCGGTGGTCAACCAGTGGGCGAACGCCTTCACGGCTACAACAATCTCGATCGGCATGCGTGCCATCAGCAGGAGATCGAGGGAACCGTCTTCGTAGTCGGCCGCAATGAGCCGATCGAGGGCAAGCAGGCTTGCGAGCAGCGCGCCGAGCCAGAGGATCGCGGGGCCGATGCGGGCCAGGAGACCAAGATCCGGCCCGATCGCGAACGGGATAAGGGTCACGACGATCAGGAAGAACAGCACCCCGATCACAGCACCACCGCCGACCCGCATGGCAAGCCGGATGTCCCGAACCAGCAGGGCGGACAGGGTGTTCATAAGTGACCGTTCCCGGGGATGTGTTGAGTTGTGCTTCCCAGTCTGAGTTCAGCGGGCGCTTCCAAGCCGATCGGCCCATGGGCCGCCGCTAGCAGGACGCCGCCGTCTTTTAGGTGTTCGCTCATCAGTTGGGCGAGCATGGCCTGCGAGCCGGTGTCGAGAGCGGTGGTCGGTTCGTCAAGCAGCCAGATCGGCCGTTTGATGGTGACCAAGCGGGCGATCGAAAGCCGGCGACGCTGTCCGGCCGACAGATAGCCGGCCGGCAGGTCGATGATGGACCCGAGCCCAACGGTGGTAAGTGCCTGGTCAATCGACGGGGAATCGGCTGACGGGGCATGGGCGCCGAGCATCTGCACCCAAAAGTTGAGGTTTTCTCGAACCGTAAGGGCCGGCTTGAGGGAATCCTGGTGGCCCAGATAGTGCGCCTGCTCGGGGACCGACAATTCCGGATCTCCACCTTCAAGTATTACATTACCTCCAGTTCTCCGCACCAAACCCGCCAGGAGGCGCAATAGCGAGGACTTGCCGACCCCGTTTGGACCTAGCACCACGAGTGCCTGGCCTGCCGAAATCGTAAAGCTCAGGCCCGCAAACACCTCACGGCCGCCCCGGATGCAGGCGAGATCGGTAGCCAGAAGCCGCATCTATTGTCCCCCGCGGCGCGGTTTCCAAAAACCGCCAACACCAAATTTACTATCGATCTTGTTGACGAGTGTCGATAATCTGGAACAGATAATAAAAAGACCTTATAAACCAGGATGATCCGCGTTTATTCGCACACCCGCGCGGATGTCGCGACCGGCGACAGCTGGAGCTTAACTGGTAACATGGTACCTTAAACCAGCCTTTCGATGGGACGGAATACGACGATTGGGATAAGGCAATTATGGCTTCTCGCGACAGCTTCAGGTGCTGCAAAAGCCTCAACGTGGGCAACAAGACCTACGCATTTTTCAGTCTCGAGGCGGCCGAGAAGAACGGACTTAAAGGGATCTCGCGGCTTCCGGTTTCCATGAAGGTGCTGCTGGAAAACCTTCTTCGCAATGAAGATGGCCGCAGCGTCACCAAGGAGGACCTGCAGGCCTTCGCGCAATGGCTCAAGACCAAAACGTCGGAGCGCGACATCGCGTTCCGTCCAGCGCGCGTGTTGATGCAGGACTTCACAGGCGTTCCGGCCGTTGTCGATCTTGCCGCAATGCGTGACGCCATGAAAGTCCTGGGCGGCGACCCAAAGAAGATCAATCCGCTTGTGCCGGTCGATCTTGTGATCGATCACTCGGTACAGATCAATCACTTCGGCAACACGGGCGCATTCAAGAAAAACGTTGCAGAAGAGTATAAGCAGAACCAAGAGCGCTATCAGTTTTTGAAGTGGTCACAGAAATCCTTCGACAATTTCCGCGTTGTGCCGCCTGGCACCGGTATTTGCCATCAGGTCAATCTCGAATATCTGGCGCAGACCGTTTGGACCAGGAAGGACACTCTCAAGGTTGATGGCCAGATGGCGACGATGGAGGTCGCCTATCCGGACACGGTGGTGGGCACCGATTCCCACACCACGATGGTCAATGGATTGTCTGTGCTCGGTTGGGGCGTGGGCGGCATCGAAGCCGAAGCCGCGATGCTTGGCCAACCCTATTCGATGACACTGCCCGAGGTGATCGGCGTCAAACTGTCAGGCAAGCTCAAAGAAGGCGTGACTGCCACCGACCTCGTGCTCACGGTCACGCAATTGCTGCGCAGGCGCGGCGTCGTCGGCAAGTTTGTCGAATTCTTCGGGCCAGGTCTTGCCAATCTCACGATCGCTGACCGCGCCACCATCGGCAACATGTCGCCGGAATATGGTGCCACTTGCGGCTTCTTCCCGGTCGATGACGACACCATCACTTATCTGCGTGAGACTGGCCGCAGTGCCGATCGCATTGCCCTGGTCGTTGCCTATGCCAAGGCGCAGGGCATGTACGTTACGAAGAATTCGCAGGATCCGACTTTCACCGACGTGCTCAAGCTTGATCTGGCGTCGATTGAGCCATCGCTTGCCGGGCCCAAGCGGCCGCAGGATCGTATTGCGCTCAAGGAAGTGAAGCAGGGCTTCGCTTCCGCTATGGACAAAGAGTTCGGCAAGAGCGGCGAGGCCGGAAAGCGTTTTCCGGTCGAGGGCCGCAACCATGATCTCGGCCATGGTGACGTTGTGATCGCGGCGATCACATCCTGCACCAACACATCCAATCCGAGCGTGATGATGGGCGCGGGCTTGCTCGCGCGCAAAGCCATCGCCAAAGGGCTCACCGTCAAGCCTTGGGTCAAGACCTCGCTCGCGCCGGGCTCCAAGGTCGTGGGCGAATACCTCGAGAAGTCCGGATTGCAGAGCGACCTCGACCAGCTCGGCTTCAATCTCGTGGCCTATGGCTGCACATCCTGTATCGGCAATTCGGGGCCGTTGGCGCCGGAGATTTCCAAGGCCATCAGCGCGCAGGACCTCGTCAATGTCGCGGTATTGTCCGGCAACCGCAACTTCGAAGCCCGGGTCAATCCGGACGTTCGCGCAAATTACCTGGCATCGCCGCCGCTGGTGGTGGCCTATGCGCTCGCGGGGTCGATGAATGCCGATCTGGTGAAGCAGCCGCTCGGCGTCGACCAGAAAGGCAAGAAGGTGTTCCTCAAGGACATCTGGCCGACCAGCCGCGAGATCAATTCGCTCGTTCGCAAGACGATCAACAAGCAGATCTTCACCAAGAAATACGCCGACGTGTTCAAGGGTGAATCGTTCTGGCGCAAGATCAGCGTCAAAGGCGGCTTGACTTACGGGTGGGACAAGAAGTCGACTTATGTGCAGAACCCGCCCTATTTCGTCAGCATGGGCAAGAATCCGGCGGCCTTGACCGACATTGTGGACGCGCGTGTGCTCGCCCTGATGCTTGATTCGATCACCACCGACCACATCTCTCCGGCGGGTTCGATCAAGGTCGATTCACCGGCCGGAAAATATCTCGTCGAGCGCAAGGTCAAGCCGGTCGATTTCAACCAATACGGAACGCGGCGCGGCAATCATGAAGTGATGATGCGCGGCACCTTCGCAAACATCCGGCTCAAGAACCAAATGGTCCCGGGTGTCGAGGGCGGCGTCACCGTGCACTATCCGTCACGCGCACGCATGTCGATCTATGACGCCGCGATGCGCTACAAAGCCGAAAAGGTTCCGCTGGTCGTCTTTGCCGGCAAGGAATATGGTTCGGGTTCCTCGCGCGATTGGGCCGCAAAGGGCGCCAATCTCCTTGGCATACGCGCGGTCGTATGCCAGACGTTCGAGCGCATCCACCGTTCAAATCTGATCGGCATGGGTGTCCTGCCCCTCTGCTTCGAGGAAGGGACGTCCTGGCAGACGCTCGGCCTCAAGGGCGACGAGCAGGTCACGATCCGGGGCCTCCATGGTGAACTCAAGCCGCGGCAGCGCCTTACGGTCGAGATCGTCGCAGCTGACGGCGGCCTTCGGCGCGTTCCGCTGATTTGCCGGATCGACACGCTTGATGAACTGGATTACTTCAAGCATGGCGGCATCCTGCAATATGTGCTTCGACAGCTATTGAGTGCGTGAGGCCGCCCGCGATGCTTGCCTGGAACACAATAGAGTCACCTTAACGTGAGTGGCGGCTGATCATGGGGATGACTATGAACAGGACCGCGTGCGATTTCGGGCTGGGGCCAAGCGCCGTCCTGATCGGTCCCAAGTCCCGCACTGAGTCCGGTACTAAGTCCCTTACTGAGTCCGGCACTGAGTCTGGCGCACGATTTGGAGGCAGGTGAATGGTAAGACTGAGCCTCGCATATGCCGCCGTGTTTGCCTGTGCGTCTTCGGCAATTGTCGAGCCCGCGATGGCCGGGGAAAAGCGAGCGGTCCTGGAGCTGTTCACGAGCCAAGGATGTTCGTCATGCCCGGCTGCCGATAAGCTTCTAGGGGAGCTTGCCTCCGACCCGTCGCTGGTGTCGATCAGCCTGCCGATTGACTACTGGGACTACCTCGGCTGGAAGGATACGCTCGCCGATCCGCGCCATTCCGCTCGGCAGCGAGCCTATTCGGGGGTTCGCGGCGATCGCGAGGTTTACACGCCGCAAGTCGTTGTGAACGGCAGTGTTCACGCGCTCGGCAGCAGCAAGAGTTCTATTGAAAAAGCGGTTGCCAAGAGTCGGGTAAATCCGGCTACGCTGTCCCTTCCCATTGAGGCATCGTTTGCGAATGCGGGCCTTTCATTTTCTTTACCGGAACGCGGCGGTTTGTCCGCGCCGGCCGAGGTCTGGATAGCGGCCACGTCCCGCGCGGTCACGGTCACGATGCAACGCGGCGAAAACCGCGGCAAGACCATCACGTATCACAATGTGGCGCGCCGCTGGGTGAAGATTGGCCAGTGGCAAGGGAAGGCCAATAGCTGGACCATACCGGTGCGTGATTTTGCCGCCGACGGCGTCGACAGTGCGGCGGTGTTCGTTCAATCGGGCACTGTCGAGAAGCCCGCCACGATATTGGGCGCAACCTCCCTGGTGTTGCGCTGACGCGAACTTGCGAACGAACCTACGAAAAAGGACCAGCTTTCGCCGGCCCTTTAATGGTTGGCGGATCTGCTTGATCCCCCTGCGCGCGAAATACCCGTGCACAAATCCTCCGGAACCCGATCCGCCCCCAGCGCCGGGGGCTGGGGGGCTGAGGAATCCGGCGCTCGCAAGCAGACCGGGCCCTGAGGCAACAGTTTTTCTTTTCCCACGCCAGGTTGACCGTCACTGGGCCGAATTCGGGCAGTATTATGATTTCCTTTACGATTCTGTGAAACTCGCGATGCGTCAGGGTAGGGAAGCACCGCGCTGCGCCTGTCGGTTGCGGTCGACGGGTTCGCGACAGCAATGCTGGTATCCCCGTCTGGCACTTGCCGCGGGTCACGTTCGGCGCGATCATCATATACCTGTCACATAAGGAGGCGCCGATGATTCCTGGCGATACCGAACCCAGCCAGTTGCCTGGGGGCGAGAACGTTCCGCCGCTCGTCCCCATGGCCCGCGTTACCTTCGACCGGCGCGAGCTCAACAGAATTTTCAGCCTCTATGGCCGTATGGTTGCGGCCGGCGAGTGGCGCGATTATGCCATCGATTTTCTTCGCGACCGTGCGGTGTTTTCCGTGTTCCGCCGCACCTCGGAAGTCCCGATCTACCGCATCGAAAAAAATCCAAAACTCGCACGCCGTCAGGGCGTCTATAGCGTGATCTCGGCCACAGGCTTGATCGTGCGCCGCGGCCAAGAGCTCGATCGTGTGTTGCGCTCGATCGACAAGTCGTTGCGCGTTGTGGCGGGTTGAGTGTGAACGTTACCAACCGGCTATGCGAAAAAATCACATCGATTACGACCGATCAGATCGGCGAGGACGCCATCGTAAAGGCGCGGCAGCTTGTCCTTGATGGTATCGGCGTCGCGGTCGCCGGGGCGCGCATCGAAGCAGCGCCACGGATATTGGCCAGCTATTTGCGTCAGCAAGAATCTAAACCGGAATCTTCCGCGCTCGGTTTCGGGTTCTCGCTGGCGGCTGTGCCGGCAGCCCTGCTCAACGCGGCCTCCATGCATGTGCTTGATTTCGAGCCGATGTGGACGCCGGCAACCCATGCGCTCTCGCCGACGCTGGCGTCGGTACTGGCGCTGGCCGAACGGTTCGGCGCCTCTGGACGCGATGTGCTCGCTGCGCTCGTCAAGGGGATCGAAATCCAGGGCTGGATTCGGCAAGCCTCCGGCCATGTGGAATCGCGCGACTTCAAATTCCATCCCCCCGGTATGGTGGGGCCGATCGGGGCAGCGGTCGCAGCCTCGCATCTCCTCAAACTCGATGCCCAGCAACTCGCGCATGCCATCGGGATCGCGTCGTCGCGCTGTGGGAGTCTCACCAGCAACACCGGCACGATGACCAAGTCGACGCATTGCGGCTATGCGGCGTCGCTGGGTCTTGAGTCTGCGCTGCTCGCTGCGAGAGGGTTCACGGGTGACGAACATCCGTTCGACGGTCCGCGCGGCTACGCGGCGACATTCCTGCCGCCGCATTTCGACCGCAAGATGCTGCTGCGGTTCGGACCTCCATTTCGCCTGATCAATCCCGGCTATACGCTTAAGATCTTTCCGTGCAAGTTCACGACCCACTACGGCATCACGGCGGGCTTGGCAGTTCGCTCGCGCATTCCTTCCCCGGATGCCATCCGAACCATCCGTGTGCTGGCTCCGGTCGTGCCGACCGGCGACCGGCCGCACCCTGCGACCGGTCTCGAAGGCAAGTTTAGTGTGCAATTCACCCTTGCGGCAGCCCTGCTCGATGGCGTGGTCAGCCTTTCAACCTTCACGGATGAACGTCTCATGCGGCCCGACATGCAGGCGCTCTTGAACAAGATCACGCTCACCATGACACCCGACATCACCACGGAATACAACGCCGGCCGTTATGTCGATCTCGACATCGAACTGGACGATGGAACGCGCATCCACGAACGTTGCGAGCGGCCGCGTGGCTCCTGGGGCGCGGAGCCGATTTCCGACGCCGAACATCTCGCCAAGGTAAGGAGCTGCCTTGAAGGCTCGTTGTCGCTATCGGCGATCGAAGAGCTGATCAGGCTCGGGCAACGTTTCGAGAGCCTGCAGGCCGATGGTGTTTGTAAGCTGCTTGCGCTCGCCCGCGGGATGCAAGGTATCTGATCGGGGTCCGCATTGAGCGATACGCCGTCGATGCTATATGTCACCGACGTCGTCTGACGAGGGAGGCCTTTTGCCGTGTTCGACGTGTCGGTTCATCAAGTGGCCATCCGCGTCGGGGCATGTCTTCTCATTCTGGCCATCCACGGCTTTGCGCTTGCGGCAATCGCCTGGGGTTTGGGTGACCGCGGGCCGAAGTTCGACGGGCGATTGACCGCCAATCCGTTTCGCCATCTCGATTTGATCGGCACGCCTGTGATGATCCTGGTGCAGGTCGGCTGGATCAGGCCTATTGCGATTGATCCGGCAGAGCTTCGCTTTGGTCGCTTCGGATTGGTCATCTGCGTTTTGGGAAGCCTCGGCATCACGCTCGTAACGGTCGCTCTGCTGCTGCAATTGCGTCTTCTCGTCCTGACATTCCTGCCGAATGCTTTCGTGCCGACCATCATCGCCGTGTTGCACGAGACTGTTGACGTGACCGCGTGGTTTGTCTTGTTCAATCTCCTGCCGCTGCCGCCGTTGACCGGCATGCATTTCGCGGCGGCCATTCGCCCGACGCTTGCGCCATTGTTTGCGCGGTACCATCTCTATGCCGCCGTGGCACTTGGCGCGGTTGCGCTCACCGGCATGATGCAAACGGTGTTGCAGCCCATTAGGATCGCGATCAAAGACCTGTTGCCTGGGTTATACTAACTGATCAGTCCTGATCGTCGCCAATCCCGCAACAGCAGGTGCTCGATGTTCGTGTCCGAGCGGACCACGACGTAGCGGCCGAGCTTGCGCACGACCTGGCGGCGCAAGCGATCCTGCCATTGCGCAAGCGCGTCCAAATAGTCATCGAGCACGGCCTGATCGACCAGCAGTTCAACTTCATGTCCGCTCTCGGCGTCGATCAACCGCGTCTCGCCCGCTCCAAGGCGAGCGGGCTCGAGTTCTTCCGGAGCGGCTACGTGAAGGACGACGATCTCCTGCTGCAAGGCGCCCAGGATCCTCAGGCCGGCCTCGGGATCATCAAGCCACCAGTCGCTGATGAGGATCACCAGTCCGCGATGTGCAAGCCGCGGCAGGGCACTTGCAAGTGCGGGCCCAAATCCGGTTCCAGCCGGCTGTTGCGCATTCATCCAGTCGAAGATCAAGGGGGCTCGCCGCAAGCCGCGCACGACGGGCGACCAGTGCAATCGGCCATGGCTGTGAACCGCTGCTTGCACTGCGTCGCCGCCGGCAAGCCCGACGAAGGCGAGCGCTGACGCCAATCCACGGGAGAAGTCGAATTTCGTCGGCGTCGAAAAATTCATCGACGCACTGCCGTCAACGATGATCGTGATCGGCAGTTGCTGATAAACCGCATATTGCCGGACGTAGTGGCTCCCGGTGCGGGCGAAGAGATGGGCATCGAGGTGCCGCACGTCGTCGCCGGGCTGGTACTCGCGGTAATCGAGGAATTCCATGCCCGACCCCTTGGCAGCCGAGCGCCGCTCGCCGACGCCCAGCGTCGCTTTCGCACGTCGCACCAGGAAGCGCGAGCGCTGCAGCGATTGCAAGAGGCGCGGGGAGGGTGTCACGCGCGCGGCCATCGAGTTTCGCGTAGGATGGGTTTCGCGATTTTATTGCGCGTCAGAGACGTGCAATAAAATCGCTCTACCCATCCTACGATTCTTAACTCTGTGAACGGTGTCACGCGCTGTCCCGGATTGCGTCTTCGAATAGCCGCGTGAGCAGCGCCTCGGCATCGACTTGATCGGCCTCGCCCTCGAAGTTGAGCTGAAAGCGATGGCGCAGCGTTGGCCGCAACACGGCGCACAGATCGTCGAAGCTGACGTTATAGCGGTGTCGCAGGAGCGCATGGCCCTTGGCGGCGAGCACCAGCGACTGCGCGCCGCGCGGGCTGATGCCGAAGCGGATGTAGCGCTTCACGTCGGCGGTGACGTCCGGGTTTTCAAGCTGCGTACGCCGCACGAAGCGCGCCACGGCGCGGCGCACGTGCGAGGCGATCGGCACGGAACGCACCAGCCGTTGCCCAGCGAGGATGTCGTCGACTGTGAGCACTTGAGCCGGCACAGCTTGTGCCGCGCCGGTGGTAAGATCGAGAATGCTGTCAAGTTCGTCTTCGCTCGGGAACGCCAGCACGCTCTTGAACAAAAAGCGGTCGATCTGCG
>Ga0099792_10000515_pt1 | contig 14348 bp, 10 predicted proteins | sample Rivendell_Oct201_8_FD_83780 | JGI IMG/M metagenome (GOLD analysis project Ga0099792, IMG submission 83780) | Vadose zone soil microbial communities from the Eel River Critical Zone Observatory, Northern California, USA -... | ecosystem: Environmental > Terrestrial > Soil > Vadose zone >...
AGCCCGTTTCCCTCGGTGCTATCCGTGGCGAGGAGCACTGGACCAGCAAGGGCAGCGACGTCCGGCTGTTCATGTTTGAAAAATATGCCGGCGATCCGGCCAAGACCATAGGCACTATACTGTTCGTGCATGGTTCTTCCATGGCCTCGACCCCGACTTTCGACCTGCAAGTGCCCGGCCGTACCGACTCCTCCGCCATGGATTGGTTTGCGAGGCGCGGCTACGACACCTGGTGTGTCGACATGGAAGGCTATGGCCGTTCGACCAAGACCCGCAACAATAACGCGCCGATCCAATATGGCGCCGACGATTGTTTCGCGGCGGCCACCTATATCCAGAATCTGCGGGGCAATCGTCCGTTCCTGGTCTACGGCATATCCTCCGGCGCATTGCGCGCGGCGCTCTTTGCCGAGCAGCATCCCGAAATGGTGTCGCGGCTGGCGCTCGACGCCATGGTGTGGACCGGTGAAGGGTCGCCAACGCTCGACGAGCGTCGCAAACGGCTGCCTGAATTTCAGTCGAAGAACCGCCGGCCCATCGACCGCGCCTTTGTGCATTCGATTTTTACCCGCGATCATGCCGGCACCGCCGACGACAAGTTGGTCGACGTGTTCGCCGATGCCGTTCTGGCGCTCGACGATTCGGTGCCGACCGGAACCTATGTGGACATGTGTTCGCGCTTGCCGGTGTGCGACCCCGAAAAGATCAAATGCGCTACCCTCATCATGCGCGGTCAATACGATGGCATTGCGGGAATGAAGGACCTGTTGAATTATTTCGAAAAACTTCCAAATCCCGACAAGCAGTTCGCCGTGATGCCGGGGATTGCGCACGCTTCGCTGCAGCAAAAGAACTATGCGCTCGTGTTGCACATCCTGCATAGTTTCTTCTCACAGCCGGAACCGGTCTATCGCGCGGATCATTAATCATGCATGTCGACGAGGACTATATCGAGAGGGAAACCCAGCGCGTCAAACGCCGGTTCAACGACATTTTTTCTTGAAAATCGGTCACTGTCTGTAACAGCCCGGGTACGTCAGAGGACACATCATGCGCTGGTTCCACGCCCTGATGCCGAAGGAAGAGCGTTTCTTCGATCTCTTCGCGCGCCATTCCGATGCGGTCGTTGCAGGTGCCAAGGCCTTGCGGGATATGCTCGAGGGTGGTGACGCCGTGTCACAGCACTGCAAGATCGTCATGGATAGCGAGCACGCCGCGGACGATGTCACCCGTGAAGTCCTGATTGCGGTGCGGCGGACATTCATCACGCCGTTCGACCGTGGCGATATCAAGGATTTGATCACCGCCATGGACAATTCGATAGACCAGATGCAAAAGACGGCCAAGACCATCATGCTGTTTGATCAGCGTTCGTTCACCGCACAGCAGCAGAAGATGGGCGACGCCATCATGTCCGCCGCGGCACTCGTCCATGAGGCGATTCCGCTGCTCGCATCGATCAACACCAATGCGGGCCGCATCAGCCGGATCAGCGAACAGATTTCGCAGATCGAACAACAGGCTGATGATCTCCACGATGACGGGTTGCGCGAACTCTACCGCGCCAATGTGGGGTCTAATTCGATGGCGTTCTTCGTCGGGGTCGAAATATATGACCATCTCGAAAAAGTCGCAGACCGGTTCGACGATGTGGCGAATGAAGTCCACGGCATCATGCTCGAGAACGTATGAGAAGCCCTTTCATGCCGACAGAATTGTGGGCAGAGCGGGTTCGGCAAGGTTGATGTGACATGGACATCATTCCGATTGCCTTGCCGCTCCTGATCGCCCTCGTCTTGGTCGCGCTCGCATTCGACTTTCTCAACGGGTTGCACGACGCTGCCAATTCGATCGCCACCATTGTGTCGACGCGCGTATTGCGACCCCAGACGGCCGTAATCTGGGCGGCCTTTTTCAATTTTGTTGCATTCCTGATATTCGGCTCCCATGTGGCGGAGACGGTCGGCACCGGCATCGTTGCCGCCAATGTGGTCGACCACAATGTGGTGTTCGGTGCCCTCATGGGCGCGATCGTCTGGAACCTCATCACTTGGTGGTTCGGTATTCCGTCTTCGAGTTCGCACGCGCTCATTGGTGGGCTTGTCGGCGCCGGCACGGCCAAGGTCGGTATATCGGCAATCGTCTGGGGCGGGCTAGCCAAGACGGTTGCGGCGATCTTTCTTTCACCTCTGAACGGTTTTGTCCTGGCGCTGTTGCTCTTTCTTGTCGTGTCCTGGCTGTTCGTCCGCTACACGCCCTTCGCGGTCGACCGGGCCTTTCGCTCACTGCAGCTCGTGTCTGCTTCGCTTTATTCGCTTGGCCACGGCGGCAATGATGCGCAGAAGACCATGGGCATCATAACCGTGTTGCTCTATTCGCAAGGGCACCTGGGGGGCGAATTCCACGTTCCTTACTGGGTCATGTTCTCATGCTACGCCGCCATGGGGTTCGGCACACTGATAGGCGGCTGGCGCATCGTTCATACGATGGGCTCGCGCATCACGCGGCTGCGGCCGTTTCAGGGTTTTTGCGCCGAAACCGGCGGCGCCATCACGCTGTTTGCGGCGACTTACCTCGGAATTCCGGTGTCGACCACGCATACGATCACGGGCGCGATCATCGGGGTCGGAGCTGCGCGCAGCGTATCGGCGGTGCGGTGGAGTGTTGCCAATAACATCGTCATAGCCTGGATCGTCACGATTCCGGCCTCAGCCTTCATCGCCGCGATATTCTATGCGCTGGCGAAACTATTCGGCTAACGCCGCTAAATCGCAACCCTCTGCAGGAAGCCCTCGACTTCCGCTCGCAAATCGACAGCCGCGGCCTCGACCGCTTTTGAGGTTGCGAGCATCGACTCTGCTGAACTGCGGGTGTCGATTGCACCTTTTGCCGCGTTGGCTAATATCGCCACGATTTCCTGGCTGTCACGCACTGCTATGCCACGCCGATGATCATCGAGGCCACGACCAGCATCGGGTCGAAGGTCATTTTGCCTTGCAGTTCGATCGCCATCATGCCCAGGTAGTGCATGGAGGTAACACCAGCGCCGACGATCGCACCTCCCATCGGCACGGACATTTGCGCCTGGCCGCGGGCCGCGACAGCAAGGCCGCCTCCTGTGACCAGGAACGCAACGACAAGCGACAGGACGGTCAGCCCGATATTATAAGCGATGCCAATGCCGGGGTCGTAGGCGAGCATCGCAATGAAATGTGTCGACCAGATGCCCCAGCCCGTCACAAAGCCGGCGGTCATGATCCAGAATGTGCGAATGTTTCCGGACGTGGCTCGGGCGCGATGAAAGAAATTGATCGCAACCAAGCAGGTCAACAGGCAGACAAATCCCGCGACTGCCACCAGCCACAATTCGTGCTCGGTGGTCAGGCAGTTCAAAACGCGATACATTTCGCCACTCTTCTGTGATTACAAAAATTGATACAATTACTTTTAAAACGATATAGGTTTTCGGGACGTCAACGGACGCTTAAGGATTCTCTAGCATTCCTAGGAAATTACACCGCGACCTTCTGCAGGAAGCCTTCCACTTCGGTGCGCAGGTCACCGGCGGCCTTTTCGACGGCCTGTGAGGCTACAAGCACGGTTTCTGCCGAGCCGCGGGTCTCGGTCGCTTCTCTTGCCACGTTTTCCAGTATCGACACGATATCCTGGCTGCCGCGCGCTGCTTCTGCCGCGTTTCGCGAAATCTCTCCTGTCGTCGCACTCTGTTGTTCCACTGTGGCGGCAGCGGAAGCTGTGAACGCGTTGATTTCCTTCATACGCTGGCTGATCCTCTGGATCGCCTCGACTGCGGTCTTCGTTGCGACCTGCACGGCCGTTATCTGATGGGCGATCTCCTCGGTCGCCTTGGCGGTTTGTACCGACAGCGATTTCACCTCGGAGGCGACGACTGCAAAGCCCCGGCCGGCCTCCCCGGCGCGCGATGCCTCGATGGTGGCGTTGAGCGCAAGCAGATTGGTCTGTCCGGCAACAGTCTGAATTAGCTTGATCACGTCGTCGATTTTCTGTGCCGCCTGCGCGAGCCCGCCGACCTGCGCATTGCTCGCGCCGGCATCATTGACCGCGATACCCACAAGATCGTTGGTCCGGCTGAGTTGCCGGCTGATTTCGTTGATCGATGAAGACATTTCTACGGTTGCGGACGCGGCGGTCGCCGCATGACGGGATGTTTGATTCGAGGTCTCGACTGCGCCGGTCGCACGTTCCGTCGTCTTATTCGAGGCGTTCAGCATTCCGGTCGCGGCAGATCGCATGACGCTGGCATGGCTGCTGACCGTGTCGAGCATTGTTTCGATACATGGGCGGAACTTCGCAATTGCGGCGTCGATCGCGGCGCGGCGATGCTCCTGCGCAGCCAGCCGGTCGCGCTCCTGGGTCTGCCTGCGCTGCACGGTGATGTCCTGGTGCGTCGTCACCCAGCCGCCGTCCGCCATGGGGCGGTTGGAAATTTCGTAGATGCGTCCGTCGCTCAGATTGACTGTGTGGTCGATCGACTCGCGCCGGGCGATTCGGGCGAGGACGTTGGCCACATAGGCGTTCGGATCACCCTGGAACGTATCGATCCTGATGCGCTCCTGGAAAATTTCGCGCAACGGCCGTCCGGGTTTTCCATACTCTGCCGACAGGCCGTACATTTCCAGGTAGCGGTCGTTGGCGACGATAAGCCGGGCCGAAGCGTCGAACATCGCCAGCCCTTGCGACATGTAGTCGAAGGCGATTTTGATCTGCCCGGTCTTTGTGTGCAGGGTACGGTCCAGCAATTCAGCCGTGAAGGTTACGCTCAGCAACACAATCGTCTGCAATCCGATCACCATCGTCAACAAATCCCGTGAAATTGCACGTGGGTCGACGGCGCGCGTCGGATCGGGAATGATCGTCACGGCGCCCATGGCGATGAAATGCATCGCGAAGATCGCCAGTAACAGAAGCGGTGCGGCCGACAGTGTGACCCGGTTGCCGGTATGTCGAACGCCCGCCACCAATGCCGCGGTGGCGAAGGCCACACCGACGATGACTGAGGCTGCGACCAGCGTCGGGTCAAAGGCCATGCGACCCTGGAACTCGATGGCCGCCATGCCGAGGTAGTGCACGCAGCAGATGCCGATGCCGACGATGACACCTCCCGCCGGTACGGACCATTCCGCTTGCCTGCTGGCGGCGACAGCGAGGCCTGATCCTGTTATGAGGACCGCCGCTGCCAATGAGAGGATGGTGAATCCTAAATTATAGGTAACTGCGACACCGGGATCGTAGGCCAATATTGCAATGAAATGCGTCGACCAGATACCCCAACCCGTCCCGAAGCTGGCAACGATGATCCAAAATGCGTAGATGCGGCCGGTGGCGTTGCGCGCGCGACGAAAGTAGCTGATGGAAACGATGGAGATCAGAAAGCAGACAATCCCCGCGACAACGACGAGCCGCAATCCGTGTTCGCCAGTCAGGCTATTGAGAACGCGATACATGTCGGCCATCTCGCGACGATTGAAAAATGCTGTAATGAATATGGGCGGAAAGTAGTTTGCTTGGGGTAAACAGGCGCTTAAGGAATCCCTAACATTTTTCCGAAATTAAGGTAGGGGTGGCAAAGGATGTGGGGCAGATGGCGGAAATTACCCTGATGGGTCCAACCGTGACGCGCATTGCAGCGGTGCTGGCGCTCGCCATGCTTGCAGCCTGCGTGAGCGATCACGATCCGCCGACGGCTTCCGATCCGACCTTTTACCGCAGCATGGCGTCTTCGGGCGCCGCGCTTGATGCCCCGACCGCGGCCTCCATGATTTCCGGATACCGCTCGAACAATGGGCTCAATGCGGTGGTCGTCGACCCGGCCTTGATGCGGCTTGCGGAGGCCCAAGCGCGCGCCATGGCGGCGCGTGACAAGGTCGAACACGATGTCGTCCGCGATTTCACGGGCCGCTTGAAGGCGTCCGGCTACGACACCAAAGTCGCGGCGGAAAATATCGGGGCGGGCTATCACACCCTGGCCGAAGCCTTCTCGGGCTGGCGAGATTCACCGTCCCACCGGAAAAACATGTTGCTGCCGGGCGCGACACAAATGGGCATCGCGACAGCCTATGCGCCGAATTCGAAATACAAGGTATTCTGGGCCCTGATCCTGGCGGCACCCGACAAGGGGCGGGGGTAGGAGCCCAGGTGCGCGAATGTGTAGGGCGCAATCGCTTTATTGCGCCATCGAGCCACGACGGTTTACCCGCGATGATCGGCAAGCGGCGCAATAAAGCGATTACAAGCGTAAATTCGTAGCCCGGATGGAACGCCAAATCGCTCTTTGCGATTTGGCGTGAAATCCGGGGTTCCCCGCATTGCGCCAAAGCGCGCGAAGAGCGCGCCTTTGGCTCCATGCGGGCTACGATGCAGCAAGCATCTCGACTCTTCGACTTCGGAAATGCATATCTTTCGTTTTTCCCAAGGCACCCCCATGATCGTCGGCATTGATCTCGGAACAACCAATAGCCTCATCGGCATATGGCGCGATGGCGCGCCTGTCCTCATCCCCAATGCGCTTGGACACGCGCTTACGCCTTCGGCCGTCGGCCTCGGAGACGATGGCGCCATCCTGGTCGGCCTGCCGGCGCGCGAGCGCCTGACCAGCCATCCGGCGCTGACGGCGGCGACGTTCAAGCGTTACATGGGAACCGACCATCTTTTGTTCCTGGGTCAAAAAGGCTACCGGCCCGAAGAGCTCTCAGCCCTGGTGTTGCGATCGCTCAAGGCCGATGCGGAGGCCTACCTCGGCACGGCTGTGGAAGAGGCGGTCATCACGGTGCCGGCCTATTTCAATGACGTGCAGCGCAAGGCCACCAAGGCGGCAGGCGCGCTGGCCGGCCTGAAGGTCAATCGGCTCCTGACAGAACCGACCGCCGCGGCGCTCGCCTATGGGCTCGACGCGCAACCCGATGATGAATTGCTCCTCGTGGTCGATCTCGGGGGCGGAACGTTTGACGTGTCGCTTCTGCATCGGTTCGAGGGCGTGGTCGAAGTGCGCGCGACCGCCGGCGACAGCTGGCTCGGTGGCGAGGATTTTGTCGACGCCATCGTGAAGGCCTTCCAGGCGAGGCCCGGTGCTGTACCGGCGACATCGATCGCGCAGACAGCGGCCCTGCGACGCCAGGCAGAACTCGCCAAGCGGGCGCTCAGCGTGCAGGAAAGCGCAACCCTCTCGCTCGTGCATGACGGCAAAGCGGTCGAATGGACGATTGGGCGCGAGCAATTCGAGATGATCAGCGAGCCCCTTCTGGTGCGTTTGCGCGCGCCGATCGAGCGGGCGCTGCGCGATGCGCGGGTTGATCCGGATTCGCTGTCGCGAATCATCCTGGCCGGAGGCGCATCGCAGATGCCGATCTTCCGCCGGCTGATTGCGCGTCTGTTCCGCCGCCTGCCGGTCCACCAGATCAACCCCGAAGAAGTCGTCGCACGCGGGGCGGCGGTGCGCGCCGGCATGCTGGCGCGCGATGCCGGTCTCGAAGAAATGGTGATGACCGAAGTGGCGCCGTTCACGCTCGGAATCGAAGTCTCGGAGCGGCATGGCGACCGCCCGGGTGAACGCTCGCACGGAATTTTCCTGCCGATCATCGAGCGCAACACCACCATTCCGGTGAGCCGGAGCAATGTCGTCACGACGGTGGAAGACAATCAAAGCGTGCTGTGGGTACGGGTGTTTCAGGGCGAGTCGAGGCTGGTCAAGGACAATGTCCTGCTCGGCGAATTAAAGCTCGTCTTGCCGCCCGGTCCGCCCGGCCGCGAAACGGTCGATGTCCGCTTCACCTACGATACCAGTGGCCTCCTGGAAGTACAGGCGAAAACGATCAACAGCGGACGTCTCGAAACTTTGGTGATCGAGGGAAATCCCGGCGTCATGCAGCCCGGCGAGATCGCCAAGCGCCTTGCGAGCCTCGCCAAGCTTAAGTTACATCCGCGCGACGACACCGAGAACCGCGCCTTGGTGGCGCGCGCCGAACGTCTTTTCGAAGAGCGGCTGGGCGACACGCGTCGCGACATTGGCCGTGTGCTTGCAGTTTTTATTGCCGCGCTCGACCGTCAGAACGAGGACAAGATCGGCAAGGCGCGTCGGCAGCTGTCCGACCTGCTCGATGTTTTGGACCAGAGCTTTTTCCTGTAGAGACCGCCGATGTGGGATGAACTGGCGATTGATCCTACACACGATCCAAAGACGATTCGCCGGGCCTATGCGACGCGTCTCAAGACAATCGATCCTGACCGTGACCTGCAAGCCTTCACGCGCCTGCGGGCGGCGTTGGATCAGGCGCTGACCGAGGCCGAACACGCCTCGACGACGGGGCACAGACCGCTTCCCACTCCGCTTCCCAGACCGCATCCGACCAGCGACGAACATATCGCATCGGACGCGCCCGATTTTCCAATCGACGTCAAGTCGAGCGACATGTTGAACGGCAATGTGCGGCCTGTCGATCACCGGCCGGCCGACGCCGCCGACGCCAACGATGCGCCGCCGGATTGGATCGCGGCCCGTGCCGCCGATCATGCGTTGCTTGACGAACTCGACCGCGCGCTCATCGGTTGCGACGCTCCTGCGGCCGTCAAGCTCTATTGTCGCGCTGCCGCAACCGGGGCGGTGCCATTGCGCGGGGAACCCCGGTTGCTCGAGCGGGTCTTGTCTCTCGCCCTCGATGACAAGACGATCGACGATGCGGCCTTTCGGGAATTTGTCCGTGCCTTCGGTTGCGACCAATCCAACTTTCGCAGTGCACAGTCCGAAATTCACAAGGATGTCCTGGCGCGGCTCGCGGCCGCAGATTGGTACGAGACCCGCCTTGCCATTGCGGACCGGCGCAAAGGCGAGACACGCCGCCAGGCGAGGCTTGCCCGCCTCGTACTGGGTCGGATCGGCCGGTTCTGGATGCCGCGTGTCGATCGCGCGATCCTTAAATCCTGCCTTGTTGAATACCGCAGCCATGAGCGCTGGCTGAGTGATCGCGTCAAGCCGGCATGGATTCGCAGGTTGGAGGCGCGCCTGCGACGGCGCGAGATTCTCGCGACCATCCTTTACATGGTGCTGCTGGGCGGATTCTTGACAAACGGCGTTGTTCAGTTTGCCATCGAGGCAGTCAAGGGGACGCTCCCTATTGCAATGTTGCCCCTCGCACTGGTGTTTATCGCATTTCTGGTGTGGGTTTTGAAATCGGGAGTGAAGAAGCTGTCGGGACTGAGGAGGCCACCGCCAGTCGCCTCCAACCAGGCGCCTCCGGATGATCTGGACGCCCGGTTGCGCTGGCTCGAACAACAGGCCGAACTTGCCTATGAGGCCATGTATCACGCGCCGGCTGGCGCGGCGCTGGCGGCGCACTACAACGACGCCAAGGAATTCCTCTTTGATGCGATCGCGCTCGCGCGCCGTCTCGGCAAAGCCGAAACCGCCGAACATCTGTCGCGGCGGTTTGACGCGATCAAGGCGGTCTTTCGCACGCAGTTTCCGGCTTGACGGCCTCTCTCGAAGTCGGGTTGTGACCCAGGCTGTGTGAAAAGTCGCACAGGTCAAAAATGCATAGAATCGATTTCTCTATTGCCTCTCGTGACGGCCGTTGTTGGCACCATTCGTTTATCAGATCGACGAAATCGAGAAGGAAGTTCTAAACGCAAATTGCACTTCCGACTTTTCACACAGCCTGGACCCAAAGGAGAACTAGCGGTTCTTGCGTCCCCTCTCCCCATTGCGTTCTTCGCGCAATGGGGAGAGAGAGGGTCAGGGTGAGGGGCGGCAGCCCGGTCGCACACACTTGCAAGGAACTGGCCCGGGAATCTTCCGTGCGTCACTCAAAATTCGCGATAGGCAACTGCACCCAGGACCGCACATGAAACAAAAGTCCCATTGTACCCGAAGGGCTTTCTGGCCGTTGATAGTGACCATGGCGAGCCGGCGGGAAACTTGAGACTGTGTTTTCGTCTCCTTTGGGTCGTTCGTCGCAATGGCCTCCAAGAAAGTCCGGCGGAGCAAGCTGCTGCCCCTCTCCCCGCAAAGAGCGGGGAGAGGGGGCGCAGGCGGCGCATGGGTATCAGCCCGGGCGCACTACGTACGCTCCTGGGACGTTGCCAGGTGTCGCGCTGCGTTGCAGACCCGAGACACGCGTCTGACCATTTGCAGCATTAATTCCCACACCGGCCCCGACGGGCCGCCACGCGTCTTGCCCTGGCAGATTTTTCCTGGTCTTCTGGCGGCCCAACCATGCATTCATCGAGCCCGCCATCCGTGCCTTTCACACCCTCGCGTTTACAGGCAGTTCCGACCTTCATCCAATGGCTGTGCACCGCCTGCACGGCCTCGATGAGGCTCGCCTTGATGATGCCGGCATTGATAATGCTGGCTTTTGCCTCGCCGTCTCTTGCCGAAACCGGCAAGCTGCGCGAGCGGCTTACGCCCGAGGTCATGGCTGCGGTTTTTCCGGCCGGGGCGGAACGGTTGGGGGATGAGGAAGGTGCGCCGCCTGCGATTGCGGTGTATCAAGGCGATAAGCCGGTCGCCTATATATTTTCGACCCTCGATATTATCGCGGCGCGCGGCTATTCGTCGACGCCCTTCGACGTGATTGCCGGCGTCGATCTCAAGGGCCGCATCACCGGCGCCAAGGTGGTGTTCCACCGGGAGCCCTACATCATCTACGACACCGTTCGCCAGCGCCGGCTCGATACCTTCCTGGCGCGTGAAGCTGGCCGGTCGATACGTGCCGAGCCCGACGGTGTCCGGCTGGCGCGTGGGGAAACCGTCACCGCATTACCGCCCGACTATGTCGCCGGCGCAACCATCTCCGCGCGCGCCATGCGGGCCGGTATCCTCACCACGGCCGGGCTGGTGCTGCGTGCGCGCACCGCGCGCACGGCCGTGACCGAGCCGACCCTCGATGTCGATACCTTCCGGCAGCAGTCCTGGGACGCATTGCTCGCCGAGGGCGCCGTGGTGCGGCGGCGGATTACGGCGGGCGAGGTCGCGACGGCGCTCGCCGAGGCGGGCGCAACCACCGTCAAGCTCGAAGAGCCGCTGGGCAAGCCGGACGATCTTTATTCGGATTTCTATGTGGGGCTTGCCTCGCCGCTGGCCATCGGCGGCAGCCTCGTCGGCCTCTTGGATTTCGAACAGTACAAGCGCCTGCAGCCGAGCGGCATCAATACGATCATTCTCGCCGCCATGGGGCCTTTCAATTTTCTCGGCACAAAATTCTTTCGCGCCTCCGAAGGCAATCGCTTCGATCGCCTGCGCCTGGTCCAGGACGGCAAGGTGTTTGGTTTTGTGCAAAAGGATTATCAATGGACCTATATCATCAATGCGGGTGCCAAGGGCCCGCAAACGTCAGGACTGTTTGCGCTGCGCGCCGATTCAGGCTTCGATCCGTTGAAGCCGTGGCGGCTTGAACTGCTCGTTCATAACACCGGCGCCAACCCTGGCACTGCTGCGGCGGCGGTCGCGTTCGGGCTCGATTACAAGATTCCCCCGGCCTATGTGCTCATGCCGCCGCCGCCCGAGCCGCCGCCGGTGCCGGCCTGGGTCGAAGCCTGGCAGGATGCGCGCGCCAATCTTGTCATCCTGGGTGCGCTGCTCACGGTCCTCACCCTGATCTTCGTGTTCCAGGCCCAACTCGCGCGCCACCGCCTTGCGCACACACTGGTGCGAAATGGATTCCTCGTGGTCGTGGTTGTCTGGCTCGGCTGGATTGCCGGCGTGCAGCTCTCGATCGTCAATGTCATGAACTATCTGCGGGCGCCGTTCATCAGTCTCGATGCGACTTTCTATCTCGCCGAGCCCCTGATGGTCGTCATAGCGGGTTACACTTTGATCTCGCTGCTGCTGATCGGGCGCGGCGTGTTCTGCGGTTGGCTTTGCCCCTTTGGCGCCATGCAGGAACTCTTGGCCCAGCTCGCCCGCGCGCTCCGCCTGCCGCAATGGAACCCTTCCGCCGCGCTCGAGAAGCGCCTGTGGATGGGGAAGTATATCGCGGCGGTCGTCGTTTTGCTGCTGGTGATGACCGAGATCGATTCCTCGGGAGCGACCACCGAGATCGAACCGTTCAAGACCGCCATCATCTCGAAGTTCACGCGCGCCTGGCCGTTCGTCGTCTATGCCGGCGCCTTGCTGGCCATCGGGCTGTTCTCGGAGCGGGCCTATTGCCGGTTCCTGTGCCCACTTGGCGGCGTGCTCGCCTTCCTGGACCGGCTGCACCTGATCAATCTGCTCAAGCGCCGGCCCGAATGCGGCAGTCCTTGTCATTTGTGCGAGCGATCATGCCCGGTGCGCGCGATCGAAAAAACCGGTAAGATCGTCACCGCAGAGTGCTTCCAGTGCCTGGATTGCCAGGTCGAATATTACGACGACAAGCGTTGTCCGCCACTGGCGGCGTTGGCCAAGCGCCGCGGAGACGCGAAACCGAATAGCGGAATTCCAGCGGCTGCCGGAGCCGCAAATGCGTGAGGGACGAACCATGCGAGATGAGGCACACAAGGCACGCGAGGCAAAAGTCGCATCCGGTGCGACACGCCTGACGCGGCGCCGCGCCATCGGCATCGTGGCGGCAGGTGCCGGGCTGCCGCTCATGATCGCGGCTGTCCGCGCCACCGCGCCATCAGGGCAATTGTTCAACTGGCAGGGCGACGTTCTCGGCGCGGTTTCCGAACTCTCGCTCTGGCACACCGATGCGGCGTTTGCCCGACGCACAATCTTGAAGGTCCGCACTGAGATCGAACGCTACGAACGGATGTTCAGCCTTTATCGCGATGACAGCGAGATTGCGCGTCTCAATGCGGCCGGCACATTGGCGAAGCCGTCGCGCGAATTCCGCGCGCTCGTCGAGGAGAGCCAACGCTTCGGCGTCTTGAGCGACGGTGCCTTCGACATATCGGTGCAGCCGCTGTGGCGGCTCTATGAGGCGCACTTCTGGTCTCGCCAGAATGTTGTTGACGACCTTGCGCGGCGCGCCGCGGAAGTTGCACGCGAAAATGTTGATTTCCGCAACATCGAGACGAGCGCCGCCAGTGTTTCATTCACGCGCCCCCATATGGGGATCACCCTCAACAGCGTGGCGCAGGGTTTCATCACCGACGCGATCACCGACTTGCTGCGTAACGAAGGCTTTGAATCCGCGGTGGTCGATCTCGGCGAATTCCGCACCATCGGCCGCCACCCGGAGGGCCGCGCCTGGCGGCTCGGCATCCGCAACGCACTGGCACAGAACAGCGTTGCCGAGACCGTCGAACTCGAAAACATGGCGCTCGCGGTTTCCGGCGGCTACGGCACGACCTTCGATGAGAGCGGCCGCTTCCATCATATTTTCGACCCGCGAACCGGAATGAGCGCCAACACGCTCGCCGACGCGGCCGTGATCGGCCCGCGTGCCACGACCGCCAATGCGCTCGCCACCGCCATCTGCGTGACCGGCGAAGAAAGCGCCGCCAAGATGTTGGCGGCTTGTCCCGGAACACGCGCGATCCTCACGCGGCCCGATGGAACGCGGGTGACGATAGGGGCGGCGGTGTCGTAGGGTTGTAGGGTGGGCAAAGGCGCCGGGCACAATGGTCGAATAAACAATTGGTCTATCGCGGCGCCGTGCCCACGCGTCAACAAACGCCGACGAGGGGACGCGTGGGCACGGCGCGCATTTTGACGATCGAGTTTGTTTCACGTCCACGGCATGCGCGCCTTTGCCCACCCTACGAATCCTCCATTTTATTTGAGGCAAGACGTACCGCAGGGCGTAGGACGCAATCGTTTCATCATGCGCGTGACCGGACACGCGAGATTTGCCATCGCGTGTTACCACCCACCTGGCGAGGACGACATGCTGAGGATATTCGATCTCAACGAGACCCCGACGCAGCCCATGGAGAATGGGCGCGGCGAAACGATCCGGATGGTCAACACCGGCGTCGGGACTGAAAAAATCGACGTGCACCTCAATCGCCTGGTCCCGGGTGGGCAGCGCGGCCGGGTCCACCGTCACTCGCAGTCGGACAATGTCTACATCGTCCGGCGCGGCGAAGGTGTCCTCACGGCAGGCGACGAAACGCATACGATAAGGCCCGACCAGGTCATATACATTCCGGCCGGCATGGCGCATTCGCTGAGCAATCTCTCCGATGACGTGTTGGAGATTTTGGAAATCTATGCGCCGGCGGGTCGCCAATTCGACTTCACGCCGGTGACGTGAGATATCGACGTAAGATATTCCAAGATCGCCAAGTCCACACGCATCGGAACATCCTCGATGACCTATCCCGACCTGCTCTTCGTGCCCTATCAGGACACGCTCGATCTGCTCGGCGTCGAAGACGCCATGCTGGTCTGC
>Ga0099792_10000518_pt1 | contig 14327 bp, 11 predicted proteins | sample Rivendell_Oct201_8_FD_83780 | JGI IMG/M metagenome (GOLD analysis project Ga0099792, IMG submission 83780) | Vadose zone soil microbial communities from the Eel River Critical Zone Observatory, Northern California, USA -... | ecosystem: Environmental > Terrestrial > Soil > Vadose zone >...
CGGAACGGAAAGAAGGACGCTTTGTCATGGGGTGCACCATTTGAATCCTTGAGTTGCTTAAGAGGTGTTTGCATTGTGAGAGGTGTTGCATAGTGGCATCAGAGACATCGCAGTTGAAGCGTTTCAATCGAAAGATCACGGGCCGGCCTTGCTGGCGAAACGTGCTTTCAGGCGGCCCGCAACCGGCGGCGGCACGAAGGCCGACACGTCTCCACCCATCGTGGCAATTTGTCTCACCAGTGTGGCGGTGATCGGGCGGACGCCTGGCGCGGCCGGGATGAATACCGTCTGCAGATCAGGCACCATTGCACCGTTCATGCCGGCCATTTCCATTTCATAGTCGAAATCGGTGGCGCTGCGCAGCCCTCGGATCAGAAGCGTTGCACCTTCGCGCCGGGCAGCCGTCACGACAAGATCGGCAAAAGTCGTCCACCGGAGTTCGCAACCCGCAGCGCGCGCAAGCGGCCCGCAGGTCTCCTCCAGCATGGCCAGCCGGTCCTCCACCGTGAACATCGGCGTCTTGCCCGGATGGGTGCCGATGGCCAGGACAACGCCGTCGGCCAGCCGCGTGGCCTGGCGCACAACATCAAGATGGCCGTTGGTGACGGGGTCAAAGGACCCCGGAAAGAGAGCTATGCGTGGCATGAGGGTGGGTTTAGAGGATTTTCCGGATCGGGGACAGACCCCAAATCAGACCCCAATCAGTCCAAACCGACTGCCTACGCGACCGCAACAACGGCCAAGCCCGCACCGTGCGGATGGTGACGACCGACCGGGTCGTCACCAAGTAAGCAGCCAAACCCGCTGCCTGCTGGGCGGGACCCGATTACGCAGCGGCCCGAATGCAGTTCAATTGCCAAATACGTCCTTGGCGGCGGTAACGAAGCCTTTGCTCGGATTCTTGGCGCAAAACTCCGCAAACTTGGTGATATCCTCCCCAAATTCTTCGAAATCGAACGTGCTTTCGTCATCGACCCCGGCCTGCCAACCGCCGAGCCAAATGATGGCAACCGACAATTTTTCGTTGGCTCCGTCCTTGAGGGCGGAGCACTTGATGGTCGAGACGTCGACTGCATCCCTGGATGGTTTGGGTGCGTTGTCGCCGCTATACTTCTTGGCAGCCGTCATGAGCCCGATCTTGGGGTTCAGGGCACAGAATGCGCCAAGCTCTTCGGCGTAGCTCTTGACCTGTGCATAGTCGAGAACGGTACCACGGTCTTCCGAGGCATTGTATCCGTGCAACCAGATCATGATCACGCCCATCTTCTGGGCGGCCCGCTCCTGTGAAGGATTCGCAGGCGCCGCCTTGTCCGGATTCTTGGGAAACGCTCCGGTCACGGACTCTATCATTTCACCACATGTGATGGTCGAGACATCGATCGCCTCCGCACTGGCAGGGGCGACAGCGAACAAAGACAGTGTGGCGCCCGCAAGCGCACATTTTACGACACGAAACACGGATAAACTCCTTGGTTGGAAAGAATTCCTTGGCCTGCCCAGTGTCGCATGCACGAACTCCTGCAGATCATTCCCGCCGATCGTGCAACGTTTTTCCGGCTCAGACCCCTCGATCGTGGAACAAGCCGCTAAACAAATACTTGCGATTGCGGTCGCCCGGGTAAGGACTTGGGTGCCTTTTCGCGAAGATCAAAATCACGATGAAAAGAATGTGGACGATTTCCGTGGTAATTTATGCGGCTCCCGACCTTCATCAAATCGCCAGTCATGCTAATATCGCACAGGACGCATCAACCGTTCGGGATGACCATGCATAGACCATTCAAGCTCCTCATCGCCGTGGCAGCGATTTCCGTGCTGTGTGCGGCGCCGCCGACAAGTCTCAAAGCCCAGAATCCGCCAAGCGACCGTGAGTTGCAGGTCTATGCCGGCCTGCATGCCGCCGCCGCAAACGGCGACGTGGCCGAGATCGAGCGGCTGCTCAAGGAAGGCGAAAACCCGAACGTGCAGGATGCCAACAGCCGCACGCCGCTGCTGGTCGCCACCTATCGCAAGCACCACAAGGCAGCCGAAGCCCTGCTCAAGGGCGGTGCCAATCCGAACGCGCGCGATCTCCAACGCTTCGACATGCTGACCATCGCGGTGGTGCAGAACGATATCGAGATGCTCAAGCTCGGGCTTGCCAACGGCGTGAGCGCGCGCACCGTCACGGGCCAGAGCGACGCCACCGCACTGATCTCGGCCGCGCATCTGGGCTATGTCGAATTCGTCAAGCTCCTGATCGAAGCCAAGGCGCCGGTCGATCACGTCAACGCGATGGGCTGGACGGCGCTCATTACGGCGGTCGTCCTCGGTAACGGCAGCAAGGAACACGTCGCTACGGTCGAGGCGCTGGTCAAAGCCGGAGCCGAGGTCGAGATCAAGGATCGCCGCGGCACCACCGCCCTTGGCCATGCACGGCAGCGCGGCTATCAGGACATGATCAAGATTCTCGAAGCCGCCGTCAGCCGCAAGACCTGAAAAACACGTCCACAAAAGCAAAGTGCGCGGGCTCGGGGTCGCGAGCACCAAACGGCTGGCGGAAATCCCCGACGTACCGACCATGATCGAAAGCAGAGTCGCAGATGGGTCGAGGGACAGTCCTCTTCATCATAACGATTATGCCGGACGAGGACGTCTGTCGCATCATAAGTGCCCGGAAGGCAACTCGACATGAGCAAGGACAGTACTTCCAAGGTGGTTCGCTATTCTCCTGACAAGCTACCACCTGACAAGACCGATTGGGCTCGCGTCAATGCCATGACCGATGAGGAGGTCATGGCGGCAGCCTTGTCTGATCCCGATGCACAGCCGCTCACACCCGAACAGTTGGCAAGAATGCGGCGCGTGTCGCGCGTGAAAGTGCTTCGACAGCGTCTCGATATGACGCAGGCGGAATTCGCCGAAGCGTTCCATCTGCCGATCACGACCTTGCGTGACTGGGAACAGCACCGGAGCACGCCGGACGCGCCGGCGCGTGCGTTGTTGCTGGCGATCGAGCGCGACCCCAAAGCGATGAAGCAACTTCTAGCGGAAAAGGTGGCGTAGTTGAAATTTGTAACCAGCCTTCGCCATTCTGGCGAAGGCTGGTTGCAAACCTTACGCCCCATTCTCCCCGTTCTCGGCTTCTTCGGTGACGCGTTCGACTGAGACGACGCGTTCGCCGTCGGCGGTTGAGAAGATAATCACGCCCTGGGTCGAGCGGCCGGCGATACGGATGCCGTTAACCGGGCAGCGGATGAGTTGGCCCCCGTCGGTGACGAGCATGATCTGATCGCTCTCATCGATCGGGAACGAGGCCACGACGGGACCGGTCTTCGGCGTGAGCGACATGGCCACAATGCCTTTGCCGCCACGTCCCGTGGTCCGATATTCGTAGGACGACGTGCGTTTGCCGAATCCACGCTCCGACACGGTAAGCACGAACTGTTCGGCCGCCGACATTTCGACGTAACGCTTCTCGCCAAGCTCGATCGCTTCGCTGACTGCCTCTTCGGCATCCGCAACCGTCTCTTCGGCTTCCGAGGCGCCGCCGCGCCGCACCGCAATGGCGCGCTTGAGATAGCCCACCCGTTCTTCCGCCGTCGCATCGAGATGATGCAAGATCGTGAGCGAAATAACCTTGTCGCCATCGCCAAGGGTGATGCCACGCACGCCCATCGAGGTGCGGCCCTGGAACACGCGCACGTCGTCGACCGGGAAGCGGATGCATTGACCGCTCGCACTCGTGAGCAGCACGTCGTCGCGCTCGGTGCATATCTGCACGTCGACGATCGCTTCGCCGTCGTCGAGCTTCATCGCGATGATGCCGGAGCGGCGCACGTCGACGAAGTCGGAAAGCTTGTTGCGCCGCACCGTGCCCCGAGTCGTGGCGAACATCACATCGAGCTCAGCCCAGGATTTCTCGTCCTCCGGCAACGGCATGATGGTCGTGATCAGTTCGCCCTGCTCGAGCGGGAGAATGTTTATCAGCGCCTTGCCGCGCGCCTGAGGGGCAGCCGGTGGTATGCGCCAGATCTTCTCCTTGTAGACGCGGCCGTGCGAGGAGAAGAACAGTACGGGCGTATGGGTATTGGCGACGAATAGCCTGGTGACGAAATCCTCGTCACGCGTCTGCATGCCGGCACGGCCTTTGCCGCCGCGGCGCTGCGCCCGATAGGTAGAGAGCGGGACGCGCTTGACATAACCGAGATGCGAGACCGTGACGACCATGTCCTCGCGCTGGATCAGGTCCTCGTCCTCCATCTCGCCTTCCTGGTCGAGGATGACGGTACGGCGCGGCGTCGCGAACTGTCTCTTCACTTCATCGAGTTCGTGTTTGACGATGGCCAGGATGCGCGCACGCGATCGCAGGATGTCGAGGTAATCGGCAATCTCGGCCGCAAGCTTGTCGAGTTCGTCCTTGATCTCGTCGCGGCCCAAGGCGGTAAGCCGCTGCAGGCGCAGATCGAGGATCGCCCGCGCTTGTTCGTTGGAAAGGCGGTAGGTCTTGGCCTCGCTCACCTTGTGGCGCGGGTCGTCGATCAAGGTAATCATGGCCTCGACTTCGTGGGCCGGCCAATCGCGCGCCATCAGGGCCTCGCGCGCCTCGTTGGCGTCGCGCGACGAGCGAATCAGCCGGATGATTTCGTCGATATTGGCGACCGCAATGGCAAGCCCAACCAGTACATGGGCGCGGTCACGCGCCTTGTTGAGCAGATATTTCGTGCGCCGCGACACCACTTCCTCACGGAACGCGAGGAAGCACTGCAGCAAGTCCTTCAGGTTCATCACCAGCGGACGGCCGCCATCGAGCGCAACCATATTGGCGCCAAAGGTCGATTGCAGCGGTGTGTAACGATACAGCTGGTTGAGCACGACGTCAGGCATGGCGTCGCGCTTGAGTTCAATGACGACGCGATAACCGTCGCGGTCGGATTCATCGCGCAGATCCGAAATGCCCTCGATCTTCTTTTCCTTCACAAGGTCTGCGATGCGCTCAACCATCGTGGCCTTGTTCACCTGATAGGGGATTTGCGAAATGATGATCGCTTCGCGATCCTTGCGCAGCGTTTCGATTTCGACTGTGCCGCGCATCACGATGGAGCCGCGGCCAAGGTGGTAGGCCGAGCGGATGCCCTGGCGCCCCAGGATGACGCCACCGGTCGGGAAATCCGGCCCGAGAATGATCCCGTTGAGGTCGTCGATGCTCAGCGCCGGGTTGGCGATCATCGCAACGCAGGCATCGATCACTTCGCCGAGATTGTGCGGCGGGATGTTGGTCGCCATGCCGACCGCGATGCCGCCGGCTCCGTTGACCAGGAGATTTGGAAAGCGTGCCGGCAGGACCACCGGCTCTTTTTCGTTGCCGTCGTAGTTGGGCTGAAAATTGACCGTGTCCTTGTCGATGTCGTCGATCAGCGCCACCGCCGGCCGAGCCATGCGGCATTCGGTGTAGCGCATGGCCGCGGGCGGATCGCCATCGACGGAGCCATAGTTCCCCTGCCCGTCGATGAGCGGCAGGCGCATGGAGAAATCCTGCGCCATGCGCACCAGCGCATCGTAAATCGCCTGGTCGCCGTGCGGATGGTATTTACCGATGACGTCGCCGACGACGCGGGCGGATTTCACGTATTTCTTGTCGGGCGTATGCCCCTGCTCGTGCATCGAATAAAGGATACGCCGATGCACCGGCTTGAGGCCGTCGCGGGCATCGGGGAGAGCGCGCGACACGATCACGCTCATGGCGTAGTCGAGATAGCTGCGCTTCATCTCCTCCGAGATGGACACAGGCCGGATATCGGTGGGATCGCCCGGAAGCTGGTCGTCTGTATCTGCCAAGAAAAAGAACCCTGTTGAAGCGCGGAACCCGGGAGCGCGAACCCTGCGAGCGCAAACCCCTAATGCATCAGTGATGTAACCGATTCACCCCACTCGGCGCCACAATAAACAGCACCCATGCAGAGGCTATTTTTATATGGGAATTCAAATGCTTACACACAAGGGAAAAGCGTCCCTTGTGGGTTCGAAAAATCCTTGGCCCGGAGCGCCCGTTTAATGGCGGTTCGGCATCAATGGACCAGAATGTGAGGTACCACCTTGCGTGTCAATCTCAATTCGCCGCGCGCGCCCGCGCGGCCTTGAAGCCCGAGACAAAGCGCGCGAGCGTCGTCGAGGTGGCGCCACGCGGCAGCATGACCTCAACGAGCGAAAACTGCCCGCGGCGCGCAACGGCACGCTCGAGGGCGTCGCGCAGTTGAAGGCGCGTTGTCACCCGCTCGCCATGGCCGCCCATGGACGCCGCCATTGCGGCAAAATGCCAGTCATCGAGATCGTTGAAACGTGATTCCGGCTGGAAGGCGCGCAACATTTCCCAGCTCGCATTGTTGAACAGCACGACGATCGGATCGAGCCCGTAGCGCCGGCAATTACCGAGTTCCCAGCCGGTCATCTGGAAAGCGCCGTCGCCGACCAGCACCAGCGGCCGGCGCCCGGTCGCTGCCGCAACCCCGATGCCGGCCGGAACGCCAAATCCCATTCCGGCATAATAGGCGGGCGCCGCGAGCGCGTTGTTTTCGATCTCCATCGCGGTGAACAGGCAATCACCCACGTCCGACGTCATCGGCATCACGCCGTGGCGATCGAACAGGTCGTTGATCGCAACCGCGATGTCGGACGGCGCGATGGGCGCATCATCCGTGGCAAGGCCACGCCGATAGGTCACCGACGGCGGCTTGGCCCGATCCCCGTGCGTGGCGAGCGGGCGCGAGCGCGCAATGAGCGTGTCGACCAGAGCATCGACCGGAATGTTGGCATAGCCGTGATGGCCGATCTGCACCGCGCGACCGAAGGCGCGGATGGTACGGCGCGGATCGAGCTGGCGCTGCGAGAGCGCGAAATTGGTGTCGGAGAAGATGACGCCGAGAAGCAATAGAGCATCGGCATCTTCAACGAGACTCGTGATCGCAGGCTCGCCGGCCGCGCCGAAATAGGTTCCGCTGACAACATCCGGCTCATCGGCCAGCAGCCCGCGCCCCATGAAGGTGGTCAATACCGGAATGCCAAGCTTGCGCGCCAGAACGGCCACGCGTTGTTCGAGGTTGTAGCGCCGGATCTCGACGTCAATGAGGATCGTCGGCGCTTTGGCCTCCATAAGCCGCCCAAGGATTTCGTCGGCGCATTCCGCCAGCGCCTCCGGGTCGACTGGCAACGCAGGCAACACCGGTACCGCGGCTGTTTCAACTCCAGTCATGTCGCGCGGCAGTTCGATGTAGACCGGCAGCGAATGTTCGCGCGCACTGCCCAACACACGCGCAATGGCGGCCGGCGCCGTCGCGGGATCGGTCAACGTCGCCTGATCGCAGGTAATTTCGCGATACACCGCCATCTGGGTATCGACCGTACGCGCCTGGTGGTGCAGCACGAACCCGCTGGCGCGTTCGCGTGCGCCCGGCGCACCCGCAATCACGACGACGGGCGAGCGCTCCGCATAGGCGCCGGCGACGGCGTTGACGAGATTGAATGCCCCTGCCCCGAAAGTCACGACAGCGACGCCCAGGCCGCAGTGGTAGCGCGCGGCGGCATCCGCTGCAAAACCGACACCGGGCTCGTGGCTCAGTGTAAAGTGCGGCAGGATCCGGCTTTCTTCGATCACTTTATAGAATGGCAGCACGAAATCGCCCGGGATGCCGAAAATTTCCCGGGCGCCGTGGTCCTTCAGGCCTTGCAGCAGAGCTTGGGCGAGCGTGGGCATATTCCCTCACCAAAATTGCGGCTTCCAGATCATAACCACAAATATGCCGATCATGCCTGTAAAGGCCGGCCAGCCGAGCCAGAACCAGATACGGAACAGTCCAAAATAATCCGCCGGCAATTGCGCGCCCCGCTCCGCCGCATAGGCCGCAATGTCGCGCAGACGCATTTGGATCGCAACCACAGGCAGCCAGCACATGCCGATGAACACATAGAGCCCCAGCGCCACGACGATCCAGGAATCGCCGAGCGAATAGCCCATGATCGAGACCAGCGCGATGCCCGTCACCGGCTGCACGATGACGGCACTTGCCGTGAACAGCGCATCCGCGATCACCACAACACGGCCCGTTTGCGCGATCACGGCCGGACTGCGCGTACGATGCGCCATATACATGAAAAAAGCGATGCCAAGCCCAGTCCCGAACAGTACGGCAGCACCAAGAACGTGGACAAGCTTCAGTGTAAGCACGATGGACGTCATGGCGGGCCAGAATGGGTAACGAGGATCGCAATTGGGATGATCGTAAACATAAGACGCAAATTCAGACCAAATGGGCCGTCAATACAATCCTCGCCACGCCCGGCAGCAATCTGTCGGCGTCCTATTGCTTCGTGCATTGCTGGCGGACCCGGGTCCAACGAATGCGATCGAGCACGATGCCTTCATTGCACATGCTGAGCTTGTCGGTGACGGTACCGCGCAGCCGGATCATGCGGTCCATCGCGCGCGGCCGCGGCGTCATGCTGGAGATGTTGTACGCCCTGCCTTCGCTCGACTTGATCATCAGGCAGTTGGCGGTCACGCCCGCATAGGGGCAACCCGTAATGATAACACGTTGTTGCACGCTCGGCTGCGCAACGACCTGAACGGACGACACCGCCGTGATGGCCACTGCCACAGTCACAGCGAACAGTTCAGCGCGCATCGAAATCCTCCTGCGAAGCCGTCGCCACGAACCATCATTGCCGTTGAACAACTCACGTCGCCACACACCGCACTCAGAACGGAATTTCGTCATCCATATCGCCCCGGCCGCCGCCCGACGTCGCGACCGCTGGCTGCCGCCGAGGGGCCGGTCCGGATGAACCGAAATCACTGCCCGTGTTGTCGGGGCCATAGTCGCCGCCGCCGCTGCTGCTGCCACCGGCCATACTGCTACCGCCACCGCCGGGACGATCTAGCAGGGCCATCTGTGAATTGAAGTTCTGCAAGATAACCTCGGTCGTGTATTTCTCGGCGCCATCCTTGTCCTGCCATTTCCGCGTCTGCAGCTGACCTTCGAGATAGACCTTGGAGCCTTTTTTTAAATACTGCTCGGCAATCCGGCACAGCCCTTCGCTGAAGATCACCACGCGATGCCACTCGGTCTTTTCCCGCTTCTCGCTGGTATTCTTGTCACGCCAGCTTTCCGAGGTTGCGACGGTAAAATTGACGATTGGCCGGCCATCCTGCGTGCGCCGGACCTCCGGATCTTTCCCCAGATTGCCAACGAGGATCACTTTATTCACGCTGCCTGCCATGACACCTGCTCCAATGCTTTCGCTTTCACCCGCACCCTAGACCTGCCACCCCGAAAACGTCCCCCTGCATATGGGAACGCCGCGCCTTTTCCACACCGTTTCCGATCGAGATGTCGGAAGCCGAGTGCCTCGCTCCAACGATGTTCACTTTTTGTTCTAGCATGGCCGTAATCGCTCCGCAATCCCTCGCATAGATAGAAATCATAACAACTGCGCTTGGGCTACGGTTGCAGGCACCCCGAGCGACCGGATGAACGCCAAATATCTTTCCGGTGCATCCGGCCGAACGCCTCCCAATTGCGCAGCGCCCGTTATGGCGCGATAGGCCAAGTCGAACGACTCGTAACAATGATGCGCGATCAGGGCGACGTGTTTCCATTGCTCCGCGCTCAAATTCTCCAAACGCGAGAAATCACGCACATAAACGAGGTCAGCTTCAAGCAATTGTCGAAGGCCCGCCTTCGGATCGCCATCGACAAGCAGCGGATGCAACGGCCGCTGTTTGAGTTCCGCGAAACAATGGGGCAGAAATCCCAAGGTCCGCAAATACGTGTCGATTGCGCCGAATGGCGGCTGGCCGCGATAAAGCGGAACGAACGACACTTCGGTCTGAACCACGACCGCCGCGCCCAGCCGCCGACGCCCGTTCTTGAAGACGTCAAGCTCGCCACCCTGAATGTCGATCTTGAGAAAATCGATATTGTCGATCTCCTTGATGTCATCCAGGCGACGGGTCACAACGCGCTCCTCTTTCTCGACCAGCCCATGCATCGGGAATTCGTGAAAGAGGGCAAGATGTTTTGGGTCGGGCGCAAGCAGGCTTGACATCCCGCGCTCGCGGCAGACATACAGAACGTGGGCCCGGCCATCGCCGACCGCAAAGGGCAGATAAGTCTCGTTCGCGCCTTTGCGCCGATTGAGCTCCGCAAGCGCGACCGCCTGCGGTTCGAAGCCGGTCAACGTGCAGAGACTGGCTTCGAGCATCGCCTTATAAGGCGGCTCGCCGTCGATCGGATTGGCGCCGATGTCGACCACCGCGGTGAGCCTGTCCGGCCGCAGCAGATCAAACAACGGGTCGACGGTGGCCTGCGGCAACATGATGAGGCTCACAACCCTCCTTCGAGGAAGCGCGCGACCCGCGGCAATGCGATCGCCATCGGACCGTTGGGGTCGGATTCGAACGGATCGCTCGCAAAGCCATGCGCGGCGCCCGGAATGACCACGCGGTTGGCCGGAATGCCGGCCTGCTTGAGGGCCACCTGGAATGGCACCGACTGCGTCAAAGGATCGACCACGTCGTCTTCTGTGCCATGGACCAATAGAAAATGCGGACGGTTTTCGCCGATGGTGGCGTAGCTCATGGGCGAAGCTTCGAAATAAATGCGTCGGTTCTGCATCGGCGACAGCCCGAGAAATTTCTCGGTGATCTGGTCGCGCGGACGTGCGATCTGGTCATGCTGCCACTGCGCCACCATGTCGAAGACCCCATAGAAAGCCACCACTGCTTTCACATGGGCCGGAGTCGTGGCCTGTGGATCGTTGCGATATTCCGCCGTGAACTGGTCATGCGCGAGACCAACGAGCGCCACCAGATGCCCACCGGCAGAACCGCCCATCAACCCGATGCGATCCGGATCGACTGAAAGATCGGCCGCCTTTGCGCGCACGAACTGGACGGCGGATTTCACGTCGTAGACTTCTTTCGGATAGATGCCGGCCTTGCCGAGGCGGTAGCTGATGGCAAGCACCGCGATCCCCTTCTTGGCGAGATACGGTGCCACATGGTTCCAATTCTCACGGGTACCATTCTGCCATCCGCCGCCATGCACCGCGATGACGACGGGCGCCTTGGCGAGCCCCTTGGGCGCATAGAAATTGCCCGAAAGCTTGACGCCGTCGTGCACCACATATTCGACGTTGGCCCGCGTGACGACGTCATACTGGGCCTGCACCGGGGCGCTCACCACCACCGACAGCAGCACGGTTGCAAAGGCTGAAAAAGCGGCACGACCAAAAACAGCAGCATTCCAAGGTGTCATGAAGCCCTCCCGGATCGCTTGTGGATATGTGGCATCGTAGCGGCCTAATAGGCCTCTGTCCCCAGGGTTCCGTGCATAACGGGTGCCCTGTCGGATTTGAGCTGGCACAATGACCTCGTTCTTCCTATGTTCACGAAACCGCGATGCCATGGGGGCATCAGTGTCGCCCGCAAATCCACCAAGAGTCCGCGCCTGACCCATGAACGACCTGTTCGACAAATCGCGTGCCCCCAGGGGCACCGCCACAGGCGGCTCCGCCCCACGCCGCCCCGACACCCGCGTGATCGCGATCCGGGGGGCGCGCGAGCACAATCTCAAGAACGTCGACGTCGAAATTCCGCGCGATCAGCTGGTCGTATTCACGGGCCTTTCGGGCTCAGGCAAATCCTCCCTGGCCTTCGACACGATCTATGCGGAAGGTCAGCGCCGCTATGTGGAGTCGCTCTCCGCCTATGCGCGGCAATTCCTCGAAATGATGCAGAAGCCCGACGTCGACCAGATCGATGGCCTGTCACCCGCGATTTCGATCGAGCAGAAGACCACATCACGCAACCCACGTTCAACCGTCGGCACCGTCACCGAGATCTACGACTATATGCGGCTGTTGTGGGCGCGCGTCGGCGTGCCCTACTCGCCTGCCACCGGCCTGCCGATCGAAAGCCAAACGGTGTCGCAGATGGTCGACCGCGTGCTGGCGCTACCGGAAGGCACGCGGCTTTATCTGCTTGCGCCGGTCGCGCGCGGCCGCAAAGGCGAGTACCGAAAGGAACTCGCCGACTACATGAAGAAGGGCTACCAGCGGGTCAAGATCGACGGCGCCTTCTACGAGATCGCGCAGGCGCCCGCGCTCGACAAGAAGTTCAATCACGATATCGACGTCGTGGTCGATCGTATCGTGGTGCGCCCCGACATCGCAACGCGGCTTGCGGATTCATTCGAGCAGGCGCTTAAGCTCGCGGACGGATTGGCGGTGGTTGAGATCGCGGATGCCGTCTCGAAGGATGAGGCCCCAACCAAGAAGGTCGCGAAAATACACGATCAGCAGAGCGGTGCCGAGCGCTTGGTGTTTTCGCAAAAATTCGCCTGTCCGGTCTCAGGCTTTACGCTGCCGGAAATCGAGCCGCGGCTGTTCTCGTTCAACAATCCATTCGGTGCCTGTCCGCAATGCGGCGGGCTCGGCGTCGAACAGCACATCGACGCCGATCTCATCATTCCGGACAAGGAGCAGACGCTGCGCAAGGGCGCAATTGCGCCGTGGTCGCGATCGAGTTCACCTTATTACCTGCAGACCCTGCAGGCGCTAGCCAAGCACTACCGTTTCACCCTCGACACCAAATGGAAGGATCTCCCGAAGGCGACGCAGCGCGGCATCCTGCATGGTTCGGGCGAGGACGAAATCAAATTCGTCTACGATGACGGCACGCGTTCCTACCAGACCAGCAAGCCCTTCGAAGGCGTCGTCACCAACTTGGAACGCCGTTTTCGCGAAACCGAGAGTGAATGGGCGCGCGAGGAAATCGGCCGCTACTTCACCGACATCCCCTGTACGGCCTGCAAGGGATTCCGCCTCAAGCCGGAAGCGCTCTGCGTCAAGGTCGGCAGCCTGCACGTGGGCGCGGTCGCCGAAATGTCGGTGCGGCACGCCGGGGACTGGTTTGCGGAACTGCCGCCGCGCCTCAACAAGCAGCAGAACGAGATCGCGGCGCGCGTGCTCAAGGAAATCCGCGAGCGCCTCAAATTCCTGGTCGACGTCGGCCTCGACTATTTGACGCTGGCACGCGCAAGCGGCACGTTGTCGGGTGGCGAGAGCCAGCGAATCCGGCTCGCCTCGCAGATCGGCTCGGGCCTCACTGGCGTGCTCTATGTCCTGGATGAGCCATCGATCGGGCTGCATCAGCGCGACAATGCGCGCCTCCTCGAAACCCTCAAACGGCTGCGCGACCTCGGCAACACCGTGATCGTGGTCGAGCACGACGAGGACGCCATCCGCACCGCCGACCATGTGCTCGACATCGGCCCCGGCGCAGGTATCCATGGCGGCCAAGTGGTGGCACAAGGCTCAGTCGCGGACCTGATCGCCACGCCCGGATCGATTACAGGGCAATATCTTTCAGGCCGTCGCGTTGTACCGGTGCCGGAGCGGCGCCCGCGCGACCTGCGCCGGACGCTCAAGGTCATCAACGCGCGTGGCAACAATCTCAAGAACGTCACGGCCGAAATTCCGCTCGGCCTGTTCACCTGCGTCACCGGCGTTTCGGGCGGCGGCAAGTCGACTCTGCTCATCGACACGCTCTACAAGGCGATTGCGCGCAAGCTTAATGGGGCGAGCGAAGGCCCTGCCCCGCATGACCGCATCGAAGGGTTGGAGCATCTCGACAAGGTGATCGACATCGACCAGTCGCCGATCGGCCGCACGCCGCGCTCCAACCCCGCCACCTATACCGGCGCGTTCACGCCGATGCGCGAATGGTTCGCGGGCCTCCCGGAAGCCAAGGCGCGCGGTTACGACCCGGGCCGCTTCTCCTTCAACGTCAAGGGCGGGCGCTGCGAGGCCTGCGAGGGTGACGGCGTCATCAAGATCGAAATGCACTTTCTGCCGGATGTCTACGTCACCTGCGATACCTGCAAGGGCAAGCGCTACAACCGCGAAACGCTGGAAGTGACGTTCAAGACCAAGTCGATCGCCGACGTGCTCGACATGACGGTCGATGAAGCGACCGACTTCTTCAAGGCGGTGCCGCGCATCCGCAACGTGCTCGAAACGCTGCAGCGCGTGGGCCTGGGCTATGTCCATGTCGGCCAGCAGGCCACCACGCTCTCGGGCGGCGAAGCCCAGCGCGTAAAACTCGCCAAGGAGCTATGCAAGCGTGCGACCGGCCGCACCGTCTATATTCTCGATGAGCCCACCACAGGATTGCATTTTCACGACGTCGCAAAACTGCTCGACGTGCTGCACGAATTGGCCGAAGGCGGCAACACGGTCGTGGTGATCGAGCACAACCTCGAAGTCATCAAGACCGCCGACTGGATCATCGA
>Ga0099792_10000529_pt1 | contig 14149 bp, 11 predicted proteins | sample Rivendell_Oct201_8_FD_83780 | JGI IMG/M metagenome (GOLD analysis project Ga0099792, IMG submission 83780) | Vadose zone soil microbial communities from the Eel River Critical Zone Observatory, Northern California, USA -... | ecosystem: Environmental > Terrestrial > Soil > Vadose zone >...
AGGTAGCTCAGGGGCACGTCCTTGGCGGTCACCCCATAGGGCTGGTCGTCTTTCTTGCCGAAGGGAAGCGCGACGTCGCGGTTGGTCGGGCCGACCTGATCGAGATTGAACACCTTCGAATACCAGTCCGCGGCCTCCTTGAAGTTCGGGCAGGTGTAGGAAACGTGGTTGATGAGCTGCGCCTTGAGCGGCTGTTCCTGCGCGCCGGCTTCGCCGGTCGCATAGGCCGTGGTGGCGGCGAGCGTGAGCATTTCGATGAGCCGGCGCCGGCTGAGCCTGCCCTTTGCAAACTCGTCAAGCTGGTGTGCGACAAATCCATCCATGATGGTTCTCCTGATTGTCAGCGGCGGAATGCGGTTTCTTCGACGATGTTGGCGAACTGGACGTCGTAGTTGAACGGATCGAGCAGATGCAGGCTGCCGTCGCGGCCGCCGGAAATCTCCTGGCCCTTGGCTTTGACTTCTGCGCGCACCGCCGCTTCGTTCCAGTTGGACATCGTGAAGCAGATATGATCGATCTCGGCGCGGGCCGGCGGACGGTTGTTCGGCTCGGCGTTGCGCACGGCCAGGAAGGAACCGCCCTTGCCGGCCGGCGGCCCGAACATCAGGTTGGCGCGCTTGCCGTTGTCCTTGCCGGGCGCGTTCTGGAGCCCGAAGACTTTGGTGTAGAAATCGCGCGCTTTGGCGTAGTCGGGACACGAATAGGAGAGGTGATTGATGCCGAGAACCTTGAAGCCGGTTCCGGTCTGGGCCTGGGCGGCGTCACCGGCTGCGTAGACAGCGGCAGCGAGCGATACCGTTTGACAGAATTCGCGGCGGTCGACCGCGCCGCCTTCGAATTTCTTGACGAGATCGGCAATGAATCGTTCCATGCTGTGATCCTTTCTCGATCGGGCCCTTCGCTGCGGGCTCCGGTCGGGAACAAGACTAGCATGACTTTGGCAGGATTTTGGGCAAGATTCTGGGCGAGATTTTGCAGCGCTCTAAATGGTAATTTGTGTGCCGACTTCCACCACCCGTCCGGTCGGAATCTTGAAATAGTCGGTTGCGTCATTCGCCGAACGGGCAAGGATGATGAACAGCCGATCCTGCCAGCGCGGCATGGGCGATTTCGCCGCCAGTTTGAGAGTACGACGCGACAGGAAGAACGACGTCGACATGATATCGAATTGCCATCCAGCCTTGCGCGCGATCGCAAGCGCGCCCGGAATATTGGGCGTTTCCAAATACCCAAATCGGATCAGCACACGCATGAAGGATTCCGAAATCAGCTCCATTTGAACGCGCTCTTCGGGCGGAATGCGCGGCGTGGGCAGGGTTTCAATCGTAAGGACAACGTTCTTTTCATGCAGCACCTTGTAGTGTTTCAAGCTGTGCATGAGCGCTGTGGGGGCGCTTTTGGGATCGCTCGTCAAGAAGATCGCCGTCCCGGGAACGCGGTGCGGCGGCTTATTCTCGAGCATCGCGACAAGGCCCTCGAGCGGCGTCTCGAGCCGTCGCGTCTTTTCCAGCAGCAGCCGGCTCCCCCGCCGCCACGTATACATGACGACCATGAGTATCGTGGCGAGCAACAGCGGCACCCACCCGCCCTCGGCAACCTTGAGCATGTTCGCGGCAAGGAACGTGATGTCGATGAGCAGGAACGGCACAATCAAGGCAGCGGCGGCGGCAAATGACCAGTGCCAGCATTTCCAGATCACGATGAACGCCATCATGGCGGTGGCCACCATCGTTCCAGTGACCGCAATTCCATAGGCTGAGGCCATGGCACTCGATGATCGAAACAGCAACACCAGCAGCAAGACCCCGATGAGCAGCAAGGCATTCACACGGGGCATGTAAATCTGTCCAGCCTGTTCGGAAGACGTATGGCGAACCTCCAAGCGCGGCAGCAAACCGAGCTGGATCGCCTGGCTGGTGAGAGAATACGCTCCGGTGATAACGGCTTGGCTGGCGATCACGGTTGCGGCGGTTGCGAGCACGACCATCGGGACGAGGGCCCATGATGGGTAGAGCAGGAAAAACGGATTCTCAAGCGTCTTGGGATCGTTCAGTACCAGCACGCCTTGCCCTAAGTAATTCGCCACCAAGGCTGGCAGGACAAACGCAAGCCAAGCTGTTTGGATCGGCTTTCGGCCAAAATGACCGAGATCGGCATACAGGGCTTCCGCGCCCGTCACGGTGAGGAAGACGGCGCCGAGTGTAAAGAAACCGATGACGCTATGTCGCAACAGGAAATCGATGCCATACACGGGATTGAATGCGAGGAAAATCGTTGGATCCGATGCAATGTGCCAAACGCCGATCGCCGCAATGGCGACGAACCAGATCGAGGTGATGGGGCCGAACAGCGTGCCGACACTCGCTGTTCCGTACGATTGCACTGCGAACAAGCCGACGAGGATGACGACCGTCAGCGGCACAATGTACGGATCGAATGCCGGGGTTACGACTTTGATGCCTTCGATGGCGGAGAGTACCGATAGCGCCGGCGTGATGAGTGCATCGCCGTAAAAGAGCGCGGCACTGATCGATCCGAGGACGACCACGATGCCGGTGGATGTCCCGAACGCCCGTTGCGCCAGCGCCATGAGCGTCAGTGTTCCGCCCTCGCCGTTGTTGTCGGCGCGCAGCAAAATGAGGACGTATTTGAGCGTGACAATGACGATGAGTGCCCAGAGCATGAGCGACAATACGCCCAGCACGATATCGCGGCTCACGCCATCCGTTGTTCCACCGGCGGCAAGGATGGATTCTCGAAACGCATAGAGCGGACTGGTGCCGATGTCGCCGAACACGACACCGAGGCTGGCCAGGGTAAGTCCCCAATAGCTGCCGCCGGAATGCGCATGAATGTCCGCATTCTGCGGCAACGCGCTCCCGACGGGAGCGCTGGTATGGTTTTCCATGGATTTAAAACGGGCGCAGCCCTGCTCCTGATGTTGCACTGCAACATGATGCGGAGGCGGCTGTATACACCCGGAGAGTAGGAATGTCATTATGGGTCCGGCATGATTGCAAGCCTGCCATGCGGTCCCAATTCAGCAATGAAATGACTGAGTTAGCGGGAAAAAATCGAATTTAGCTGTTTGAGAGTAGCGGCCGGCCCGTGGGCCGAACCGGCCGCTCGCGATCCTGGCTTGGAGGTTTCGGGAACTTCACCAGGATCGCTTGGCTAGATTTGTGCAACTATCGTGCCAATGGCTATCGGGTCCAAATCAGTTGCACGTGCCCCAGTGGCCTGACGCGCTGTGACTGCTGTCACGATGCCAGCACTGTCCAGAGTGATTCGTGTGCGAATTGGAATGCGTGGCGCCACCTGGACCTGAATGAGACGGAGCGCCGGCGAATGCATCGCTGTCGTGAGGCGCTGTTTGTGGCGCCGTGATGTCGACGTAGTCAGAATAGTATGAAAACGTCGAGCCGTTGTCGCTGTGTGGGTAGTAATGGATCCCATCAGCCGCGAAGGATCCAGCCGACGCGACAATGATGCCCGCCCCGAGTGCGATGCCAAATGCCGTTTTTTTGATGAGGTTTTTTTTGATCATGTCATGTCTCCATTGAAAGGGCAGCTTTCCGCCAACTGGATAAGTTTTCTGGCGGATCGGCGATGGTCGCTTTTGATTATCTTCTGACTTTATTGTCTTCAGATTTGGGGCCGAAGTTACGTCCGGCTGAAGAGCGCAAGGATTTGCGTCCTCGATGCAGTACGTAGTTCACGTCGAACGGTGCGGCTATTGATCATTGATATATGGATATGGTGTATCGCGATCGTGGTTCGTTGCATGACTAATGCCTTGGTATATGAATGCATGGGGAGCGTGATTTGTCCTTGCCTTCGAATCAGGCACGAGCAAAAAAATGTGATGTGCGCGAATCGCGACGTCCGCGAGGGTGCGTAGATAATTTGCAAGCGACATAGTTTAGAATGGATAAAATTTAATGCTGTCACTTAGGTGTCATAAAATTCTATGGCATGGTGACTGCAAAGATGCTGCAAGGTTCGATTTGATTCGTCGACCTGTTGCGTTAACCTACTACAACCACATTATTGACTGCTGCACTATTGCCGATTGAGACCGACAACAGTAGGCTGCGGTCAATCGGGTGTGCGGCCTGTGCTGATGTGATTCGATGAATTTAAAGCGAGTTCGGTGTAGCTCCCTCTCCCCTCCGGGGGCGGCAAGCCGCCGAGAAGGTTGGGGTGATGGGGGACAAGGCCACTGTTGGGCACCGAATCCGCTTGCTGACGGAAGTCGTCATCTGAACAACTTCAGACATTTATAATCTTGACGGAAGGCGAATGATTCCGACTTTCGGCAGTGAGGCGTGCGGCGTGAGTGGCTACCATCCATCGATCAACCCGTGCCCTTAGCCCCCCTCACCCCAACCCTCTCGGCGGCTTTGCCGCCCCGGAGGGGAGAGGGAGTCGACCCGAGCATGCCGACAGGTCAGCGGCTCACAACGAGCAACGGCGACTGCGCTATTGAATGCTTCACTCTAGCCGATTGACGCAAAAACCTGAGACTGACGCGTTCGAATTCGATTCACCTAATGTTGCGCCTGTCCTTAGTGCTGCGCTGCGCCCCGGATACGCAATCGAGCCGAATCAAAAAAAGGGCGCGGTCCGGACCGCGCCCTTTTGGCACTTTGCGGCGATCGGCTGGATCAGAAGTCCATGCCGCCCATACCGCCCATGCCACCCATTCCTCCCATGCCGCCCATTCCACCGCCGCCGGGCATGGCCGGCATCGCCGGCTTGTCCCTTGGCAGTTCGGCGATCATGGCTTCGGTGGTTACGAGCAGGCCGGAGATCGAGGCTGCGTCCTGCAGTGCCGTGCGCACCACCTTGGCGGGGTCGATGATGCCTTTTTCGATCATGTCGACATATTCCTCGGTCTGCGCGTCGAAGCCATAGGTCTCCGACTTGTTCTCCAGGATACGGGCCACCACGATCGAGCCCTCAACGCCGGAGTTTTCCGAGATCTGACGGATCGGTGCCTCGATGGCCTTGAGCACGATATTGATGCCGGCCTGCACATCGGGATTGTCGTTGCTGAGCCTGCCGACAGCCTTCTTGGCGCGCAACAAAGCGACGCCACCGCCCGGTACGATGCCTTCTTGCACGGCAGCGCGGGTTGCATTGAGCGCGTCGTCGACGCGGTCCTTCTTCTCCTTGACCTCGACTTCCGTCGCGCCGCCGACGCGGATCACCGCGACGCCGCCGGCGAGCTTGGCCAGCCGCTCCTGGAGTTTCTCCTTATCGTAATCCGAAGTGGTCTCCTCGATCTGCGCCTTGATTTGGCCGACGCGGGCTTCGATGTCCTTCTTCTTGCCGGCGCCGTCGACGATCGTGGTCTTCTCTTTCTCGATGATCACCTTCTTGGCGCGCCCAAGCATGTTGAGCGTCACATTTTCCATCTTGATGCCGAGGTCTTCCGAGATGAGCTGGCCATTGGTGAGGATGCCGATGTCCTCAAGCATGGCCTTGCGGCGATCTCCGAAGCCCGGCGCCTTGACGGCCGCCACTTTAAGGCCGCCGCGCAGCTTGTTGACCACGAGCGTGGCCAAAGCTTCGCCTTCGACGTCCTCGGCGATGATCACCAGCGGCTTTCCTGCCTGTACGACCGCTTCGAGAATGGGCAGCATGGCTTGCAAGCCGGGCAGCTTCTTCTCGTGCAGCAGCACATAGGCGTCATCGAGTACGGCGACCATCTTCTCGGCATTGGTGATGAAGTAGGGCGAGAGATAGCCGCGGTCGAATTGCATGCCTTCGACGATCTCGACTTCGGTCTCGAGCGACTTGGCCTCCTCGACCGTGATCACGCCCTCGTTGCCGACCTTCTGCATGGCCTGGGCGATCATCTTGCCGATGTTGCTGTCGCCGTTCGATGAGATCGTGCCGACCTGGGCGACTTCCGCCGAGGAGCCGACCTTGCGGGCGCGCTTTTCGATGTCCTTCACGACGGCGGCCACCGCGATGTCGATGCCGCGCTTGAGGTCCATCGGGTTCATGCCGGCGGCCACCGCCTTGCCGCCTTCGCGCACGATGGCGTGGGCGAGAACGGTTGCCGTCGTCGTGCCGTCGCCGGCCGTGTCGTTGGTCTTCTGGGCGACTTCGCGCACCATCTGGGCGCCCATGTTCTCGAACTTGTCCTCAAGCTCGATTTCCTTGGCGACGGTGACGCCGTCCTTGGTGATGCGAGGCGCCCCGTAGCTCTTGTCGAGCACGACATTGCGGCCCTTGGGGCCGAGCGTCACGCGTACCGCACTTGCCAGAATGTCGACGCCGCGCAGCATGCGGTCGCGCGCATCGGTCGAGAATTTTACGTCTTTAGCAGCCATTGTGCCTGAACTCCTGATGCCTCTAATCTTGGGGGGTGTATGTCCTCATCCCGCGGCGCAGGCCGCCGTGAGGAGGCCGCGCCGGAAGGACGAAGGGTCAGGCGATCACGCCCATGATGTCGGATTCCTTCATGATCAGGAGGTCGTCGCCGTCGATCTTGACCTCCGTTCCGGACCACTTGCCGAACAGGATCCGGTCGCCGACCTTGACGTCGATCGGGGTAAGTTTGCCTGATTCATCGCGACCGCCGGGGCCGACGGCGACGATCTCGCCTTCCTGCGGCTTCTCCTGGGCGCTGTCAGGGATGATGATGCCGCCCTTGGTCTTGTTTTCGGCGGTGACGCGCTTGACGACCACGCGGTCATGCAGGGGACGAAACTTGGACTTGGCCATAATCTTCCTCTCAATCGTTCTCTTGAACGCTGGAACTGGTCTAAGGCGTTGATACGTGAAGTTTATTGATTTGCTATTAGCACTCCTTAATGATGAGTGCTAAAAAGCTCCGCGGGACATAAGTGGTCGTGGTGTAAGTGTCAAGAAGCCGGTCAGGAAGCCGGCGCGCCGCATGCGCGGAGCGATCGGTTTGTGCCCGGCGCGCGACGGGTACGGTCGAGCGACCAGGGGCACAGCCGCCGGCTTCATAGGGGCGGGTTTTAAACCCGCCCTACATGAGCCCCCCGATACGTGCACAACCACGACGACCCGAAGAGCGCGCACAATCCGCTTGAGTGCGTCTTTGATTGCCAACGTCGCATCAAGCAGGCAAGAAGCGTCGTGAACGCAGCTGACAATGAAAGGGATCGAGGATGTCGCTTGCAGAGGTATCGCGGACCGGGCGTCTGGCCAATGACAAGATGGCCAACGACAAGATGGCGTTGGAGACCGCGGCCGTGACACGCCTGCTGGTGGCGCAGGGAATTCTCGACTACAGCGGCCATGTTTCGACCCGCATCCCCGGCAAGGACGCCTTCATCATCCAGACCGGATCGAATTCGCGCGCTGAATTGACGCCTGAAACCATGCTGGTCGTCGACTACGACGGCAAGGTGCTCGAAGGCGAGGGCCAGCCGCCGAGCGAACTGCCGATCCATATCGAGATTCTGCGAGCCCGCCCGGACGTCCAGTCGGTGCTCCATTCTCATATGGAACTCGCAATCGCGTTTACCATGATGGAAGGCGTCAAGCTCCTGCCGATGCGGGCGCGCGCGTCGCGCTGGAAGAGCGGCATTCCGACCGATCCGGATCCGAGCCACATCAAGACGCCGGAACAGGGCCGCGCGCTGGCCAAAACCCTGGCCCACCACCACGCGGCGCTCATGCGCGCGCATGGTCTTGTGCTGGTCGCGGAGTCGATGCAAGCGCTGTTCATCGATGCGGTCCATTTCAAGGAGAACGCGACCGCGCAGATGCAGGCCCTGCAGGCCGGCGCCAGGCCGCTGCCGCTCACGGACGCGGAAATCGAGCAGATCGAAAAAATGGAAATGCGCGACTGGCACATCAAGAAGCTCTGGAACTACTATGTCCGCAAAGGCGCGACCGAAGACGTGCTGCCGTCGGAATGGAAGGATGCGCTCGTTCCCACCAAGGAGATGCTCAAACGCGACCGCATTATCAATTAGGGCTCCGGCAGGGACATGTCGCGCATCCGTTACCTGGCGATGCTGTCCGAGGAGCCGATGAAACTCGCCGGCTTCTACGCTGCGAATTTTGGGCTCAGCGAGCTTGGTCGAAGCAGCGCCGGCGATGTGTCGTTGACCGACGGCGGTTTCAATTTCACTTTCCTGCGTCCGCGGCCGCAATTGCGCGAACCCCATATGACGATCGGGCTGCACCATCTGGGCATCGCGGTCGACGATATCGACGCGGTCGTGGCGCGCTATTGTGCCTTCAGTCCGCGCGGGACGGTGGTTGCCGAAAGCGGCGACCTGCAGCACGGGCAAGCGCGCATCTATGATCCGGAATGCAATCCGGTGACGCTGTCCGCCACGGATTTCGGCCTCCCGGCATCGGAGCCCCGCACGCCTCGCATCGCCCATATCGCACTCAATGTGCTCGATACCGAGGCGATCCTTGCTTTCTATCGTGACGTCTTCGGCTTTCGCGAATTGTTTGCGGCCCATGCGGAGTCGCGCAAGAAGCCGGGTTACCGCAACAAGCATGTCGGCGACGGCCATACCAATGTTGCGATCCAGGCCTTCTACAACGAAGAGGAAGGCCATGAAGCGCGCTTTGGCATCGCGCATTTCGGGTTTCTGGTGCACGAATCAACGACATTGGCGGAGCGGGTGGGCCGTGCCGGCGCGACATTCAAAGCCCGGCCGGCACACCGAACGCAGTCGGAGATTCGTATGCGTGATCCCGAAGGTTCCGGTTGCGATCTGTCGCAGCGCGGCTGGGAGGTCGACACCGACAAATGGGTCAGGGCGGAAGCGGCCTTACACATTTAGGGAGGCATGGAATGCACGGGTCCGTCCGATCCAGCTTTGCGGCGCTGCTCGCCGCCACGCTTGTGACCGTGTCTCCGGCTGCGGCCGACGCGGTCGCCGACTTCTATCGTGGCAAGCAGATCCGGATTTTCATCCGGGCCGCACCGGGCGGAAATTACGACATCTATTCGCGCCTGCTCTCCCGCCATATGACGCGCTTTATTCCTGGAAACCCAATGATCGTGCCGGTCAACATGCCCGGCGGCGGCGGGATTGTTGCGCTCAATTACGTGGCCAATGCGGCGCCGCGCGACGGCACCGTGCTGAGCATGATCACCCAGACCTTTCCGATGGATCAGGCCCTGGGGCTTGAGAAGAATCTCAAGGTGGACATGCGGACGCTCAATTGGATCGGCAATATGAGCAACACCAATGAGTTCCTGTACACAGCCAAGTCTTCGCCGACCCGGACACTCGATGATGCGCGCCGGCGCGAAACCATCGTGGCCGCGACGGGCCTCGGTTCGATCATGACTCAGCTCGCCGCCGTCTATAACAGCGTGCTCGGGACGAAGTTCAAGGTCATCTATGGCTATCCAAGTGGTCCCGACATGTCGATTGCCATGGAGCGCGGCGAAGTCGAGGGCCGCAGCACCAGCAATCCGCAGGTCTTGGCCCCGACGGCAGCGCAAGTGCTGGCAAAGTACAATTTCCTCGTTCAGGTCGGCACGCGTAAGATTCCGCAATACGAGCAAGTGCCGCTGCTGCGTGACCTTGCCGGTAACGATAGCGATCGCGGCATCTTCGACTTTCTTTCGGGCGCGGTCGTGATCGCGCGGCCGATCGTCACCAACCAGGGTGTGCCGGCCGAGCGCGTGGCCGCGCTTCGCCGCGCCTTCGATGCAACGCTTGGCGATTCCTCGTTCCTTGAGGATGCGGAGAAGCAGAGCCTGGAGATCGGCGCCCGCAGCGGGGAAGAATTGGAGAAAATCGTGTATGGCCTGATCGAGACTCCATCCGAAGTGCTGGACCAGGTCAGGCGCGCTATTGCGATCCGCGGCGCCGAAGCCTTCAAGGGTACAAAGCCAGGCGCATCGGCGAACTGAGTTGCTCGTGAACGGAACGACTGCCTCATCATAAATCAGGATACATCATGCGCGCATTAAGCTTGGCTGAGGCCAATAAGATCATTGAAGGCACCTTCGCGTCCGCGAAAAAACGCAAAGCCTATGCGCTTGCCGCCATTGTGCTCGACGCGGGCGGCCGCGTGAAGGCTTTCCAGAAGCAGGATGGCGCCTCGCTGCTGCGCTTCGAAATTGCCTACGGCAAGGCCTTCGCGTCCCTTGGCCTCCATCGATCGTCCCGCCAGGTATTGCAGAAGCAGAAGGAAAAGCCGGCATTCATGGAATCGCTGGCGGCGCTTTCGGACGGGCCTCTGTTCCTGGAAGCAGGCGGCCAGTTGATCCGCGACAAGACGGGCGAGGTTGTGGGCGCGCTCGGCGTCACCGGCGATGTCAACGAGGTCGACGATCTCTGCGCGATGGACGGTATTCGTTCGGCCGGATTTCTACCCGATGACGATTTTGACGCCGAGGCCGTCAAGCGCCTCAACATCAAAAAGGACCCGCCGATACGCGATCCACGCAAGAAGGGTTGATGATTTGGCGGTTGACAGCGGACCATGGTAGTGCGTTGCCCAACATCTGCCTTGCAGGGCCGTTATGCTGTCTCGACCATGGGCGGAACAAAACCAACGCAAGGCACCTGACCGGTCCGACGGGACACGAGGTGCCGCACGAGATGCGCCAAACGCAACCAAAAAACGCATTCGAATCATGAGTTTCGTGGTTTCCCTTTGGGGGGTGACCTCGTATTATTGTTAACGGGGGTTGTTGTCGAAGGTTGCCGGTCGGGTGCGGAAGGTCTGGGTAAGTGCGGAAGGTTTGGGTAAGGAGGGGTCCGATGAGGACTTTCGGTGGGTTTTCTGCGCGGGCTGCATGCATGGCGTCGGCGTTTGCGCTGGTCGGCTGCACCGGTACGGGCGGCGGCATGTCGAATTGGGGTTTCGGCGGCGGCGACCAGCCTCCTGAGGCGGCCCCCGTACAGTCCCTTCCGGGCCCCGAGATTCCTGCCACGGTCCGTCCCTCGGAGGTGATAGGCCGCTGGGGCTATGCATCATTCCACAAGCCCGAGGATCGCCAGCGCACCGAAGTCAACGCGCGCAGTGGGTGCGCACAACTGCCGTATAACATCGACCAGGGCCCGTCGGGCGGCGTGATGATGTATCTGCCTGACCAGAAAGAGAGAGTCGAACTACGGCTGAAAGGGGGGCCGGGTGGCCGGAATTTTGTCGGACCGGCGGGGGAACCCGGCGGCTCCCCGCGTGATCAGGAGATTGTTTCATTCGATGGCCGCGTGATGACGCTGCGGGCAGTCGATCAGGAGGTCGCCGGCCGCTATGGTACGGGCATCTATGTCCGTTGCGCGCCTTCGGCCGGTACGGTGGCGCAGAAGAAGCGCTGACGATATCAACTCACGACACGCGAATTCGTCTTCGCAACATGATTCGTCTTCGCAATCATAATTCGTCTTCGTAAGAATCATAATTCGTCTTCGTAAGACTGTGTCAAAAGCCATGCGGTTGCATCATTCGGTCCTTCTACTCTCACCATGAGGTCGGGGGATTTCCGCGCGTGTAGAGCAGTCGTGTTCGGACCCTGGCGCGCCGTCCTGGTGCTGGGCGTCACGCAAATCATTGCCTGGGGCGCTATCTATTATCCGCCCGTACTCACCGTTCCCTTGATCGCAGCGGAGCACGCCTGGTCGGCGACCTTTGCGATGGGAGGCTTTTCGTTGGCGCTGCTGGCCGCTGGCTTTACTTCCGCCCGCGTTGGCCGCCTGATTGATCGTTTTGGCGGCCACTGCGTGATGACGGCCGGCTCTCTCCTGGGCGCCTTGGGTCTGATCGTGCTGGTGATGGCGGATCATGCCGTTGTCTATTTGGCGGCCTGGACGTTGTTGGGCGTGGCGGCTGCCGCATCGCTTTACGACTCGGCCTTTGCTTCACTGGGACGAATCTTCGGCGCGGCGGCGCGACGACCGATCACGCTCCTGACGCTGGCGGGGGGCTTGGCGTCGACCGTCAGCTGGCCCGTCACTTATCTCTTGATCGAAGCTGTGGGCTGGCGCGGGACCTATATGGTCTATGCGGCCTTGCTGGCACTTGTCGCTGCGCCCCTCCATGCCTTCGTGCTGCCGCGCCATAACGCCAACCAAGTGCCCGCCGACCAAGTGTCCGCCGATCAAGTTCCCGCTAACCAAGTGCCTGCCAACCAGGAAGCGCGAACACGAAGCGCCGAGCGTCTCCCGGGTCCTGTTCCGTCGCCGCCACATTGGGTGTTCATTGCGGTGGCCGCGGCTTTTGCAGCCTATGCGTTCGTGCCCTCCGCCCTGTCCGCGCATCTGCTTGCGATCTTCAAACGATCAGGAATTGACGCTGCGGCCGTCGTTATCATAGGCAGTTGCTTTGGGCCCGCGCAAGTTGCCGCGCGCCTCGGTGAATTGATGTTTGGACGCAATGTTCATCCGCTCAATGTTGCGCGCTTTGCAGTCGGCATGTTGCTTGCGGCGTTTGCACTTCTCGCTCTCCTCGGGATGTCGGTTTGGACCGCCGCGATCTTCATGGTGATGTTCGGGCTGGCCAACGGCCTGATCACGATCGCGCGCGGCACCTTGCCGCTTACATTGTTTGGCGCCGTCGGATATGGCGCAACCATGGGCCGGCTCGCCGGTCCATTCCTGGTCATGCAGGCGATCGCGCCATTGTGCGTGGCCTTCATCATCGAGCTCGCCTCCGATCGAGCGGCTCTTGTGGCGGTGGCAGCTCTGGCGCTCATTTCCTTCGCAAGTTTTGCGATGATGCGCCGTCGTTGATGCGCGCCGGGAACCATCGGTTAACCATAACGGTCCCGCGTTTACGCAATAAAAACTATAAGAACATGTTCAGCCGATAAATTGGGGGGCGAGTTAAAATTCGAGCGCCGCCTTTAACCATAAGAGGATGGATATCCATTAACCATGGCGAGGTAGGGACGGACTCGTCCGGAGCGTTCCTAAAGTTGTGTATCCAGTACAGAGTACCTCGATGCAACACATCCCATTCCACACGCTCGTTATCGCTTTGACGGTGTCCGCGGCTTCCGCGGGACCTCTTACGCTCACCCAGGATGGTGTTCCGGTCAGTGGCCTTGCACGCGCTGGCGTCGCAGTGTCACCGAATCGAACCGTCAATCCCGTGCCTGCCCAAGCTTACGCGCAAGCGACTTACGCGCAGGCACCCTATGCGCAGGCGCCGGCTCGGCAGGTTGCGGCCAATGGCCCTAATCTTGGCGGCGGCTTTTTCGAAGTGCTGTTTGGTGGGGGCGGCAACCGCGATGCGCCGCCGCGCTACGAACCGGCGCAACGTTACGAAACAAATTTCGGAATGGCGCCATCCGCCGAACCGGCGCAACCGGCCGTCGATCCCCGTTACCTCAAGCAGGAGGTCCATTATGGCGGTAACGAAAGGCCTGGCACGATCATCATCAATACCAATGAGAAGCTGCTCTACCTGGTGCAGGAAGGCGGCACGGCGGTCCGTTATGGCATCGGCGTCGGGCGGCCGGGATTCACCTGGTCGGGCGTGCGCCCGATCAGCCGCATGCGTGAATGGCCGGATTGGACGCCGCCGCCCGAAATGCTCAAGCGTCGTCCCGACCTGCCGCGTCATATGGATGGTGGCCCCGACAATCCGCTCGGTGCCCGCGCCATGTATCTCGGCTCTTCGCTCTACCGGATTCATGGGTCCAACGAGCCCTGGACAATTGGAACCAACGTTTCCTCAGGCTGCATCCGCATGCGCAACGAGGATGTGGTCGACCTCTACCGCAGGGTCAGGGTGGGTACGAAGGTTGTGGTGATGTGAGCGGAGGCCCGGTCTTGGAATCCGTAGGGCGGCGCTCGTAGCCCGCATGAGCCAGATCGCGTTCTTCACGCGAGATGGCGACATGCGGGGACGGATGGCCCCGGATGTCGCGCCCCCATCATGCGCGAAAACGCGCTGATGAGGGGACGCTCATCCGGGTTACGATCTCTAACCTAACGAGCCCCTACAGTACGCCGATCTTTACTTCAGCTTGAATGTTGTTCGCAGTAGATCCTTGACGGCGATGCGCGTCGCATCGGCGGCGGCTTCATTGTATCCGATGTGCGGATCCAGTTCGATGCAGGTGTCCTTGTAGCTGAAGGGCTGGCCGGTGGCGACGTTGACGATCTTGCCGGCAGTTTCTTCCTTCAGCGTACAGGCGCGCGTGCTCTGCGATCCCTTCGCAATCGTCGGC
>Ga0099792_10000532_pt1 | contig 14111 bp, 13 predicted proteins | sample Rivendell_Oct201_8_FD_83780 | JGI IMG/M metagenome (GOLD analysis project Ga0099792, IMG submission 83780) | Vadose zone soil microbial communities from the Eel River Critical Zone Observatory, Northern California, USA -... | ecosystem: Environmental > Terrestrial > Soil > Vadose zone >...
GTAACGGTGTGAGCGGGTCGGCAATTGCACTATCGCGCCAGACGCCCCACATCTCCATTGTTCTGGTCGCTGCCGTGGCCGACAACGGTGTGATCGGGGAGGGCGGAGGTCTGCCATGGCGACTCAAATCCGACCTTGCTCATTTCCGCGCTGCTACGATCGGCAAGCCGGTTGTCATGGGACGGAAGACTTATCATTCAATTGGAAAACCGCTCAAAGGCCGGACCAACATTGTGGTGACCCGTGACCGTTCATTCGCCCTGCCGGGCGTTCTAGTGGTGCCGAACCTCGATGCTGCATTTACGGCCGCGCGTGGCGATGCCCTGCGCCGCGGCGTCGATGAGGTTGCCGTGATAGGGGGAGCGGAAATATATGCCCAAACCCTGGTGCGGGCCGATCGCATTGTCCTCACGCGGGTTCATTCGAGCCCGGCCGGCGACACCATGTTTCCAACGATTGATCCGGCAGTTTGGGTCGAATCGGGACGTCGATGCTTTCGAGCTGGCGCTGGCGATGACGCGCCGTTCACTTTAACCAATTATCATCGAATCCCAGTCATCGATCGGGGCGGTGGTTGAAAGTGCGAGGATTTCAATGAGGTGCGCCGCTCGGCCGCACGCGCGGAAGCTGCGTTGTAACGCCCCGATGCGTCCCCTATAACCCCAATCCACGTTGCCCGGTTTTGTTGACGGGTAACTTTCAAGGAGACCAGCGATGCCGTGGAGCAATCAAGGCGGCGGCGGCCCATGGGGTTCGGGCGGCGGCAAGGGCCCGTGGGGCTCAGGTCCGCAGCCGACGGGTGGGGGTGGTGGCGGCGGCGGCCCACCGGATCTAGAGGACATCTTGCGTCGCGGCCAGGATAAGCTGCGCACGGTGCTGCCCGGCGGGAACCTCGGCGGCATGGGCTTCGCACTGATTGCTTTGGCAGCCCTTTTGATTTGGGCCGCCTCCGGGTTTTTCTCGGTCAATCCCAACGAGTATGGGGTCGTGTTGCGCTTTGGAAAATACGTGCGCGATGCGGAGCCTGGCCTTAATTATCGCTTGCCTTATCCAATCGAGTCGGAGTTGACGCCCCAGGTTACGGTGGCGCGCCAGCTGCATATCGGCATGCGCATGATCGAGGACGCACGCCGGGGGACGACCATCAGGGACGTGCCGGAAGAAAGTCTGATGCTGACGGGCGATGAAAACATCGTCGATGTCGACTTCACGGTTATTTGGCAGGTTAAGCCAAAGGGAGTCAGTGAATTCTTGTTCAACATCCAGCAGCCCGAAGGCACGGTGAAGGCCGTGGCGGAAAGCGCCATGCGTGAGGTAATCGGCCGCTCCAATATGCGTAATGTCACGACGGACGCGCGCACGGCAATTGAAACGGCGGTTCACGATTTGATGCAAAAGGTCTTGGACGATTACGGCTCTGGCATCTTGGTGACCCAGGTGCAATTGGCAAAGGTCGATCCGCCCGCTCAGGTGATCGATGCCTCGCGTGACGTACAGGCTGCCCGCGCCGATCAGGAGCGCGCCCAGAACGAAGCGCAGACCTATGCCAACCGCATCGTCCCAGAAGCGCGTGGTCGTGCCGCTTCCGTCACCCAGGCATCGGAAGCCTATCGGGAACAAACCGTCGCAGAAGCTAACGGCCAGACGGCCCGCTTTCTTAAGGTCTACGACGAGTACAAGAAAGCGCCTGAGGTCACTCGCCAGCGCATGTATCTTGAAACGATGGAGCGGCTGCTCTCCGGAACGGAAAAAATCATCATGGGTTCCGGGACGGGCGCGATGCCCTATCTGCCTCTCCCCGAACTGACCCGGCCATCGGCACGACCGGCCAATCCGCCGGCACCGACAGGAGGTGCGCGATGAGGCCCAACCTAGCTGGCGGCGTCTTCGTCGTTTTCGCGGCTTTTGCGGCTGTCGCCGCCTATCTGTCGCTGTTTTCGGTACACCAGACGCGCCAAGCGCTCGTGCTCCGCTTCGGCAATCCCGTGAATGTAATTACCGAACCGGGCTTGAATGTTAAGATGCCGTTTATCGACAACGTCGTTCATATCGATAAGCGCATTCTCGATATCGAAAGCCCCTCGCAGGAGGTGATCGCCTCCGATCAGAAGCGGCTCGTCGTCGACGCTTTCGCGCGTTACAAGATTACCAATGCGCTGCAGTTCTATCGGAGCGTCGGGAACATCGAGGGCGGCAATGCCCGGCTCCTGACATTGCTGAACTCGTCCCTGCGACGCGTCCTTGGCGAGGCCACATTGACGCATGTTGTGCGCGATCAGCGTGAACAACTCATGGCGCAGGTGCGCCGGCAACTTTCCGAAGAGGCAAAGTCTTTCGGCATCGAGGTCGTCGATGTCCGAATACGCCGGGCCGATTTGCCGGAACAAAACAGTCAGGCCGTCTATCAGCGCATGCAGACCGAGCGGGCGCAGGAAGCGGCTCAGTACCGAGCCGAGGGGGCCCAGAAATCACAGGAAATTCGAGCTCGGGCCGATCGCGATGTGACGGTACTCATTGCTGACGCCACCTCGACGGCCGAACGGACGCGTGGCGAGGGCGATGCGGAGCGCAACCGTATCTTTGCCGAAGCGTTTAGCCGGGATGTGGAGTTTTTTGCGTTTTATCGTGCGATGCAGGCCTATGAGGCGGGGTTGCGCAGCAACGACACGCGCATGTTGCTCAATTCCGACTCGGAATTCTTCCGGTTCTTCATGAATCCCACCGGCAAACCCAGGACCGAAGAGGCGAAATGACCCCTGCGAAACGACCCCTGGATGTCTGATTTTGTCGTTGGAATTGGTCTTGTGCTGGTGATTGAAGGGCTGCTTTTTGCAGCCTTTCCGAGCTTCGCCAAGCGCCTTGCAGCTAGCGCCCTCGAATCACCCGAGGGCGTCTTGCGCATAAGCGGGGTGGCGACGGCCGTGCTTGGAACCGTCATCGTCTGGCTGGTCCGAGGGTAGAAAAGGTCCATTTGGATGTGATCGTCCCTATTCTGCCCTATTCCCAAGCCTTTTATCATGGGGTCGGGTCCACTCTTGCGTCTTGGCCAAGACAGGAGCACTGTCAAGGCTTCAACTTCTGAGGAGCTCAGATATCACATGCTTGGCACACTCGTCCGGTTCACCCGACAGGTCCGCCGGCCCGCAATGGCCATTATCACCGTTACAGCGCTGGTGTTACCCGCGCTTCCGACGCCTCTCATGGCGCGCGGTCCCGATGGGATCGCAGATATCGCCGAAAAGGTGATCGACGCGGTCGTCAACATCTCGACATCGCAAAACGTTACGGCGCGCAATCGGCCGACGCCGCCCAACCTGCCGAACATCCCGAACGACCCGCAGCTCGATGACTTATTTCGCGATTTCTTCAATCGCCGGGGCCAGCAGGGTGAAAACAACCAGAATCGCAACAATCAACAGCAGCAGCCGCGGCGGGTCAACTCGCTGGGTTCCGGCTTTATCATCGATGCGGGCGGCATCGTGGTGACAAACAACCACGTGATCGCCGACGCCGATGAAATCACCGTCATCCTCAACGACGGGACGCGCATCAAGGCGGAACTGCTCGGCAAGGATCAAAAGACCGACCTCGCCGTTCTCAAGATCAAATCCGAAAGGCCCCTGACCGCGGTGAAGTTTGCTGATTCCGACAAACTGCGGCTGGGCGAATGGGTGATCGCCATCGGCAACCCGTTCAGCCTTGGCGGTTCGGTGACGGCCGGTATTGTGTCGGCTCGCAATCGCGACATCAATTCGGGTCCCTACGACAATTACATTCAAACCGATGCCGCCATCAACCGCGGCAACTCGGGTGGCCCCTTGTTCAATCTCGACGGCGACGTGGTCGGCATCAATACGGCCATTATTTCTCCGTCGGGCGGCTCCATCGGCATTGGCTTTGCGGTCCCGGCGAAGACGGCGATTGCGGTCATCGACCAGCTCCAGAATTTCGGCGAAACACGCCGTGGCTGGCTTGGCGTGCGCATCCAGCAGGTCACCGATGAGCTTGCCGAAAGCCTCGGCATCAAGCCAGCGCGCGGCGCGCTCGTGGCCGGCATCGACGACAAGGGACCAGCCAAGCCGGCCGGTATCGAGCCGGGCGACGTGATCGTCACCTTCGATGGCAAGGAAATCAAGGAAATGCGGGACCTTCCGCGTGCGGTGGCCGATACGCCGGTAGGCAAGGATGTGCCGGTCATTGTCATCCGCAAGGGTAAGGAAGAAACGCGCATCGTGAAGCTCGGCCGGCTTGAGGATGGCGAGAAGGCGCAGCAGGCGGCGCTGACGCCGAATGCCACGCCCGACACCAAGCCGGTGGTGAAGAAAACGCTTGGGCTCGAACTCTCGAATATGAGCGACGAACTGCGCACCAAGTACAAGATCAAGGACACCGTGAAGGGCGTCGTCATCCTCGGCATCGATGCCAATTCTCCGGCGTCCGACAAGCGGCTCAACGCCGGCGACACGATCGTGGAAATCGCGCAGGAAGCGGTGGCCAACGCCGACGAATTCCAGTCCAAGATCGACAAGCTCAAGACGGATGGGCGCCGGTCAGCACTGTTGCTCGTTGCCAGTGCGGATGGCGAACTGCGGTTCGTCGCGCTCGCGCTGCAGTAGACGGAACTTTCTAAAAGCGTTTGTGGCGCCCGTTTGGGGCGCCACATTTTTGGGTCAATCCAGCACGTGATTGACCATGCCATCGGCGAGCTTGGGCTCGAACCAGGTCGACTTCGGCGGCATGATCCCGCCAGCATCTGCCACCGCCATCAAGTCAGTCATTTGGGTCGGAAAGAGCGCGAAGGCAGCCGCCATCTCGCCCGAGGCGACGCGACGCTCGAGCCCGGCGAGGCCACGGGCGCCGCCCACGAAATCGATGCGCTTGTCGGTGCGCGGATCCGTAATGCCGAAGAGCGGCTCGATGGCGTTCTTGGTCAGGATTGTGATCGGCAGGCGCCCGATCGGATCGTCCATGGGCACCAGGCCCGGCTTGATCGTGAGCCGGTACCACCGTCGCGCTAAATACATGCTGAATTCGCCCGATGCCGAGGGGCGCGTGGGCTGGTCCAAGAGTGTAACCGTGAAACGTTCGCCGAGCGCCGCGACCAATTGTTCCGCGCTGCGGCCATTGAGGTCGCGCAGCAGACGATTGTAGTCGAGGATTGTCATCTGGTGATGCGGAAAGATCACCGAGAGAAAATAGTCGTGTGACGCATCGCCATTGCCGCCGCGCGCTTTCGCAATCCGCGAGGCGGCGGCCGAACGGTGGTGCCCATCGGCGATGTAGAGGGCGGGGAGCGCCTCGACCGCGCGGGTCATCGCCGCCACGGTCGCGGCGTCATCGATGACCCAAAGCTGATGGCGGACACCGTCGTCGGCCGTGACGTCGACATCGTGGGTAGCCGTGCAGGCGCTGGTCAGCATGGCATCGATTTCAGTCGCTGTCGGATAGGCCATCATGACGGGTCCCGTCTGCGCATTGACCGCGTCAATCTGGCGGACGCGGTCGTCTTCTTTCACCGGCGTCGTGAGTTCATGTTTTCGGACGCGGTTGGTGAGGTAGTCGGCGACGGAAGCAACAGCCGCGAGTCCGGTCTGCCGACGTTCGCCCCAAGTCAGCCGATAGGCGTAGTAGCAGGGTTTGGCGTCCCGGATCAAAAGCCCGGCCGCGACGGTGCGATTGAGATTCTCGGCGCCCTTGGCGTAAACGGCGCGATCATGCGGGTCGATCGCCGGGTCAAGGTCGATCTCGGGCTTCGAGACATGGAGGAAGCTCCAGGGCTTGCCGTTCGCGCGCTCGCGCGCCTCGGCGCTTGAAAGCACGTCATAGGGTGGCGCGAGGATCTCGGAAGCGCGCCCCGGGGCCGGACGCAACGCGCGAAAAGGTCGAATCATCGTCAAAAGGCCTCTCCTCAACAGGTCGATCAGCGCGTTCTAATCGGCGCGGGACGCCGACACAACATTGCAGCAAACGAGACGGGGTTAAGCCCGGCGCTTGTTCGGTTACACCCCGAGGCGTTTGGCGAGCGCGACCACATAGCGTGCGTCCATCGGGTCGAACTCGCCTTTGGCTGCATTGCCCTGGAGTTCGGTCAAGTCTCCGCGCAGCGCCTGCGAAATGGCTTTACTTGCGAGCAGGCGAACGATGAGGCGCTGAGTTTCGGCCAGATCGGGCGGGGCGGGTTGGCGACCGGCGGCGGGCTGATCGTCGGCCGCCGCATCTGCCGGCTCCCCATCGTCCGTCCCAAAGGCCGCGTCCGATTCAAAGCGCAATAGTTCGGCCCAGGTCAGTCCTGCATCGCTCACCATGCGATGCAGCGCACGGGCGGCATCCCGCACGATGTCATCGTTTTCGTCGCCGAGGCGGTTCAGCAATTCAATGACATCGGGGCGGTGCACAGTAGCCATTCGTAATGTTCCTTCGGCGGTTCGGATGTTGGCGCCAGAATTGATGCAGGTGCGTGCGGATTGGTATTGTTGGATTTCTCATAGGTTTCGATCCAAGCTATTCAACCGGTTCAAAGATTGTTACGATCCGGCTCAACACTTCATCGACGATTGTCTCAGGAACTCGCTCAATTTTCCGGCCTCCTCGTGCCCGCAGGTCGAGCGCTCTCGGCTGATCGCAACGTACGACGCCGGTTGTTTGCGTGCCGGCACCCATGAGCGACACAGCAAAACCTGCGGTCCGAGCAAAATTGCCGACGGTCGCGATCGGCAATACGACTGGCACGCCAGTCAGCCGATTGAATCTTCCGGGCGAGATTACGAGTACGGGCCGCTTGCCCTGTTGCTCGTGACCTATGGTGGGATCGAGCGAGACGAGATAGATGTCGCCACGCTCCATCAGATAAGCTCTCGTCCGGCCGGCTTGCCCGCAACCCAGTCGCGGTCGGCATGCGAGCGGCGTTTCGAAGGCTTGCATTGCGCCAGCAATTCGCTGAGCGAATAACGTCGGCGCGTTTTTGGATCGACAACAAGTTTTCCTGCCCTGACCGAAAGGCTGACGGCGGAATTCGGGGTAAGTTCGAGCGCGTCGAGCATCGGCTTGGGAATTGCCAGCATAACCGATCCCCCAACTTTGCGGAGCCGTGCGGCTTGAGTCATTGCCGTTGCCTTTCCGAAATTATATTTTGATATAATACCTCGCATCTCAGGGGCAAGCAACCGTGACGCCGTTTCGTGCAGCCTCCGTGCGAATTGCCGACCAACGCTGTTGATTTCCTCGATTGCCGGGGTCTAGTTCAAGCCCGTGAGCACACCCAAGGCAATCCTGATTGCAGGCGCAACCTCAAGCGGCAAGTCGGCGCTCGCGCTGAGGCTTGCGCAGACGCATGACGGCGTCGTCACCAATGCGGATTCCATGCAGGTCTATCGCGACCTCCGCGTCATTACGGCGCGGCCGACGCAAGCAGAGGCCGCACTGGTACCGCATGTCCTTTATGGCCATATCGATGCGGCGGAAAATTATTCGGTTGGCCGCTGGTGTCGCGACGCGCAAGCGGTGATTGGCGAAGCGGAGCGGGCAGGGCGGCTGCCGATCCTCGTCGGCGGAACGGGCCTTTATTTCAAGGCGCTGGCGCAAGGGTTGGCGTCTGTTCCGTCGATCCCGGCCGATATTCGAAGCGCCGTCCGCGGGCGCCTCACATCGGAAGGCGTTGCGGCCCTGCATGCCGACCTTGCGCAGCGCGACCCGGCCACGGCCCAGCGCATCATGGTGGGGGACCGCGCCCGTGTCACGCGGGCGCTGGAAGTTGTGCTCGCCACTGGGCGTTCTCTCGCCGACTGGCATCGCGAAGGCATGCCGCCGTCGATCGATGCGGCGCGCGCTATCAAGATTTTCCTTGCCGTCGAGCGCGCTGAACTCTATCGGAGGATCAATGAACGCTTCGACACAATGCTTTCATCCGGTGCGCTTGAAGAGGTCCGCGCGCTGGCGGCACGCAACCTTGATCCAATGCTCCCTGCCATGAAGGCGCACGGGGTGCCGTGGCTCATCCGGCATCTCAAAGGCGAGATCACGCTTGAAGAGGCAGCCGAAGGTGGCAAGCGGGACACGCGGCGCTACACCAAACGGCAAGGCACCTGGTTTCGCCATCAATTACCGGATTGGACCTGGGTGGCGGCAGATGAAGCGGAAGCGTTGATCCGACAGCGAATGACTTGAAATCATTCGTCCGCTTTCAGCAGGTGCAGGTCCGTCGGCTGAATTTCGAACCGATGGTATTCGGCCGTGACGCGGGTATCGGCATTTGAGAAACGGCGAACGAGGACCGGCACCCTCTCGGCAGACGGCCTGCCTTTCAACCAATCATGCAGAGCGGCCACTGTGGTGAAACGCTGCCCGCCGACACTATCCAACTGATCCCCTGGCCGGAGGCCGACGCGGGCTGCTGCCTCTCCGTTCTTGATAAACTCTATTCGCAACGGCGGCAGATTTGAGTCCGCAGTGTCAAGGTTGATGCGTTCGGTCACAAGAAGACCAGAAAAAGTAAGTCCCTGGCGCTTGAGCGGTGCGAGTGCGGGTATGAGCGATACGTTGACCGTCTGTCCCTTCCCGTCGCGCACGACCTCAAGCGTCACTTGGCCTTGACGGCCGCGCAAGGCCGTATTGAGTTCTGGCAGGCTCGCGAGCTTGGGCCCGCCGACGATACCCTGCACGATGTCTCCAGGCTTCAAGCCATCTTCGGTGCCGCTCTTGTCAGCGCTGCTTCGTGGAAATGCGGCGGCCACTGTCAGCGTTTCGACCTGGCCGCGCTTCAACCAATACACTGGCAGGCCCGGTAGACTGGGGTCCGCGCCCTTGGCCAGAAGATCAAGGACGGGGCAGACATGGCGAATGGCGAGTGCCAACCCTAAACCCGGCGCGCCGGAAATATTTGCCGTATTGACGCCGATCACTTCGGCGACGTCCGCAGCCAGCAGCGGCCCACCGGAATTTCCAGGGTTGATGTTGGCATCCATCTGGACGAATTCATGAGAGTTGAGCGTCCGCACGCTCGAGACGATCCCCCGCGTTGCGGTGAAGTTGAGGCTGATCGGGTGCCCATAGGCGACGACGGTAGCCCCTTGTTTGACGGTCTGGGTGCATCCAAGTTTTGCGGCCATTGCGTCGGCGGGCAGCTTGTCGGTCGCGACCTTCAACACGGCGATGTCGAGGTGATTGTCGACATAGATCCGTTGGACCGGGAGCCACTCGGTTTCGGATTCGCCGAGCGCGATTTCGACTGTCGAAGGCGACCGCTTCGCGACATGGGCATTGGTCAGGATCCAGCCCTTGTCACGGTCGATAATAAAGCCGGTACCGAGGCCCGTGCCCATTTGCTCCGGTGCGAAAGGCCACAGTGCCGTGCCACGCACTTTGACCGTAAACCGTTGCGCCTGTTCCAGCATGGCCCCAAGATCGGGGCTCGATTGCGCCGCAGCGGGGGAGGTCACCGCGAGCTGGGCAGCGACGGCGAGAAGGACCAGACTGGAACGGAACATGTGGGTGAACCCCGGGGCTGAGGCGCGTACGCGCGCGCATACCTCCAGCTTGCCCTAAATTGCGGCAATATTCTACTGGGCTGGCGGAATACATATGGGTTGTCGCCCGCCCCCACTCAATCATACACCGTGTCGACATAGTGCTCGGAATCGACCACTGCCTCGATGACGGTCGGCCCCTTGGCGGCAAGCGCTGCCTTTACGGCTGCTTCCAACGCCTGGGCGCTGCGCACGCCGACGGCAGGCACGCCGAAATAGTGCGCAGGCGGATCGCGATAATCCTCCGTCTGCACGTCGGTGCCGTAGATCGGAAGCTGGCGGCGGATCTGCTTGACGCGGATGAGCGCGAGCCAGCGGTCGTCGAGCACGACGATCGGCAGCGTGATTCCGAGCCGTTTGGCGGTTGCGACCTCGCCGCAGGTCATCTGGAAACAGCCGTCGCCGATCAGGCAGACGACCGGCAGGTCGGGCCGCGCGAGCTTTGCCGCGATGGCCGCCGGCAGGCCGAAGCCCATGGATGACCAGCCGTTGGTGATGAGAAAACTCTTGGGCCCATGCGCCACCCACTGGCTGCCGATCTGGTGGGTGTGGGCGCCGACGTCGAAAGCGAGAACGCCTTGCGGCGGCAGCGCGCGGCGTACCGCGTCGATGGCAGAATGTGCCGTGAACGACGCTGCGGCCGGACGTAGCGCTGCCTGGAATGCGCGTCGATGATCCTCGACTAGCGCTGTCGTCCAATTGTTGCGCATTGCGGGCAGCGCCGCGAGGCGCGCCAGTGAGGCATCAAGATCGCCTGTCACCTGATCGATAAGTTTGACCGACGGCGCAACGTCGGCCGGTTCGATGTCGATTTGCAACAGCGGCACGTCGTCGATCCAGGCTTCGTATTCCACCTCGACTGTGTCGTAGCCGATCCCCACGATGAGATCGGATGAGCGAAGAAGCCGGCGCTGCACCTGCCGGCAGGCGCGTTCGATGCAGCCGAGCGAGAGCGGATGGTTTTCATCGATCATGCCCTTGGCCATGGTGGTGGTGGCAAAGGGCAGGTTGTGCTGCTCGATCATGTGTCGCAGGAGCGCGAAATCGGCGACGCGCAGGGCGGTCGAACCCAGTACGGCAACCGGCTTTTTGGCGGCCGCGATCAACGCGGCGGCCCGCGTGATTGCGGCATCGGGGGCCGAAGCAAGCGGCTTGGGGCGAATTGGCGCTTCCGACGGTTCGCTTGCAGGCGCCAGCGCGACGTCCTCGGGGAGGTCGAGATGCACGGGTCCGCGGGGTTCGGTCAATGCCAGTGCGACCGCCTCGTTGATGGTCCGCGCGATCTGTCCCTTCTTGAGCTGCAGCGTTGCCTTTGTGATGGGTTTGAACAGGGCGTGATGGTCGATCCACATCTGGATGCGGCGGCCGAGCTGGTCTGTGTTGAGGTTGCATGTGATCGCAATCATCGGCGACCGGTCGAGCCAGGCGCTGCCGACCCCGGTGGTGAGATTGGTGGCGCCGGGTCCGAGCGTTGCAATGCAGAGGCCGGGCGCGCCCGTGATGCGGCCCGTCACGTCGGCCGCAAATGCGGCCGAGCCTTCGTGGGCGGTCAATACGAACTCGATGCCGCCTTTACGCATCGCTTCCATGAGCGGCAAAACATTGCCGCTTGGAATGCCAAAGCCGTGGCGAATGCCGGCGGCTTTGAGGGTGGCGACAATGAGATCGGCATTGTTCATCGGGTCTACCCAGTTTCGGGACGGTCACGTACTGCATACGTGACAAGCAGATCGCGGGGCTTTTGCCAAATCTGCTGTCGAATCTGCTTGACCGGCTATACCGCATTGCACTATAAAGCCGCGCAATGAAATGACGGAAAATAACGAATATGCGCAATATTATTTCGCGGCTGGATGAGGGGTCAGAGGTGCGGCTGGTCGTACGACCGTGCATCGCCAGGGGTGGTTAAGGCTCCCCGACACGGCGGTGCATGGATGGGGGCCGGTGTGCCCCTTTTTGATTCGCGATGAGTGCTTAGCGGCTGGAGTGAACGATGACAAAGGAAATGTCTGGCGCCCACATGGTGATCGAGGCGCTTGTCGACCAAGGCGTGGAACATGTTTTCGGCTACCCGGGCGGTGCCGTGCTGCCGATCTATGATGCGTTGTTCGATCAGAAGCGGCTCCATCACATTCTGGTTCGGCATGAGCAGGGCGCTGTGCACGCCGCGGAAGGCTATGCGCGCTCGACCGGCAAGGTCGGCTGTGTGCTGGTCACGTCGGGGCCTGGTGCGACCAATGCGGTGACGGGTCTTACCGATGCGCTGTGCGACTCCATTCCGCTCGTTTGTATTACCGGACAGGTGCCGACCCACCTCATCGGCAACGATGCGTTCCAGGAATGCGACACGGTCGGCATCACCCGGCCCTGCACGAAATACAATTATCTCGTCAAAAACGTCGCGGATCTTCCGCGCGTGCTGCACGAGGCGTTTCACATTGCAAAGAGCGGGCGGCCTGGCCCGGTCGTGGTCGACATCCCCAAGGATGTGCAGTTTGCAAGCGGGCTCTATTCGCGTCCTAATGATATCGTGCATCAAGGCTATCGACCGCGCCTCAAGGGCGATCCTGCCAAGATCAAGAATGCAATCGAGTTGATGCAGCAGGCCAAGCGCCCCTTGTTCTACACCGGCGGCGGCGTGATAAATTCCGGGCCCGATGCCAGCCGCAACCTGCGCGATCTGGTGAAACTGACGGGTTTTCCCATCACATCGACCCTCATGGGGCTCGGCGCTTTTCCGGCGGCAGATCCGCAGTGGCTGGGCATGCTGGGCATGCACGGCACCTGGGAGGCGAACTGGGCGATGCACGATTGCGATGTGATGATCTGCATCGGCGCCCGTTTTGACGATCGCATCACCGGGCGGCTCGATGCCTTCGCGCCCGGGTCGATGAAAATTCACGTCGACATCGATCCGTCCTCGATCAACAAGAACGTCAAGGTCGACGTTCCGATCATCGGCGACTGCGCCCATGTGCTTGAAGATATGCTGCGGTTGTGGCGAGCCGGAGCAAAATCCGACAGGGAGAAATCTGCAAGCACCAAGCCGGCGGTCAAGAAAGCGCTGGCGGACTGGTGGCAGCAGATCGACCGGTGGCGGGCGCGCAAGTCGCTCGCCTACAAGAATTCGAACGACGTGATCAAACCGCAATATGCGATCCAGCGACTCTATGAGTTGACGCGCAACCGCGACACCTACATCACGACCGAAGTCGGCCAGCACCAGATGTGGGCTGCGCAGTTCTACCGGTTCGAGGAACCCAACCGCTGGATGACGTCGGGCGGGCTCGGCACGATGGGTTATGGTTTGCCGGCTGCGGTCGGTGTGCAGCTTGCCCATCCGAAATCGCTGGTGATCGACATCGCGGGCGAGGCCTCGGTGCAGATGACCATGCAGGAAATGTCGACGGCTGTGCAATATGACCTGCCGATCAAGATCTTCATCATCAACAATCAATACATGGGCATGGTGCGCCAGTGGCAGGAACTTCTGCACGGCGGGCGCTATGCGCATTCCTATTCCGAAGCCCTGCCGGATTTCGTAAAACTCGCCGACGCCTATCATGCTGTCGGCATACGCTGCGAGAAACCGGGCGATCTCGACGATGCCATCAAGGAGATGATCGGCGTGAAACGACCCGTCATTTTCGACTGCGTCGTCGATCCTGCCGAGAATTGTTTCCCGATGATTCCATCGGGCCGCGCCCACAATGAAATGTTGCTCGGCGGGGCCGCCGAGGACATCGAGGAGGCGATCACTGAAGCCGGAAAGGTGATGGTGTGAACGATATCATCTCGACATTGGCGCCGTACTGGCAGGCGTTCTCGCAGGCTGTCCAGCTTCAGCTTGATCTCGCGGCTGCGGCGATTGCGGTCGTGGCGCTGGTGGTGTCACGGCGCGCCTATCGCAATCAGGAGCGTCTCAGCCTGGAAACATTGCGCGTGCAACGCGACAACGACGTCATTCAATGGACGAATGGCGTCATCGACATCCTGGTTTCGATCGAGTTTCATCTTCGTGACTGGGCGCGCATCATGCAGCCGCAGCAGTTCGTGGCCAAGCGCGATCAATTCCTCGCCGATCTTTCGGCCGCCATCGACAAGGGGCGCCTCTATTTTCCGCATTTTGCGATGGACATTATCGGGGCGCCGACCGCTCCACCGCCGGCAGCCGAACGACAGGCGATGCTCGATCGGCTGGTCGACATCTACGATCTCATCAAGGGGCTCGACCCGCGCCTGCCCGATGAAATCGACAAGGCGAGAGAGATACTTCTGTTGCGTAAGCGCGGATTCATGGCGCACGCGCAACGCGAGGTAAATCCCCAGCGCCGCCGACAATTCATTGCGCAAAACGGGTAATTGCGCTGCCTAAAGGATCTATCGTGAGCACAAGCCACTATCCGGCTGCGACGAATTCGCAGGCAATCGCGCCCCACACCTTGGCTGTCATTGTCGACAATGAGCCGGGCGTGCTGGCGCGCGTTATCGGGTTGTTTTCCGGTCGCGGGTACAACATCGATTCCCTCACAGTGTCGGAAACCGAGCATCAAAAGCACCTGTCGCGTATCACTATCGTGACGCGCGGCA
>Ga0099792_10000551_pt1 | contig 13974 bp, 17 predicted proteins | sample Rivendell_Oct201_8_FD_83780 | JGI IMG/M metagenome (GOLD analysis project Ga0099792, IMG submission 83780) | Vadose zone soil microbial communities from the Eel River Critical Zone Observatory, Northern California, USA -... | ecosystem: Environmental > Terrestrial > Soil > Vadose zone >...
CGCGGCGCGATGTGGGGCGCCAGGGGCTCGGTTAGAACCCCTGATCGGGAATGGAACGATGACGCGGCAGAAGCGTTCACAACCAAGGAGCGGACTCGGGGGCCGACACCAGAACGTGGGCAGACCCATGAGTGCAACCGGCCTAAAGGTTTTCGATAAAACGCTTCAGACCACCAATATCTGGCTGGAGGAGATTACCGAGGTTCTCGGACCTGACCGGCAGTTGGCTTGGAAGGCCCTCTCGGTCGTGCTGCACAAGTTAAGAGACCGGATGCCTCTCGAGCTTTCCGCGCATTTGGCCGCAGCGCTTCCTCTCCTGGTGCGTGGCGCCTACTTCGACCAGTTCGAGCCGGCAAAGCAGCCCACGAATTGGGACCGTGAGGCGTTCGTCAAGGAGGTATCGCGCTGGATGTCGGATAGTCGGCCCGTCGATCCAAACGATGCCATTCGAGCTGTTTTCACAGTGCTTTCCCGCCACGTTCCGTGTGGCCAGATCGAAAAGGTGCAGCACGCCCTTCCGGAAGATCTACGCTCGTTCTGGATTTCGGCGGAGGAACGCGCGGTAGGTCCTCCCGAGCCCCGCGAGATGCGCCGAAGCGCACGATAGTCAATCAATTCGACCGACTGAGTAACTCAGTAAAGGAGGCGGTAATGAAGGTAAGCGAAGCAATGACCAAGGATGTACAAGTAGCGAGTCCGGAACAGACGCTTCGGGAAGCGGCGCGCATGATGGCTAATCTGGATGCAGGTGTGCTTCCAGTCGGCGAAAACGATCGCCTGATCGGCATGATCACCGATCGCGACATCGCAATCCGTGGTGTGGGTCAGGGCAAAGGACCGAAGACCAAGGTGCGCGACATCATGACCAAAGACCTCAAGTATTGCTTTGACGATCAGGGTCTTGATGAAGTCACCCAAAACATGGCGGACATTCAGGTCCGGCGCCTGCCGGTCATCGACCACGACAAGCGGCTGGTCGGTATCCTCTCGCTGGGCGATATTGCCATGAAGGCTGACGGCAAAGGCGCGATCGAAGCATTGAGCGGGATTTCGCGTCCGGGCGGACTGCACACCCAGGCGGGCTGAACGAGGCGGGCTGAATCCGATGCTCGATGTTGCTCGCTCGCGCAGTCGAATGGTCGATGTTCAGATCGCGGGACGGGGCATAAGGGATGCGTACGTCATCCAAGCGATGCGGCGTGTCCCCGTGAAGCGTTTGTGGAGCCCGGCCTCGAGGAATTCGCATATGAGGATGGGCCGCTGCCGATCGGCGAAGGCCAAACGATTTCCCAGCCGTATGTCGTCGCGTCGATGATCGAGGCCGCGGAGGTCAGGCCAGGCGACCACGTTCTCGAAGTAGGCGCCTGGTTACGCGGCAGCCATTATGAGCCAGATCGCCGACCGCGTTCATGCTATCGAACGTCATCCTTCGCTCGCCGAAGCGGCGCGGCATCGCTTTCGAAAGCTTGGAGACGACAATATCGAACTGCGCACGGGCGACGGTACGAAGGGCTGGGTGGAAGCCGCACCCTTTGATGCAATTCTCGTCGCTGCCGGTGGGCCGAGGGTCCCATCAGCACTGACGCAGCAGCTTGCAATCGGCGGACGGCTGGTCAGGCCGAAAGGAATCAAACTCTGCTCAAGATTACGCGCAAGAGCGCGACCAAGTATGAGGAACAAGACCTTGGTCCCGTCGCGTTTGTGCCGTTGATCGGCGATCGGGGCTGGGCCGAGAGTGGCCGGCGTTCGGCGACCAGCCGTGTGCCGGTTTTACAACATGCGCGGCTCCATCGCGGCTGTCTTGGAATACCTCGACAGAGTCGATCCTGAAGCCGCCGCGGTGGCCCGCGAGCGCTATGGCTGCCTGGCCCCGTGGCAGAAAGAGCCCGCGACCTATGGCCGTGCCGTGCTGACGGCCCGCTATAGAAAATGCGAGCAGGAGGTCATTCAACAGCGCCGGGAGTTACTTGAAATGCGGTTGGCATATGCGCAGCTGGACGGCGAAGGTTTTCTCGATGCTGCCCAGAATGCGCGCTTGATCGCCGCGGCCGAGCGTTATTACCGCGTCATGTATTATGGCGGCGCCGAATCCTGGAACTTGCGCGACACGCATATGTTCGACACGCTCGAGCATCTCCTGAACGCCCGCGGTCCGCGCTCGAAGGCGATCGTGTGGGCGCATAATTCGCACATTGGTGACGCCCGCTACACCGAAATGGGCGTGGTGCGCGAGGAACTGAACATCGGCCAACTCTGTCGCGAGCGCTTTGGAGAACAAGCGGCCCTGATCGGGTTCGGCACGCATGCGGGCACCGTTGCGGCCGCTTCTGACTGCGACAGTGACGTGGAGGTCAAGCGGGTTCGCGCCTCGCACCCTGACAGCTATGAACGACTCTGCCACGACGCGGGCGTTCCGCGCTTCCTTCTGGACATGGGTCGGCATCAAGCGCTTCGAAACCGCCTGTTGGAGCCGCGGTTGGAACGGTTCATCGGCGTCGTTTATCGGCCCGACACCGAATTGATGAGTCATTACGCGGATGCGTCACTACCGCAGCAGTTCGATGCGTTCGTTTGGTTCGACGAAACAACGGCTGTGACACCGTTGGGCGCGGAGCGCGCCAAACCAGGAGAGCCTGTCACCTATCCGTTTGGGTTGTAGCCTCGATGCGCCGCATCAGCTCGGCAAGTTGGTTCAGAAGAACGTCTCAAAGGAACAAAAGCAGCCGTTCCGTTGTTTTATGATTGTAATCGGTAATTACAAATGGGATGTGTCATGCCGATATCCTCCCCCCGACAACGAAAGACCACCGGACGAGTCATGCACGAGTTCAAGCATGGCGAGCTGAAAAGTGGTCCCGACGGAAAAGGTGGCAAGGTGAGGAGCCGCCGTCAAGCCATCGCGATCGCGCTGAAAGAAGCGGGCACGTCAAAGTATGAAAGTGAAGCGGAGAACAAAAAGAATCTCGCCAGGACCGAGCGCAAGGAAGCCCACGGCGAAACTTACCAGCAGGAACAAGAAGGAAAGTCCCATGTCGGATCCCGTGGGCGGCGCGAAAGCAGTCCAGCCATGGGTGGCCGAGATGCGACAAAGAAGACAGCGCGCGGGCGCAAGAGCGCACGGGCACGGACGCGTAGCGGGCCGAAGAAGGACGCGCTCTATCGTCGCGCCAAAGCTCAGTCCATTCCGGGTCGTTCAAAAATGACCAAGCGCCAACTCGAAAACGTGCTGCAGTAAGGACACTTGGACGGAGCCCTGAAGGCTGGCCCGGAGATTTTGCAAAAAGTTTGGTTTCGCGGATGGCCATATACCTTTAGGGACGGAGCAAAGCAGCACGCCGAGTTCCAGCTATGCGCCATCGCGGCGCGAATTAGGCTTGGTAGCGGAGTTCGTTTGCGCCATGGAATTGTAGTATTTCTGACGGAGTTCGACATTGCGCGCCAAGCCGGCCCAGACATGGGCGATTCTTGCATACCCGGCGCGCATGTCTTCGCGGGTCGCTTGCGACGCCTTGTGCTCGCAATGCACGGACCGGACTTCGTATTCCTCATCCTTTGACATGATGGATTTCCCTGCGACGTTCTACCGGCGCACTTGGCAATCGGATTTTCGTCGCATGCGCCGGAAGGGTGGTCGGTTACCACCATAGCGCGGTCCGACCGGGCGAAGCCAGGGAAGCCTGAGGGATGCCCCTGTATGGATAACGCGGGCTTCGGGGCTCCGGCGCCCCGCAATCCTGGCGGACGCCCGTCAATCATCTCAATCAAAATGGGACGGCTTGCGAGAAGGTGGCGGGCGCTATTTGCCCTTGCGTGGGGCTCCGTTCCTGCTATTGGGATTCTGCGTTTTCCAGGCGGCACCGTCTTTTTAGGCGGCACCGCCTTCTTAGTCGGCGCATTTGGGGCTAATGTCGCCCTGGACCAAGGCCCTCGCGGGTGTAGTTCAATGGTAGAACGGCAGCTTCCCAAGCTGCATACGAGGGTTCGATTCCCTTCACCCGCTCCAGGACTTAGGCGAGTTTTGGCATCATTTTGGCAGGAATTTGCCAGGAGATTTAAAGAACCCCCGCGCGGCGAGGGAGTTATTTTTAATAAAAGGTTGATTTTTGGGGAACCGGGAAGCGGAAGGTGCGTTTATGCTGTGAAGTCCGGGCAGCCCCCGACCCCCCGACCCCCCAACGCCCGGACTTTTTCCAGCCCCCGCTTTCCCCCCGGAGCGGGGGCTTCGTTCGTCTGAAGACGGCAAAAAAACTCCCGCGCGGAGCGAGGGAGTTACGGAGCGAGCATTGCTGGTGCGGAACATGATCGCGTCGTCACCGGCATGCGAACAGCAGACTTGCATGCCGTAGTCTGCTGTCTGCGGCTTTGTCGCCCACTGGATTGCGCCTGCGGCGGATAATCGGCCATATTTTGTCCGGGCGGATGGGGTTCGTCGAGGCGCTGCGGTAAACAATACTCCGCGCGCGAAAAGTTTCGCGCGTGGCGTTTCGCGTCGGTCAAATTTCGCTTCAGGTCGCGCGCAAACCGCGGCGCCCGAAGCCAGCCGGCCGTGGCGCGGCCGCGTGGGCGGCGGGCTGCAGCGGTGCAAGCTGGTCTGCAGGCGATGCAAGATGGTCGACAGGTGGCGAGAAGTGGGCGCGTGCGGCTTGAAGATCTGGCTCTGGATCGTCATTGAAGAGATCGCGCAGTATCGAAGGCGGCGGGCCGAAACTGTTGATATTGTCCTCGCCGCCGAAGAAAATCAGCTTGATGGCGACCTGGTAGAAACTGGCGAAAATCAGAACGATCCCGAGCAGTATCAGCGTCAAGCCGAACGAACCAGAGCCGCCCTTGCCCAACATGGTGATGAAGCCCACGATCATCGTGATCAGGCCCGGGATCGCGGCGGTCGACCAGGCGAACAGCCACCAACCGCTCTTGTCCAGATCATGCGCTCGTTTCGTCGCCACCACCCAATGGAAATAAATCAGCGGCAGAGACACCAGGGCCTGCGCGAGCAACGCCTTATTGGGCGCTAGCGTGGCCTCGAAGAGTTTCATGGACACTATGCTAACGATGAAAATCGAGAACCACGCGCCCAAATACGTCAGGCGGCCAATCCGGCCATGAAAACTCGTGAACAGACCCAAAAAGCTCATCGCAGCCTCCTCGAGCGCACAGACAGTCCGGTGAAGGATTGGCGCGGGCCGCTTGAATTTTCGTTATTGTGTGAATTCTTTGGGAGGCCAATACGCGAACATGGTTACCAATAGAAAAAATGGTCGAACACTGGAACGTTACAACAAAAATCCCCAATGACTTGCTGCCGGCGGCCGCATTTCATGCGTCGCCGGTTGATACTGAAAAAGCATCGCGCCATTCGGCGCGCACCATGCCGAGAATCTCTCTCCCGCTCTGCTCCGTCCCGCGACATCGGGTGACATCAAACGAAATATTCCGACGTAACCTTGGGCCCGCGAGGTCCTGACATTTGGCGAACGTCCCGCGCCAAGCCGACATCACGACAACGGATGACACCGGCGAGCGGACGGCGGCCCGGATATCGCTACGCTCCATCCGGGCAACGCTTGCTCCACCAGCGGCCAGGGCGGTTGTCACCGCCTGGCATCACCACGAATACTGAAGGCCTACGCGTGCCATCGCGCGCACGTCGCTCCAGGATTGCGCCGGCACGGACGTGCCGAATTCGGTCTGTGTGCGATCGGACAAGGTGAGCAGCCGGCCGCGATCGAGACCGAAGGCCACCCCGGCCGAGAACGCCAGATTGCCCCGCAGTCGCATCAGTCCCGCGAATCCGACGGCATGCTGTCCGTCGAAGCCGGCCCAATGGGTCGATATCGCGAAATTGGTACCGTCAGGCAAGAACGGGTTGACCAGCGAGGCGGCCATCGCCGTACCGGTCGCGGCGCGGGTCAGTGCGCGCGCGATCCCAAACTGATCGTCCACGATCTGTTTCGCGTTCACACAGGTGTCGGTACCGGGGATGTAGAAGAAGGCGTCGCCGTAAATGCTGCATACCTTCAAGTATTCCACTGCTGCTCTGCTCTGCGTGTTGGTCATGAGAGTAAGCACGGCGATAGCGCCAGCGAGGATCGCACGTGTCCTGCCCGCGGCGAGGAAGTGTCTCCCGGCGAAGAAGTGCGCTGCTTTTATAAACGTCCACATGGTTGTCTCCGATGAGTCGATGATGCTGCGTTCGCTTATTAGCGTGCGAGGAGGTAGTCGCCATTGAAGCGCCAGTTCAGGGCGAGCTTCAGGAGATGAAGCTGGTGATCCACATTGCTGGGATTGCGTCGGCTGCCCAGGCTGATCGAGGCCTCGCCGAAATAGATGAAGTCGTATTCGAGCCTGGCCGAGAGGTTGCCGAGGAGCGCCATTTCGAGACCGGCGCCGGCGGTCAAGCCGCTCCGCTGGTGGTTGACGTCGATCGGGAACGGGGTATTGAGGGCGCTCTTGAAGTCGATGTTCGCCCACGCAAAGCCGGCTTTGGCGTAGCCCAGGACGTTTCCGGTGGCATAACCCACGCGTCCGGTGCCTGTCGCCAGCGCACGAAACTCGGCGGAGAGGTCGGATAAGATAGATGTCGGATCATCCGGAGCGATGCTGCCTTTCACGTTGGCCCAGGATGCGTCGATCTCACCACCGACGACGATGCTGCCGAATTGCCAGTTGGCACCCACCTGGGCACCCGCGAGGCCCCCGCTCGATTTGACACGGGCGGGAAAGTACGTGACCTGGAAATCCGGGTCTTGGACGCGGCTGCTACCCCACCCTCCACCACCGTGAACACCAATGTAGAAGCCGGTCCAGAGCGGACTCGTCACGGCTGATGGGCGTGGCGGCGCAAGCATGTCGGCGGCGATCGCCGAAGGCGTGGATAGCGGCCAGGCTGCCGCGGTTGCGGCGATGATGACGGCATAAGCGAGCCAGTGGCGCGCCGATCGTGCGACTGAAATTGTCATGTTGGTGGCCTTTCGAAAAACGATGCAATGGTTGCGAGGAGGCGAGCGCCCGTGGCGTCACCATGCGTACATGAAGCCTGCACGGCTGAGCCCGCGGACGTCACTCCAGGATTGCGCCGGAACGGACGTGCCGAATTCAGTCTGCGTGCGATTGGACAAGGAGAGCAGGCGGCCGCGATCAAGGCCTGCGGCAAATCCGGCCGAGAAGACGAAGTTGCCCGAGAGCCGCATCAGCCCCGAATATCCGAAGGCGTTCTGCCCGTCGAAGGCAGCCCAATGGTTCGAGATCGCATAGTTGGTGCCGGTCGGCAGCCAGGGCGCGACCAGCGAGGCGGCCATTGCGGTACCCGTGGCGGCCCGGGTGTTCGCGCGCGCGATCCCAAACTGGTTGGTCACGATCTGGTACGCGCTCGTGCAGGTGTCCGTGCCGGGGATGTAGAAGAAGCCGGCGCCGTACAGGGAACAGATCTTGACGTATTCTACCGCGTTGCTCGGCGTTGCGGTCGTTGCGGCTAACACGGCGATGGCGGCAGCGACGATCGAGCGTGCTGACTTGTGCGTAATGACGAGGCGCGCTGCTTTCATGGAAGTCCACATGGTTGTCGTCTCCAAAACTGCTGTTGATGTCTGATTTTTGGGTGAAGTCGCGAATTAGCGTGGCAGGGTTTGGTCGCCGCCGAAGCGCACGTTGATCCCGCCCTTCACCACCTGGACGAAGTGGTCGATGCTGGAGACCGTGGTGTGGTTGATAAACACAAGGTGCTCGGGCGGGAAATACATGAAGTTGTATTCGAGCTTGGCGGAGACGTTTCGCATGAATGCCACTTCCATGCCGGCTCCCGCGACCGCGCCGAATGGGGTTCGATTGTAGGTGGTGGGTTGCACCTGGAATTGCGTCGTCATCTGCACGTCGGCCAAAGCAACACCGCCTTTGGCATAGGCGAGCCAGGGGCCCATGGCGTAGCCGACACGCCCGGTTCCGGTCGCCAGCGCTCGAAAATCGATGTGGTTGTTGGGGTCGGCGGATATGATCGACTGGTCACGGTTGGTGTTGCCCCGCACGAAGGCCCAGGAACCCTCGAGTTCCACCCCATAGACGACATTGCCGTATTGCCAGTTCGCGCCGATCTGGCCGCCGGCAAGGGGCCCGTTGTATGTCGCCTCGACCGGATCGAACGTCGAGTTAAACAGGGGGTCTGAGATGTGGGTGTTGCCCCATCCCCAGCCGCCGTGGACGCCGAAGTAGTAGCCGGTCCAGGATAGAGCCACAGCCTGGACGGGCGGAGCTTTGACCGGCAGGTCGGCAGCAACCACCGCCGGAGTGAATGCCGCGGTCGTTGCAGCAAGAGCCGCGGCAAATGTGAGACGGCGATAGACGAACCGCCGGTTTAACGCTTTCATGTCAGAGCCCTTTCCCCAAGGTTCAGAGAAGGCATGACGCTATCAGGGCGGGCAATTAGCGTGGTGACATATTAGTCATGGTGCACAGGTAAAGCTGAGCAAATCGTCCATTGCCGATTTGAAGTCCGGTACTGGAATACTCGGGGGCTTAACCCCGCATGTCGCTTCGCCCGTGCGGCCTGCATCAATCGATATGAAGGAGGATCGGGCCTTTAGGGTGCCCCAATCTTTGTGCAGGCGATAACGAGGGGATTGTTAGCAGCGTTGCGGATGCGACACGATGCGGATCGCTCAGACGGGAAGGTGGCTGGGTTTCTGGCGGCACCGCAATAGGCGATGAGAAGCACTTCGTCTTCCCCGCATTGCGCGGCACAAGAGGTGGCGTCGCAATTTGCGCGGATGATCCGTGCTGCCGCGGGTCCTGCCACACCACGCGGACCTGCCTGTCCGGTTTCACCCTTGGCGCCAGGCGGCCCCACAGGCCCGGGATCACCCTTGGGTCCCAGGGGAAACTTGTCGCAGCCCGCAAGAGCGAGGGCGACCATGATGGCGATGAACGCCGGACGCAGGTGCAGGTCATATCGAGCGAATCGAATATCCATGCCATGTATTAAAGCAAGATTTGTGCCGGTAGAACAGGCTCACCGTTGTTATTCCTCAATTGCCAACCCGTCGTCGATAGATGCATCCATCCCGCGATGATTAGCCATTAGGGCGGCGGCGACCGTGAGTGGCGGCTTCGACGCTAGCTCTGTCGCCAGTCCATTCGCTCTACCAGGAAGTTCGTTCCGCGGAAACACGGTTGCTTTCATGCCTTGCTGCTGTCTGAATCGGAATTCCTACGTTGTTCACGATCCAGGACGTGTCTGGCGTAGTCCACGGCGTCCGCCCGCGCAAAATTGTAGAAACTGCGCTCGACAGATTTGGGCTTGAGACGAAACCCAAGTTCATGAAAATCCGCATCGTGAAAAACCTTCCTTTCGACGCGAAACCCTCCATTGGCCGATTTCGCGAACAGCCCCCGCATCAAATCGCCGCTCGTGAAGGGTATAACTGCTTGCGGCAATACAAAACGCTCGTTGGGCGACGTGATTTGAACCATCGCGATCCCAACGATCGGCGTAAAGTCAGGCCCCGGCAGCGGCAGACCATCATTGACAATTCTGTCCATCCACAGGCCCGAAGTCGGGATGATCTGAATTGTCTTCTCTAAGCGAAAATCCTCACCCTCCTCTCGTTTATGATCATGAGGGGCCGTCGATTCTGCCGGCTGTCCTCGGGAGTGGTGATTGTAATAATAAGACGCAACGAAATCGTCGCCGTCTTCCTGCGTGTAATTGTAACAACTACGTGGCCGCGCATACGTTTTTAGGCGATGCCCGAATACTTCGAAATCGGCGTCGTGATATATTAAGCGGTCTACCCTAAGTCGCTCATTGGGGGATCGTTCCAGCAAGCCAACCATCAGTCCGTCGCTGTCGATCGGCAGCAAAGCGTCGGAAACTACAGCCGGCTCGTAACTGACATGAACTTCGGCAAGTACTACAGCCACAATCGGTTTGAATTCGGCGACCGTTGCAGGCAAAGGGTCACCTTGAACAACGATACTGTGTATCCACAGGCCTGAACATGGGATAATTTGGACTATCTTGTTCACCGAGAGATCGTACATGTCGGCCTCGAATTTCTGGTTGGATTAGATCGCTTGCAATACGGCAGCCTGAAAGCGAAGGCAGTTATCCCATCTCAACTTTCCAGAGTAACCACTCCGTGCGTAGTTCGCTACTTTTTTTGCCGCGATTAATGGCGCCCAACGCGGTTTGGACAGGAGGGGAGGGGCATGGATCAGGTGCGCATCCTGGCCTACGTCATGGGGACGGTGGACCAAGAGCTGCCGGCCCCAAACGAATATCTGGCAGCCGAAAAGCGCATCCTGAAGGCTGTACTCGTTCGGACGTCTGGGTTTTTGGAAAAATTGTTATTGCATTGCGATGGAACCCAGATCGAACAACAACGTTAGCGTTCGATCGCGTTTCAATCGCATCGTCAATCGGGAGTTCAATATGCGCAATCTTCTTAAGACAAGTGCCGTTGTGACGGCCATTCTAGCAAGCGCTTCCTGTTTTAGCTCGGCAGCCCAGGCAATGCCTGTTGGCATTCCGTCGGCCGACGGCCTATCGGTGACCGAGAATGTAGCCGTTTGTTTCTATCTCGATGGCTGGAACGGCCCAGGCCTCTATGAGTGCGGCTTTCGCAGGCGACATGGACTGGGATGGGTGGGAGTGCGTGAGGAACGCAGGGAATTTCGTGACGAGCGTCGGGAGGGCAGGGAATTTCGTGACGAGCGTCGGGAGGAACGACGCGAATATCGCGACGATCGGCGGGAGCGGCGTGGTGAGCGCAGGGAAGAGCGGGGTGAGCGCTGAGCGCCAGTACCGCGGACAGATTTCGTGAGTTAATGAAGAAGACCCTGCATGCACGGGACGTTCCGTGCGTGCAGGGATCGACTTTGGTCATTGGTCCATCCTCTTCAACAGAATTTCCAGGGCATCGAACCGGTCACGCCGGAAGGCGCCGTAGAGTTCCATCCAGTTGATGAGCGGCGTTAGCCCCTTGGGCGGGCCGCTATAGAGGTTTTCCCACTCTGAGCATGGGATGCGCGCGGGGGACGGTTGTTGACGATCAAATTAATAACTATTGAGTTGTGCATTTGTCAATGCGATCGTCTCGACAGTCGGTCGCTGTATACCTTGCGGTACGGTGTCGGGGTGTCGCGAATTCAAACCGAGCGCATCTTTCGGTTCTATCGATCCTCAGAATATTTCGATTTGATTGTCTGGATTGAGATGTGTTGAACGTCTTCAGGGCATGGGGATGCTTTGGATGAGCCCGGTTGTCGGGTTATCGGCATCCCATCAGACAGAGGGGAGATGGCAATGAAAGTCATGGTTCTGGTCAAGGCCACGAAGGATTCGGAAGCCGGCGTCATGCCGAGCCAACAACTTCTTACCGAAATGGGCAAGTTCAACGAGGAACTGGTGAAGGCCGGTATCATGCTTGGCGGCGACGGCTTGCATCCGACGTCGAAGGCCGCACGCGTCCGCTTCTCCGGCAAGGATCGCATGGTGATCGACGGCCCGTTCACGGAAACCAAGGAACTGCTCGCCGGTTACTGGATTTGGCAGGTGAAATCGATGCAGGAGGCGATTGACTGGGTCAAGCGCTGCCCCAATCCTCATCCCGAGACATGCGAACTTGAGATCCGCCCTGTGTTCGAACCCGCCGACTTCGGTGCGGCGATGACGCCCGAGTTGCAGGAACAAGAGACGCGGTTGCGCGCCGCCGTCGCGGGGAAGAAATCTGGCTGAGCGCCGGCCCGTCGTATATGGACGACACGGACCTCGTGTCGTCGCGGCCACGCCTTGCGAACTACGTGACACGGTGCATGGCGCGGCCCGCATTCGGACGTGCGTTGGCTGCCTGGGTGGCAGCCTTCGAAACAGCACGCCATTGAAGTTCAACTGGCAGCGCTGTCCTACCGCCGCATCCGCTCCACATGCTGCGCGAGCTTGTCGAGGGTCTGGTAGCCGAACTCGACGGCACCAAAACCGATGCCGGCGTCGCGCTGCGCCTTGGTCGGATGCAAATGCCGCAAAGTGAGAACGGTCTTGCCGTCGCTTTGCTCATCGAAAGTGACGATCACGCGGAACCTGCCGGGATCGTTGTCCTTGTCGGTTCCGTGATCCATTTCAATAAGAAGCGGCGGCTCCACGCGCAGGAACTCCATGCGATTGTCGTAACGGTGGCCATTGGGCGCCACCATGACGAATCGCCATCGGCCACCGACCCGGATGTCGATCTCGTGCGTTTCGCATGTGAAGCCGGCCGGGCCGAACCATTGCGGCAGATGTTGCGGATCCGTCCAGGCCTTGAACACCAGGTCGCGCGGCGCCGCGATCACGCGCGACAGCACGATCTCGCGATCGAGGGGCCAAGTGGGCAGAGCCGGCGAAGTAGCCGGCGTGTTGGTCTCAGTCATCCTGTTTCTCCTTCTTGGAAGCGATCGAATTGCTTTTTGCCTGCAGGGTCTGGACATAGGCGTCCAGACGATCGAGACGTGCGTCCCAGGCTTGGCGCGTGTGCTCGATCCAGTGGCTCGCCTCCGCCAGGGCCTCGACGCGCAGCCGGCAGGGCCGGCTCTGCGCATGCCGGCTGCGACTGACGAGGCCTGCGCGTTCAAGAACCTTTAAATGCTTGGAGATTGCCGGCAGGCTGATCTCGAACGGCTCGGCCAACTCCAACACGGTCACGTCTCCGCCGGTCGCCAGCCGCGCCAGAATGGCGCGCCGCGTCGGATCGGCCAGGGCCGCAAAAGCAGCGTTCAGGTTGGTGGGGTGGCGCAAGCCAGTCATTCCTTTATTTAACTTAATGGTTAAATAAAGAAGCATCGACGGCCGGTCAAGCGTTTTGTTTGTGCAATCTTTTCGACGGCCGGGAGCCGTCGCCATCGGTCGTGCGAACTGCGGATGCAAGATTTCAAGCGCAAGATGTCAAACGGATGTGCGAGCGAATCTTGAATTCGCCCATGTAGAATTAAGATGACCGGACTATCCTGCTTTTTGACGGTGATTCTGCGAACAACATGGAGAAGCTGGCTTGACAACGATCATCGAGACCCGGTGCTGCATCGCGGGCGGAGGTCCTGCCGGTCTCATGCTGGGGTTCCTGCTCGCGCGCGCGGGTGTCGACGTTGTTGTTCTCGAAAAGCATGCGGACTTCCTGCGTGATTTCCGCGGCGACACGATACATCCCTCCACCATGCAGATCATGCACGAACTGGGCATGCTGGATGAGTTCCTCAAGCTGCCGCACCAGCGGGTTTCCGACCTTACAGCCCAATTCGGAGACGAACGGCTGCGTGTTGCCGATTTCTCAAGTCTTCCCGTGGCCGCGCCGTTTATTGCGATGATGCCGCAATGGGACTTCCTCAATTTTCTGGTCGAGCGTGCGAAGGATCTTCCGGGCTTCTGGTTGCTCATGCGGACGCAGGCAACGGGATTGCTGCGGCACGACAACAAAGTGATCGGTGTTGCGGCCCATGGTCCGGAGGGGGAACTTGAGATTCGCGCCATGCTCAGCATCGGAGCCGATGGCCGCGATTCGACCTTACGAAAATCTGCCGGATTGCCGGTTACGGAACTCGGCGCTCCGATGGATGTATTGTGGTTCCGTTTGTCGCGGCAACCGGGCGACACGGAGCAGACGCAAGGGCGTCTCGACGCCGGCCGCGTCTTCATCATGCTCAATCGTGGGGATTATTGGCAATGCGCCTTTGTGATCCCGAAGGGATCAAACGAACGGGTGCGCGCGGCCGGCCTTGATTCATTCCGCGACACTCTGCGGCCGCTTTTGCCTGTCGACAAATCGAGGGCTGACGACATCAAGGACTGGGAGCAGGTGAAGCTGCTGGTCGTGCAGGTCAATCGCCTCGAGAAATGGTGGCAGCCTGGTCTCCTCTGTATCGGGGATGCGGCGCACGCGATGTCGCCGGTCGGCGGTGTCGGCGTGAATCTCGCCGTCCAGGACGCCGTGGCGGCTGCGAACATACTTGGCC
>Ga0099792_10000553_pt1 | contig 13947 bp, 10 predicted proteins | sample Rivendell_Oct201_8_FD_83780 | JGI IMG/M metagenome (GOLD analysis project Ga0099792, IMG submission 83780) | Vadose zone soil microbial communities from the Eel River Critical Zone Observatory, Northern California, USA -... | ecosystem: Environmental > Terrestrial > Soil > Vadose zone >...
ACAAGGACAATCAACTCACGAATCCACCGTTTGAGCGCAATGAGCGTGATCTCGGACCAGAACGTGCTGAGGAACATGTACGCCAATACCGCCAGCAGCCATCTGTGCCGGCGCAAGCTGCCCCACCAGTCAAACCGGCGTCGAAGGAGCACAAGGATTGCCGCGACAGCCAAGCCTGTCAGCACCCATCGGTCGAGCGGGCTGCCGGATTCGTTGTCTCCGATAATACGGTCCGGACCAATGAACCAAGTAGCCAAGGGTCTGCTAGCAGCGATCAGCATCCAGACGGTGGGAATCCACATCGCCGCCGAAACACCGCCCGCCCCCCGCCTTTCCAGGTCGAGCAGGAAAAGCACAAACGCGGTGCAGAGCAGGAGGGCTAGTAGTGGAGACATGTAATACCTTGTGTGGCCAGACTCATACAAGACTATGAACTGATGTACTTGTCATCGACAAGATCAATCCCGCAGCTGGCGAGCAACTTCCCGAGATGATCGAAACTCCTAACTAGGTATGTAACAAAGACATGCGATCCCATCACCAAGCACACCGGCAAGGTGACAGCATAAAGGGGTACTGCAATAGCTGACTTCATGATCCCGCGCCAGCTTGCTCGATGCCCGCGCACGGCGATTTTGCCCCGAAGCAACGCGCGACGAAGCTGAAACGAAACTCGTGTGCGCTCGGGCGGTACACGCTCGTGACACACGGCCTCGGCCGACCACACGAACGTTCGTCCTCGCGCCGTAGCCCGACGGAACAAATCGGTATCTTCACCGCCGGCGCCGAGCTGAGGATTGAAGGGGCCGTCGAGTTCCTGCAGAACTTCTCGCTTGAGAAGGACGTTGCCTGTTCCGGTTATGCTCCAGTGAATTACCGCGCCGGTCTTGAAGCCCGGACGCTGAAATACTTGCCCCTTCACCGCCCAGGTCGGCGCACCTTCCTCGAATTTTGGGAGGACAGGACCCAGCACTCCATCCGCGCGGTACTCGAGAAGGGCCTGGTAGAGTGTGCACAACCAGGCATCCGATGGCTCTTCGTCATCATCGATGAACGCCACCAGCTCGCCGGTCGCCATCGCGACCGATGCGTTACGAGCGACCGCAATATTCTGCCGTGGCTCGACCCCGTAACTAACGGAAACACTTGCTCGCTCGGCCCACGACTCGACAGTACTCCGGGCGGACTGGGGTGCGTCGTTATCCACGACCACCACCGAAAATCGAAACAGGCCCTTCGTAGCCTGCTGACCGAGCTTGTTAAGAAGCTGCTCCAGCTGTGCCGGGCGCCGGTATGTGCAGATACAGACCGAGATTAGCGGTATCTGCGCCGTCACAGGTTCCGTCATGTATGGCATACCGGTTTCCTGTCCCCCGGCTGTCCTAAGGAGCTACTGCGTGCGACCGGCGACATCACGAGCGGGCGAGCCGGGGCATCCATCCAGCGCTGCAAAACGAACAGCCGCCAGATGAAGTCACCGTAATCTTTCTGGCCACTTCGGTTGGCGTCAACAATATCGCGGATAACAGCGCTGTTCAGACCGAAGTCTTGCCGCCCAAGGGCGCGGAGCCGCGGATTGAAGTCGTCCTGCTTGAACCACTCCCGCAACGGCACTGAAAACGGCATTTTCCGTGCCTTGAGCAGCGACGGCGGTAGGCGGCGTCCGATGGTCTGCCGCAGCAAGTCCTTGCGTCGCAGGCCCGGCATCTTTACGTCCTTGTGCACCTGATAGGTCAACTCGACGAGCCGGTGGTCGAGGAACGGTAGGCGCGTCTCGAGCGAATGTGCCATGCTCATGCGGTCGACCTTGGCCAGCATGTCATCGGGAAGCGAGACCTTGAGGTGAAAGTACATTTGTTTATAGAAGGCGTCGATGAATGGGCACTTCGCCAGCGCGTCGGAGAAATAGTCGGCAATATCAAGCTGTCGAACACCCTCAGGAATCAGCTTCCGAATTGACTCCGGGCCCAGCGTTGACATCTTCGCGATTGCGCGTTGGTTGAATGAGCGCTCGGCGAGCTTCAGGAAACGTTCACCACGGTTCAGTCGATATCTCAGCTTGCCTCGGGCGAGCCTGGCGGATAACGTTGTCGAGAAATACGCAGCGAGCCTGAGCGCGGCAGGGACTGCGCAATAGCGCTCGGTTATCTTCTCCGTAACGTAGCTGGTGTATCCGGATAGCACCTCGTCGCCGCCATCGCCGGTTAACGCCATCGTTACTTGTTGTCGCGCGACTCCTGATACCAGACTGACCGGAATGGCGGAGGCATCTCCGAACGGCTCATCGAAATGCAGAAGTACTTTCTCCAAGGACTCATCGAACATCTCAGGCGCCGCCATCCTCTCATGGTGGTTCGTACCAAAGTGCTCTGCGACTTCCCTGGCCAGATGGCGCTCGTCGAAGCCGCGCTCCGCAAATCCGATTGTGAATGTCTCGACCGGGAGAGATCTCTGCGCCGACATGGCAGCCACCACGCTTGCTGAATCCAGTCCGCCGCTGAGGAACGCACCAAACGGGACGTCGCTGCGCATCCTCAGCCTGACGGAGTCGAGGAAGTACTCCTCAAATTCCCTGTGAATGCTCTCCGAATCCTTGCGCATGTCTGACTCGGTGATCAGAGGTAGGTCCCAGTATGTGCGATCTTCAACCACTCCATCTCTGACAACCAGGTAGTGACCTGGCAACAATCGAGATATGCCGCTGTATAGCGTGTACGGTGCGGGCACGTAGCCGAGAGAGAGGTAGACGTGTAGGAGCTCGGTAGCTGGCTTGTAGTCTGACCTATAGGCGAGTAGGCTCTTGATCTCGGAGCCGAAGGTTAGTGTTCCCTCCTTCATGGAGTAATGAAGCGGCTTCTCCCCCATGCGATCCCGCGACAGCAAAAGCTGCCTTCGCCTTGCATCCCAGAGCGCAAGAGCCCACATGCCATTGAACTTCTCCTGGCAGTCAAAGCCCCACTGTTTGTATGCGGCTATGATGACCTCGGTGTCCGACGTGGTCACAAAGTCGTACCCGAGACGGCTCAGATCCTTCCGGAGCTCGACATAGTTATAGATCTCGCCGTTAAAAACGACGACCACGTCTCCATCGCGGCTATACATTGGCTGGCTTCCCGTCGCGAGATCGATGATTGCCAGGCGCCGATGTCCAAGGCCGATGTTTCCGTCCTCATGGTAGCCCTAGCCATCAGGCCCGCGATGAGAAAGGGCGCGGGTCATGCGGCGCAGCGCGTCACGATCGACTCGCCGAGTCTGGTCTTGATGCAGGATTCCAGCGATTCCGCACATGTTCGTAGAGTGGAAAGCGTGTGGCCGAAGTTGATTTAGGACGTAAGCGAGGTCATCGCCGCATCGCTGCCGGCAAGGCTGGCCTCGTGAGAACTCTGGTCAATTGAAACAAGCGAAACTGCCTGCGGCAACCCGGTACGTAACGAATCCATAATGGCGAGCGTAGTGAGGCTGGTTAAGGCAAGCGAGTCAAGCGGAATCGGGGAGGGCCGGCCTTCGCGGATGGCGCGGAGGAACGCCTTCACCTCTTCTTGATATCCTTTGCCCTGCGATTTGACGGCGCGTCGGGAACCATCGGCGTAATGTTCGCCTACTTTGAAATCATCAATGATGAAGGTTTGCCCGCCGCCAAAGATTTCGATCCGTTCCTTGCTGAGCAACTTGTCACCGCATGCTACATAGGCTATCTGGCCCACCGATCCATTCTGAAAACGCAAGGAAATGGTGACATTGTCCTGGTCAGGCATTTGGGCGTTGTTAGCGGCGACGGAGGTCGCGTAGACACTCACCGGCTCCGAGCCGGTGAGAAACTGCATCAGGTCCACGAAATGGCACACCTCGCCCAGGATACGTCCGCCGCCCTGCTCCGTCTGCGTCCAGTGCTCCGTTGGCAGGAACCCCGCGTTGATGCGATAGTTGATGAGCAGCGGTCCGGAGACACGCTGGAATACCTCTCTGGCGTGGCGAGCAAGGGGCGAGAAACGCCGGTTATATCCGACCATTAGGCGGCAATCGCTCCGACGGCTGACAACTTCCAGCACCTTTGCGAGCTCGTCTTGATGGATCGCCAGAGGCTTTTCGACGAAGACGTTCTTGCCTGCTTCAAGCGCAGCTGCCGCGAAGGCCGCATGCGTGTCGTGCCGGGTGGCGATGAACACGGTGTTGATGGTCCGGTCCGCGAGGATCCGGTGTGCGTCGGTCGAGTGTGATTGGAAGCGGAACTTCTCGCCCACGCTCTTGGCAGTGACTCCTCGAGTGGTCACTACGGAAAGCAGGTCGCCTCCCTGCCGGGCATACGGGATGAGAAACTTCTGTGCGAAGCTGCCGGCACCGATGAACGCAATGCACGGTTTGTCTGGGGAGGCGTCAGCCGCTCGCGGCATCGGTTCAATGGCTTGTGTCGCCGGAACCTCAGAGTACTTGAGAAGGATGCCCAGGTGGCGCTCCGGAACTTTCCCGGTCACGATGTCATATGCCTTCTCTGCGTCCTCTATTTCAAAGACATGGGTGACCAGAGGCTGCACGTCCACGCTGCGGTTTTCGAGCAGCTTCACGAAGGCTTCCATGTTGCGGCTTTCCGTCCATCGTACGTAGCCATATGGGTAATCGCGGCCTTGTTCCTCGTAAGTGGAGTCGTAACGACCCGGCCCGTAGGAACACGAGATCTTCAGTTCAAGCTCCTTCTTGTAGAAATGCGGCTCCCTCGGGATGTTCATGGGCACGGCGCCCACGATCACGATGGCGCCTTTTTGCCGTAGGATGGCAGAGGCCAGTTCCACAGGGTCCGTGGATTGCGTCGCCGCCGTGATGATTACCGAATCGAAGCCATGTCCTCCCGTGAAAGCTGCTAGGGCGGACTCCAAGCCGGTATCCGACCGCGTACGCGCCGCATGGCAACTGTGCTCTGCCGCAAGCGCCACCATCGACTCGGCGGTATCTACGCCAAACACCTGGCATCCGTTGGCTCGCAGGATTTGCGCGGTTATCTCCCCAAGAAGCCCCAGGCCGATGACGCACACGAATTCCCCCAGGCGGGGATTAGCCTGCCGGACGCCCTGCATGGCGATCGCTCCAACCGTAGTAAATGCTGCGGCGTCTAACCCGACTGCATGGGGCACTTTGACGACCAGGTTCTGCGGTACCGTAATGATGCCAGCATGGGAGGCATAGCCTGCGCCACCGCACGCCACGCGGTCACCGGGTTGGAACCGTCCCCGCGTACCGAGAGATGCGAGAACCGTGCCTGCGGAGCTGTAGCCCAATTCCTTGAGGGTCTCGAGCTTGGTTCGCACTCGCTTCACGGTTTCGGAGAATCCATCCTTGCGGAAGCTGTCCAGAACTTGCCTTACGAGATCTGGGCGCTGCCGGGCCTTGCCCAGAAGCGATGCCTGGGCGGTGGAAACTGTCGACCTCTCCGTTCCGGCGCTGATGAGCGAATAATGGTTACGCACCAGCACAAATCCGCTCGCCAACGCGGGCGACGCGACCTCGGCCACGGAGAGTTCACCGGTCTTAAAATTCTGAATGATTTGTTTCATGCAAAAGTATTGAATGATCCTTTATGAATGTTCTGGGACGGTGTCACGCTTGCGGGTCTTTGGCGGGGCCGCGCTGCGCACAGCGATTGACGGTACATGTACACCCCGTCGGCCACCAATTTCCGCCCACGCCCGGTTTATGGAGGTGGTGATCCGCTCAAGGTCGGCGGCTCTGAGCGTGTAATTACAGGGAATGACAACCACTGTCCTGGCGATGCGTTCGGCTCGAGGACAGTCCCCGGTGTAGCCATAATGCGCCTGCGCAATCGCGGCAATATCTTTGTATGGTCTTGCCGTACTGATTTGTTCGTTCCGCAGGTAGGTGGTCAATTCATCGCACTGCTGGGAGGTCGGCACTAATAGCGGGTATTGCAGGCGATTGAAGAACGCCCCCGGTATTTCCGAACAGAGCATGTTGGCGTCAACAGTCAAATTCCGCGAGTAATAGTCAGCGTTCGATCGCTGCGTCTGAATGAACGAATCCAACACCAAGAGACGCCGGACGGCCGTGTCACGGTCGGTCGCATAGATTTGCCCCATCACGATCCGTGCCTGCGATGTGAAGCCAACCTTCTCGCTGTAGGCAGACCACAATCGGCTTCCAATCAGCCCCCACAGCGGTTTGCTGCGGAGCAAAGACCGCAAGTAGGTCTTGAAAACGTGAACACAGTCGTCGGCGTGGCTTGGAATGGGTAGTTCAGTGATGAGTTTCGAAACTCGCGACTTGAGATCTGTCTGGCTGCAATACACTGCCCCACCCTCGCCAGCTGAAACGTACTTGCCCGAACGGAAGCTAAAGACAGCGATTTCGCCAAAAGAGCCCGCGACCTTACCTCCGAGACGGGAACCCAATGCTTGTGCGCAATCTTCAATAAACGGCTTCCCCGGCGCCGCCTGCCGCAAGGCAGGCATATCACACACGTTTCCGAACATGTGGACGGCAATGACGGCGTCAATCTCAAAGCTTTTGGCGGCAAGGTCGGCCGCTGAAATGCAGTACGTGTCCGGATCGACGTCGATGAAGCGTGCGCGGCAGCCGGCGGCGTTGATTGCGCTCAAAACAACCGGACAGCAGTACAGAGGGACAGCGACCGATGCGCCTGCACCTAATGAAAGAGCCTTCAGGGCCACAACGATGGCGGCTCTGGCTGACCGCACGGGAATACACGAGCCCAACTCCGGGACAGGAATGTACGAATCGCCGCCCGCCCGTCGGGCCGACAAGGCCGTCAGTAATCCCCGAAAAGTATCCGTAAGACTGCAGTCCCAGCGTTCAGTGGGAACAAGACTCATCATAATGCGCGCCTTCAACCTCGCCTCTCGTAACTCGAAGCACACATAAGTGCTCTCAGCCCCCGTGAAGTTCGGTACATCAGCTGGCGACTTCCGTGCCGAAATCCTTCAACCTGTGCGCTTCCTGGTCCACGATATCACCGCCCCTGAGGATACGGACGCTTGTCGAATACACCCACGCGCGCCACGGGCGGAGAGAGTACTTCCACATGTAACCTTGTGCCAGGCTGGCGCCAAGATGTTTTTTCATCGTGTTGATGCCTTCCTGCTTGGAGCCCTTGGGCGGATCGATTCTGGCGCCAAAGAAATCATACTTGTAGACACCGAGGGTCCGAAAAAGGCGGATGGCCTCCCACTGCAGCAGCTTCATCGCCCCGCGGTGCTGACCTAGAATGTTGCCGCCATACATCCAGTAAGCAGACGGCGTGCTGAAGGCGAACAAAGAATAACTTTGAATCACACCCTGACGCTCCGCCACCAGGAGCTTGCAATTCTCGCCAAGCGAGAGGGCTAATTGCTTAAACGAATCGCGGCTCATGAACCCCATCTTGGAGCGGCGAAAGGTCTCACGAATCAGATCGTAGGCCGGATCCAATAACTCTATTCCCTCCCGAACCGAAACACCATCCTTTTGCGCTGCTGTGATGTTTTGCCGGCTCGTCTTAGAGATGTTTCGCCACAGGATTTCCTCGGGCTGCTGCAAGTCGATAACGTACGAGCCGTAAGGGGCTGGGCTGGCGCCGTCCGGGTAAGTGCGGAACAGAGTGTTGTTGGTTGGAGGAATAATCACATCCGCGCCCACGCTTCGGAAGTGGTGAACCACGCTGTTCAAAAAGGATTTCTCTTCCCTTACATCCAGACCTGCACTGCAGGGGATCGTCTCCACTCGGAACCGCACCATCCGCAACCCGGCTTTCCGCACGATCGTATATGGCAGCACGCAGCGCAACCCTCCAGATTCAGCTATGCCTCCCAGCCAGCCGTAGTCGTCTCCGACCGCTCGTAGGAATTCCTCTTTCGCGAAGATCGGCAGGCTCTGGTCCCATCGGATCGGGATAGGCTCTGCCTTGATCATGCAGTGCGAAACGTGCGAAACATCGGGCGGGACAGAATTGGAAACCATCTGCATAGCTGATATCAAAACGAAAGCTTTGGCTCCAAACAAAGCATGCGCGAAAATGTCGTCACAGCAACACCTCGTTCCTGCAGAAAGGTGAGAAAATTTCTGACCGCGACAGCATCAACGAAATCTTTGGAGTGTCCAATCGCCACAATGGGGATGTGCTCATTCCTTCGCTGCTCTTCTTCGAGAACTCCGGTGATGGCCTCACGCATTTCGTCGAAAGTCATGCGACAGAAGTCCAGTTTCTGCGGGTAGCGAAGGCGTGCAAAATCACGCCAGTTGCGCGCCAGCGGACTGCCTTCGTTGGCCTTGCGCGTCTTGCTATGCAGCTTCAGGCGCTTGACGCCCAGCATTCGCCAAAACGGCACCATCTGCGTGTGAATCGGGATTTCCAAAAGAGTGCCGTGGGGATCGGGCATGTTCACATCGTTGCCGAAACGCCAGGAGCTGCCGTTTGCCATAGCCGGTCGATAGTCGACTCCTAATGCCCGTATCCGACCGCCCTTAAACAGCGAAGAGTCTACTTCCACACCGTGCCGTGCGAGCACCTTCGCGATCACGGGGGTGGGCTGCATCACCCACAGACCGCTGCGATATGAGAGAGGAGTAAAATGTGGATCGTTCAAAATCTCGCGCAGGTACTGGATGGCCCCGGAGACGATAGCCTCGACGCGTTCCGGCTGCAGGGCGCAGATGCTGCGTTCGCTCCAATCCAGGTGCCAGCGGCCACCTTCACACTGCGCGTTGGCCCACCATGGATGAAGGTGAAGCGCGATTTCGTGGCCAGCCGCACGAAGTTCGCGCAATTGCCCCCCCACCGCAACCGTGTCGGGATCAGACTGCGTCTCCTCCATCTTAGCAAATTCCACTGCCTCTGCGAAGACGACGAAGGGCGCTCCAAATTCCTGGAAGAGCTCCGCTAACCGTTGCGTTGGATCGAGCACCAGATCCCTCAGCGAACCTTCTCCGCTGCCGTAGATCTCGTAATCCAGCGTGAATATGCACTCAATCATTGCGCAGCCTTTGCTAATCGGATATCGAACTCTTCTGCGCCCTTAGAGCTGGAGGCTTCCTGAAGCATGACCATGGCGAGAAGCATCCACGCCTGCGACCATCTCATGTACGAGATCCGGTTGGTATGCGACCTGAGAACCCGATAATAGAAGAAGCCCCGATCGTCCCACATGTGAGTCATCGCCCAGTGCAACACAGAGTGCGCCAACGGCAGGTTACCGGAATTTACATCCTTGAAGGTCAGGAGGGTAATGATGCTTTGCGCCACCGCGTGAATGTCGATGGGATAGGTCCGATCATGGAAATAACGGACAGAGCCGTCCGTGCCGAAGAAATGACGGCGATAGAACTCGAAACCACGCCGGATGATGGCGTCGAACTCAGTTGTCGCCGCATAGCTAGAAAGGTCCCGCAACGCACAGAGATTATACCCAGTGTGAAAATTATCGATCCAGTGTTGCGAAGCCCCCTCGCCGTAGTACCACGAGCCATCCGCCCGCTGCTTCGCCGCTGAACAGCGAGCCACCTGAAGAGCAGGAAAAAGAAATTTCTTGTCGCTGGTGCGGTTGTAAGCACGGCCCAACAGGGCGGCAGCAAGGAAGTTGGCATTGTGGACTTCGCTACGAACGGAGGGGAGCGGATAGCTGAAGCTAGCCGCATTACCGTCGGTCCAATAGAGCTCGTTGAGAATGTACTCTGCTGCACCCAAAGCCATGTTCAGGCACCGCGAATCGCTGCAGTAGTCATATGCGTCGAAGAGCGCGTTTGCGACGAACGTCGTGCAGACCAGGTTGGGCGCCCCCGAGGGGACGACAATCGTGCGCGTCTGCCAGGGAAAGCTGTAACCCCAGCACGAATAAGCAACGCCTGCGGAGCGCAGTGCACCGAGGCGCTCAATCATGAAAGCTATCAGTTCCGGCAGTTCCTGCTGATCTTCCAGCCCAATTCTGGGGAGCTTAACAAAGGCGGAGAGAAACAGCGCCAGCCCCTTGGGATTCTGCGTCTTGGGGATTGCCAGCAATGGACGAACATTCACCGGAAGTCTCTTCAGCGCCTGCGTGAGAACCAGCCGGGGAATCCTGCGATCCAGCATCGGCACGGCGGCAAAGAGCCTGCTATTCAGAGCATCGTATGGGTCGTAGCCGGCCCACTCATTCGCCCGGCAGTAGGCCAGTAGTTTCTGAGTGGAAACTCTGATGTCTTCGTTTGTCTTGAAGTGATCTGTCATCAATGAAGATCCGAGTTTGAAGGCGGAGAACTCTGCGTTATGCGCCGGCAAGAATGGAAGCGATCCTCTCGGCGGCATGCCCATCCCACAGCGGCGGGACCGTGCCCTTCTTGGTCTTGCCTCGCAGGATATTCTGCACCTCATCGCCCACGCGCGGGATGCTGCGGCCCACCAGAGTATTGGTGCCCATCGTCGTTGTAACAGGCCTCTCGGTGTTTTCCCGCATCGTCAGGCAAGGAATACCGAGATAGGTCGTTTCCTCCTGGATGCCTCCCGAATCGGTGATGACCACCGTCGCCCGCATCTGCAGTGCCAGGAAGTCCAGGTAAGGGAGCGGATCCATCAGCCGCAGTGTGCGGTTGTGGCCATTGACACCAACCTGCCTTAAGCGCTCGCGCGTGCGCGGGTGCACCGGGAACCACACCGGAAGTTCGGCCGAAATCTCCGACAGTTGCCGCAGCATGTTGCCGAGCCAGTCAATTTGATCCACGTTCGACGGGCGATGCAGCGTCACCAGCACGTAGCGCGATGGGAGATCCGAGGGGATGCGCGCGGCGGTTTGCGGCAGCATCCTCACTAGCGTATCGATCATGACGTTGCCCACCAGGTGAACCTTGTCGGCGGCGACGCCCTCGCGCGCGAGATTTTCGTTGCCATCGGCGGAAGGCGTAAACAGCAGGCTGGAGATCTGGTCGGTCAGCAACCGGTTAATCTCCTCCGGCATTGTGCGGTCAAAAGAGCGCAATCCGGCCTCGACGTGGGCGACGGGCACCAAGAGTTTTGCGCACACCAGTGCGGCTGCCACGGTGGAGTTGACATCCCCATAGATGACCACCATGTCGGGTTTTTGTTCCAGCACCACCCCTTCGAAGCGGCTGATGATTTGCCCGGTCTGCTGCGCGTGGCTGCCCGAGCCCACCTGTAGGTTCATGTCTGGAGCCGGCAGCCCCAGTTGCTCGAAGAACACATCGGACATGTTGAAGTCATAATGCTGTCCGCTGTGCACCAAGGTTTGCCGGACGCCGTTGCGCGCGGCCAACGCGGCGTAGACCGGCGCGGCCTTCATGAAGTTGGGACGAGTTCCCACTACGTGCAGAATGTGCATAGCTAGTAGAAAACCGGTGTGTGCTCCTCCGCCACGGGCGCGGAGCTAGCGGCTAGAAAAAAAACTAAGCAGCAGCCTTGGTACGTGACCCCATCTCAGCCAACCGGACGATATGGCTCGTCACCGCCTGCAGCGTCGCCTGTCCAGCCGTATTAAGATGAGCGCAGCGACTTCGGCGCCGCACCGACAATTTGGTCGTAAGGTCGGCCGCCGACTCGAGCAGCACCAGGCGACCGTTCGCAGCCAGGTACTGATCCACCGCTCCGATAGTCCCGCGGAAGATGCTGTACACGGGGACTCCCAGCGCAGCGGCCTCTCGGTTCATGGTGCCGCCGCCGCTGATGACCAGGTCGGAATGCCACATCAGGTTGAGGCCGTCCAGTACGCGTTCGGGAATAAATAGCTTGCGGCTGGAACAGAGCTCCGACCACACAGCGGTAATTTTGTGTCCCTGTTTCGGAGTGCGGGGCAACACGACCATGCGTACTTCGGGCATCGATGCAAGATGTGCAATCGTCGCCTGGAACAGCTTATCGCTGTCGGGGCTGTGATAGTGCGCCTCGCTGGCCGGTGGCCGCATCGTCACCATGATTTCGCTTTCACGGATCCCGAGTTCCTGCCGGATCCCGTCCTGCGGAAGGAAGGACGTCACGTACACGTCTTCCTTAATGCCAGGATATTTAAGGATTCGATCGCCATCCAGTCTCATGGCATCGTTCGGAATCATTGCGGGGGTCATTGCCCAGCTCGGGCGCACTACCGCCCAGAGTTTCGCGAACTCATAATCCGTTATCTGCAACGAAGGTATGCGCAGTAGCTTGGCGGCTACCAATTGGCTGCGCGAACCGTGCGATACAGCAAGCGCGGGACGGGCTCGCCGCACCAACGGCAACAGCTGTAAGGTCCGGATCCCTAGCCCGAGAAGTTTCATAATGCGGTGCTTTCCATAGTGGCGACCTATAGGCTTGCAGTCGAGATGCAACTGCTCAGCGAGGCCACAAACCTGGAAACAGTCCCGGGCCGTCAGCAGCACGTTGTACCCACGAGTCTCCAGCTGCTGAATGATGGGCCGGAAGAACGGAACATGGGGCGAATTATCCAAGTCAATCCAGATGGTTCGCCCTACTGCCTTACATTGTTCCGATTCGCTTTGCAGCTCCAGTTTGCGAACTTCAGCTAAAGCGCCCGCGGTCGCCATTTAGTTACTCCTTAATCGTCTCTTGCTGCTTGGAATGACCTGGAATGACCTTCAGACAGATGCGGAGGGAACACCAGTCCCCACAACTCGTTTAACTACTTCTACGATTCGTGCTTGTGCCATCGACGATAGATGCGGGAACATCGGTAACGAAAGGATGCGTGCCGCCGCGCTCTCGGCAACCGGGAACGAGCCACGACCGAGACCCATGCTGGCGTACGCCTTCTGCAGGTGTAGGGGAATGGGATAGTGAATGCCGGTCCCAATGCCGTGCTGAGCGAGTTCCGCTTGCAAGTGATCGCGGTCCCCAACTTGCACGACATACAGATGATACACAGCTTTGGAGTTACTGGGCTCGTAAGGCAGGGTGAGTTCAACGCCGGATTCTTGAAACAACTCTTGGTACCGTAACGCAGCGTCTCGACGTTTTGCATTCCACTCCGCCAGGTGCCTCAACTTCACGCTGAGGAGGCCTGCCTGCAGAGCGTCCAGTCGTCCGTTGTAACCCTCAATGTCGTGATAGTACTTCCTTGACTGCCCGTGATCGCGCAGAACTCGAGTTTGCTGCGCAATGATACCGTCGTTGGTGGTGACCGCCCCTGCCTCACCGCAGGCTCCTAGGTTCTTGCCGGGATAGAAACTGAATGCCGCAGCTCTCCCCATTGATCCCGCTGTCCGCCAGCGGTTTTCTTTGTTTGAGAAATATTGCGCGCCGTGCGCTTGGCAAGCATCCTCGATAACGATCAAGTTGTACTGTTCGGCTATTTCCCCAAGGGCGTCCATGTCGGCCATCTGTCCGTAAAGATGAACCGGAACGATCGCAGTCACTGGTTTACCGCTCTGGTTTTCAATCACTACCCCAAGGCATTCATCGAACGTGCAGAATGTCTGCAGATATTCGCGGACTTTCTCCGGGTCCATGTTGTACGTGCTTTCGACGATATCCACGAACCTGGGTTCGGCTCCCACTTGGGAAATCGCTTCCGTGGTCGCTATGAATGTGTTTGGCACCGTGATCACGATGTCGCCGAGCTTCACGCCGGCGGCCGCCAGTGCGAACCGCAGCGCATCGGTTCCATTTCCAACCCCGATGCAGTGCGTGGTCCTGCAGAACTTCGCAAACGCCTGCTCGAATTGTTCGACCACCGGGCCGCCGATGAAACCGGCGGTGTGGAGCGCAGACTTGAATACTCCCGTAAGCTCCTCCTCCAGCTCGATGTGAGTTGTTGCGAGATCCAGGAAGGGAATGCTTTGTTTTGTATTCACTTTCGATCACCTTGGCCGACGATCACGCCGCTTTCGACAAATCTCTTCAGCCGCGCAGGGTTCCCCGCGACAATCGCATTGGCAGGAACATCCTTCGTCACCACACTCCCCGCGCCGATTATCGCGTTTTCGCCGATAGTGACATTGGAAAGAATCGTTACCCCCGATCCAATC
>Ga0099792_10000555_pt1 | contig 13936 bp, 9 predicted proteins | sample Rivendell_Oct201_8_FD_83780 | JGI IMG/M metagenome (GOLD analysis project Ga0099792, IMG submission 83780) | Vadose zone soil microbial communities from the Eel River Critical Zone Observatory, Northern California, USA -... | ecosystem: Environmental > Terrestrial > Soil > Vadose zone >...
AGGAGCGCGAGCCTTGTCACGGTTGTTCATCAGTCATTCGAGCCGAAACGACGACTGGGCGATTGCACTGCGCGACTGGATGGTCCGCGAAGGGTGGAGCGGAGCGGATGACATTTTCCTCGATCTCGACCCGGACCATGGCCTCGTCGCCGGCGAGCGCTGGGCGAAGGCGCTCGAAGATGCCGCGACACGCTGCGAGGCGGTCCTGTTCCTGGTGTCGGAGGGCTGGCTTGCCTCCAAATGGTGCGGCGACGAGTACCAGCTCGCTAACAAATTCAACAAGAAGCTGTTCGCGCTCCTGATCGACGATGTTGCGCTCGATCGCCTGCCTGGGGGCATGAGCGCACAGTGGCAGGTGGTGCGCCTCAAAGGCGAGCCTGCCGAGCGGTTCCTGACTGTGCATCCGCGCACGCAGCAGCAGTCGCCCGTCGCCATCGCAGAGGCAGGCCTCAAAAGCCTCAAGCGCGGGCTCGAGAAGGCCGGCATCGGCCCTGGCACCTTCGAGCTGCAGCCTGATCCCAGTGCTCCGTTCGGCTGGCGCGCGCCCTATCGCGGGCTCGAAGCGCTCGAGCCGGAAGACGCCGCCGTCTTCTTCGGGCGCAGCGCCGACATCGTGCGCGGCATCGACGCACTACGCGGGCTTGCGGCCCGCAAGCCGCCGCGCCTCCTGGTCATTCTCGGTGCCTCGGGCGCCGGCAAGTCGTCATTCCTACGCGCCGGCCTGTGGCCAAGGCTGTTCCGCGACGACGGCCAATGGCTGCCGCTGCGGGCGATCCGGGCCGGCCGTGGCGGCGCGATCGAAGGCAGCGAAGGGCTGCTGTCCGCAATCGAGGAGGCGCATCGCCGGTTTGACTTGCGGGCGAGCCGCGCCACGCTGCGCGAGCGCGTGGCGACGCCGGAGCGCTTCGTCGAGCTCATACGCGAGCTGCGGCAAGCCGCCGCGCGGCGGGCGCTCCTCGCGCAACCGCCGTTTCCGCTCCCGGTCCTGTGCCTCGATCAGGGCGAGGAGCTGTTCGCGCCCGATGCCGGAGCGGAGAGCGACAGGCTTCTGCAGCTCGCACGCGCCGCGATGGACGCCGACGAGGCGCTGCTGCTGGTCACGATCCGCTCGGACTCCTATGGAACCATGCAGAGCGCAAGGACGCTCGCCGGCATCGACCAGCTGCCGCTCAGCCTGGGCCCGGTGCCGCATGGCGAGATCGCGCGCGTGATCCGCGAGCCGAGCGAGGTATTGCGCCGCAAGGCCGGCCCGGCGTCGCCAGTCCTCGATGCTGCCGTCGTCGAACGCCTGCAAGCCGAGATCGAGGGCGAGACCGACGCGCTCCCGCTCCTGGCCTTCGTGCTGCAGCGCCTGATGCGCGAGCACGAGCATGCGGGCACCATCGGACTCGCTGAGCTTATGCAGACCGGCGGTGTCGCGGCGGCGATCGAGTTGGAAGCGGAGGCCGCGCTCGCCGACTCCGGCCAGGCGTCCGAGCGCGCGGAACGGCGGGAGGCGCTGCGGCGGCTGTTCATCCCGCGGCTCGCGCGCATCGACCGCGAGAGCAAGGCGCCGCAGCGCCGCGGCGCGCGCCAGAGCGAGCTCCCGCCCGATCTCGTGCCGCTCGCCCGCGCGCTCACGCAGCGCCGCCTCCTGGTCGCGAAGCTCGCCGCTCAGGCCGAAGGCGCAGAGGCGGTGGAAACCGCCACGCTCGAAGTCGCGCATGAGGCGCTGTTACGCCGCTGGCCGACGCTTGCCGAGCTGTTGGCGGAGGATCGCGACGCGCTGCTGCTGCTTGATGGTGCGCTGCTCGCCGCCGCCGACTGGGAGAAGGCCGAAGCTCAGTACAAGCCGGACTTTCTGGCCCATCGCGGATCGCGCCTCGCCGAGGCGCAGTTGCTGGCGGCACGCGGGGCAGACTGGGAACGCGAGATCGCCCCGGCACGGGCCTATCTCGTCGCCTGCCAGGCGCGCGAAGCGGCCGAGCGCGAGGAGAAGGAAGCGGCGCTTGCACGCGAGCAGGCGAGACTTGCCGAGATCGCGGCGGCGCAGACGCGCACCGCCCACTTGCAGCGGCGGGCGCACTGGACATTGGCCGCGATGGCGGTGGTGGTCGCGCTCGGTCTCGGCGCCGGCCTGTGGCAATATCGGATCAATCTGATGCGTCAGGCGCAGCTCGATCGTGGGCACGTCAATCTGCTGGCCGAGCTCGCGACCAGTCAGCGCCTTGCCGGCAACACCGACGCCGGATTGCGGCTGGCGGTCCATGCCGCACGCACCGAGCTTGGCCTGAAAGACGGCGCAACGAAGGGTTCGCTGCCGCAATCGACGCTCGCGTCCGCGGTCGGGCACTCGGACCTGCGGCTGACGCTCGCTGGGCATGAGTACAATGTGTTGTCCGCCGCGTTCAGTCCCGACGGCGCGCGCATCATCACCACGTCGTACGACCGCACCGCGCGCATCTGGAATGCCGCCACCGGCGAGGAGATCGCGATCCTGCAAGGGCATGAACACTCGGTAATGTCCGCCGCCTTCAGCCGCGACGGATCGCGCATCGTCACCGCCTCGATCGACAAGACCGCCCGCATCTGGGACGCCGCCACTGCGAAGGAAATCACGGTCCTGCGCGGCCACACCCAAATGGTGAGCTCCGCGAATTTCAGCCCCGACGGCTCTCGCGTCGTCACGGCGGGAGGTGACAACACGGCGCGCATCTGGGATGCCACCACAGGCGCCGAGATCGCGATCCTGGCTGAGAAGAAATCCTGGGGCGGCGGCTACGGATTCGGCACCATCGCTACGGCGATCTACAGCCCCGACGGGGCGCTGATCGTCACCGCAGCGCATGAAGGAACGGCGCGCATCTGGGACGCCGAAACCGCCCACCAGGTGTCGCTCATCAGCGTGCCCGACCAGTTGTTCTACTCGGCCGCCTTCAGTCCCGACGGCTCGCGCATCGTGACCGCATCGTCTGACAAGACCGCGCGCATCTGGGACACCGCGACCGGCAAGGAGATCGCCGTCCTGCGCGGACACGAAGCCGTTGTGTGGACCGCGGCCTTCAACGCCACGGGATCACGCATCGTGACGGCGTCGACGGACAAGACGGCGCGCGTCTGGGACGCGGCGAAAGGCCAAATGATCGAGGGCTTCCGCACGCAGGGCTATCCACGGTCTGCCGCCTTCAGCCCCGACGACTCCCGCATCGTGGTGGCTTTGGAGGACCGGACGGCACGCGTCTTTGCGATCGCGCCGACGCGCGAGCTGGCGATCATGATCGGGCATGAGGATATTCTGTATGCCGCCGCCCTCAGCCCGGACGGCGCCCGTGTCGCCACGGCATCCCGCGACAAGACCGCGCGCATCTGGGACGCCGCAACCGGCCGCGAGATCGCGGTTCTGCGTGGCCACACCGGCCTCATTACGTCCGCGACCTTCAGTGCCGACGGCACGCAGGTCGCCACCGCCTCGGCCGACAAGACCGCGCGCATCTGGGATGCGGCGACTGGCAAGGAGATCGCGGTGCTCAGCGGGCACACGATGGACGTGAAGACCGCCGTCTTCAGTCCGGACGGCTCGCGTATCCTCACGGGCGCCATCGACGGCACCGCGCGCATCTTTGACGCCGCCACCGCCAAGGAGATCACGGTGCTCGAAGGGCACAGGGACATGATCATGTCGGCCGCCTTCAGCCCGGACGGCTCGCGCATCGTCACGTCCTCGGTCGACAAGACCGCACGCGTCTGGGACGCCGCAACGGGCCGCGAGATCGCGGTGCTCAGCGAGCACACGAATCACGTAAAGTTTGCCGCCTTCAGCCCGGACGGCACGCGCGTGGTCACGGCCTCGGACGACGAGACCGCACGGGTCTGGGACGCCACCAGCGGCCGGCAGATCGCGGTGCTCGCGCACGGCAAAGACGTGTTCTCCGCCTCCTTTAGCCCCGACGGCACGCGCATCGTTACAGCGTCAAAGAACAATGCGGTGCACATCTGGGATACCGCGACCGCGCGCGAGATCGCGGTCCTGCGCCGGCGCGGCAGCTTAGTGCGGTTTGCGGCCTTCCACCCCGACGGAATGCACATCCTGGTGGCGTCGGAGGACAAGACCGCGCGCATCTGGGACGCGCCGATCGCCACCATGTCGACCAAGTCGCTCATGGCGGACGTCTGCCTGCGGCTGCACGGCCTTACCAAGCTCACGCGCGATGAAATGCGCCTCGTCGGCTATGCCGAGGAAGCGACCGAGATCGATGTCTGCGCCGGCATGGCGGTTCAGACTTTAGCCATGCCTGGTCGCTAGGGCGCGTACTCATTGACAGGCAGGCCGAACGTCCGCTTTTCGGGGGCAAACCGGAAAGCATTTACTCAGGGCGAGGCTGACTCGTTCTGACGCCCTCAGCGGACAATGCATGCTTGAGTAACCGGACTGGCCGAACAGTGGTTATGATTTCATCAAGGCGCAGACTTGGTGGAGGTCCTGGGCAATGTATACGCACAGCTTTTCCATTTCGGCCGTCGCCGCCTGGAGGTCGGGGACCATGATGGTCATCATACCGCGTTGGACGCTGCACGGACGCCATTATAGGAATCCTCTAACGCCAGGCATAGCGCAGGCTCGACTCCAAGCCGTTCGGCTGCCTTCAAATACGGGTCAGGATTTGGTTTTCCGCGCGCGTAGTCGCCGTAAGCGACGACGGCTTGGAATCGATCGAGAAGGCCATGGGCGTCAAGATGATGCCGCACGTCTTCGTGGAGCGACGAAGTGGCGATGGCTCGGGGCAATCGGAGGTCGTCCAGGAGGTCGAGGAATTCGACGACACCCACCTTGAGACGGAGTTGTGATGCGGCCGATTCGTAAAACCGCTTTGACGCGCTCGTCCAGAAGCCGTCGAAATCAAACCCTTTGCCGAATCGCTCGTTGAACAATGCGCGGGTCGCCTCACCGGAAAGCCCGATCATGGTGAGGTAGAAAGTGAGAGGCATGTCATGGCCTCCGTCGCCAGCGGCGGCCATGATCGCGTCCCGGTAGAGTGGTTCAGTGTCAACGATCAAGCCGTCCATATCAAAGATGACAGCGTGAGCTTTGCGGGGCAGGTTCATTCTCGACGCCGATACTCCTTAAGCCGTCCTCCTTCAAGAACATGGTTGCCGGCAACATGGCGGGGGTTAACGCCCAGGTGTGACCGATGCAGTGAGGTACAGCGGTCGCAATATGCTCACTGCGGGTTCTTCGCTTCGTGACCCTGAGCGGCCATCTTGCGGATCAGGATTTTTGCAGCTCAAGCGACATGAAGACACTATTGGGGTCGAGCACATAGTCGGCGAATGGCGCGAAGCACGCATTACCAAACATCGCCAAGGATCAACCGACTGCGAAAATCGCGGAGGATATTTGTTTGGTCAGGTCCAGGCGCAACTCCGAAACTGTAAAGTCGATCGCAATAGACGTAGAGCAATCGCAGGCGCAGCAAAAGGCGAAGCGGGCCCAGGTCGCCCGTGTTTGCGCGGGTAGCGAAGGACCCGGATCACATCCGAATTCGACTTGGAACACTTGATCGTGAGGCTGACGCGGGGATCACAGCTCATGTGTGGGTGGGTTCGAAGGCGCGTTGGGATCGCCTGACCTGGGCCATTCCATCGTTCGAACGAGGGATCGATGGTCCACCCGCTTGAGCCAATCGAGAGGCTCGCATGTCGCTTGCGATTGATCTTCGGGGCCACGTCCTAAGGGACGCCCACTAACCGACATTGCCTCAACTCGCTGTCAGGCGCAGAACCGGAAATGCCAGTTCGTTGTTTTCTCAAAATGTCCGGATGTGTGACCCATTGCAGTCGTAGCGTGACAAACTTGATGGCGGAGTGGATCTAACGGAGAAGTCTAAGACGCCACGTCCCCAGGCGAGCTGGGTTCACTCGCCTTTGATGTTTGCCTCTTTGACGATGGGCCACCATTTCTCTATTTCGGCCTTCTGGAAGGCAGCGAGCGCGGCGGGGGTCTGCTGGTCTCGCGTGGGAATATCAAAGCCTTGGTCTGCGATGCGCGCCCGCACAGCCGGATCGGCAAGGGCCTCGACGACAGCGCCATTGAGCTTACCGACGACGTCGTTGGCTACGCCCTTGGGCGCCCACAGCCCAAACCACAAGGAAATGTAGAATCCCGGCAGACCTGCCTCGTCGACCGTTGGGATTTCAGGTGCCGCAGGAATGCGAGTTCTGGCGGTGACTGCATGGGCTCTGGTATTGCCTGTACGCAATTGCTGGAGCGCCACCGTCGCCGGGAACATTGACAGGTCGATCTGGCCGGAAATCATGTCGCTCATGACCTGCGCCGCCCCGCGATAGGGCACGAGTTGGAACTTGGCCCCGGTAATGCTCTTCAGCAGGACCCCGCTGACGTGCGACGGACTGCCGATCCCTGAGGTCCCGTAGGACACTTTGTCCTGGTTCGTCTTGAGCCAAGCAAGCAGTTCCGTGAGGTTCTTGGCTGGTACAACATTTTTCGTGACGATAATCTGCGGCGCGCTTGGCAGCATCGAGATCGGCGCAAAATCCTTCACCACGTCATATGGTAGATTGTACATCGCACCATTGACGCACAGCGTCGACCAGTCGCCGAGACCGATCGTGTAGCCATCGGGCGTTGCACGCGCAACGCGGCCGACCCCGATCGAGCCAGCCGCGCCGGTGATGTTTTCGATCACGACAGGCTGACCGAGCGCGGACTTCATCCGCTCTGCGACGATGCGTGCAATCGTGTCCGACGGTCCGCCGACGCCGTAGCCAACCACCAGGGTGATGGGGCGTGCCGGATAGACCTGTGCAGGCGCGCTTTCAGCCGTTACTAGTACGGCAGCGAGCGCAGTCGCGAGCGGCAGAGTTAGCGTGATCACGCCCGGCGACGTACCACGGAACGCACACGATCGGAAAGAGTCGTTGGCGATGGTCATGGATGTTGCCTCCGTCTGCTCGGGGTCGGTGGCAAATCAAGGCTTGGCAAATCAAGGTTTGGCAAAACGGTCCAAGTCGACTTGAAGGTGCCACGAGCCGTGCAAGCGGGCTTTGAGAACATCCCGATTTATCGCCGAGGTTACCATGATTTTTCGCCGACTTGTGTGTGCTAGGGTAGTCATGGTGCAGCATGTGTGCCACGGAGCGTGACCGTTGCTCTATTTGTTCGAAGATTGCGCTCTCGATACGGATCGCCGCGAACTGCGTTGCGGGGCTGCCGAAGTAGCCGTCGAACCACAAGTGTTTGATTTACTGGAATATTTGATCCGAAACCGGGAGCGAGTCGTTAGCAAGGACGATCTGATCGCGTCGATATGGCACGGACGCATCGTTTCAGAATCGACTCTGACTACTCGCATTACTGCGGCCCGGAATGCGATCGGTGACAGTGGTGTGGAGCAACGTCTCATCAAGACCTTACCCCGCAAGGGCATCCGTTTTGTGGGCACGGTACACGAAAAGCGAAATCTCGCGGCAACGGTCAGGGCAACGTCAGGTACCGTTGTGGAGCCGGAACATACGATTCGCGCGATTCACGTGGCAGAAGACTCAGACCAATCAGAATCTACTTTTTCGTTAGGAGAGGGCCCCTCGATAGCTGTTCTCCCATTCACCAATATGAGCGGCGATCCGGAGCACGAATACTTCGCGGATGGTATGGCGGAGGAACTCATCACGGCGCTTTCACGCTGCAAATGGCTCATGGTCATCGCTCGGAATTCATCGTTTTCGTACAAAGGCAAGTCCGTCGATGTGCGCCAGATCGGTCGTGAGCTTGGCGTGCGCTACGTGCTTGAGGGAAGCGTCAGACGCGGGAGCAGCCGCCTGCGCTTTACCGCACAGCTCATCGACGCAACATCTGGCATCCATATTTGGGCAGACCGTTTCGACGGTGAGATAAGCAATGTGTTCGAACTTCAGGATCGAATCACCGAGAGCGTCGTCGCGGCAATTGAACCGAAAATCGAACTCGCCGAAATCGAGCGACTGAGACACAAACCGGCGGCAAACCTCGGCGCTTACGATTTCCTGCTTCGGGCGAAGCGGCTTGAGTCCGAATTCACCGAGGAGAGCCTTTCCGCCGCGCTTGGCTGCGTGGAAGCTGCGCTCAAGATCGATTCTTCATATGCGTTGGCTATGGCTCTAGGTGCTTATTGCTGCGCAGAACGCAACGTTCAGGGCTGGATCAACAGCCCGGAAGATGAGACCAAATGGCTTCGCGCCGCATGGCGCGCGGTCGAATTGGACAAGGACGATGCCAATATTCTCTGGATGTCTGCCTATGCCGTTTGGCGCTTGGAGAAGAACGCACAGCGCGCCAAGGAACTGGGGTATCGCTCGCTACTCATAAATCCGAACTCGGCTAACGCATTGACGATGATTGGTTGGATGGAAGCAACGACAGCGAATTCCACCAAGGCCTTCGAATTGATAGAACGTGCCCAGCAGCTTAATCCGCGTGCTCCGCGGGAGTGGTTCATGTCGACAGCGATGGCACTGGCCTGCTTCGCGGCCAGAAGATTCGACGAAACGGTCAGCTGGTCAGAAAAGGCGTTGACTCAAAACCGTCGGTTTGTGGTGGCACTGCGGATTCTCGCATCGGCTTTGGCGAAACTGGGACAGAGAGAGCAAGCTGCAGACGTCGTCCAAGAAATTCTGAAAATTGATCCGCATCTGACTGTATCCGCGCTACGCGCGAACCGAACCTGGGAGGCTGGCTTTCGGAATCAACATTGTGAAGGTTTACGCCTTGCTGGGCTACCCGCATAGCGAGTACCCGAGTAAATCTAGAAGCGCGGGTCTCTATGGGTCTTCGCTGCCGATCCGAATGTCCGCTTTCCGTGCCGCGAGCTCTGGCGAACTTCGGAAGCGGGACACTGGTATCAAATGAGCCGCGTGGCTATGATCGCGGCATGCCCGATTTCGCCGATCGGCTGATCGCCCCGATCTCAACAGTGGAGCTCGAGCGCCGCTGGTTGGCCGTGCGCGCCGCCATGACGGAGCGCGGCATCGACGTGCTCGTCATGCAGAACTCGAACGAGTTTTCCGGCGGCTACGTCAAATGGTTCACCGACATGCCGGCCGGCAACGGCACCATGACGACGGTGATCATGCCCAAAGACGATCTGATGACCGTGGTGGCGCCCGGGCCGTTCGGGGTCGACGTGACGCCGCCCGCGAACGATCCGGTGCGACGCGGGGTCAAGCGCTTCCTCGCCTCGCCCAACTTCATGGGCGCCTCTTTCACCACCGCGCTCGACAACGCCAACGTCGAGAAGGCCTTGGAAGAATTCTCCGGCGCCACCATCGGGCTGGTGGCCCAGGGTTCAATGGGCTATGCGCTCGCTGATCATTTGAAGCGCGGCAAGCTCGGCAACGCCACCTTCGTGGATGCGACCGACCTCGTCGACGCCATCATGGTGATCAAGAGCGACGAGGAGATCGCCGCGATCCGCGCGACTGCGCTCCTGCAGGACCGCGCCATGCGCGCCGCCTTCGAAGCAATCCGGCCCGGCATACGCGACATCGAGATCACCGCGGTCGCCGAATATTGCATGCGTGTCGCCGGCGCCGAGTATGGCCTGCTCATGGGCGCCTCATCGCCGATCGGGCAGGCCGTGATGATCCAGCCGCGCCATCTGCAGAACCGCATCATCCGCGAAGGCGATCAGTTCGTGCTGCTGGTCGAGACCACCGGACCGGGCGGCTTCTTCTGCGAGCTTGGCCGCACCTGCGTGCTTGGCAAGGCGACCCAGAGCATGAAAGACGAGTTTGCGTTCGCGTTCGAGGCGCAGCAATTCACCGCCGCGATGCTCAAGCCGGGTGCTTCATGCGCCGATGTGTGGAACGCCTACAACGATTTCATGGCGCAGAACGGCCGCCCGAAGGAGAACCGGCTCTACTGCCACGGCCAGGGCTATCACCTGGTCGAGCGGCCGCTCGTTCGCTTCGACGAAACGATGCCGATCGCGGCACGCATGAACATCGCGGTGCACCCGATGTATCACTCCAAGGATACGTATACGTGGATCTGCGACAACTTCCTGATTGACGAGAACGGCGCCGAGCGGCTGCATACGTTTCCGCAGGAGATCGTGGAGTTGGGGTGAGCCTCTCCGTTGTTGGATTCTGAAAGTCCAGTGGCTATGGATTTCCGCTTTCACGCTCAGGCATGCACACATCTCTGAGCATGTACGCGAACGCACGGCAGCACGATTACACCCAGGCCCGTGGCGCATTATGAGGCCTCTAGGCCCGCCTAGCCCCTCTTACGCTGGATGGGTTGCTGCTGTTGCTGTTGCTGGGTGAATGCCTGAACGGTAAGGGCCTTTAGGCGGTCAGGGTCACGCACTCCGGCCTTTGCAAGCTCAATCAGCTTCTTTGCCACCATCTCAGTGGCGAGGTCTTGCCGGTCAACCAAGCCCAGCGTCTGCAATACCTCTTCAAAGACGCTGCCGAGCATGGCAACCTCCTCGGGCTCAAATGTCCCTTGAGTTTTCAAGAGTTCGTAGATTGGCATAAAGCCCCCAGCTCCCCGCGAGCCAACGCTACTCGATATGACCGACAAGGGACAGAGTGTCTTAGAACCCTTCTAAAAAAAGCCTCCGCGCGGGGGGCGGAGGTTTAGTCGTGCCGAAAACCTTCCGGGGCAGTGAATAGAGGGCGGACGGGTTCCAGCCCGCTCTCAACGCCGCTCTGGGGAAAAGGTTCCAATCAGCAGTCGACCAAATCGCCCAGCTTTTTGGGCTGGATCTGTTGCTGCTGGCGGACGATGGGTTGGTTTCGCTCTGCTCGCTCGGCAAAAAGCATCCAAATCGTCGCTAGGTCGACAATCTTGACCCTGGCCTCGGGGTTGCTGACCAACCGAGCCTGCGCCAAACACCGCCTGGCTCGGCGGCGGTATTCACCCGCTTCCATTTGCCGTTCCGTCGATCAATTAGGACACCCCGCGCCATCACAACGAACATGCCCGTTCAATGTTCCGAAAAAAGTTTGAGAAACAGGCATTTAGAAGGTCACCCATCCGGCTTAGGACTTTCCGGACCGGAGCTTGTCGCCTCTTGTGCACGGCGTATGGCTCCCTCGTCTGCGCGGGGACGACAGCACACATTCAGCAGTTCAAATCGCCTCGAAATTCGATGCCTTCAAAAGCTCGGCGTTGCGCGTGACGTAGCTCTTGGCGAAGGCCTCGAATTGCGACGTTGTTTCCGACACCGGCTCGATGCCGAGCTTGGCAAGCTGGCCTTCGGCCTTGAGCTCCTGCACGGCGCTGTTGATCATGGTGTTGAGCTCCGCAACGAGCTCGGCGGGCAGTTTCTTCGGCCCCCAGACCCCGTACCACGACGAATGATCCATGCCGGGCAGCCCGCTTTCGGCCGCGGTCGGATAGTCGGGTGCGAGTGGCGTGCGCTTGGCGGTCGTGACCGCGAGACCTTTGACCTGCTTGCCATTGGCGAGCGGCAGCAGCGCCAGCACAGGGTCGATCATCAGCTGCACATGGCCACCGGCGACGTCGTTCAAGGCCGGCGCGGTCCCGCGATAGGGCTGGATCGGCAGATTCAATCCCGCGAGGCGGTTGAAGTCGAGCTCGGCCAGATGCCCCGGCGCGCCGAGAGCCGAGGTCGCGAAATTCCATTTCTCCGGCGCCTTGCGGGCCTCGGTGATGAGCTCGGCAATGCTGTTTGGTGCAAGCTTAGGCGACATGACCAGCATCATCGGGGCCTCGCCGACGCGGGCGATGGCGGCAAAGTCGTCGATCGGATCGTAGGGCGCGTTCTTCATCACTTGCCGCGCCATCACGTGGGTCCCGGCCGAGAAGAGAAGCGTGGCTCCGTCGGGCTCCGCAATCCTGACCGCATTGCCGCCGAGCGAGCCGTTTGCACCAGCCCGGTTGTCGACAATGATGGTGAGGCCGTTCTTCTGTCGCAGCTTCTCGGACAAGAGCCGGGCGAACACGTCGACGCCACCGCCGGCCGCGAACGGCACGATGATCTTGATCGGTCGATCGCCGAGCTTGCGCGCCTGTGCGAAGGAGCGTGTCGTCACGACTGAAGCCGATGCCACGGCCAATGACGACAGAATGAAGTGGCGACGTGCAATCAGAGCAGACATGATTCTCCCTCCCTGCTCGGCGGAGCGGAATTCCGCTCCGCCGTTCGGCGGCAATGCCGTGCGTTACGCCGCGCGCGATCGGCCGGCCGCTTGCCCGATGAGACCGGCCGAACGCAGCGCGTCAGCGATCTCGATCTCGGCACCCGGCTCGAGCGGCAGCAGCGGAGAGCGGACCGTGGCGTGCTCGAGGATACCGCGGGCGACCAGCCCATGCTTGAGCGCGACCGTGCCTTCCATGTGCGAGCCGCGGTGATAGACGGTGCGCGTCACCGGCAGCAGCTTGTCGTGGATCGCACGCGCCTTCGGGTAGTCCTTGGCCTTGCCGGCCGCAATCAGCTCGATCAGCGGCTCAGGCGTCAGGGTGCCATAGCCCACCAGCGCGCCGTCGACGTCGAACATGGTGTGCAGCAGATATTCGTCGTGGCAGGTGAGAAGCTGCAGATTGGGACGCTCGCGACGGACGACTGGGATCTCCGTGTCCCACCGGCGCATGTTGCGCACGCCGTTCTTCATGGCGAACACGCCCGGCAGCGCCGAAATGTCGAGCTGGGTCTCGAGATTGTAGGTCGCCTTGGTCGCGTCGGGATACTGGAACAGGATCAGCGGCAGACCGGTCTCCTGGTAGATTGCACGATAGCGGTCCTGCGGCGCGCCGTTCTGATAGCCGAAGCGCAGCCAGCCATGCGAGGGATAGACAAGCCCGGCCTCGGCCCCGGCCTTGACGGCGCGCTTGGCCTCCAGCGCGGCCACCTTGGTACCCTCGAGCGTGATGCCGGCGATGACGGGGATCCTGCCGTCGACCGACTTCACGAAGCTTTCAATGACTGCGGTCTGCTCGTCAGGTGAAAGAAAAGTGCCCTCCCCGGCGTGGCCGAGAACGACCAGGCCTTTGACGCCCTCGAAGCTGCCGAGCCAGGCGCCGAGGCGTTGAATGGCGGCGTGGTCGACCTCACCGTCGCGGGTGAACGGGGTTACGGGCGCGGGGACGAGGCCTCTGAGATCAAGGGCTTCCATGTCGGTTTCCTCTCATGAGATCCATGCTGATCGTTCGCGGACTGTGGCAACCCGCGCGCCGATCGCGTGGAGGGACACTACAAAGGCGCCTCTTATATCTGAAGACTCACATCAGGCATTTCAGATATAACAGTTTAGGCATAGGTGGAGGCCGCTCGTGGAATACGCCGCCTGGAAGCTTTTCATCGACGCCGCCGAGCTCGGCAGCCTCAGCAAGGTGGCCTTGGCTTACGGAACCAGCCAACCGCATATCAGCCGCCGGATCAGCGAGCTTGAGCTGGAGTGCGGCGGGCGGCTGTTTGAGCGGACCGGTCGCGGCGTCATGCTGACCGAGCTTGGGCAGCGCATCGCGCCAAAGGTGCGCGCGTGGCTCGCCAGCACCGATGAGCTTACGAACGACGTGCGCACCTCGGCCGGCACGCCGATCGGCAAAGTTCGGATTGGAAGCCTGCCGTCAACCGCGCATCCGCTGGTGAGCACGCTGCACAAGCGGCTGAAGGAGCGCTACCCGCTCATTCAACTCTCGGTGCGCGAGGGGCAAGGGGCTCAGCTCGAAACATGGCTCGAGGATGGCAGCGTCGATCTTGCCATCTTGTACCGGACCGGCGCGTCACCGGCGAATGGCGACACCTATCTGGTCGAGACGTCAACCTATCTGGTCAGCGCGGCCGGCGACCCGCTGACCTCACGCAAGACTGTGCCGTTCTCGGCGCTGCACAACCTGCCGCTCGTGTTGTTTTGTCGCCCGAGCAGCTGGCGCAATCACCTCGAGCAGATCAGTGCCGAGCGCGAGATTTCGCTCACCGTGGCGTTGGAGGAC
>Ga0099792_10000557_pt1 | contig 13912 bp, 6 predicted proteins | sample Rivendell_Oct201_8_FD_83780 | JGI IMG/M metagenome (GOLD analysis project Ga0099792, IMG submission 83780) | Vadose zone soil microbial communities from the Eel River Critical Zone Observatory, Northern California, USA -... | ecosystem: Environmental > Terrestrial > Soil > Vadose zone >...
ATGTCGAGTCCAAGGCATATTTCTTTGCTTATCGGTGAAATCTACGACGCGATTCTCGATCGCGCACAATGGATTGAGGCGCTTGACAAGGCCGCGCAGTTCGTCGGCGCACAGGCGGGCGCATTGATTTGGCGCAACCCGGTGTGCCGGGCCGTCAACGTCATCCACGCGTTCGGCATCGAGCCTGGCTATGTCGAGCTTTACAGGAGACATTACGCAAAGCTCGACCCCACGACAGGGCCGATGCTGCTCCGCGACGTCGGCGACGTGGCAAGCACGACTGATCTGCTCCCACATGCGGAGCTGGTCAAAACCTGCTACTACAGAGAGTGGCTGCAACCGCAAGGCTTTGTCGACACGCTGCAGGCCAGCCTCGACAAGTCGCCCACGGATGTTGTGCATCTGTGCTTCATGCGCAGCGGCGAAAGCGGCATGATCGACAACGCAACGCGAGATCGCCTGCGGTTGATCATCCCGCACATGCGCCGGGCGGTGCTCGTCGGCCAGCTGGTCGACCGCACGACCGCGCAAGCCGCGACGTTTGGCGATGCCCTCGATGGGATCGTTGCCGGGCTCTTCCTTGTGGATGCCGGCGGACAGATCGTCCATGCCAATGCCAGTGGCCAGACGATGCTGACGCAAGGAGTGCTGTTGCGCGGCCACGGCGACAAGCTCATGTCCCATGATGCCAATGCGGCGCAAGGGCTCAACGAGATCTTCAGCTCTGCCGCGAGAGACCGTGGCGACTTGGGCCAGCGAGGGGGCGCGGTGCCGCTCACCGGGCGTGGCGGCGAGCACTACGTAGCGCATGTCTTGTCGCTGACTGCGGGCGCGCGCCGACAGGTCGGCGCCGACGACAAGGCCGTCGCAGCCGTGTTCGTGCAGAAAGCATCGCTCGACCTGCCATCTCCGCAACAGGCCATCGCCAAGCTCTACAAGCTGACGCCGACGGAGCTGCGCGTGCTGTCCGGCATCGTTCAGGTGGGCGGAGTGCCCCAGGTCGCCGAAGTGATGGGCATCTCGGTCAGCACGGTCAAGACTCATCTGCGCCGGTTGTTTGCCAAGACCGGCACCGACCGCCAGGCTGATCTGGTCAAGCTCGTGGCCGGCTACGCCAACCCGCTGGTCGCCTGATCGCATTCCCATCGCGGATTGGCCTTCCGATTTCGGTTGCGCCAATCCGCATGGGACAGGGTTCGTCCTCCGACGCTGAGGCGGTACGCTGAAGCGGCGGTCCCCAAATTCCCGCGTCCGCGCTCGCCCAGGCGCGAAGCCTGTGGCAGAGTGCTCTCTAGTGCCGCCGATTTGAAGTTCCTACACCACCTGCAGCAAACTCTGTTAGGAACTTCAAATCCAAAAGCGGTACTAGAGTCATAGAGTTGCCAGTGCCCTTTGTTTCCGAAGTTCGTGTCAGAATGTGCTGAGATGTATCACGAACTTTGGAAACGGGGCACTTGCTTCAACCCGCCGTCGGGCGGGATACCTACAACCGGGGGAACGAACCTGGGGAGACGCCGATGCAACGCCGTGAATTTCTGACGCATCTCGGTTGCGCGGCTGCTTCTACGTCGTTGCTCGCCGCGTCCGCGGTCCGCGCGCAGCAGCAGGCCAGAGTCCGACGCGTCGGCATCATTCTCGCCGGCACTCGTACGCTTGCGATCGAAGGCTTCGTGCAGGGCATGCGTGAGCTTGGATATCAGGCCGGCCGCGACTACCACGCCGAGTGGCGCTTCGCCGACGGGCGATATGCGCGCTTTCCGGCGTTTGCGGAGGATTTCGTCCGGCTGCAGGTCGACGTCATCTTCGTCGAAACCTCCGCAGCCGTCGACCTCGTGCGACAAGTCACGCGCACGATCCCGATCGTGATGGGCTATTCCATCGATCCGGTTGGCGGCGGTCTGGTCACGAGCCTGACGCGCCCGGGCGGCAACGTGACCGGCTTGGCCGGATCCAAGGAGTCCACTCTCCCGAAGCAGTTCGAACTGATGAAGACCGTCGTGCCTAACCTCGCGCGTGTCGGTCTCCTGCTCAATCCTGAAATCTCGGACTACACAAGCGTGCTCGCCGATGCGGGAAGCCTCGCACAAAAGGCGGGCGTGGCCCTGATATCGGCGGATGCGCACAATCCGGACAGCCTGGCGGAAGCGTTCGCGCAATTCAGCGGCCAGGGTGTCGAAGCGCTGATCGTCGTCGATGATGCCTACTTTCTGAACCAACGCGACGAGCTTGCCGGGCTCGCTCTCAAGCATCGTCTTCCGTCGATCTTCCCGAAGCGCGATTTCGTGCAGGCCGGCGGGCTGATGGCCTACGGTGAGAATCTCACGGAGTTCTACCGCCGCGCGGCTTCGTTCGTGGACCGGATTCTCAAAGGTGCCAAGGCGGGCGAGTTGCCGATCGAGCAGGCTCCGCCGCAACTGGCCATCAACCGCAAGACCGCCCGGGCGCTCGGCGTGACGATCCCGGCCCAGGTCTATGCGCTTGCGAATGACGTGATCGAATAGCTCTCGGTGGTTGTAGGGTGGGTTAGCGTGGCCCGGGATTCGCGGTGGAGTCAAAATACTCAATCCACGCGTAACCCACCATGACGCCTGAGATGGTGGGTTACGCGTGGATCAGGAGCCGTCCACATAACAACAGCAAGGGCCACGCTAACCCACCCTACAGCTCTTAGCCCGCATTGAGCGCCTGCGAAATGCGAGCAGCCGGAGCATGCGCTGGCCAGACCTCAGGCCACCTTTACATCATTCGGCAGAGCCGGCCCGCGGTCGAACCTCAGATCGGACAGGGGAACCGGACGGCTGAAGAAATATCCTTGCGCCAATTGGCAACCGGCCGTGCGCAGGAAGGCAAACTGCTCGATCGTCTCGACGCCCTCCGCGGTCGTCTCGATATCCAGATTGCGCCCAAGGCCAGCGATGGCGCTGACGATCGCGGCGCAATCGACGCGGCTGGTCATGCTTTGAATGAAGGACTTGTCGATCTTGATCTCATCGATCGGGAACATCTGCAGATATTTCAGGGACGAATAGCCGATACCGAAATCGTCGAGCACAATGGAGATGCCAAGGCTCTTGATCTCGCGCAGCAGGCCCGGAATATGCTCGCTGCTCAGCAGCACCGTCTCGGTGATCTCCAGCTTGAGCCGCTCAGGTGCCAAGCCAGACTGCGCCAGCGCGCTCCTCAGCACGGCCAGCAAGTCGCCATGCTCGAATTGCGCGGGCGCAAGATTGACCGCGAGCTTGATATGGGCCGGCCAGGTCGCCGCGTCGGCGCAGGCCTTCCGCAGGATCCATCCGCCCAGCGGGACGATCAGCCCGCTCTCCTCTGCGAGATCGACGAACCGGCTGGGTGGCAGCAAGCCGCGATTCGGATGACGCCAGCGAACCAGCACTTCGGCGCAACGACACTCCTGTGTCTCCACATCGACAATCGTCTGATAGTGAAGCTCAAACTCGACACTCGCGATCGCCCGGCGCAAGTCATCTTCGAGCTCCTGGCGCTCGCGCGCCTCAGCCTCCATCGACGACTCGAACAATCGATATCTGTTGCCGCCGTCGGCCTTGGCCTTGTACAGCGCAAGGTCAGCATTCTTGATCAACACGTCGGCGTCGACGCCATCCTTCGGCGCATAGGTGATGCCGATGCTGGTGCCGATCGTGACCCTTCGACCGTCAAGGTCGTAGGGCTCGGTGATCACGGCGAGAATTCGGCTGGCCAGCGCAATGGCGCCATCGCTGCGTTGCCGATGGGCGCCGTGGAGGATCGCAAACTCATCGCCGCCAAAGCGGGCAACGGTGTCATCCGCCGACGCGACCCTTTGCAGCCGCTCGGCAACGAGCTTCAACAATAAATCGCCGACCGAATGACCGAGCGAGTCGTTCACGCTCTTGAAACGGTCGAGATCGAGCATCAGCACCGAGAAGCGGGTGCCACGATCCCGCATGGACGCCAGAGCGTCATTCGACTTTTCGGTGAACAGCGCGCGATTGGCAAGGCCAGTCAGTGCATCGTAGCGCGCCAGGTGGGCAAGCTCGGCTTCGGCCCGCTTCTGCGAGGTGATGTCCTGATGAATTTCGACCCAGCCTCGATCACCCATCGATTGGCGATTGACGGAGACAACGCGCCCGTCGGCCAGGGTCTCAATGCTGCACGCGTCAGGGCGTGACATATCATCCTGAAGGCCCGCGATGACGCTCTCCACACCGACCGGCAAGTTGCCAGACGCTAGTCGCGCCGCAACGATGTCGCCATAGGAGATGCCTGATCGCGTCGCGTCCGGGCCGAGCCCATACATTTCGGTGTAGCGCATGTTGCAGGTCACCAGCCGATGGTGCGCATCGAACATGCACAGTCCCTGCGACATGTTGTTCAGCGCAGTGTCGAGCTGATGCGATTTCTGCGACAGCGACGCCTCCGAGGTGCTGAGTTGCCGGACCTTTCTGGTGACAGCAATCAGAAAGTAGATCGAGCACAGCAGCAGGATCGCGCTTCCCAGTCCGATCGCTGCGGCGCGGCCGCGCCAAGCCGCCAATGCCGCATCCTCAGTCACCGAGATGTTCACGAAGAGCGGATATTCCGGCATCTCGCGCACCGAGACGTACCGTACCTTGCCGTCCGTTTGCGCACGCACGCGAAAACCTTGCCGCTCGCGCGACCAGGTCCGCAGCCGGTTCGCTTCAACGGATAGCCGCCGGCCGGCGAAATCCTGCCCCTGCGGATAGCGCACCAGAATCGTTCCATCCGATTTGAGCATCGTGAATATGAGACTCTGGACGGAATGGACGGAGCCGTAGATGTCCTCGAAATGCCGCGTGTTCACGCCGGCGAATATCACCCCGGCGAAGCCTCCGCTCGGATCCTGCAACCGGCGCGCGAAGACGATCGTCTGAGACCCATCGATCCTGTTCCGGATCGGAATCGACGTCACCAAACGATCGCCCGGATGATCACGCGCTTCCTGAAAATAGTCGCGGTCTGCGATATTGATCGCCGGCGTCGGCCAGGCGGCAGTTGACACCGCAAGGTTGCCGTCGCGATCCGCGATCGCAAGATTGAACGCCTGCGGCAGGCGATTGCGATGCTCGGTCAGCGACTCCTGAAACTCCTGAAGTCCGAAAGCCGCCCGAAATCCGAAGACTGTTTCCAGGGCGGAGCCCTTCGTGGAGCGCTTGACCTCCATGAGAACGGCGTCGACGGATTGGATGGAGCGCGACAGCTGGCCGGCCAGGAGGGTGGCGATGTTGCCCGTTTCCGTGATCGAGGCGCCGATCGCATCGTTCCGCAGCTGCCAGATCGTGAACCCGGCGGCGCCAGCTGACACGCCAAGCAACACGATCGCTGCCCACCAGAGCCGCCGCAATGACAGAATCCTGCCAGCCCCGCCTGCGATCGATGGCAGCCCCGGCACCGAGCGCATGAGCTCGCCAAGCGCCGCTATTTGCACCTCACGGGGCATTTGATACGGACCAACTCGAGTACGGACGCGCGCGACCGCTGGACCATACAGGGTCGATGCCCACTAACCGTTAAGCTGCAGAGTTAATCACTTCCTAAGCGGGCAGCCGGGAGGCTCCGCGGCCGCGAAACGGCTGCCCGGTTCCCTACATTGCGCAAGAACCTTATTGGAAGAAATCCGCGATGGTGACAGGCCGCTCCGGCTCGGCGTTGGGCTTGTTCCACCAGCCGCCGCCGAGCGCCTGATACAAGGCCGCCGTATCGGCAAGTCGATTGGCCCGGGCCTGCACGACATTGAGCAGCGCCAGCTGGTAGGTCTGCTGCGCATTGAGCAGCAACAGATAGTTGATGTCTCCGAGTTGCAGGCGCTGCCGCGCAATGTCGAGGCTGCGTAAGGCCGCACGCTCGGCCGCGATGGTCTTTTCCAAGGCAACCGCATCGGTCCGTAACGCGCTCAGCACATCCGCAACGTTCTGAAAAGCAGTGATGACCGTGCTGCGATACTGTGCCGCCGCTTGATCGAACGCAGCCCGTGCGGCCAGCTCCCGATGATAGAGGGTACCACCGCGAAAGACCGGCTGCAGCACGCTCCCGGTGAGCGTCCAGAAGCCGGTACCGGGAGAGAACAGCTTCGATATGTCAAATGCCTGGCTGCCGTCATTGGCGCTGAGGGTGATGTTCGGCAGTCGGTTGGCGATCGCAACTCCAATCAAGGCGCTAGTGGAATGCACATTGGCCTCGGCGGCGCGAATATCGGGACGTTGCGAGACCAAGGCCGAAGGCAGTGTCACGGGCAGATCCCGCGGCAGGCGCAGGGCTTCGAGCGTGAATTTGCTGCGAGTCGGCTCCTGGCTTGGCAGACGGCCGATCAGGGCGGTGAGCAGATGTCGCTGCTGCTCCAACTGCCGCTGCAACGGCGGCAGTGTCTGCTCGACCTGGGCGAGCGCCGCCTCCTGCGCGACGACATCGGCTTCGGCAATCTGGCCAAGACTGCGTTGCCGCCGCATCAGATCGAGCACGTCGCGCACGATCTTGATGATGCGCTCGGTTGCCGCGATCTGGCCGCGTAACGACGCCTCTTGCACCGCCGCAAGCACGATGTTGGTGGCTAGCGTGACATGGGTCGCCTCGAGCTGGTAGCGTTGATTTTCCGCTGTCGCCTCGAGCGACTCGACATTGCGAAAGTTGGCGCCAAACACATCGGGCGTGTACGACACGCTCACCTGCCCGGTAAAGACATTGAATATCCTGGGACTTGGCACCGCTCCGGTGATATCCGCTGGAACCTTTTGTCGGGTCGCATCGAAGCTCGCGTCGACGCTGGGAAAGTAGAAACCGCGCTGGGCGGCGGTGTTCTCGCGTGCAATGCGCAATGCTGCCTGCGCCGCCTCCAGATCCGGATTATTGGCCAGCGCCTCCTCGATCAGCGTCTGCAGCGCTTTCGATCGGAACAGGGTCCACCACTCGCCGGAAATGTCGCGGCCCTGATGAAAGCGTTGTGTCTGCCCGTCAGGCGCGGCGGTGCTGGCGGGCAATCTTCCAACCGTATAGCCATTGACGGGCGGAGCCTCCGGGCGCTCGAAGTCCGGCCCGACCGCGCAGCCGGACATCAGCATCGCCGTAAACAAGATCAGATACGACGCGGTGGCCCTTCGCGCGCGAAAACCACCGGCCACAGGCCGGCGCGAATTCGGCGACGATCGGCGTATTGCCACGGGCATAGTGTGACAGGTCCCAATGCGATGCGACACGCGGACGGCGTGCATCGCAGGTCCCCCGCTCCGCCGTCGCGAATGCGCTGATTCGCCCTATGGAAACGCTAGACGCTCCCGCGACACGCGACGAGCGGCCCGACAACAAGTCTGTGGATGAGATCAACAAAACTGTAAATCGCTGGCCACCAAGAGGCCACCGCCGTCATCCCGTTACGGGTGCGGCCTCAGCAGCACTTTCGCGCCGCCGCTCAACCCACTGCTCCATGACGAAATACAAAGTCGGAATAATGAACAGTGTGAGCAGCGTGGCCAGAACCAGGCCGCCGGCCACGACGGTCGCGAGATTGCGTTGCACGTCGCTCCCGACACCGGTCGCCAGCGCCGCAGGCAGCATGCCGACGGTCGCGACCGCCGCCGTCATCAGCACCGGCCGCAGCCGCTCACTCGCTCCTGCCAGCACCCCCTCGGACAACGGCAGTCCAAGCTCGCGGACGCGATTGAGGTTGGCGACCATGATGACGCCATTCATGACCGCGACTCCGAACAAGGCAATGAAGCCCACACCGGACGCAACATTGAGCGTCGTACCGGTCAAGTGAAGTGCAAGGAGGCCGCCGAGCGTCGCAAGCGGCACCACGCCAAGGATGAGCACGACCTGCCGGAAGACGCCAAATCCCGCATAGAGCAACACCACCATCAGGCCGAGGACGAGGCCGAGGATGATCCTGAAGCGCGCCTCGGCCCGCTGCTCGTTCTGGAAGTCGCCAGCCCATTCGATCCGATACTTGCGCGGGTCGAAGGAAACCTTGTTGGCGATGGTCGCTTTGGCCTCCGCCAGCAGCGACGTCAGATCGCGATCACGGTAGTTGAGCTTCACCGTCATGCTGCGCTTGTTCATCCAACGCGTGATGGTGCTTTCGCCGAGCTGCGTTCTGATGCGGGCGACCTGGGAGAGCGGGATGAGGGCGCCGTCGCTCGACGTCAGCAGGAGTGAACCGATCGCCTCCGGGCTGTTGCGCACGCTCTCGGGAAAACGGACGCTCGTGTCGTAGCGGCGCTCGCCAATGAAGACCTGACTCACGGCATCGCCGCCGATGCCTATTCGAATGAGGTCTGCGGCGTCCGCCACATTGATTCCGTAGCGCGCAACTGCGGCACGATCGATGGTGATGGCGATCTGCGGCAGCGGTGGCTGCTGATCGATGTCGAAAGCCACGTCCTCGGTGCCGGGCACGGACTTGAGGACATTGATGACGTCGTTTCCGATGCGGCGCATTTCATTGAAATCGTCGCCGAAGATCCGCACCACCAGCTGGCTGTGCACGTCAAAGACACGATCCACAACGCTCTCGATGATCGGCTGGCTGACGTGGATATCATAACCTGGCAAGTCGCGGAAACGGTCGGCCAGCCGGCGGACCACATCGCGCGTGTGCCCGCCGTTCGGCCAAGTGCCCGGAGGTTTCAACAGGACATCGCCCTCGACGTGCGATGGCGTCCATGGGTCAAGGCCCTCGTCATTGCGGCCGAGCTCCGTGATGATGGACGCGACTTCCGGAAATTCGCGCACGACCTTGCGGAGATCCGCGGCCATCTCTGTTGCTTTCGCGAGCGAGATGCCGGGCGGCATGGTGACATGGATCCTGATCGCCCCTTCATCAAGATCGGGGAGGAACTCGCGCTCGACATTGATGCCAAGCAGCACAACCGCCACGGCGGCGCAGGCGCTCAGCACATAGACGAGCTTGGGCCGGTCAAGCGAGCGTTGCAGCGCGCGGCGATATCGCATTCCGAGCCACGTCAGGACCGGATTGTGGAACACTGGTCGGGGCTTGCGATAGGCGTGATAGGCGAGCCCCGGGACCAGCAACAGGGCGAGGAGCAGCGCGCCGAGCTGCGCATATCCGACCGCCGAAACCATGGGCGAGAAGAACTTTGCCTCAACGCGCTCCAATGCGAGCAGCGGCAGGTAGGCCGTGATGATGATCAGCGTCGAGAAGAAAATCGGTTTGGCGACCTGGGTGGCGGCCTCGCGCACGTCGGCCTCGGTGAGCGGCTCCGCAGACTTGGCTTCGCGCCGTCGCAGGATGGCCTCCACCATCACCACCGCGCCATCGACGATGATCCCGAAATCGATGGCGCCGATCGACAGCAGATTGGCCGGCACCTTGGTGAGATTCATGAAGATGAAGGCGACCAGCATCGCGAACGGGATGGTGATGCCGACGATCACCGCACTGCGCGGGCTGCCCAGGAACAAGATCAGCACAATGATGACGAGACCCACACCTTCGAGGATCGTGTGGGACACCTTGTCGACCGTGGCATCGACCAGATCAGAGCGATCGAGCGAGGGCACGATGCGCACGTCGTCGTCCTTCAGCCGCTCGTTGAGCTCGGCGACCTTGGCGTGGGTGCCTTCCAGCACGCGCGAGGGGTTCTCGCCGCGCAGCAGAAGGACCGTTCCGCCAACCGAATCATTGCTGTCGTCTTTTCCAAGGATGCCGTGGCGTTCCTGAATGCCCAGCTTCACCTTGCCAAGATCGCGAACGAAAATCGGTATGCCGGCGTGCTGGGTCACGACAATATTGCCCATGTCCTCGACGCTCTGGACGAGGCCGATGCCGCGGATGACGTAGCCGAGGTCACCGCGCGCAAGCACGCTGCCGCCCGAGTTGGCACTGTTGGCGCTGATGGCGTCGGTGACGTTTTTGAGAGATATGTTGAAGCGTGTCAGCTGTTGCGGATCGAGCTCGAGCTGGAATTGAGTCGTGATCCCGCCGAAGTTCTCGACATCGGCAATTCCGGGAACCTGCTTGAGCTCCGGAATCACGGTCCAGCGCTGGATCTCGGACAGATCCCGCAGACCTTTGCTGTCGGATTCGAGGGTGAACTTGTAGATCTCGCCGATCGGCGAGGTCAACGGATCGAGCTCGGACGACAGGCCGGCGGGCAGCGTCGCGCCCTCGATGCGTTCCCGGATGCGCTGCCGCGCCCAGTAATCCTCGATGCCCTCCCGGAAGATCAGAGTGATCGATGACAGGCCGAAGGTGCTCCTGGATCGCATGGTCAGGAGCCCGGGGGTGCCGTTGAGCTCGCGTTCAAGCGGAATGGTGACTTGTTGCTCCACCTCCTCGGCCGCCAGCCCAGGAGCCTGCGTGATGACCTGGGCGCTGACATCGGCAATGTCGGGATAGGCCTCGATCGCCAGCTGAGTCCAGGAATAGTAACCAAAGATGCAGACGAAGATGCAGATCATCGCTACGACGAGGCGCTTGCTCAGTGCGTAGCCGACCAGCCGATCAATCATTGAGCAGAACTCCGCCCTTTACGACGGCACGCTCGCCGGCGTTAAGGCCACTTTTGATGACGACCGAGTTGCCCCGTTCAAAATTGACTTCGACGTTGCGCGGCTGAAATGTCCAAGGCGCTACCTCGATGAAAACGCGCTCACCGTCATTTTTTAAGACCAGCGCCGTTGCTGGCACCGTTGCGACCATCTGCGCCGGCGCGAAGAAGCTCACAGTGGCAAACATGTTGGGCTTCAGGCGAATCTCGGGATTGGGGAAAGCAATTCGGACCTTGGTGCGCCGGGTGTCGGGATCGAGAACGTCGCTGACGAAGAGAACCTCGCCCTTGAAGACCTCGCCGGGATAGGCCGCGAATACGACCTCGACGGCCTGTCCTTTGGCAATCAGCGCGGTGTCATTTTCGGGGACGTTCGCAGTCACCCAGATCGAGCTCAGGTCGGCGACCGTCATCAGGGAGGCGTTCGGGTCGTTCCAGAATGCCCCGACCCCGACGTCGAGCTCGATCACGCTACCCGCGATCGGTGCTGTTATGGTCACCGTTCGCATCGGGTCGCTCGTCTCCGGGTTGACGCCGATCTGGCGCAATCGCGCGTCGGCGCGTTGATGCTCCGCCTCGGCGGTCACATAATCGGTCTCCGCCTGCTGCAGGTCCCGTACGGCCGCACCACCGATCTTGGCCAGCTCGCGCGCCCGGTCGCGATTCTTGCGCGCGAGATCCAGGAGCACCGTGGCGCGCTCGTGGTCGGCATAGGCGGTCCCCAGATCAGGTGAATCGAGGACGGCAAGCGGCTGCCCCTCCTTCACGCGCTCGCCAAGCTGGACTTTGAGCTGGGTGATGCGGCCAGACAGCGGCGGCAGCACCTTGACCAGCCGACTGGGATCGGCCTCGACGACGGCTGGGAGCACCAGCGTGCGCTGGATCTGCTCCTCGGCCACGGCTTCGACGGTCAGCTTGGCGCGCAAGGGAGAGCCTTCGGGCACGACAATGCGATCGCCTTCCCGGACGAGCAGCGGTCCGCTGTCGGGCTTGGCCGGCCCCTGAGCCAGCGCGTTGGTCCAATAGGACGTGACGATCTGCCGATAGGCGCCGGTCACCAGTACGACGGCAAGACCGACAAGACCAAGCACCATCGCGATAGAGGTGAAGCCAAGTCTTGAATGGCCAAGTCTTGAATGGTCAAGTCTTGAATGGTCAAGTCTCGAAGAGCTGGAATGCTCGGAGCTAGGGGGCGATTCGGGCTCGCTCATCTGCTGTGCCTCATCCGATGTCCGCCAGGAAAGCCGGGAGGATGGCCGGACGCGGGTCGGCGCCTCACCCAGTTGTCGCGATTGGCTCGCATCTATCCAGTCGAGCGGCGCCCTCGGCCTACGCGGGCGAATATCGGGAGAATTTCATATGCCGAAGCGCGCCTGTGTCAACGGCCCAGCCCCTCCGAGCAGGCCTGATTCGGCTCACCTCGGCATTAACATTAAGGACCATGCCCACGACGGGCCATGGTGGCCAGACCGGCAGCTTATTGCCCCTCGTCCTTGCGCGGTGGGGCGGGCAGCTTCACGTCTCTCAACAAGCCGTCCACGATCTCATGGAAGGCTTCCCAGGGCGCCTCGCGGTCGCTCTGGTTGCGCACCACCAGCGAATTGCCGGCATAGAACTTTTCATAAAGCATATGCCGGCCGGCAAATTCGGTCCCCACCAGGTCCCAGGCGAGCTTGTAGAGCTTGTGGCGCTCGGCCGCCGCGATCGACGGCGTCTTCCACCAGCGCTCGAAGGTGTTGCGCAGGCTGGCGTCAGCGAGGACGTCGATCGAGGCCGGCATGAGAAGCGGAATGCCGCCGAGAAGCGTGCGCAGCATGTCGACGATCTCGGAGTGGTGCTCCTGACACCAGTTGAGCGCCGCATACATGATGCGCCGGTTCGGCGTGGCGTAGCCTGGCGGCCATTCCTCCCAGGCCTCGATCTGACCCTGCACCAGCCCGCCGATGGTTGCCTCGAGCGCGGCGAGGCGCCCGAGCGTCTCACGCACGGCCGGAATCTTGTCGATGCCGTTGGCCTCACAGATGCGGCTCGCCACACCGACAATCAGGCCGAGCTTCGACCAGAAGCGGATGTTGGAATGGTGGTTCTGGTAGCAGTTCGCCGGCGTCTCGATATAGATGCGCCGCGACATGGCGCCGTTGTCGTGTAGGAACACGCGCTCCCACGGGATGCGGACGCGCTCGCAGACCAGGACACTGTCGGTCTCGTCGAAACGGTAGGACAACGGATAGTCGGCTTCCTGCGTAACACCGATCGCATAAGGCTTGCGCGACCAGAGCGACACGCCGGGCGCATTCAACGGCAGCGCCGCCGTGATGCTCTCCTTGCCGAATTTCTCATCGAGCGGCGTGAGGTTGCCGATCCAGACCTCGTCCGCGAACACTGCGCCGGTGGCCAGCATCTTCATGCCCGACACCACGACGCCGGAGTCATTTTCGGCTACGACCTGCAGGCTCGGATCGTCGCGCTCCTGCCCTGGAAACAGCTCGCGGCTGCGCAGGCCGGTCGGCGGCACCACCGCGAAGCAGAGATAGAGATCCTCGCGGCGCGCGCGCTCGTAGTAGCGCATGAGATTGTCGCCGAAGCCCGCATGCAGGCCCTCGAGCACGGACGCGTTCATCGCCAGGCCGGTGATGAGGCCCGCGACCTGCTCGGGCGAGCGGCCGATCAGTCCGTAGGTGAAGTCCGCGCTGGCCTTGAGCGCGCGCATGCGGCGCGCGAGCTCCTCGCGCGTGCGGCAGCGCAGCCATTGCAGCGCGTAGCGCTCGCCGTTCTCCTCATAGGAAAACAGATCGCGCTTGCCGGGATCGGCTTTCAAATCGTAAAGCGCCGCGATGGTCTGCGCACCGGCCCGGAAGGCCGGATGGGTGGTGACGTCGTCCACTCGCTCCGCCCCGACATAGACGGCACGGCCATCGCGCATGCGTTCGAGCTTCTGGCGCCCGGTCGCGAGCACTAGACCATGATCCGATCAAGTTGACACGGGATCATGATCCAGCTTTTTGCTTGAGCATGATCTTTTCCCGAAAACCGGTTCTCACTTTTCGGGATCATGCTCTATTGTTTCATCAGCAGCAGCGGATCGGTCGACAGCGGCGTGCGCTCCCAGGTGGTGGGATCGCTTTCGGTAAAGCGCCATGTGCCGCTGCGGCCTGTGAGCACAAGCTGCTCGCGGTCGAGCCGCCATGTGGTGGGCCCAAAACCCGCGATGCGCGCGTCGCAGCCCGGCTTCACCACGATCTTGTAGGTGTTCTCCGCGCCGGCGGACGTATCCGAGAGCGTCAATTTGCAGAGCGGCTTGTCGAGCTCGCGCACGATCTGCCATTCGCCGAAGAGCTGATCGGGATTACGGATCTCGGCCTTGAGCGCGGCCTGGGTCTGCATGAAATAGAGGC
>Ga0099792_10000558_pt1 | contig 13879 bp, 15 predicted proteins | sample Rivendell_Oct201_8_FD_83780 | JGI IMG/M metagenome (GOLD analysis project Ga0099792, IMG submission 83780) | Vadose zone soil microbial communities from the Eel River Critical Zone Observatory, Northern California, USA -... | ecosystem: Environmental > Terrestrial > Soil > Vadose zone >...
AGCAAGGGCCACAATCGCGGCCTATACCGAGGCTGGTCATGATGTGATTCCAATCCGCGGCCCACTCGCCATGAACACCGTGGCCGGTGCGATTGGGAGTTGGGACGCGGCGCTGCGCATCTCGAAGCAGCATGGCGGTCAACTGTCCCTCGCCCGACTGTTACGCGATGCCGGCCACTATGCGAACGAGGGCGTCGCCGTGACCTTCAGTCAGGTTTTGTCGACCACCACTAAATTTGACGAGGTTGCGCATCAACCGGGGTTTGCCGAGCGCTTCCTGCCGAACGGCAAGATCCCCGAGGTCGGCGCTCTATTTCGCCAACCCAAGCTCGCGCGGGTTTTCGAACTACTGGTCAAGGACGGCTTGGACAGCTTCTATCGAGGCGCACTGGCCGAAAAGATCGCTGAAGATTTCAGGTCCGTCGGCGCCCTGCTCTCGATCGATGATCTGAACGAATACCAGCCCAGAGTCTGCCAACCGCTGCAGATTGAAGTCGAAGAGGGCACCGTTTACAACATGGTACCGCCTACCCAAGGCGTGATATCTCTGGCGGTTCTCGGCATTCTCGAACGCAGCGGCATTCGCGCGGTCCTTCCCGACAGTGCCGATCACATTCACCTGTGCGTCGAAGCCACCAAACAGGCATTCAAATTGCGCGATGCGTATGTCACTGACCCTGCCTACATGAAGATTGCAGCGGAGTCTTTATTGAGTGCTTCAAGACTGGACGCATTGGCAAAGGAGATCCGTCTGCCGACTGCGTTGCCATGGAGCGGCAAGTCGACCACCGGCGACACCGTCTGGATGGGCGTGATCGACGGCAATGGCTTGGCCGCATCGTTCATGCAGAGCATTTATCACGAATTCGGCAGCGGCGTCGTACTCCCGGCGACCGGGCTCAATTGGCAAAACCGCGGGGCATCGTTCAGTCTGAATGCGAAACATCTGCGGGCACTGCAGCCGCGCAAGAAACCCTTTCACACGCTGAACCCGGCATCGGCGAAATTCAAAGACGGGCGATCGAGGGTTTCCGGAACGATGGGCGGCGACGGCCAACCGCAAACGCAGGCCGCCGTCTTTTCGCGTGCGATCTGGTTCAAGCAGCCGCTGCAGCAGGCCGTGTCCGCCCCTCGTTGGCTGCTTGGCCGAACCTGGGGAAAGAGCAGCGATACCCTCAAGCTCGAAAGCAGATTTCCGGCTGCGACGGTGAGCGACCTGAAGCAACGCGGTCATGAGGTCGAATTGCTCCGCGCGTACGACGAAACGACCGGTCATGCCGGGGCGATCGTCAGAAATGACAATGGTGTGCTGGAAGGGGCGGCAGATCCACGCTCCGATGGATGTGTTGCCGGATATTGAGGATGGCGGAGGTCGCGGCGCCGTTAGTGCCTCGGCCGATGACGCTTCGGCCGACGGCGCCTCAGTGGTCGACAGAACGCCTCGCGCCGGTCACCAGGCCGTGGTACCGCCGTCGATGGCAAAGTCCGCACCAGTCACCCATGACGACTCATCCGAGGCGAGGTAGGTCGCGAGAGGGGCGATATCCTCCGGCAGTCCGGCGCGGCCCAACATCAATTTGGCGCGCATCGGCCCAAACCATTCGGGCATCTCGATGAACGCCTTGGTCTGGCCGGTCAGCACCAAGCCCGGTGAGATGGTGTTGCAGCGGATCTTGTGCTTGCCGCCTTCCATGGCGACCTGGCGGGACATGGCAATGACGCCGCCCTTGGCAGCCGCATGGGCGAGTTGCGGGAGCACCTCGAAGGCAAGTTTGGCCGAGGTGGAGCCCACATTGATGATCGATCCGCCGCCGCGCGCGATCATGTGCGGGAACACGGCTTGACAGCCGTGGAACACGACATCGAGTTCCTCGCGCAGGGTACGGCTCCACTGGTCATAGCTCATGTCGGGCAGCCAGGCGAAGTAGGCCATCGCGCCGTTGTTGTAGAGCACATCGATGCCGCCGTAGTGCTTGACGGCGAATTGCATCAGCCGATCGACGTCTGCGCGCTGCGCGAGATCGCAAGGTTGCAGCGACACCATTCGGCCGCCGGCGCTGCGCACGGCGTCGAGTGTGGCATTCGCGCTGTCCGCGTTGATGTCGCAGCCCACGACTTCTGCACCCTCGCGTGCGAACATCATGGCCGCGGCACGGCCCATGCCGCTGCCCGTGCCGGTGATGATGCAAACCTTGCTTTTCAACCGATCCATAGACGTTCTCAATTGACCTATGATGCTTGGCCGCTACAGCTGCGTCACGTCGGCATGGATGCGAATGTCGCGTATCTTGTCGCCGCGGCGCCGCAATACCGTGACGCACTTGATGGTGTATAGAGTGTCGTCGCGCCGGGTGTACATGACGATCAATTCACCGATGCCGATGCGCCCCCCGTGCAAGGACCAAGCACCGGAAATACTGTGCGACATGCCTTTGATGCGGCTCCATAGATCGCCGATGGCCTGATGGAACGCCGGCTTGCCTGCGGTGGTCGGATAATTGGCGAAAGTCAGGCGAACATCTTCGGTCATATGCGCCGACAAGCGTTCGAGATCCAAGCTGTCGGCCGAGCGGAAGAACTCATAGATCCATAGATTGTCGCCGGCGCTGTCGATCTCGTCTGCCATCGGCATTTTATCGCGTCCCTGATCATCGACGGTGCGGCGCACGGCCGCAAGCGTGGAGGCCACCGCGCCGAGATAAGCGCCCTCCATGGGCGCGAAGTGTTTCTGTTCGGCGTCACTTCCGTCCTTCATACCTTCCTTGGTCAGCCCGAAAGAAAAAGTCAGCGTGAGATTGCCTGCGCCGTCCTCGCCGATGACGTTCTCGATGCGGCCGCGTTCGTCGCCGCCGGTGCGTTCGAAAATCACGCGATCTTCGGGTTCGAATGTCACTTTCTCGCGCAGCGGATTGTTGTTCAGGAGAATATCCCGAACCAACCAACCGTCGCCCCTCTCGATGACTGCGCATTTCTGCATGATCGGCACGTAGGGCAGCGCGTTATTGGCCTTCATCAATAGGCCATTCCAGACATCATGGCGGCTGAGGAATGATTTGCCAGGTTCATTGACGGGAACCGTTCGGCTCAATTTGTACACGATTCACCTCGGCTAAATGGAAAGATACCCGCCATCGCAGGCCATGGCGGCGCCGTTCATGAATGACGCGGCATCGGAGAGCAGCCATTTGACTGCCTCGCCAATTTCGGACGGCTCGCCGAATCGCCCGATCGGATGACGGTCCTTGAGCTTGTCGAAAAATGCGCTGAATCTCGCGTCTTCGGTCAGTCGGGCGATCATCGGGGTTCGGATGATGCCGGGGAGTACGGCGTTCACGCGGATTCCTCGGCTGCCGTATTCCGCTGCGGCCGCCCGCGTAAGGCCGACCACGCCGTGCTTGGCCGTGATGTATTCGCTGGCATTTTGGATGGCGACCTGCCCCAACGACGAAGCCGTATTGACGATGGCGCCGCCGCCGGTTGCCAGCATCGCGATCACCTGATATTTCAGACACCAGAAAACGCTGGTCAGATCGACCCTAAGCGCCCGTTCCCACTGTTCGGTGGTCAATTCGTGCAGTGGAATTGCGCATTGTTCCAGGCCCGCGTTGTTGAACGCGCCGTCGAGCCGACCGTAGGCCGACACGGCTCGCTCCACCAGAGCGCGCACATCTGCCTCGGAGGCAAGATCGGCCTTGACGAACAGCGCGGTCCCGCCGGCTTTTTGCACGGCATCGACGGTCGCCTGGCCCGTGCCCTCGACGATGTCGCTGACCACCACCTTGGCTCCGGCGGCGGCCAGTACCATGGATGCCGCCCGTCCGATGCCGCCCCCCGCGCCGGTAACGATCAGGGCTTTACCTTGCAGAATTCCCGTCATAGCTTCTTTCCGCCGTCTTGGGCTAATTCGAGCAATGCTCGCGGCGAGGACGGTCTACGCGCCGCAGAAACGATACGGTTCGCGGACCGCGAACGTCAAATCACCTGTCGAAATGCAGGGAATGTCCGCAGGGAATGAGCCAGGTTTGGCGTTACGTGTTATCAGGTCGCCCGGAGGGCAGCAGCTCGGATGGCGACTGAATTCATGCCTCGATTGATTCGGTGGCCGGAACGGCGCAAGGTTCGGGCACGCTCTGGCGGCCATATAGCCGGGCAAACACGCCGCGCAACCAGCGATTCCCCGGATCGGTGTGGAATCTTTCGTGCCAGTATTGCGCGATATTGAACTTTGGAATGTCGATCGGTAGTTCGAGCACCGTGACGTCCACAAGCTCGACACAGGCGCGTGCGAGGCGGTGCGGGACAACCACCAGCAAGTCCGTGTTCGATACCATGGAAGTGATTCCCATAGTATGGGCCACGCGCACGGCGACTCGTCGCTCGACCCCCGCCGCCCAGAATGCCTTGTCGACCACGCTGTCCTGAGAACTGTGTCCGCCGCCGGAGGGTTGATAGACCAGATGCGGAGTCTGCAAAAACTGCTCGAAGGTAATCGTGTCGCGAATGGTCGGATGATTGGTGCGAACGATGCCGACATAGTGTTCTTCGAACAAGACCTGCTGATGAATTGACCCCTCGAACTCTTCAAAATATCCCACGGCCAGATCCACGTCGCCGGATTCGAGCGCGACGCCGCGCATCCGCTGCGCCGGTACCTGCACGGTATGAATATTGACCGCCGGGGCCTCCCGCGAGATGAGTTCCAGCAGTTTGGGCAGGAATACCATCTGTCCAAGATCGCTGGTGAAGATCCTGAATGTGCGATCGGACGAGCGGGGATCGAATCCGAGCTGCCGTTCGATGGCGTTGCGCACTTCGCTCAATGCCTGCCGAACGGGTACGGCGAGAGCCTCTGCGCGCGGCGTCGGCGCCATTCCATCATTGGTGCGTACGAACAGTGGATCCTCGAGCAGCTCACGCAGGCGGTTGAGCTGCTTGCTCACCGCCGGCTGGGTGAGATGCAGATTCGACGCCGCCACGGTGACGCTACGCGTCTGAAAAATCGCGTCGAACACGCGCAATAAATTCAAGTCAAGCCTGTTAAAGCTCATACGCCCGTCCCCCTGGAACGCATACTAGCGCCGTTGGCGCTTCCCTGCACGAGTTAGCCCGGCGGGGCGGCGATCCGCGCGCGGACAGTATGTCGACCGTGTATTGAAGGTATGTCGACTTTTCATTAGACCGTCCGGATGCCGCGACGTAACGTCATCCGTCCATGAGCGGCGCGACTTTTTTACATTTTATCGGCAACCGCTTCGTGCCCTCCCAATCGGAGCGGTATTTCGACAAGCGTTCGCCGGTGGACGGCAGCCTGGTCGGCACTGTGGCCGAGGGCGGGCGCGACGAAGTCCACGCGGCCGTGCAGGCCGCCCGCGCCGCATTGTCAGGTCCCTGGGGCCGGTTGACCCTGCCGCAGCGCACCGACATGCTGCACGGGGTGGCGCGGGAGATCGATCGGCGTTTCGATGATTTTCTCGATGCCGAAGTTCACGACACCGGCAAGCCGCGGTCCATCGCCTCGCACGTGGACATCCCGCGAGGGGCCGCCAACTTCCGCGTCTTCGCCGATGCCGTCAAGAATGTGCCCACCGAATTCTTCGAAATGACGACTCCCGAGGGACGCAAGGCGTTCAACTATTCGGTGCGCGCACCGAAGGGCGTGATCGCCGTCGTTTGTCCCTGGAATCTGCCGCTGCTACTGATGACGTGGAAGGTAGCGCCGGCGCTCGCCTGCGGCAATACAGTAGTCGTAAAGCCGTCCGAAGAGACGCCTGCGACGGCGACTCTGCTCGGCGAGGTGATGCAGACCGTCGGCGTGCCCTCGGGCGTCTACAATGTCGTGCATGGGTTCGGCGCCGATTCCGCGGGCGAATTTCTCACCCGGCACCCCGATGTGTCGGCAATCACGTTCACCGGCGAAACGGCGACCGGAGCGGCCATCATGAAGGCCGCCTCCGATGGAATTCGCGCGGTATCGCTCGAGCTCGGCGGCAAGAACCCGGGTATCGTATTCGCCGACTGCGATCTCGATGCGGCCACGGCCGGAATTTCGCGCGCGGCCTTTCTCAATACCGGCCAAATCTGCCTGGGCACCGAGCGGGTCTACGTGGAGCGTCCGATATTCGAGCGCTTCGTGGCCGCGTTGAAAGAGAAGGCCGAGGCCTTGAGGCCGGGTCATCCGTCGGACAAGGCCACGGGGATCGGCCCCCTCATCAGTCTGCAGCATCGTGAGAAGGTGCTGCGTTACTATCGCCGCGCCCTGGAGGATGGTGCTGAGCTGGTCTGCGGAGGCGGAATACCCCGCATGCCAGAGTCGCTGGCCGGCGGCGCCTGGATCCAGCCGACGATCTGGACCGGACTGCCGGAGACCTCCGTCGTCGTGCGCGAAGAGATATTCGGGCCGTGCTGCCATATCCGCCCCTTCGATGATGAAGACGAAGCGGTGCACCTGGCCAATGACACGCCGTATGGGTTGGCCGCCACTATCTGGACTCGCGATATTGCGCGGTCGTTTCGGCTCGGAACCCGTATCGATGCCGGCATCATCTGGATCAATTCCTGGTTCCTGCGCGATCTGCGCACACCCTTCGGCGGATCGAAGCAGTCGGGTATCGGGCGCGAAGGCGGCGTGCACTCGCTGGAGTTCTATACGGAACTGCGCAACGTCTGCGTAGCCACTTAAGGCAGCTCCTCCCCATGTCCAACTTATCCGAGGCCGCGATTGCTCAATTTGGCGACGAGCTCTTCGAGAGCTGGCGAACGCGAGTGCCCATCGAACCCCTCACGGAGCGCGAATCGGACCTCACTCTCGAGCAGGCTTACCGGATCCAGGAGCACGTCATCAAGAGGCGCCTCGCCCTGGGCGATCGGATCGTGGGCAAGAAGATCGGATTGACCAGCCGCGTCGTGCAGCGCTCATTGGGCGTGAGCGAGCCCGACTTTGGACAGTTGCTCGCCGGCATGGTAGCCACCGACGCGATATCGGTTTCCACGATGCTGCAGCCGCGAGCCGAAGGCGAAGTGGCCTTCCTTCTGGAGCGCGACCTGAAAGGCCCGGGCGTCACCAATGCGGATGTCTTCTATGCCACCCATTCCGTGCTGCCGTGCTTCGAAATCGTCGACTCCCGGATTCGCGATTGGCGCATTCGGCTGCAGGATACCGTGGCCGACAATGCATCCGGAGGCATGTTTGTCCTGGGCGATCGCGCCGTCGAACTTAAGGGCCTCGATCTGTCCACCTGCGGCATGGTGCTGGAGAAAAACGGCGCCGTGGCATGCACGGGGGTGGGCGCGGCGGCGCTGGGATCGCCGGTCAATTGCGTGACGTGGCTTGCGAACGCTCTCGGCCGATACGGGATTACCCTAGGCGCCGGAGAAATCATTCTGTCCGGATCCTTGGGCGCGTTGATACCGGTCGTGGCCGGGGACAGCCTGAATCTGTCGATCGGTGGCATCGGGTCTGCCGCCATTCGATTCACCTGAAGGTCAAATCCCGAATGCCGTTGTCCATCGCCAGAATCGCAGAGCTCGCACAACACCTCGAGACCGCCGCGCGGGAGCGCCGTACGGTGCCGAAACTTTCCGACATGGAGCCGCGGCTGACACTGGCGGATGCCTACGAAGTGCAGTGGTCGCTGCGCCATCGGCGGCTTGGTGCCGGCAGCCGGGTATCCGGGTTGAAGATGGGCCTGACCTCGCGCGCCAAGATGAAACAGATGGGGGTGGAATCGCCCATCTATGGATTTCTGCTGGACGAATACTGCGTGGCCGCGGACTCTGAATTGCCGGCATCGCAACTCATCCATCCCAGGGTCGAGCCGGAAATTGCGCTGGTCACGCGCCGCGAATTGCAGGGACCCGGGTGCACCATTGCAAGTGCGTTGGCGGCCGTCGACTTCGCCGTGCCGGCGCTCGAAGTCATCGATTCGCGCTACGCGGATTTCAAGTTCGATCTACCGAGCGTGGTCGCCGACAATGCCTCGTCGGCGCGCTATGTGGTGGGTGGATCTGCGTGCCGTCTGCAGGATATCGACCTCCGTACCCTGGGCGTCGTCGTGGAGCGGAACGGCGCAGCGGTGTCGTTCGGCGCCGGTGCGGCCGTGCTCGGGCACCCGGCGTGGAGTCTTGCCATGCTCGCCAATCTGCTCGCCCTGCGCGAGGAGGTCATCCCCGCGGGAACCTACGTGATGACCGGCGGCATCACCGAAGCGGTGGCCGCGCAGCCGGGAGATCATTTCGCGGCGCGCTTCCAAGCGCTCGGTTCCTTGTCGATACGATTCACCTGAAGATCGCAGGGTAGTCTCACATGCCAATCGCCAATCTGCAGATACTCCAAGGACGCGAGCCGCAGCTCAAGGAGTCGCTGATTCGCGCAGTGACGGCGGCCATCGCCGACACTCTGAAAGTCAAACCGGAAAGCGTGCGCGTGATTCTCACGGAGGTGCCTGCGGAGCACTGGGGAATCGGCGGCGTCAGCGCCAAGGAGCTAGGCCGATGATATCGCTCAAAGACATTCGTTATGTACGCCTGGGGACTGCCAACCTCGACGACGCTGTCCGCTACGCCACGCAAATCTTGGGTCTTGAACTCGTTCGTCGCGACCGCGGGAATGCGTATCTGCGCGCCGATGATCGCGACCATACGCTGGCCTATACTGCGGGCAATCCCCGCGACCAAAGCGTCGCCTTCGAGATCGGCTCCGTCCGCGAACTCGAGGCCGCCGCGGCCGAACTCGACAACGCGGGTCATCGCGTGCGTGCCGGCACGCGGCTCGAGTGCGAGCAACGGCAGGTGGACTCGCTCATCATGTTCGAAGATCCGAGCGGCAATGCCATCGAGTTGGTGGCCCGCCCGGCGCACAGCGGGCGGCGCTACTTCCCGTCGCGCGATGCCGGCATCACGGGCTTCTCCCACATCGGACTGCACTCGACCGCTCCGCGCAAGGATGAAGCCTTTTGGACCACGGTGTGCAACGCGCGGGTCAGCGATTGGATCGGCGAGGCTCCGCTGCTGCGGATCGACCCGGTGCATCATCGAGTCGCCTTGTTCCCGTCGCAGCGCAGCGGCGTGCAGCACATCAATCATCAGGTAGAGAGCATCGATGACGTCATGCGCTCATACTATTTTCTGCGCGAAAAAAACGTGCGGATTCGCTTCGGACCGGGGCGGCATCCCACCTCCGGCGCCATGTTTCTGTACTTCGACGGACCCGACGGAATGATCTACGAATATTCGTGCGGAGTGCGGCACATCACGGATGAGGAGGGATACCGGCCTCGCCAGTTCCCGGCCCACAATTCGTCGTACTGTGCCTGGGGCGCCGTACCCGACATTCCTGAATTCGAAACCCGGCAGATCGCCAGTGTCTGACGCACCGAGCCAAGCCGCTCCCGCCGACGCCCGCAGGATTCGAGTTGCGGCACGAGCCATGGCGCGCGCGGGGTTGGTGCATGCCTACGGACATTGCAGCCTGCGAACGGATTCTGAGAGGTTCATCGTGAGTCCGCCCAAGCCGCTCGGTTTGACCGGCACCGGCGACTCGCCGGTGGCCGTGTCGACGACCGGGGCTCTGCCGCCGGATGCGCTGGGTGAGGTAGTCATCCATCAGCACATCTACCGCAGACGGGGCGATGTTCGCGGAATCGTGCGATTTCAGTCGCCCAGCTTGACCGCGCTCTCGACTTTGGGACTGACCCCGCGCGCCCGCCATGGCTTCGGTGCCTACTTTGCCCCAGGCACACCGCTTTACCCGAACCCTCGCCTGGTCCGCGATCCGGCAAGCGCCGCGGCATTGGTGGAGTTGCTGGGACCGGCGCGCGGCATCGTCATGCGCGGCAACGGCGCGGTCACGGTCGGAGCGTCGATCGAAGAGGCGGTCGTCATGGCTTGGTATCTCGAGGATGCGGCGCGGGTTGAACTCGCGATTCTCGGCACGGGCCTCGAAGGCAGGGAGTTCACACCGGAGGAGGTCGCCGACCGGGCTACGACCGCGGGAAGAATCATCGAGCGGATGTGGGATTGGTTGACGGCCAATGATCCTGAATAATGCCGTAGATACGGGGGAAGCTGTCCATGAATGAACCAACTGTCACGACCGAGACAACCGAATCCGCGAGGAAGCCGGCGCAGCCGACTTTGAGTCTCAAGTTCCTGTCCCACGGTACACTGGAGAGCAAGGATCTCGACTTTACCCGCAAGTTCTATGAAGAATTCTTGGGGCTGGAGGTCGTCCGGGCCAGCAAGGTTTCCATTTGGTGCCGATTGGGCGGCGCCCATATCTACGTGGTCGTGCAGGTGCCGGAGGGGAAAAAAGCCGAAATGCCCTTCCTCAACCATAACGGGATCGATGTGGAAACTGAGGATGACGTCGATGAATGCCATCGGCTGGCGGTACGAGACGCGGCGATCTGGAAACTGCACAAGATCAGCAAACCGATGGTGCAGCATGGCACCTATAGTTTCTATTTCTGGGACGCGGACGATAATTCCTGGGAGATTCTGGCCAATCCGCCCGGCGGCTATTCGTGGATGTTCGAGCGCGGCGATCAGGAGGGAGTGGGGCACATGAGCAGAAAGTTCGACCGGCCGACATCCACGCTGCGCAAAGCGCCGAAGGGCTCGCCGCAAGGCCCTGAAGGCTCGTCCCAGGGCTGAAGGCGCCCCGAGACCCACGGCCAATGCGCGATCACTCCTACCGACTGGCAACTTTCGCCGCTGCGAACGGCGAGGCGCGCGCCGCCGTGGTCGTCGATGACCGGGTAATCGAGGTGTCCGACGCGCTCGCGCACGGTGTTGCGAAGGCTTCGGCTCCACCGATGACGTCGGTGCTGGCTGTGCTGCAACGCTGGGGCGAAATTCATCCCCTGTTGAAACAAGTCGCGCGCGAAGTGCGCGCCGGCAAATGCGCCGCCGCAGCGCTTGACCTGTCGACGGTGCAGCTTCTGGCGCCCATCCTGTATCCCGGGACGATTCTCTGCGCCGGCGCCAACTATCGCGATCACGTCGCCGAGATGTCCAAGGCGCTGAACCTCCCGCCCGAACCCGATCCGCACGAGCTCGGACTCAAGCCGTGGCATTTCATCAAGGCGTCGGCTGCATGCGTGCGCGGACCCGGCAGCCGCATCTCGCTGCCCGCGTACTCGAAGCGAGTCGATTGGGAGGCGGAGATTGCAGTCGTGATCGGGCGCGAATGCCGCGACGTCAGCGTCGACAGGGCGCTCGACTTCGTCGCCGGGGTCAGCATAGTGAATGATCTGTCCGCCCGCGACCACTTGCGGCGCGAAGGCGTGGCCGCCGACTCGCCGTTCCGCTACGACTGGGTGAGCCAGAAATCGTTCGATGGCGCGCTGCCGTTCGGTCCGTGGATTTGTCCGATCGACGACATCGGCGATCTCGGGAATCTCGGCATTAGGCTCTGGGTGAATGAGGAGCTGATGCAGGATTCCTCCAGCTCGAATCTGATTTTCAGCGTGGCGGAGCAGATCTCCCATCTCAGCACGCGCCTGACCTTGAGACCCGGCGATGTCATCGCCACCGGAACGCCGGCAGGCTGCGGCGCGGCCCGCGGACGTTTCCTGAAGCCCGGCGACCGGGTAAGCGTTTGGGTCGAGGGCGTCGGCGTGCTCATCAACGAGTTCACAGGCTAGATCGGCACAAGCGTGCAAGACGAGGACAACGTGACCAAGGTGAATGTTGCATTGATCGGCTCCGGCAACATCGGTACCGACCTGATGGTGAAGGCGCTGCGAAGCGACAAGGTGGCGCCGATCTGGATGGTGGGGATAGATCCAGCTTCGGATGGGTTGCAGCGCGCGCGTGAGGCGGGCCTGCGAACCACCGCGCAGGGACTCGACGGCCTGCTCCCGCACCTCGCGTGCGATCGCATCCGCATCGCCTTCGATGCAACCTCGGCTTACGTCCACCTCGAGCACGCGTGTCGCTTGAGGGAGCATGGCGTTGCGGTGGTCGATCTCACCCCGGCCGCCGTGGGCCCGTACTGCGTCCCTCCCGTGAATCTTGCCGAGCACGCCGGCCGGGGAGAAATGAATGTCAATATGGTGAGCTGCGGCGGACAGGCCACGATTCCGATCGTGGCCGCCATATCCCGCGTGCAGCCGGTCGAGTACGCTGAAATCGTCGCCACCGTGGCGTCGCGCAGCGCGGGCCCCGGCACCCGCAAGAACATCGACGAATTCACGCGCACCACGGCAAGCGGCATCGAGAAGGTCGGGGCGCCAGACGCGGCAAGGCCATCATCATTCTCAATCCCGCCGAACCGCCGCTGCTCATGCGCGACACCGTGCACTGCCTGACCGTGGACGAACCGGACCGGGAACGCATCGGCTCTTCGATCCGGGCCATGATCGGCGAAGTGCAGAAGTACGTGCCGGGCTACCGCCTGGCGAACGGCCCGGTGTTCGAGGGCCGGCGCGTGTCGGTGTTTCTCGAGGTGGCGGGCTTGGGCGACTACCTTCCCCGCTACGCCGGCAATCTCGACATCATGACGGCGGCGGCATTGCGCACCGGCGAGATGCTGGCCGCGGAGATTGCTTCCGGCCGCTTCGATCCGCAAGCGGCCTCGACGATGAGGGCGCTTCAATGAATCTGCGAGGCAAGAAAGTTCTGTTGCACGACAACTGTCTGCGCGACGGAATGCACCCCAAGCAGCACCAGATCTCCATCGATCAAATGGTGACCATCGCGAGTGGACTGGATGCGGCCGGGGTGCCGCTGATCGAGGTCACCCACGGCGATGGCCTGGGCGGTGCGTCGGTGAACTACGGCTTTCCCGCGCACTCCGACGAGGACTATCTGCGCGCGGTCGTGCCGCGGATGAAGCATGCGCGCATCTCGGCGCTGCTGATTCCGGGCATCGGCACCGTCGACCACATGCGTCTTGCGCACGACTGCGGCGTCCGCACCATTCGCATCGCCACCCATTGCACCGAGGCGGACGTCGCCGAGCAGCACATCGGGGTGGCGGGAAAGCTGGGTCTCGACACCGTCGGATTTCTGATGATGGCGCACATGCAGGAGCCGGCGGCGCTCGCGCAGCAGGCGAGGTTGATGGAGAGCTACGGTGCAAATTGCGTCTATGTCACGGACTCGGCCGGCTTTTTGCTGCCGGATGACGTCGCGGCGCGCGTGCGCGCCCTGCGCGAGGCGCTGCGACCCGAGACGGAAATCGGCTTCCATGGACATCACAATCTCGCCATGGGAGTCGCCAACTCCCTGGCGGCCGTGGAGGAGGGCGCCACGCGCATCGATGGGTCCGCGGCGGGTTTAGGCGCCGGGGCCGGCAATACGCCGCTCGAGGTGTTCGCGGCCGTCTGCGAGCGCATGGGCGTGCATACGGGCGTCGATCTGTACCGATTCATGGATGTGGCCGAGGATCTGGTGGTACCGATGATGGATCACCCCATTCGCGTCGATCGCGAGTCGCTCATTTTGGGATACGCCGGCGTTTACTCCTCGTTTCTGTTGTTTGCCCAGCGTGCGGCACAGAAATACGGCGTGTCGGCGCGCGACATCCTGGTCGAGATGGGGCGCCGCAAAGCCGTGGGCGGCCAGGAAGATTTGATCGAGGAGGTTGCCTTGGAGCTGGGGCACCGCGCCGATCGCGGCGTCGACCCGGCCGCGGCAAAGATCGCATGAGAACCCTGCTGCTTCGTTCCATTCTGCTCGCGCTGCCGATGGTGGTGCGGCGAGCGGCGAAGAAGCACAAGACGGTTCGCGACAAGCTTCAGTCGGGTCACTGCGTGGTGCAGCTGCGCATGAGAGACCGCAGCCTTTGCAGGCACTATGTCTTCAAGAATGGCACGGTCACCGGCGTGCCGGGCGCGCATTCCCGGCCGGACGCGGAAATGGTGTTCGCGAGCGTGGA
>Ga0099792_10000563_pt1 | contig 13818 bp, 13 predicted proteins | sample Rivendell_Oct201_8_FD_83780 | JGI IMG/M metagenome (GOLD analysis project Ga0099792, IMG submission 83780) | Vadose zone soil microbial communities from the Eel River Critical Zone Observatory, Northern California, USA -... | ecosystem: Environmental > Terrestrial > Soil > Vadose zone >...
ATTGCGCACCCGACAATGGCGGAGGGCCTCGGCGCGCTCTTCTCGAATGTGCGGGCCCGATAAGGCTCGCACAGGTTGTTGGTGCGGCGGCGAACCCGCCGCCGCACTCCGTTCCCGCATGCCGCGCAGGAGAGGCTCGCGCCGAGCGGGGACGGATTTCGCCGCAACGCTGTGAGTCAGCTCTGGATCAATCCACGGTAACGGTCACCGCTCGCCCGCTGTCCGTAAAGGAGGCGATTTCGGACATCCGGCTGGACGCCGCCCCCAATGCATTTATGAGTACGCGCCCTAGCGCCGATCGAGGCTGATCGGCCCGGCGCCGCGCACAAAGACGTAGAGCAGGCCGCCGATCATCGCCAAATCCTTGAGGAAATGAATGTACTGGTTCTGATACTGATCGGCCGGCACCGCCCAGAACTGGTGTCCGATGAACGCGGCGCCGACGGTGAAGGCGGCGAGCAGCAAGGCCGCGAGGCGGGTCTGGAAGCCCAGCACGATCGCGGCGCTGGCGACGAACTCCACTGCCGCGGCCACCACCGCCCATGCGATGGCTGGCCCCGGCACGCCCTTCCCGGCCAGGTATTGAGCAAAGCCATTGAGGCCGGGACCGTGGATCCCCGTCAGCTTGCCGAAGCCGCTCGGCACGTAGAGGACGCCGATCGCCAGCCGCCCCAGCAACAAGATCACGCCCTCGTTGCGCGCAGCGACGGAGGCCAGGATTCGTGACGCCATACCTTATCGCTCCCCCTCAAATTAGGCCCGACGCACAACCGGCTTTATAGCCGATCGACGTGCCCACAACAACGCGGCGAGCCTATTTCCCGCGCCAGGTGAAGACGGCGGCGACGGCGGCGCATCATCCGGCGCGCCGCAGCCCGGCGCCGAGCTTGGCGTCGATGGCGCGTGCGATCACGGCGGCTGCAATGTCGTCCCCATCGTTTGCGGGCATGCCGATGTGGCCATCGCGGAGCGTGCGCTCGCTCGCGTGGCGCGGCTCCGCTTCGCCGAGCAGGAGCTCGATCGGGCCGCCGCCCTGTGCTGCGGCGTGCGCTACGCCGGCCGCCGCGGCCGGCCGCAACGCCGCGATGAGCGCGCGCCGCGCCGCAACGAAGAGGACGCCGAGGCGCACATCGCCGCTCTCCTCGACGCGCGCGAGACGCGTCAGCGCGACCACGCCGAGCAGCGCCGTGGCGAGGAAGAAGAAAGACCACGGGTGCAGCCCGAGGATGCGGCTTCCCGCCCAGACCGGCAGGAACGGCAGATCGAGCGCGGTCAGGTGATCGATGAGAAAGCCGCCGATGATCGGCGCGCAGCCCGCGCACAGCGACTTGGCGAGGCCGTTGGCGCCGAGGAACACCGTCGACTCGCCGCGCGGCGCGAGCTTGAGCACGATGTTGCCGCCGGCAAGGTCGAGCCCCGCCAGCGCGGTGCCGAGCACCATCTGCAGCACGACGAGGATCGGCAGCGTGAGCGCGTGCGGCGCCGGTACGACCGCGAGTGTCCAGCCGATCGGGCAGCACAGGAACAGCGGCCCGGCCAGCGCGATCACCGTCTTGTTGGACCATTGATCCGACAGCCGCCCCCACAGCGGCACCGCGGCAATCATCGCGAGCTGGCTGACGATGCCGAGCGCGATCGCCGTGGTGATGCCGTAATTGAGCTGCTTGACGAGATAGACCGGAAAAAGGGGCAGGGCGAGGTTGGCGGCGAACTGCCAGCAGCCGAGGAAGGTCATCACGCGGCGGAAATTCGCCTCGCGGAAGGGCCGGGCGAAGAGCGCGCGCAGACGCGTGGGGCGCGGCGGCGGCATCGGCACCTCCGGCATGCGCGTCAGGCACCAGGTGCTCGCCATGGCGGCGGCGAGCGCGAGCGCGAAGATGACGGCATAGGCCCCGGCATGCCAGCTCGGGAAGCCGCGTCCCCAGCCGTTGATGACGGCGCCGCCGAGCAGTCCGGCGGCGACCGCGGCGATGTTCGAGCGCAATTGCCGGCCGCCGAACACGTCGCCGAGGCGGTGATGCGGCACGAGATCGCAGGTCCAGGACATCCAGGCGCAGCCGCCGACGGCGCCGAGCGGCGTGAACACGGCGAAGGCGGCGAGCAGCAGCGAGAGCGCGAGATCGCGGTCGGCGATGAACGGCACCGCGGCAAGCGGCAGCAGCATGAGCCGCGCGATCAGCGTCGCCACGAGGCAGATCGCCCGGCGTCGGCGCACCTTCTCGATGAGCACGACGGCAGGCACATGCGCGAGCTGCGCGAAGAAGGGGATGGCCGCGAGCAGGCCGATGAAGGCCGGCGAGGCGCCGAGCTCGAGCGCGCAGCCCGTGAGCAGCGTGCCGCCGGTGAAGACGCCGAGCGCCTGCGAGAAGATGCCGTCCCAGACCAGCGCCTTCAGCCCGCGCTCCGTCGTCGCTTCGTTCGAGGCCGTCGCGCGCAGCTGCATGTTCAAACTCGCTCGGCACGGGCTGCCGTAGCGCCTCGGCGCCCGCGCTCTCTCGGCATAAACGGATCGCATGCCGCCCCACCGCCGAGCACGCGGGGCGACGGCCCGATGCTGGTTTTTTGTGCTTAAGAATTCGTAAGCGGGATGGGGACCAACGGTAACGTCGCGTGGTCGCGGCAGCGCGGTGCCGGCCGGCACGAGGCGTTGCGCGCCCCGCGCGACCCGAGTTCAGAGAATCATCTCTGGAAATATGCTCTCGACCAGACTGCCCTGGCGCGTCAGCACGACCATCCAGGGGTAGGCGCCCTTGCGCTTGGGCAGGTCGCGCGACAGGCCCCGCTTGATCCGCTCGCGCAAGGCATCGCGCCCGGCCTCGTCGAGATCCGCCGTCAGCTCGGCCGACAGACGCAGGAATTCGCCGCCCTCCTGGATCTCGTAGCGGCAATCGCGCAGCAAGCTGCCGCCGAGTTCCGCCAGCTGCGCAACGGCGATACCGGCAGAGCCGTCGTTATAGATTGCCATGTCTGACCCTCACCCCGAACGGCCATAGCGGCGACCCCGACAATATAGCCGGTTCGAGCGCTGGCGTGGATCGCCCATCGCGGGTGGCGCCTTCCCGCACTGTGCTACAGTCGGCGGGTCATTTCGCCATCATCGAGGCATCCATGGATCTGCAGCTTGAGGGTCGGACCGCGCTCGTCACCGGGGCCAGCATGGGGATCGGGCGCGCCATCGCGGTGACGCTGGCGGCGGAGGGGGTGAAGCTGGCGGTGGTCGCGCGGCGCCGGGCGCTGCTCGAGGAGCTCGCGCGCGAGATCGATGCGGCGCAGAACCCACGCATCGCCCTCATCGTCGACGACGTCATGTCGCCGGAAGCGCCGCGGCGGATCGGCGACGCCGCATCCGCGGCGCTGGGCAAGGTCGAGATCCTCGTCAACTGTGCCGGCGGCAGCCGGCCCCTCCCGGTCGACGCGGCGGAGGAGCGCTGGGAAGAGGCGATGACGCTCAACTTCACGCGTCTGCGCCAGCTCACCCACACGGTTCTGCCCGGCATGATCGAGCGCCGCTGGGGGCGCGTCATCAACATCACCGGCAAGTCCGAGCCCGACCGACTCAACGCCGCCTTCGCCGCCAAGGCGGCGGTGCATTCCTGGGCAAAAGGGTTGTCACGCGAAGTCGGGCGCCACGGCATCACCGTCAACTCGATCGCGCCCGGCCGCATCATGAGCGAGCAGATCCTGCGCAACTACCCCGAGGACGAGCGCAAGCGCTTCTCGGCGCAGGAAATCCCCTTGGGCGAATACGGCCAGCCGGAGGATATCGCCAATCTCGCCGCGTTTCTCGCCTCGCCGCGCGGCCGCTACATCACAGGGACGGTGATCCCCGTCGATGGCGGCCTGCGGCGCTACTCCTTCTGAAGCGGCGCGGCGTCGGCTGGGGGCGCGACGGTCTTCTGCGCGTGCCGATCGCTCCCGCGCCCCGCCGCTAACTGCACCAAGCGAGCCCTGAAGCGCTCGCCAGGGACGCTCGATGACGCGCTGCGAAAGCGCGCCGCACGGGCACGTGTTGCCCAGCGCATCGCCGCAGCGTGCCTCGTTTCGCGACAAATTGCCGGAAGTTTGTGCAGCGCCGCGGGCCGGGTCGGGGCTAGCCTCGTTCAAGCCCCCGATCGCGCTATGCTGCTATGCAGCAAATCGCCGTGTAATGCCCCTTCTAAGCCACATAATTCCTTAACAGTTCAGGCTTATCGTTAACTTCGCGGTTTTGATGCAATGCAACATAAGCAGGCCCATATGACGCTCGGAAGCGACCCTATTGCCGTCACCGGCCAGTCCTCGGCGATGCGCCGTTGGCTGGGACTTCGGCCGCGCCGGCGGCTACTGTCGCTGGCGCTGCAAGGCGGCGGATCGTTCGGCGCCTTCACGTGGGGCGTGCTCGATCATCTGCTCGAGACCGAAGGCGTCGCCTTCGACGCCGTGAGCGGCACGAGCGCGGGCGCGGTCAACGCCGTCGTCCTCGCCAACGGCCTCGCCCAGGGCGGGCCGAGCGAAGCGCGACGGCAACTCGCGCATTTGTGGAAGCGGTTGAGCCGCGCCGCACCGCTTGCGTCGCTCGGCTCCGCCTCGGCGACCAGCGCCGCGATCGAGTTCTCGACGCGCGTCGTCTCGCCCTACCAGTTCAACCCGCTCGGCGTGAATTTGCTGCGCGACATCCTGGTGGCCGAAGTCGATTTTGCGCGCTTGCGCAAATCCTCGCCGGTGCGGCTGCTGATCGCGGCGACGCGCGTCAGCGATGGGCGGGTGCGAATCTTCCGCGAGCATGAGATCACCTTGGAGGCGGTGCTCGCTTCCGCCTGTCTGCCGCATCTCCATCACGCCGTCGAGATCGATGGCGAGTGGTATTGGGACGGCGCCTTCAGCGCCAATCCGCCGCTGCGCCAGCTCGTTGCCGACTCGCGGACGAACGACATCGTGCTGGTGCAGATCGCGCCCGAGCAGCAGGCGGGCCTGCCGCGCCTCTCCTCGCAGATCGCGCGGCGAGCGGCGCAGATCGCCTTCAACGGCCCGCTGCAGAAGGAGATCGAGGCGCTCGACGACATGTGCGCGCTGTGCAAGGACAACGGCCCCTTTCGCTCGGCCGCGTGCCGCAAGCTTGAGCGCTTGCGCCTGCACCGCATCGTCGCGGAGGAGAGCGTCGACGGCCTGCATCAGGCGAGTGCGCTGCGGCTCGACTGGAGCTTCCTGATGCACCTCAAGGAGAGCGGCTACGCCGCCTCCGCGGGGTGGCTCGCGGGCACGTCGCGCCGTGGGGCGCGACAGGCCGGCAGGGAGCGGGTCTACGGGACGTGACCCTCTGGGGTCACATCGCCGAGGCTGCCGGCGAATAATCGCTGGACTCGCGGCGCGGCCGTGCCGACGCCGTCGCTTCCGAGGTGCGGTCGAGCCGCAGCGTCAAGCAGAAGGCCGAGCCGCCGCTGCGCAGGAACGAGCCCAGCGGCGTGCTGACGACACGATAGCCGCGCGCCTCGAGACGGCGGCGCAGGCCGGCGCTGCACGCCGACAGCACGATGGCGTCGCCGAGGCAGACCGCGTTGGCGGCGAGCCGGCACGCATCCTCCTCATCGAGCTCGACGCGCAGCTTCGGCGTCACGCGCGCGCGGATCTCGCCGACGCCGGCGGCGGTGAAGGCGCCGGGGAAGTACATGACCTCGCCCTTGCTCAGCGCGCCGAGCGCCGTGTCCATATGATAAAAGCGCGGATCGGTCAGCTCGAGCGCTACCGTTTCGAGGCCGAAATTGTCCTCGACGGCATCGCGCGCCGCCAGGGTCGAGCGCGGGCCATGACCCATCCAGAACAGCCCGCGCGTCTGGTCCCAGACGCAGTCGCCGGCGCCCTCGAGCACCAGCCCGTCCGGCAGATGCGCGATGCTGTCGATGTAGCCGCGCGCCTTCAGCTCGAGGAAGGCGCGCTCGAAATACGGCTGCTCGCGGCGGCGTTCGGCATGGCGAAAGCGCGCCAGCAGCGCCTTGCGATCCATCACGACGGCCGCATTCGCGGTGAAGACGAGGTCGGGCAAATTCGGCATGGGCGGCACCAGCTCGATCGTCGCGCCGAGCCGGAGCAGCGCGTGGTTGAGCCGCTCCCATTCCTGCCGTGCGGCGGCGGCGAGGGTCCGGCCATCGGCCGCCCAGCCGGCCGGGTCCATCCACGGATTGATGGCGTAGGTGACGGCGAAATGCTTCGGCCGGCACATGAGGAGGCGCGGCTGAACCGGCGGGATCATCGGCGGCTCCTTGTCTTGTCCGTGTCAGGCGGCCTTGCGGCCCAAAGGCTCGAGCTCGCGCACCACTTCCTCGAAGCGGTCGAGCGCCCAATCGAGATCCTCGCGCGCGATCACCAGCGGCGGCGCCAGACGGATGACGGTGTCGTGCGTCTCCTTGGAGAGCACACCCTTGCCGAGCAGCCGCTCGCAGGCGGCGCGCGCGTCGCCGAAGCGCGTGTCGATCTCGGCGCCCGCCCACAAGCCGCGGCCGCGCACCTCCTTGAGCACCGGACTCTTGATGCGCCGCAGGCGCTGCAGCATGTGCTCGCCCAGCACGCGGCTGCGCTCCACCAGGCCTTCCTCCTCGATGACGCGGAGCGCCTCGAGCCCGACGGCCGCGGCGAGCGGATTGCCGCCGAAGGTCGAGCCGTGCGAGCCCGGCGTGAACACGTCCATGAGCTCGCGCTTGCCGACAAAGGCCGAGACCGGCAGCACGCCGCCGCCCAAGGCCTTGCCGAGAATGACCCCGTCCGGGCGCACGCGCTCATGCTGGTAAGCGAACCACGCGCCGGTGCGGCCGAGGCCCGACTGCACCTCGTCGACGATCAGCAGCACGCCCTTGGCGTCGCACAGAGAGCGCAGCCCGGCGAGCCAGCCCGGCGGCGGCACGATGATGCCGGCCTCGCCCTGGATCGGCTCGATCAGCACGGCCGCCGTGTCCGGCGTGATCGCGCTTTCCATCGCCGACAGATCGCCGAACGGCACGGCGCGAAAGCCCGGTGCGAACGGGCCGAAGCCGTCGCGGTAGTCGGGCTCGGAGGAGAAGCCGATGATGGTGGTGGTGCGGCCGTGGAAATTGCCGCGCGCGACGATGATCTCGGCGCGGTCGCGCGGTATGCGCTTGACGCGATAGCCCCAGCGGCGCGCCGCCTTGATGGCGGTCTCGACCGCCTCGGCGCCGGTGTTCATCGGCAGCGCCGCATCGAGGCCGGTGACCTCGCAGATCTTCGCGAGGAACGGTCCGAGCCGGTCGTTGTGATAGGCGCGCGACGGCACGGCGAGGCGCCGCGCCTGCGCCTCGAGCGCGGCGAGGATGCGCGGATGGCCGTGGCCGTGGCTCACCGCGGAATAGGCGCTCATCATGTCGATGTAGCGTCGGCCGTCAGTGTCCCAGAGGTAAGCGCCCTCGCCGCGCGCCAGCGTTACCGGCAGCGGGCGATAGTTCCTCGCGGAATAGCGGTTCTCGAGTTCGACGGCATCCATGGAAAGGCCTCCTCGCCGATTCCCATGGTGCTATAGATGCCACCGCAGGTGCGGTCGAAGAGTTAACGGCGCGCGACAGATCCAGTGTTTTCGGCCCGTTTACGCGACAGAAACGGCTGCGCCGCGATCAGGCGGGTTTGCGGTTGAGCAGTGCTGCCGGATAGCCGGCGAAGCGCCGCACGGGTCGCAGCGTGATCAGGCTGACGATGCGGGCGACGCCGAGCTTCGGATCGTCGATCAGCGCCGCGGTGAGCGTCTCGTAGCGCGCCACATCCGCGCAGACGACGCGCGCGAGATAGTCGAAGGCGCCGCTCACTTCCCAGCACTCGACGATCTCCTCGATGGCGGCAAGCCGACGCTCGAACTGATCTTGGCGGCCGTGGCTTTCGAGTGCGATCTCCGCGAAGACGGTGATCGGCTTCGACAGCCGCTCGAGCTCGAGCTGTGCCTGATATCCCGTGATGATGCCGGCCGCCTCGAGCCGCCGCACGCGCTCCAGGCACGGGCGCGCGGACAATCCGACCTTGCCAGCCAGCTTCTGGATGGTGCTGCGCCCGTCGCGCTGCAGCGCGGCAAGGATCTTGACATCGATCGCGTCCAGGCTCGGAGGGCGCATGACAACCGTGCAAAGGAGCGGGCCGGCAGGTGCCAGTAAGCTATAAGCAGCGCCGTCTGTCCACCGCGACCGCTCAGCGCAGCAGCAGCCGCTCAAGCTCCTCGAGCAAGCCGCGTTGGCCCGGATTGATCTTCTCGCGGGCTACGGCGAGATCAAACCAGCCCGCGCGATCGACCTCGGGAAAGGCCTGGATGCGGCCGGAGCGCGGCGGCCATTCGAGGTCGAAGGTATTGCTCTTGATCGCAGCGGCATCGCAATCGCCTTCGACGGCCCAGGCATGGACGATCTTGCCGCCGGATTGCCTGATGGGCGCGAGCGGGCGGAAGCTGCCAACCGCCGTGAAGCCCGTCTCTTGGGCGAATTCCCGCCGCGCGCGCGCCAGCAGATCCTCGCCGGGCTCCGCCTCGCCCTTCGGAATCGACCAGGCGCCGGCATCCTTCTTGGCCCAGAACGGCCCGCCCGGATGCACGAGAAACACTTCGGGTGCCGCTTGCCGGAAGCGGTAGAGCAGCAGCCCCGCGCTTTGCTTCGCCATCCCGATCCTACGTCGTGGCGGTGACCGGCTTATAATACTCAATGTCGAGACAATACGGGCCGGCGGCGATGGATGCGCATCTGTATTCTCTGGTGGCGCGCGTGGTGCTGGCGGCTCATGTCGCAATCATCGTCTTCAACATCGGGGGGCTGGTCGTGATCCCGCTCGGCGCGTGGCGCGGTTGGGGTTTCGTGCGCATCGTCTGGTGGCGCGCGCTGCACTTGGCCGTTCTGGCGCTGGTCGCGGCCCAAGCGCTCCTGGTGCGCGCCTGCTTCCTAACGTTATGGCAGAGCGCCCTGCAGCAGCGCGCCGGCGAGGCCGCATCGTCGAGCGCGCCCTTGATCGAGCGCTGGGTGGACGCTCTGATCTTCTGGCCGCTGCCGCTGTGGTTCTTCGCCGCGCTCTATGTCGCGGTTTGCCTCTATGCGCTGCTGCTGTGGCGGCTGGTGCCGCCGCGCGCGCTGGCCGAGCGCAGGCGGTGACCCAGAAAGCCGCGCGCGCGGAGCGAGCCGATGCAGGCACGGGCTCGCTCCGGCGATCGGCCAACGCCGGCATCAGAAATCGGTGCCGCTGCCGGGCCGATAGATCTCGCGCGCCAGCTCGTCCTGGCGACCGCCGCCGCCGACGAGGTCGGTGAGCCGATAGCCGCCATCCGCGGCATAATCGCCGGCCGGCGTTTTCGCCCGTGCCACATCGACGAGCACCGCGCTCGACCCGCGCGTGGCCGACTGGCGGATCAGCGCGTCGCGCTGCGGCGCGCCGAAATTGTCGTTCTGGCCGGCGGCGAAACGCTCGGCCGCGATCGGCTGCGGCGCGGCAGCCATGGGCAGCATCGCACTGCCGGCGGCCTGGCGGACCACCGCCTCGCGGCCGGTGCCGTATTCGTCATCGGCATGAGCGACGGCGACGAGCGCGGGCGCGAGCATCAGCGCGAGCGCCGCGACGCGGGTCAGATGTGCTGCGGTCATTGGGAGTCTCCTTCGAGCTTCGAGCAGCGTCATTGCTGCGCTGCCGATCAGACTGCGCGCCCGTCGCCCTTATTCCTGTGACGCGGTTCACGCTGTCGTGTGCGCAGCCGCGGAATCAACCGGACGGCAATAAATGCCGTTGCGCTGTTCCGCCGCAGCGATGGCGGCAAGACGCGGCGCAAGCGCGCGACTCTGCTCACATTCTATCCCCAGGCTTGTCCCCGCCGGGACCCAGTCGACTGCCCCGGGACGGGCCGGCATCGGCGGGGCGTTCGCCTGTTCCACAGAGCGCTCCGTGCGCCGCGGCCTGGATAACCCGCGGCGCCGCACAAAAGGTTGCGCGCGCGCGGGCGTGCGATAGAGTCCAGCGACGAAAACGGGGCAACCAGTACGGTAGCGGCGGGATGGACACCATGAACGACAGCGGCATAGGCGCGCCCGCTTCGGTGCTGCAGCCGGCGGCGGGGGAGGGGCTGGGCGGCGGCGCGGCACCGGGCAAGATGGGCACGGGGGTTCTGCCCTTCCAGACGCTCGGGGTCATGGTGCGCGCCAAGGAGATCAGCGCGTCGGTCGACATCGATCCGGCGCAGATACAGCCCGCCAGCCTGGATCTGCGGCTCGGGCGCTACGCCTATCAGGTGCGCGCGAGCTTCCTGCCCGGCCCCGCTGCCGACGTCATGGACAAGGTCCGGCAGATGGACGGCGAGCCGCCGCAAGACCTCGCGAACGGCGCGGTGCTGCAGAAGGGCTGCGTCTATGTCGTCGAGCTGCTGGAGAGCGTGCGGCTGTCGAACGCGGTGATGGGGTTGGCCAATCCCAAGAGCTCGACCGGGCGGCTCGACGTGTTGACGCGGCTGATCACCGACCGCGGCAGCGCCTTCGACCAGATCGACCGCGGCTATCAGGGCAAGCTCTATGTTGAAGTGGCGCCGCAGACCTTCAGCGTCGTCGTGCGCCAGGGCTCGCGGCTCAATCAGGTGCGCTTCCAGCGTGGCAGCCCGATCGTCGCCTCGGGCGACCTCACCAACCTCTACGAGTCCGGGCATCTCGTCCGCAGCGCGGCGGCGCGGCTGCCGCTGCATGACAACCTCGTGCCTGTCACCATCGACTTGAAGGGCGCGGGCCCCGGCAGCGTCATCGGCTACCGCGCCAAGAAGCACACGCGCAAGATCGACATCGACATGCTTGCCGCGTATGACGCGGACGACTTCTGGGAGAGGATCACCTATCAGCACGACGCGACGCTGATCCTCGACCCCGACGAGTTCTACATCCTCGCGACTGCCGAGGAAGTGGGCGTGCCCCCCTATCTGGCGGCGGAGATGGTGCCGTACTACACGCGCTCCGGCGAGTACCGCGTGCATTATGCCGGCTTCTTCGACCCCGGCTTCGGCTGGAACGAGCAGGTCGCGGGCAGCAAGGCGGTGCTCGAGGTGCGCTCGCACGAAGTGCCGTTCATGCTCGAGCACGGCCAGATCGTCGGCTGGCTGCGCTACGAGCGCATGGCGCAGCGCCCGACCAGGATCTACGGCGCGGCGATGAATTCGAGCTACCAGAACCAGGGGCTGGCGCTCGCCAAGCAGTTCCGGCCGTTCCCCGGCTGATCTCGGCTATGCCGCCGCGTGAAGGTGGCATGAGACCCAGTGGCCCGGCGCGACTTCTTGCAGCCGCGGCGCCTCGATCCGGCAGCGCGCCTCGACATAGGGGCAGCGCGTGTGGAAGGGGCAGCCGGCGGGCGGGTTCATCGGGCTGGGCACGTCGCCCATGAGCAGCCGCTTGGCGCGCTTCAGTTTCGGGTCCGGCACCGGCACGGCCGCGAGCAGCGCCTCCGTGTAGGGATGGAGCGGCGTGAGGAAGAGCGATTTCTTGTCGGCGTATTCGACGATCTTGCCGAGATACATCACGGCGACGCGGTGGCTGATGTGCTCGACGACGGCGAGATCGTGGGCGATGAAGAGATAGGACAGCCGCTTCTCCTGCTGCAGCCCCATCATCAGGTTGATCACCTGCGCCTGGATCGACACGTCCAGCGCCGAGACCGGTTCGTCGGCGACGATGAGCCGCGGGTTGAGCGCGAGCGCGCGGGCGATGCAGATGCGCTGCCGCTGGCCGCCGGAGAATTCGTGCGGGTAGCTGCGCATCTGCGTGGCGCGCAAACCCACCTGGTCGAACAGCGCGGCGACACGCTGCGCCCGCTCGGCGCGCCCGGCGATGCCGTGCACCTTGAGCGGCTCGCCGACGATGTCGCCCGCGGACATGCGCGGGTTGAGCGAGGCGAACGGATCCTGGAAGATGATCTGCATCTCGCGCCGGTACGGCCTGAGCTCGGCCTTGCTCAGGCGCGTGATGTCGCGGCCGCCGACCTTGATGGTGCCCGCGGTGGGCTCGACCAGGCGCAGCACGAGGCGGGCGACGGTCGACTTGCCGCAGCCGCTCTCGCCGACGAGGCCGAGGGTTTCTCCCGCGCCGATGGCGAAGCCGACCCCGTCCACCGCGCGCACATGCCCGACCGTCCGCTGCAGCAGGCCCTTTCGCACGGGGAAGTGCTTCTTGAGGCCGCTGACCTCGAGCACCGGCGCGGCGGCAGGGGGGCGGGTCATGACGCGGAGAGCCGCTCGGAGTGCCAGCACGCGGCCCAGTGCCCCGGCCGCTTTTGCTCGTAGGGCGGGAACTCCCGGCGGCAGTGCTCGTCGGCGAAGGCGCAGCGCGGCGCGAAGGCGCAGCCGGGCGGCAGGTCGGCGAGCGACGGGACCGTGCCCGGGATCTCCTTGAGGCGCCGCGACCCGTCGCTGCTCCTACCGGCGATGAGCGCCAGGCGCGGGATCGACGCCAGGAGGCCATGCGTGTAGGGATGCTGCGGCGCGGCGAACAACGCCTCGACCTCCGCCTCCTCGATCTTCCGCCCGGCATACATCACGATCACGCGCTGCGCCGTCTCGGCGACGACGCCGAGATCATGGGTGATGAGGATGATCGCGGTGCCCAGCTCTTTCTGCAGGGCCAGTATCAGGTCGAGGATCTGCGCCTGGATGGTGACGTCGAGCGCGGTGGTCGGCTCGTCGGCGATCAGCACCTTGGGATTGCAGGCGAGCGCCATCGCGATCATCGCCCGCTGCCGCATGCCGCCCGACAGCTGATGCGGATATTCCCTCGCGCGCTGCGCCGGCTCGGGAATCTTCACCAGACGCAGCATGTCGACGGCCTTGTCCATCGCCGCCGATTTCGACAGATCCTGATGCAGCCGCACCGCCTCGCTGATCTGGCTGCCGATGGTCAATACCGGATTGAGCGAGGTCATCGGCTCCTGGAAGATCATGGAGATGTCGTTGCCGCGTACCGCGCGCATCGCCGCCTCGTCGAGCCGCAGCAGCTCCTTGCCGTCGAGCCTGACCGAGCCGGCGACGATCTTCCCGGGTGGCTCGGGCACGAGGCGCATGATCGAGAGGGCCGTCATGCTCTTGCCGCAGCCGGACTCGCCGACGATCGCCAGGGTCTCGCCGCGCCGCAGCGCGAACGACACGCCGTCGACCGCCTTGATGATGCCCCGACCGGCGGAGAGCTCGGTGCGGAGCCCTTCGACTTCGAGCACCGCGGTGGCGGGCGCCATCAGCCGCGCAGCCTCGGGTCGAGCAGGTCGCGCAGCGCGTCGCCGAGGAGATTGGTGCCGAACACCACCAGGCTGATGGCGACGCCGGGGAAGACGACCAGCCACGGCGCCGTGCGCACATATTCCGCCGCCGATTCCGACAGCATCCGTCCCCAGGAGGGATAGGGCTCGGGAATGCCGAGCCCGAGGAAGGAGAGCGAGGCCTCCGTCAGGATCGCCGAGCCCAACTGCGCCGTCGCCAGCACGATCAGCGGCGCTAGCGTGTTGGGCAGGACATGGCGCAGCGCGATGCGCATCTCGCTCATGCCGACCGCCTTCGCCGCTTCGACGAAGGGCTGCTCGCGCAGCGCCAGCGTGTTGGAGCGGACGACCCGCGCGGCATAGGGGATGAGCGGGATGGCGATGGCGATGATGGTGTTCCCCAGCGACGGCCCGAGCGCGGCGGCCATGACCAGGGCGAGCACCAGCAGCGGCAGCGACTGCAGGATGTCGACCAGGCGCTGGCTCAAGAGGTCGACCCAGCCGCCGATATAGCCGGAAGCGAGGCCGAGCATGACGCCGAGCACGCAGCCCAGCGTGGTCGAGCCGATGCCGACCGCGAGCGAGATGCGGGCGCCGTGGACG
>Ga0099792_10000565_pt1 | contig 13804 bp, 10 predicted proteins | sample Rivendell_Oct201_8_FD_83780 | JGI IMG/M metagenome (GOLD analysis project Ga0099792, IMG submission 83780) | Vadose zone soil microbial communities from the Eel River Critical Zone Observatory, Northern California, USA -... | ecosystem: Environmental > Terrestrial > Soil > Vadose zone >...
AGATGGGTGGTCTGACGAAGAAGGCCGCCAACATTTTGCCGTCGCTGGTCGGCGAGACTGAGCGCGACCGGCCGATCGGCGAATCGCTCCAGCCAATGCTTGCGGTCGCGGGCAAATCGCTCGGACCTTCTATAGGCGGTCTCTTCTTCGAGGAGGAGCGCCAAGGGACCGAACGTGCCGTCTTGGGGAGAGCGTCCCTCGGCAAATGCGGTGTAGATCTCGGCGACTCGCCGGGCAAACAGCCCGCCCGTGAAGCCGTCCATGACGATGTGATGGCTGCGATGATACCAGAAATAGCGGTCCGGTGCAGCCTTGAACAACGCGCAGACCCACAGCGGACCCATCAGCAGATCGACGGGTCGAGTCAGCTCGGCCATCATCCAGCTTTCGGCTGCTGCCCACGGATCCGGCTCGCCGCTGACATCGATCAAGGGAACGGTCGCGTCCAACACCGGGGAAATCAGCTGCCGCGGTCCATCGCTTTGCTCGACGAACCGGACCCGCACGGTTTCCGCTTCCATCCCCGCTTGCCGCAACGCCGCCTCGAACAACGCAGGATCGATCGGCCCGTGAATTTCTATGCACTCGGCAAGATTGAATATCGAATCCGACGAGCTGAATTTATGTGCAAACCACATGCCCGTCTGGGCAGCGGTGAGCGGCAGCACTTGTGCAGAGTTGTTGATCGCGTCCACGGCTCACCTCATAGCTGATGTTTTCAATGGAAAATCGATGACGGGCTCGGCGCCTATGTGGGTCGGATATCGGCGCCGGTTCTCGGCCGCATGTCCGTCCAATTCTTGTTGATGTAGTCGAGACATGCCTGGCGGCCATTTTGCTGGCAGGCGATGGACCAGCCGGTCGGAACGTCGGCGGGTGCTGGCCAGAGCGAATGTTGACCCTGGCCATTGATCAGGACGACGAAGGCACCGGCTTGATCGTCGAAGGGGTTGCTCACGTCTCACGCTCCTGTAGTGAAGTACTGGTTGCGGTGGAGGGTCGTCGGCAATTGAAATCGCCGATCTCGGTCGGCGGGGTGAGTTCCGTCCTGCGCTGCCGATCAGGCGGCTGCGACATGCGCGTAGCCGACGCGTGCTTCAAGCTGCCGCAGGACTTGCGCGGACACGTCGAGCTGTCCGGCCATCGCGATGGTGTTGCCGATTCGGCGCGCGGGACCGAGGCGATCGAGTTGCCACCCGGCGCGCCTCAAGATTCGCTCCATCCGCACGTCGACGATGCAGGCGATCGTACGGATGCGGTTGGACAGCGCGAATCTCAGAACGCCGATCAGCAACTCGTAGGTCGTTTGCGATAGGCCTGCTTCAGCCCTGCCGTTAGTGCTGCTCACCGCGAAACGGCTGGCTTCCCACACCTGTTCGCCGCAGGGCACGGCTGCCTTGGTCACAAATGACGGAAAGATGTCGCGAAGCATATTCGGACCGGTCGTCGGCAGGAGGCGGACACACCCGTTGATCGCGCCGTCTATGCCAATCGCGAGCACATAGTTGGAACCCAAACCGTCGTATTCGTCGACCTCGACGTCGCCGCTTACCGTGACATCCCAGCCGAGCCGATCCTTGAATACCGCCTTTCGAAGGCAGTGCATTTGATAGAGATTGCGGACGTAGCTTCCTGCATTGTCCCTCGTGACAATTCTGATCATCGTGTCGTGTCCTCGCCTCAAGCCATCGGGCGGGACACTACTTGAGGGTGAACCTCGACTTGAGCTGTCTACCTTTACAGGTTTCATGAGTTGAGGCGCGAGAGATCGACTCGGTTGCGCGCGAACGCGCGCCGCGAGGCGACCACAACATCACCACGATGCTGACGCGAAAGGCTAATGAACGCTGACGCTCGGCCGGCCGAGAACAGTCACACGCAGATGCCAGGCATGCCGATGCGACCCAGGCATGCCAAAACGCTGCAACGAGATTTAGAGTCTGAGTCAGAGATGCCGACTTCGGCTTGGATCAAGGAACCGCTACGTGCTGATGATATCGTACATCAGTCCCCTGGCGACCGCCTGCTGCACGGTCGCCACTCCGAGCTTGCGCTTGGCGTTCTCGGTGTGAAAGACCACCGTTCTCCGGCTGATACGTATGATTTCCGCGGTATCCGAAGCGCTCTTTCCACGAGCCGCCCATTGCAGGCAGGACGTCTCGCGCTGGGTCAGGCATGGGCGAAGCGGCGGAATGGGCGCTGTCGTTGCGTTGCGCAGTTGCGCGTGCAGGTAGATCGCAATGAGATGCAGCTCATGTTGGTGCTGCCCGACTCGGGCGTCGAACGCCGAACGGGAGTCGAATGCGGTGAGCGTGAGCGTTGCAACCTTTCCCTGGCGATCATGGACCGGAATGGTGACGCCGTGTCGAATCCCGAACTCGCTGGCGTCTTCGAAAAATCTTTTCTGCTTGTTGGTCAGCCTTGCATCCGATCGGTCGGTCGACCAAGCGAAGGGAAGCGTCGTTGCGATCGAGCGCGCGATCACCGGATCGATCCTGTCATACCGATTCGCGCAATACTGCTTTACCCAGGGCGCGGGATAGGTCGACATTGCCAGCATGTCGTCTTCATCGCCTCGCGGCGCGAAACTTAGATAGGCGAAGCGCGGAAAGCCGTATTGGTCCAAAGTTCGCCCCAACAGACGCTCAATCTCCGGCGTGGTATCGTGCATCGAGAGATCTTCAATGAATTTTTGAAATATTCCATCCACACTGCACTCCCTCGTCGCACCACGGCATCACCTTTCGATTTTCATTCGGAGATGGCCGATTTGAGGCATGTCGAGTGGCATTGCTGATCTCCGCGTCGCGCCGCCGTCACAACGATCGAAGAACATTGTAGTGACGCACGTAATCACGATGGCTGGCTTGCTTTGCGTAATTGCTGAACTGTGGCAGTCGCCTTGAGCATGCGTTAACTCGTTGACGAAATCGCAAGCGCCTCCTCGATTCGCTTCGCAGCGAATCACCCTTGTTGTGATCGCGTCGCGTCCCAACTCGGTTGTGGCACAAGGCGACAAGCGCTACGTCCGTCGAGATAGACAAGGACACTTCACGCAACGACAGGTGAGCGTCGGGCGCTCGCTTGCTGCACCGTCGCAGCAATCAACCATTGTCTGAAAATGAATGGGCGCCCTCGTCGATTTGCGGGCGTCATCCGGCGCAGCGAGAGAACTTTGAGCTTGGCTTCGAACAGATGCCCGAAATATAGGCCTCCGAAGCTCTTGGGGCAGTGGCGGAGGGAGTTGAGCTGATTTCGAACATTCTCCACCGCGCCAGGTCAGTCGCCCCAATCAGGTCAACCGTCGTCCGGATCGATACGCGGCCTCCCGAGGGCGGGCGCCCGCAGCAAAGCTTGCTTGCTAGCCGTTTGGCCGCCGTGATCCGCGCACAGGCGCAGGAAGAGACGGGAAGGCCGGATTGCCGACGCAATGCCCGACGTTTCCACCGGTCGACGCCAGGCATTGCTCGCGGCTCACGAATCTACAGCTCGTCGTTCCCGTTTGATCGTTGACCACGCACCACGGATAGTTCTGCGCGACTCCGGACCGCGGCCCAGTTGCTACCGTCGCCGCAAGTATCAACGTACCGAGCAAGAGTTTCCGCATGACAAATCTCCCTCTTTGGATCGGACAAGGTTCAGTGCCGGCGCGATCAGGCTCCCAGCGGGGTTCGGCGTTGTCATGGGGATTCCGAACGCAAGTTCCCCCGATCCCTCTCGTCGTGACCATGCACTGCCGATAGCTGGTGTAATAGCAGGACCCTGCGCCGCTCGTTTTGGTGTAGATCGCACCACAGATAATCGGCGCTGTCGTGGGAACCGAGAAGCGGGCGACGCAACCAAGTACCAACGGAACGATTGTGGGTCGCATGTCGACCTCCCGGTCCTCCCCCCTTGAAAAACACCGCTACGTAACTCCATCGTCCCTGCTTGGAATTCGTCCATGCAAAATAAAATTGCCGGAGATTTATTGATCCGCCATTTCGGTTTCCGGCAGTGCTTGGCGATTGCAACGTCGGAAATTCCGATCTGCTTGGCCAATCGTCGGTTCTGACCAGACGAGGTCATAGAGTTGCTCTCGCGTGAGGGTGAATGTCACCGATTGGCTCCCTCGGCAAACGCGGCAGGGCCTTGGTCCGCGCCTAAAAGCGCCCTGCGGATCGCGTCGCCAGCCGGAACGCCGACGGCCTCGTGATGACTACGCCGCAGCGGTCCGGCTTCGCGCCCGCAACACGTGATTGCGTCTGCCGACTTTAATGATGCCGGGTGCGGGCGTCTCTGAAAATCACCAAATGCTGACGCCCATCAATGCCCCGCCGCGCCCGCGCGTGTCTAACACTGACGAACGTCTGAACCGCACCAGGCGGATCGGCAGTCCGGCATTTCCCCCAGTAGAGTGGCGAGGCCGAGATCGCGGCCGCGCCACGGAGGCACGGCTTTCAACCCGAACAAAGGCAAACCGCCATGGCAGGAAATCGCGCAGTGACTTTCATGGGACCGTACAAGATGGAGGTCCAGGACAAGGGATACCCGAAGCTCGCGGACCCGAAGGGCCGCAAGATCGAGCACGCCGCCATTCTCAAGCTGATAACGACGAATATCTGCGGCAGCGATCTCCATATCTATCGCGGCCGTTTCGCGGCGCCCTCCGGCATGCAGATGGGCCATGAGAACACCGGCGAAGTCGTCGAGGTCGGCTCGCATGTGGAAAACATCAAGAAGGGCGACTGGTGCTCGGTCCCGTTCAACGTCGCCTGCGGCACCTGCCGCAATTGCAAGGAGCGGCATACCGACGTCTGTCTGCGCGCCAATGAAGACCTCGGATTCTGCGGCGCCTACGGCTTCAATCTTGGCGGCTGGCAGGGCGGCCAAGCCGAATACATGCTGGTCCCATGGGCCGACTTCCAGCTTCTGAAATTTCCCGACAAGGACCAGGCGCTGGAAAAGATCCGCGACCTCACGCTTCTTTCCGACATTCTGCCGACCGGCTATCACGGCTGCGTCGAGGCGCGGGTCACCACCGGCTCGACCGTGTATATCGCGGGCGCCGGACCAGTGGGCCGGTGCGCAGCGGCGAGCGCGCAGCTCTTGGGCGCGTCCTGCATCATCGTCGGAGACGACAACAAGGCGCGGCTCGAGCTGGTCAAGGGCGCCGGCTACGAAACGGTGGACACCGCGAACGCAACACCGGTACCGGATCAGATCGAACAGATTCTCGGCCGTGGCCAGCGCTGGGTCGACGGTGCCGTCGACTGTGTCGGCCTCGAGTGCCATGGCTACGGGCCGGAAGGCCGCACCCAGAATGAGGAGGAAGCCGTCCTCAACCTGCTCATGCAGGTCATCAAGCCCGCCGGCCATATGGGCATCCCAGGCGTCTATACCGACATGGACCCGGGCGCACCGAACGATACCAACCGCCAGGGCAAGATGGCCCTGGCGTTTCCCAGGGCGTGGGTGAAGTCGCCGGCCTTCATGGCCGGGCAATGTCCGGTCATGCATTACAACCGCGATCTCATGATGTCGATCCTATGGAACCGGATGCCCTATTTGACGCCGCTCCTCAACACCGCGGTCATCCCACTCGACCGCGCCACCGAGGCCTACAAGATCTTCGACGAAGGGGCACCAGTGAAATATGTGATCGACCCGCACAATACGACCGGGCTCGCGGGAGCCGAGACCGAGCGCGCGAGGCGCCCGAGAGCCGCGCAGTCCGCGCTTTGAGCCGGCGGGCACCGTCCGTCACGTAACGTCGGCGACGCGCGGGCGACCCGGCACCAGGTCATGGCCGATATGAAACTCTCCGACCTTTTCGTGAGGTGTCTCAAAGCCGAAGGCAACGCATGACCTTTTCCGAAAAGTCAGCGACCCCGGATCAATTCCGGAGCAGGCGTTTTCGGGATCATGCCTGGAGGTCGCAATCTTCATGAACCGCAATCCCAACCATCAGGCGGGGAGCGGATTATCGCCCGGCGAGTTGCGGCCATTTCCGGGAAATGACGATACGGGCGTGGTGGAACATTCGCGCCATTCGCCGGAAACCCTGGAGGCGCGGCCCGACCAAGGCGGGCTCGCCCGACAGCTGCCCCTCTGGGAAACGCTTCGACGTAATCGATTGCTCGTGGCGGCAATTGTCATCGTCGTCGCGATCCTTGCGGCGGGCGGCGCCGGGTGGTGGTCCTATGCGCTCACCTTTGAATCGACCGACGACGCTTTCGTCGATACCCGAAAGGTTCAGATAGCCTCGGCCCTGAACGGCATCGTGATCGATGTTCCGGTGACCGACAACCAGCGTGTGGACTCCGGCGCCGTTCTGGCGCGGATCGATCCTCGCGACTATCAGGCCGCGCTGGCGGAGGCCCAGGCGCAAGTGAACCAGGCGAGCGCCTCGGTCAAGAACTTCGACGCCCAGATCGATGCCCAGAACGCCCGCATCGATCAGGCCCACGACCAAGTCAGGCAGGCACAAGCAGCGGTCGATTTTGCCAGGGCGGAGAACGATCGCGCCCAGAGCCTGCTGAAGAGCGGCGCCGGCACGCTCCAGCAGGCGCAGCACACGCAGACCAATCTGCGGCAGAACGAAGAAACCCTGGCAGCCGCGCAGGCGAGCCTCACGGTCGCCGAAAAGCAGGTTGCGGTTCTTCAGACCCAACGCGAAGGCGCGGCGGCCCAGCTCCAGCAGGCCCAGGCGACGCAATCCCAGGCCGAGACCAACTTGTCGCGAACCCAGGTGCTGGCGCCCGTGACCGGCCGCGCAACCAGCATATTTGCCGCCAAGGGCGCCTATGCGGTGGCCGGTCAGGCTCTCATGATGTTCGTGCCGCAGGAAGTTTGGGTCACGGCCAACTTCAAGGAGACCCAGCTTGATCGCATGCGTCCGGATCAGCCCGTCGATATCCGCATCGACGCCTATCCGCGCCGGAAATTCGCGGGTCACGTGGACAGTATCCAACCCGGCAGCGGCGCCGCCTTCAGCCTGCTGCCGCCGCAGAACGCGACTGGCAATTACGTCAAGGTCGTGCAGCGCGTGCCCGTGAAGATCTTGTTCGACACGCCGCCCGATGTGTATGTCGGCCCCGGCATGTCGGTGGTGCCGGTGGTGAGAGTGCAATGAGCGACGCCGCTGCGCGCCAGCCCGTCTGGGACGTCCTTCCCCGCTCTGCCGCCGGCAATCACAATCCATGGCTCGTCGCCGTCGTTCTGTCGATCGCCACCTTCATGGAGGTGCTCGACACGTCGATCGCCAACGTGTCCTTGCGCAATATCGCGGGCAGCCTGGCGGTGAGCCTCGACGAGAGCACGTGGGTCCTGACCAGTTATCTGGTCGCGAGCGCCGTCGTGCTGCCGATCAGCGGATGGCTGGCGGGCGTGGTCGGACGCAAGCGCTTCAACATGATGTGTATCGCCACCTTCACGGTAAGCTCGATCCTGTGCGCGATGGCGCCCAACCTCCAGTCGCTCATCGTGTTTCGCGTGATCCAAGGGGCCGGCGGCGGCGGCCTCGCGCCGGTCGAGCAATCGATGCTGGCGGATACCTTTCCGGCGCGCCAGCGCGGGCAGGCTTTCGCGCTTTACGGCCTGGCGGTGATCGTCGCCCCGACCGTCGGCCCGACACTGGGTGGCTGGCTGACCGACCACCTGTCCTGGCATTGGATTTTCCTGATCAACGGGCCGGTCGGCGTGCTCGCGCTGATTCTCGTCCAATGGCTGGTGCATGAACCCGAAATTCTCGAGCGGGAACGTCGGGCCCGTCTCGCCCGCGGGCTCAAAGTGGACTGGATCGGGTTCCTGCTGGTGGCGATGAGCCTCGGCAGTCTCGAAATCGTTCTCGACAAGGGTGTGGAAGACGACTGGTTCGCCTCGCGCTTTATCTTGACGTTCGCGATCATGGCGCTCGTGTCGTTCCTGTTGCTGATCCCCTGGGAGCTCTCGCGCGAGGATCCGATCGTCAACCTCCGGCTGTTCGGCCGGCGGCAGTTCGCGACCTGCGTCGCGCTGATGTTCGCGGTCGGAGCCATTCTGTTCAGCTCGACCCAATTGCTGCCGCAACTGGTGCAGACGAATTTTCAATATACGGCGACGCTGTCGGGCCTTGCGCTGATGCCGGGCGGGCTTGCGATGGCATTGATGATGCCGCTCGTGGGCTTTCTGTCGGGCCGGATAGCGCCAAGATATCTCATGGCCGTCGGGCTGACCGTGGTCGCGCTGTCGATGTGGCACCTCACCTCGCTCGGGCCCGACGCCAATTTCGGCTTCTTCGCCTGGGGGCGCGTCTACCAGACCGTCGGCTTGCCGCTGCTGTTCATCCCGATCCTGTCGTCGTCCTATGTGGGCCTGCCGCAACAGGACACCGACCAGGCCTCCGCGCTGGTCAACGTGGCCCGAAATGTCGGGGGCAGCATGGGCATTTCGCTTGCCAATACGGTTCTGGCCAATAGCGAGCAGATCCACCACAACTACCTCACCGACCAGCTCGTTCCGTCATCGCCCGCCTATCAACTGTGGCTGCAGGATGCGATCGCGCAGTTCTCCGCCGTGGCGGCGCCTCCGGATGCCCAACTGCGTGCCTACGCGTTGATCGAGCAGGTCGTGCAGCAACAGGCGGTGCTCTTGTCCTACATCGATGTCTTCGCCCTGTTCGCGATCATTGCAGCAATGCTGGCGCCGGTACCGCTCGCGCTGCTGCGACCGCAGCCCACGACCGCTCCGCGACCCGGAAGATAACCGGGGTGTCGTTTCAGCGGGCCCTACCCAAATTGCTAGCGCAAGATGGCGACCAATGGCGCGCCGTCGGGGAGCTCTTCGCGTCGCGCGCCCAGCACCCGCGCGCCGGTATAGAGCGCGCGGCGCGCCTGGGCGATCATCACCGGGGCGCTTCTGCTCGCGGCCGCGCGACGACTCTCCCTCATCTCTCGATCATCGGCGTCATCGTGTTTCTCGGTCTGACCGCCTACGACACGCAGCGCATCAAGGAGATGTATCTCGAGTCGGCCAGCAAGGAAGTCGCGGGCAAGAATCGATCATGGGCGCGCTCGCGCTCTACCTCGACTTCGTCAACCTCGTCGTGCTGCTGCTGCAGCTATTCGGCCAGCGTCGACCGGAGTGACACGCCGCGGATCGCACAAATCGTCCGGCGCGCCGTCGGCGGAAATCATCATCGTGATGGGAGTGTTGACGTCGCTACTGCGCGTTGGGACGCGGCTGCTGCAAATCCGGACGCAGGGCCGCCAGCGCGAGCAGGCCCTCCGGCAAGGTCATGCCCTGCCGCCGCATCCTCTGCACCGCATCCCGGCAAGCGAGGACGTCATTGCGGCTTTCATACTCCCGCGCCTGCTCCAGCGTGATAGGGCCCAGCCTGAACATGTTGGTTCCGGGCGGAACGGGACCCGTTATCCCCGATTCGTGCTGCGGCTTGTCGACATTCGGCGCATCCTGCCCGGGTACCGGCGCGTTGTAGTCTTTCCGCGCCGATCCGCTCTGGCCGGCCTGCGCGGCGCTTGGCGGCGTCGGCGGACTTTGTGACGTCGGCAGGCTTTGGGCGACCGACTGCCGGTCCGCGGCAGGGGCGTGTTGCTGCTGCAGGAAACCCGTCAGCTCCCGGCAGATATTCACCGGCCCGGCGCCGCCGCCGGGCGGGCCGGCCATCGACATCAGCGCGTTCGGCGCCACCGACAGTTCGAGCGGCCGCATTGTGGGCCGCGAGGACCCCTCAGCGGGCTCGCCAAGCGCTTGACCGAAGGCAGCCGTCGAGATCAATCCGATTCCGAGAAGGACAACGGGCAATGCTGCGCGCATGGCTTCAATCCTCTTTGCTTGCGGTCTGGCGCTCCTCGCTCGCCTGCGGCGGCGTCTTATAGAGTCCCGACCAATCGGGTCCGACCAGATTCTCGCCCGGGTGATCGATACGCACGCTCGGCGCGGCCGTCCGGTAGACCGGTGGCCGCTCGCTCGCGTACAGCAGATAGCCGATCCCTAGCGAGATCACGATTGCGAGTCCTATTCCAGCGACGATGACCGGCATGGCGCTACTCCGCGGGCACGCTGCGGCCGAGCTGCGGGCCGTCGGGCGTGCGGGCGCCTTCCTCCTCGACCCACAGGCGGTGATGTGCCTTGGCCCAGGCAAGATCGACCTCGCCGGACACCATGGCGTCGGACGCGCCCTCCATTCCGATCGTGCCGATATAGATGTGCGCGATGATGATCGCGATCATGATCATGCCGAAGACTGCATGGACGTACTGCGCCGTCTGCAAGCTGCCGATGTCCAGCGAAGAGATCGGGAACAGCAGGACGATTCCGCTCAGGATGAGAATGCCGCCGCCGACAGCGACCGACCAGAACACCAGTTTCTGCCCAGCGTTGAAACGGCGCGCCGGCGGATGACGGCGCGAGAAGAAACCGCCGAACTCCCTGAGCCATTCGAGATCGTAGCGGTCCGGCAGATTGTCCTTGAGCCACAGCACGGCCATCACCGACACGCCGAGCAGGAAGGGCCAACCGAACGCGTTGTGCAGGAACTTGGCCCATTGCGACCAGACCGAAAACGCCTCCGGTCCGAGCAGCGGAAGCAGCAGGCGCTTTCCGAACACGTAGTTCAATCCGGTGATCGCAAGGACGATGAAGGACGCGGCGGTCATCCAGTGCGTGAGTCGCTCCGCGACCGTGAACCGCTTGATCCTGACGCCGGCCGGCCGTTCGTCGAGGGTGATCGGGCCGCGCATGAGATAGAACACGGTGAGCGCAATGAGCATTCCGAGGGTCAGGATGCCCCCGATCCACGGCAGCAGGCGCTCGTGAAAGGCCTGGTATTCCCGGCCTTGCGGCTGCTCCAGGACGACTTCCTTCGGATCTGGAATGGCGCCGCGTCCCTTCACCTTGCCGAGCTCTTCGAGAACCTGCTGCTCGGTGACCGACTGCGCAGTCGGATTCGACCCGGTTGGCGACGGCACGTTGTTCTCCGCCATCGCCGGCACCGTGTAGGCCGCGAGCGTCGCGGCGAGAACGAGCGCTGCCATTCGTGACTTCATCACGCTCTCCTTCATCTGCTCAGGCCGTCACCGATTCCCGATATGCGACCTGCCATCCCCAGGCACCAGCGCCATAGCCGCGTTTGTGCACGCGCTCGCGGTAGATCTGCGCGATGATCTCGCCGTCGCCAGCAAGCAGGGACTTGGTCGAACACATCTCGGCGCACAGCGGCAGCCGTCCTTCGGCAAGCCTGTTGCGCCCGTATTTGAGATATTCGGCCTTCGAGAGGTCGGGCTCCGGGCCGCCCGCGCAATAGGTGCATTTGTCCATCTTGCCGCGACTGCCGAAATTGCCTGCACGCGGATACTGCGGCGCGCCGAACGGACAGGCATAGAAACAGTAGCCGCAGCCGATGCAGAGATCCTTCGAGTGCAGCACCACAGCGTCGGCGGTCGTATAGAAGCAATCGACTGGACACACTGCCGCGCACGGCGCTTCGGTGCAGTGCATGCAGGCCATCGACACCGAGCGTTCGCCCGGCCGGCCATCGTTGATGGTGACGACGCGCCGGCGGTTGATCCCCCAGGGCACATCGTGCTCGTTCTTGCACGCCGTCACGCAGCCGTTGCAGTCGATGCACCGATTGGAGTCGCAGAGGAATTTCATGCGCGCCATCGCTCGCCTCCGCTATCCCGCCTTGATCTGGCAGAGAGTCGCCTTCGGCTCCTGCATGCCGGTCACCGGATCGTATCCATAGGTGGTGACGAGGTTTGCGCATTCGCCGAGCACGATCGGGTCCGCCCCCGGCGGATAGAAGCCGCGCATGTCGCGGCCCTGGTACCAGCCGGAAAAATGGAACGGCATGAACGCAACGCCGGGACCGACGCGATCGGTCACCAGCGCCTTCACCTTCGCGCGCGCCTGGTTTTCGGCGCCGAGCACCCAGACCCATTGTCCGTCCTTGATGCCGCGTGCTCCGGCATCGGACGGGCTGATCTCGACGAACATCTCCTGCACGAGCTCCGCGAGCCAGGGGTTGGAGCGCGTCTCCTCGCCGCCGCCCTCGTAATCGACGATGCGTCCTGTCGTGAGGATGAGGGGGAACTGCTTCGCGATGCCGCGCTCGACCGCCGCCTTCTGGACCGAGAAGCCGATATTGGGCAGCCGGAACTGGCGCTCGTCGGGTCGCGTCGGATATTTGGCCACGAGATCGGGGCGCGGCGAGTAGACCGGCTCGCGATGCACCGGGATTGCATCCGGCAGGTTCCAGGCATTGGCGCGCGCCTTGCCGTTGCCGTAATGGCAGACGCCGTGCTCGAGACAGATGCGCTGAATGCCGCCGGAGAGATCGATGGCCCAGGTGACGGCATCGACCTTGTCGCCGCCGATCCGCTCGATCGCGGCGCGCTCGTCGGGAGTGAGCTGCTCGTCCCAGCCGAGCTTCTTCAGAACCGCCACGGTGAATTCGGGATAGCCGTCGACAAGCTCCGAGCCGCGCGTATAGGAGTCTTCCGCGAGCAACGTCTCACCGTTGTGCTCGACGCCGAACCGTGCCCGGAACGTGCTGCCGCCGTCCTTCACGTGCAACTCGGTATTGTAGAGAATGGCCGAGCCGGGATGACGCAGCTCCGGCGTGCCCCAGCACGGCCACGGCAGCCCGTAATAGTCGCCGCCGACCTCGGGCGCGTCCTGGCGCGCGCGCAGCGTCACGATGTTGAACTCGGCCTGGTGCTTCATGTGCGCCTTGAGGCGCTCGGGCGATTGCCCGCAATAGCCGGTCGACCAGCCGCCACGGTTGATCTCCCGCAGGATGTCCTCCGGCGACGGCCGGTTGTTGTCGACCGCGATGTGCTTGAACATCTGTTCGGCGAAGCCGAGCTTGTTGGCCAACAGATAGGTCGCCTCGTAGTCGTCCTTCGACTCGAAGGCCGGCTTGACGATCTGCTCTCCCCATTGCAATGACCGGTTGGAGGCCGTTCGCGACCCATCGCTTTCGAGCGACGTGCAGATCGGCAGCAGGTAGGTGCCGTCGCGGCGCGCATCGAGCGCCGAGAAGGTGGTCGGATGCGGGTCTCCGACCACCAGCAGGTCGAGCGTGCCCAGACCTTTGACCGCTTCGGGCAGCCGCGTGATGGTGTTGCCGCCATGACCGAACACCATGAGGGCGCGGATCGGCGAGCGCTGATCGATGTCGTCGGCGGGCAGCAGCGCGCCATCGAACCACCGGGTCGAGGTGATGCCCGGCGTTTCCATGTTCTGCTTCGGCGTGCGCGCCGGCCGCCCGGCCTTGCTCGGAATGGCGTCGAAGCGGGAGACGAGCCATTCGTACGGCACGTCCCAGACACGCGCCCAATGCCGCCAAGCTCCTTCAGTAAGGCCGTAGTAGAGCGGCAGCGTGGTCACGTCGAGACCCAGATCGGTCGCGCCCTGGACATTGGTGTGACCACGAAAGATGTTGGCGCCGCATCCGGGGGCACCGATATTGCCGGTAGCGAGAAGGACCGTGCAGCAGGCGCGCACATTGGCTGTGCCGACACTGTGCTGAGTCTGACCCATGCACCAGATGATCGTGGCCGGCTTCTCCTTGGCGAGCATTTCGGCGACGCGCTTGAGCTGATCGCCCGGAATGCCGGTCACCCGCTCGACCTCGTCGGGAGTCCATTTGGCAACTTCCTTGCGCACGTCATCCAGCCCGTAGACGCGCCGGCGGATGAAATCCTTGTCCTCCCAGCCGTTCTCGAAGACGTGCCAGAGCATGCCCCAGAGCGCCGGGATGTCGGTGCCGGGCCGGATCCTGATGTAATGGGTGGCGTGCGCGGCCGTGCGGGTGAACCGC
>Ga0099792_10000571_pt1 | contig 13735 bp, 16 predicted proteins | sample Rivendell_Oct201_8_FD_83780 | JGI IMG/M metagenome (GOLD analysis project Ga0099792, IMG submission 83780) | Vadose zone soil microbial communities from the Eel River Critical Zone Observatory, Northern California, USA -... | ecosystem: Environmental > Terrestrial > Soil > Vadose zone >...
CCTGGATGTTGAGAGCCTGCACCTGTGGCGGGGTGACCGTCACGTCCTGCGGGGGGTCGGCTTTTCGCTCTCCCGGGGCGAGTGTCTGCAGGTGACCGGCCCCAACGGCTCGGGCAAGACCAGCCTGCTGCGCACGGTCTGCGGGCTGATGTACCCGGAGGAGGGGCGGGTGCTGTGGGAGGGCCGGGATGTGCGCAGCGATCTGCGTACCTTTCACTGCGCGCTCGCCTACCTCGGGCACGAACCGCCGCTGAAGGCCGACCTCAGCGCGCGCGAGAACCTGCGCTACTGGATCGGTGTCAGACATCGCCTCAGTGCCGCGGCGCTCGAGGATGTGTTGGAGCGCGTGGGCGCGAGCTCCTGGTGCGAGCGCCTGGTGCGCACGCTCTCGGCCGGGCAGCGACGGCGCGTGGCCCTCGCAGGTCTTGCTCTGTCGATGGTGCCGCTGTGGCTGCTGGATGAGCCGACGACCAATCTCGATACGGAGGGGCAGCAGTTGGTGGGAAGTCTGATCAGCGAGCAGCTGGCGCGCGGTGGCATGGTACTGGCGGCCGTTCATCATGAATTGCCCGCCAGCGTGCGCGATCTGCGGCGCCTGGAGCTCGCCGCATGAGCCGCTACGGCTCTCCCGTGGCGGGAGTGGTGGTGCCGGCGGCGCCGACGCCTGCGCAGGCGACGGTGTGGGCCGGCAGCCATCAGGCTCCGATACTGGATGCGGCACGTCTGGCCCTGGCGCGCGACCTGCACCTCGCCTTTCGCAAGCGCGGCCAGCTGGTGCAGCCGCTCGCGTTCTTTGCGATGGTCACCATGCTGTTCCCGCTGGCGATTTCTCCGGAGCTCGCGCGGTTGCGGGAAATCGCCCCGGGTGTTCTGTGGGCCGGCGCGTTGCTGGCGTCGCTCCTGGCGCTCGAGTTTCTGTTTCGCGACGATGCCTACGACGGCACGCTCGAGCAGTACGCGCTCTCGGGTCAGTCACTCACCTGGCTGATATTCGCGAAGACCGCGGCGCATTGGTTGTTGACGGGTCTGCCGCTCGCACTCATGGCACCGCTCGCGGGACTGTCACTCGGGGTCTCGGTTGCGGCAGTCCCCGGGATTGTCGCCTCGGTCGCGGTGGGCAGTGTGGCGTTGAGTCTCATCGGCTCGATCGGCGCGGCCCTGACGCTCGGGATCAAGCGCAGCGGCGCATTGCTGTCGCTGCTGACGCTGCCGTTGTCGCTCCCGGTGCTGATTTTCGGCGCGCGCGCGACGCAACTCGCGATCACCGGCGGCCCGCTGCTGGCGCCGCTGGAGCTGCTGGCGGCCCTGGCGGTACTCGGGGTGACGCTGGCGCCGCTCGCGGCGGCGGCGGCGGTGCGGATCAGCCTGGAATAATTGGGAGCGCAAGCCCGCATCATGACCTGGACCTGGTTTCATCGGCTCGGCTCACCGCCCTACGTCTATGCGCTGGCGGCTCGGCTGACGCCGTGGTTTGCCTGGCCCGCGGCGCTGCTGATCATCGGCGGACTGTGGGGCGGGCTGGTGCTGGCGCCGCCGGACTACCAGCAGGGCGACGGCTTTCGCATCATTTATGTGCACGCGCCCAGTGCATGGATGTCACTCATGGTGTATACGACCATGGCAGTTGCCGCCGCGGTGGGCCTCATCTGGCGCATCAAGGTGGCGCACGCGGTCGCCGCCAGCTGTGCTCCGATCGGCGCCTCGTTCACCTTCGCGGCACTCGTGACCGGGGCGCTGTGGGGCCAGCCGATGTGGGGAACGTACTGGGAGTGGGATCCACGCCTGACCTCGGAACTCATTCTGCTATTTCTGTATCTGGGATACATGGGATTGCGCGCAGGGCTCGAGGACACGCAGCGGGCCGACCGCGCCAGCGCGGTGCTGGCGGTGGTAGGGGTGGTGAACGTGCCGATCATTCATTACTCGGTGACCTGGTGGAATTCGCTCCACCAGGCACCCTCGGTGATGCGGCTCGCCAAGCCCACCATGGCGGCATCGATGCTGGTGCCGCTGCTGATGATGCTGCTGGGCTTCACGCTGTTTTTCGCGGCGGTACTGCTGGTGCGCCTGCGCGGTGAAGTCTTGAGCCGTGAACGCTCGGCCAGCTGGATTCGTGAGATCGTAAACGCATGAGTCAGTTCTTCGAAATGGGCGGCTATGCCGCCTTCGTGTGGCCCGCGTACGCGGTCACGCTCGCGGCCATCGTGTTGAACATCGTGTGGGCGCGCCGCTCGCTGGCACGCTCGCGCGAGGAAGCGCGGCGGCGCCTGGCAACGCGGGGGGAGGGGCCGTGACGCCGCGACGGCGCCGCATGGCCCTGGTGCTCGGCATCGTTGGTGGCGCGAGTCTCGCCGGCGCACTGGCGCTCAGCGCCTTTCGCCAGAACGTCACCTTTTTCTTCGATCCGACCCAGGTCGCCGCCGGCCAGGTGCCCTCGGGCGAGCACTTCCGGCTGGGCGGCATGGTGACGCAGGGGAGCCTGCACCGCGCTCCCGGGAGCCTGGAAGTGCGCTTCGTCGTGACTGACTTCAGTCATGACGTGCCGGTCAGCTACACGGGCGTGTTGCCGGATCTGTTCCGCGAAGGAGCCGGCGTCGTCGCTCACGGGCGTATGCGCCACGACGGCACCTTCGTTGCAGACGAAGTGCTCGCCAAGCACGACGAGAACTACATGCCTCCCGAGGTGGCGCGCTCATTGAAGAAGCGCCACGGGGAGTCACGGGCGGACGGCAGGGCGCCGCCCGCCCCATCCTCCGGGGACGCACCGCCCCCGGCCGCGGCACATGCGCCTCCTCCTTCAGCGGGTACCTGACATGCTTCCCGAACTCGGTCACTTTGCTCTGATTCTCGCGCTGCTGCTGGCGGCCCTGCAGGCGTTCTTCGGCATAGCAGGTCCCATGCTGGGCCGTGACCGGTGGATCGCGGCGGTGACGCCCGCCGTCGCCGGCCAGTTCGTCATGATTGCGACCGCCGTGGGGTGCCTGGTGGCTTCCTTCGTGGGAAATGACTTCTCGGTCCTGTACATCGCCGAGAATTCCAACTCCGCGCTGCCCCTGTTCTATCGCGTTACCGCGATGTGGGGCGCCCACGAGGGCTCGCTCCTGCTGTGGATCCTGCTGCTCGCCGCCTGGACCGTAGCGGTGACCATCGGCGCCTCGCGTCTGCCGCCGCGCTTCGCGGCGCGCGTGCTGGGCGTGCTCGGACTCATCAGCTTCGGGTTCCTGCTGTTCACCCTCGCCACCTCCAATCCCTTCCTGCGCCTGGACCCGGCCGCCCCCGACGGCCGCGACCTGAATCCGATCCTGCAGGATCCGGCGCTGGCGATTCACCCGCCCATTCTCTACACCGGCTATGTGGGCTTTGCCGTGGCGTTTGCATTCGCCTGCGCGGCGATGCTCGAAGGCCGGCTGGACCAGACCTGGGCGCGCTGGACGCGGCCGTGGACGACCGCCGCGTGGGCGTTCCTCACCTGCGGCATCGCGCTGGGAAGCTTCTGGGCGTACTACGAGCTCGGCTGGGGCGGCTTCTGGTTCTGGGATCCGGTCGAGAACGCCTCGTTCATGCCGTGGCTGATGGGTACTGCGCTGGTGCACTCGCTCGCAGTTACCGACAAGCGCGGGCTGTTCAAGAGCTGGACGCTGCTGCTGGCGATCCTGGCCTTCTCGCTGAGCATGCTCGGCACCTTCCTGGTGCGCTCCGGGGTACTGGTGTCGGTGCACTCGTTCGCAGCGGATCCGAGCCGCGGCATTTTCATTCTGGCCTTTCTCATCGTGATGATCGGCGGAGCCCTGAGTCTTTATGCCTGGCGCGCGCCGCAACTGAGGTCGACGGCCGGGTTCGAACTCGGGTCGCGCGAATCGTTTCTCCTCTTCAACAACGTGCTGCTGGTCATTGCCGCAACCACGGTGTTCGCCGGCACGCTGGCGCCGCTGATCTCGGATGCGCTGAAGCTGGGCACGGTGTCGGTCGGGCCGCCATATTTCAATCCCACCTTCATGTTGTCCATGCTGCCGCTGCTCGCCCTGCTGTCGGTCGGCATCCACTCGAGCTGGAAGCGCGGGCGCCTGAAGGACAAGCAGCGTACGCTGCTCTACACGTTCATCGCCGCCGCGGTGCTCGCCTGCGGGCTCGTGTACGGCATCTACTCTCACGGCCGCGTGCTGACCCCGGTGGGCGCAACGCTCGCGCTGTGGATCGTGCTGGCCTCGCTGGTGGATCCCATCGACCGCTGGCGCCGCGGCCTCTCGTTGCCGCGCGCGGTGATCGGCATGACGATCGCGCACCTCGGTCTCGCCACGGCGGTCCTCGCGCTGACCACCGTGCAGTCCTTCACCACCGAGCGCGACGTGGCCCTGGCGCCCGGCGCCAGCACCAGCGCCGGCGGTTACGAATTCCGCTTCGACGGGGTGCGCCCGGTGCAGGGTCCGAATTACGACGGCGTGGGCGGCACCATCGTGGTCACGCGCCACGGCGCACCGGTCACGGTGTTGAGACCCGAGAAGCGCCAGTACTGGGTACAGCACCAGGTGATCACCCAGACCTCCATCGAGGTGCACCGCGGCGCGAATATCCTGGTGGCACTCGGTGAGGATCTCGGTGCAGGGAGCTGGAGCGTGCGCATCCAGATCCGGCCGCTGGTGAGCCTCATCTGGCTCGCCGCGCTCATCATGGCCATCGGTGGTGCCACAGCCGCTTCCGATCGCCGCTACCGCACCGCCAAGGCTGTCGAGGCGCCCGCGCTCGGCGCTACCGCGGGAGATGGCGCTGCATGAACCGCTTCACGCTCCCGGCTGCCGTGTTCGCGCTGCTGGTAATCGTGCTGGCGATCGGCATCAAGCACTCGCCCGACAAGGGCGTCATCGCATCGCCTCTGATCGGCAAGCCCGCGCCGCAGTTCTCGCTCCCGAGCCTGACGGACGCCAGTCGCACCGTCAGCACGACTTCGCTGCGCGGACGCTGGTACCTGTTGAACGTCTGGGGCAGCTGGTGCGCCACCTGTCGGGAGGAGCACGGCATGCTTCTCGAGGTGCGCCAGTCGGGTGTCGTCCCGGTCATCGGCCTCGACTGGAAGGATGATGATGCACAGGCGCTCTCCTGGCTCACCCAGCTCGGCAACCCCTACGAGGTGGTCGCGGTCGACCGCGACGGCCGCACCGCCATCGACTGGGGCGTTTATGCGGCGCCGGAGAGCTTCCTGGTCAATCCTCAGGGGATCGTCGTCTACAAGTGCATGGGCGAGCTGACGCGCCAGGTCTGGGAGAAGGAAATTCTGTCGCGGCTGCCGAAGCAGCAGACGGCGAAGTCATGACGCGCTCGTACGCCGCAGGCAGCCTGCGCCGGCCGTTCTCTTCCGCCGCAGTACTCCTGGGGTTGCTCGCGCTCGGGGCCACCGCGTTGCTTGCGCCGCAGCGTGCCGCCTGGGGAGTCGATCCGACGCAGATGCCCACTCCGGAACTGCAGGCGCGCTATTCGGGACTCACACACGAGTTGCGCTGCGTGCAATGCCAGAACGAGGCGATCGCCGACTCGCCCGCAGGTATCGCCTCGGACCTGCGGCGCGAAGTCAGCGACATGCTGCTCGCCGGCAAGTCCGACGATGACGTCCGCAACTTCATGCTGGCGCGCTACGGGGACTTCGTCCTTTTCCGTCCGCGCTTTGCGCTGAAGACCGCCTGGTTGTGGCTGGCACCGGGGGTGTTGCTGCTCTTCGGCGCGTTCGTGTCGTGGCGCATCGTGCGCGCGCGCATCGCGCTGGTGCCTGCTGACAACGAACCGCTGGAAGAGGACCCGAGCCGCTGATGGTCACGTTCGTCCTGCTGGCGGCGGCGCTGACCGTGGCCGGTGTCATCGCGGTGGTGATTCCGCTCCTCAGGGGCGGGGCTGGCGCGGCGGCGCCGGGGCCGGCGCCGTGGGCGGCCGTTGCTGCCGCCGTGCTGCTGGTGATCGGCTCGGCGGTGTTGTATGTCAGCTGGAGCAACTGGCCGTGGAGAACCGTAACGCCTGGCGACTCGCCTCAGAGCATGGTCGCCCGCCTGGCACGTGAGCTCGAGCGCGACCCCCAGAACCTCGAGGGCTGGCTGATGCTCGGCCGTTCTTACATCGCCTTGCAGGAGTATCCGCTCGCGCTGCGGGCCTTTGAGCGCGCCGATCGCCTGAGCGACGGCAAGAACGCCGACGCGCTCACCGGCGAGGCCGAGACACTGGTACTCACCGACGAATCCGAGCTCGACGGACGCGCCGGCCGGCTCATCGAGCGGGCGCTGGTGCTGGCGCCGGATTCGGGCAAGGCGCTGTTCTTCGGAGGCGCGGTCGCTGCGCGCCGCGGAGATCTGCCGCTGGCGCGGGCGCGCTTCGTGAAACTGCTGGGGATGGATCCGCCGGCGAACGTGCGGCCGCTCATCGAGCAGCAGATCAGCGCCATCGACGGGCAACTCGCAGGCGCCGCGCCCGCGAGTGCAGCGGCAGCCCAGCCGCCGCCGCCCGCGGCGAAGCCCGGCGCGGAGGTGCGCGTGAACGTCACGCTCGCGCCGTCGCTCGCGGCCGCGGTCGGTGCTTCACCTCTGTTTGTGTTCGTGCGCGACCCCGCGCACCCCGGTCCGCCGCTGGCGGTGAAGCGCCTGGAGAGCCGTTTCCCGCAAGTCGTCTCGCTCGCCGCCTCGGACGCGATGATTCCCGGTCGGGCCTTCGCGCCGGGCCAGAGCGTGCAGGTCGTCGCGCGGATTGCCCGCTCCGGGAACCCCGTGGGTGCCAGCGGTGATCCACTCGGCGAAGTGACGTATCAAGTGGGTCGTGACGGGCTGGTCAGCCTGGTCATCGATCATCTGATGCCCTAGAAAGTCCACCCAGTCAGTGACTTAGCGACGGCACGACCGCCTGGCCACACCGCATCAGGAACACCCTGGTTTTCCTAAGCCGTCCGCCGGAGGTATGCTCCGGCCGACGGCGTCACACGTCGCGACTAAGTCGCGGGTTCGGCATCCCTCGGACTTCGCGCACATAAGGAGAGAGTGATGGCTCAAGGAACACATGAAGGGCGCATCTCGCACCGTGGGTTCGCGTCGATGAACACGGAGCGGCAACGGCAGATCGCGAGCATGGGTGGCAAGGCGGTACCGGACGAGAAGCGCAGCTTCTCGCAGAACCGGCGACTGGCGGCAGAGGCCGGGCGCAAGGGCGGGCAGAGCGTCCCCGGCTCCAAGCGCAGCTTCTCGCAGAATCGCGCGCTCGCGGCGGTCGCAGGGCGCAAGGGCGGACAGAGCGTGCCCGATGAAAAGCGTAGCTTCTCTCAGCATCCAGAGCTTGCGGCCGAAGCGGGCCGCAAGGGTGGACAGGCAAGTCACGGAGGCAGCCGGCCGGCCTGACGACCCCGTTCAGGGTTCCAGAGCCAAAGACATCAGAGGCGCCGCGCGTGCGGTGTCGGCGGCTAGGGCTTGAGCGTTACGAACCAGGCACCGGCGGCGATCATGACAATGCCGAGCCAGTTCACGGGCGCGAGCTTCTCGCCGAGAAGGCCGACTCCGAACAACGCCACCAGAACGACGCTCAGCTTATCGAGCGGCGCCACGCGAGCGGCGTCGCCGATGTGTAGCGCGCGGAAGTAACACCACCAGGACGCCCCGGTTGCAAGTCCGGAGAGCACGAGGAACGTATAGGTGCGCGGCGAGCCGGCCGCGAGCGCCGGGAGCTGGTGCGTCGCGGCGACTACGCCCGTCAGCACGATCAGAATCACCACCGTGCGGATGAGGGTCGCCGCGTCGGGGTTGAACTGCTCGACCCCGAGCTTGGCGAATATCGCAGTCATGGCGGCGAACGCCGCCGACATCAGCGCCCAGACCTGCCACGACGCCATCGGAACGCTCAACCTCGTAACGAGCCGCCGGAAAGCCTCAGTGTCACACACCCGTCCACCTCAGGTCACGGGCGTGGCATTTTTGAGGCGCGCCACCCATTGACCCGATGGCATCCACCGTACTATTTTCAGCGCCGAGCTAGGGGAGCCCCGGCAGGGGGCTGAGAGGCCAACAGCGCTGCACTACAGCGCGGCATGGCGACCCTCTGAACCTGATCCAGTTAATGCTGGCGTAGGAAAGTTTCCCTTGGTCTACGCGCCGCCAACCGAATCCCGCCGGGGCCATCCAGGCCCGGTTCCGTTGTGCGCCTCGTGCCCCGGCCGCCTCCCTGGAGAACTTCGATGAATGCACAGCTGTTGCAGGTCGTGTCCGAGCCCTTGCCGGCGTCGCGCAAGGTCTACAAATCCGGCAGCCTCCATCCGGGCTTGCGCGTGCCGATGCGCGAGATCGAGTTGCATCCTTCCGCGGGCGAGGCACCCTTGACGGTCTACGATCCGTCCGGCCCCTATACCGACCCGGCCGTCACTATCGACATCAACCGCGGGCTGCCGCGCACCCGCGCCGCGTGGATCAGCGCGCGGGGCGACGTCGAGAGCTACACCGGCCGGCAGGTAAGGCCGCTGGACAACGGGCTTGCCGCCGGGGCCAAGGCGGCGCCGCAGTTCCCGCTGCGGTGCGCGCCGCTGCGCTCGCGGGGCAGGGCGGCCGTGACGCAGCTCGCCTATGCGCGCGCCGGGATCATCACCCCGGAGATGGAGTACGTCGCGCTGCGCGAGAACAGCGGCAGCGAGGGGCGCGACACTCAGCGCACGGGGGACGGCAACGCCTGGGGCGCGTGCATTCCGGATTACGTGACGCCGGAGTTCGTGCGCGCCGAGGTGGCCGCCGGACGCGCCATCATTCCCGCGAACGTGAATCACCCCGAGTCCGAACCGATGATCATCGGTCGCAACTTCCTGGTGAAGATCAACGCCAACATCGGCAACTCGGCCGTGACCTCCTCGACCGCCGAGGAGGTCGACAAGCTGGTATGGGCGATCCGCTGGGGAGCCGACACGGTCATGGACCTCTCTACCGGGCGAAACATCCACACCATCCGCGAATGGATCCTGCGCAATTCGCCCGTGCCGATCGGAACCGTGCCGATCTACCAGGCGCTGGAGAAGGTCGGCGGGGTCGCCGAGGAGCTCAGCTGGGAGATCTTCCGCGACACGCTCATCGAGCAGGCCGAGCAGGGCGTGGACTACTTCACCATCCACGCCGGCGTGCGGCTACCCTATATCCCGCTCACGGTCGGGCGCGTCACCGGCATCGTCTCGCGCGGCGGCTCGATCATGGCGAAGTGGTGCCTGGCGCATCACCGCGAGAGCTTCCTCTACGAGCACTTCGAGGAGATCTGTGCGATCTGCCGTGCGTACGATGTGAGCTTCTCGCTCGGTGACGGTCTGCGCCCGGGCTCCATCGCCGATGCCAACGATGCCGCGCAGTTCGCCGAGCTCGACACCCTCGGCGAGCTCACGCGCGTCGCCTGGCAGCACGACTGCCAGGTGATGATCGAGGGGCCCGGGCACGTGCCGATGCACAAGATCAAGGAGAACATGGACAAGCAGCTGGCCACCTGCGGCGAAGCACCGTTCTATACCTTAGGTCCCCTGACGACCGACATCGCACCCGGATACGATCACATCACGTCTGCGATCGGAGCCGCCATGATCGGTTGGTTCGGTACCGCCATGCTCTGCTACGTGACGCCCAAGGAGCACCTCGGACTCCCGGATCGCAACGACGTCAAGACCGGCGTCATCACCTACAAGATCGCGGCGCACGCCGCCGACCTTGCCAAGGGGCACCCCGGGGCGCGTGCGCGCGACGATGCGCTGTCGCGCGCACGCTTCGATTTCCGCTGGCAGGATCAGTTCAACCTCGCGCTCGACCCCGACACCGCCTGCGCCTTCCACGATGCGACGCTGCCGAAGGAAGGTCACAAGGTGGCGCATTTCTGCTCCATGTGCGGGCCGAAGTTCTGCTCCATGCGCATCTCGCACGAGGTGCGCGCCGAGGCCCGCGCGCAGGGCATGAGCGAGATGGCCGCGAGGTTCCGTGCCGGCGGGAGCGAACTGTACGTGCCCGCGCCGGCCCCGCCGGAGCGCTGAAGCCGTGCGCGTGACCGTCATCGGCGCCGGGGTCGCGGGCCTCACCTGCGCGCTGGAGCTCGCCGAGCGCGGCGTGGCGGTGGAGGTCCTCGAGCGCAGCGCGCAACTCGGCGCGCCCGCGTGCTCCTGGTTCGCCGGTGGCATGCTGGCGCCGTGGTGTGAGCTGGAGAGCTGCGATCCCCTGATCGCGCGCCTCGGTGCGGAGAGTATCCCCTGGTGGCGTGAGCGCTTCGCCGGCACCGTCGTGAACGGCACGCTGGTCGTGGCGCATGGCCGCGATGCGGCGGATGTCACGCAGTTCGCCGCCCGCACCAGGCATTGCGAGGCCCTCGCCTCTGAAGAGATCGCGGGCCTCGAGCCTGACCTGGCCGGACGTTTCACGCAGGGGCTCTATTTCGGGGACGAGGGCCATCTCGACCCGCGGGCGGCACTCACGGCGCTCGCCGCGCGGCTCGGGCAGCTCGGAGTGGCCATCCACTACGGCATCGAGGCCTCGGCGAGCCTGCCCGCCGGGGGGCAGCTGATCGATTGCACCGGGCTCGCCGCGCGCCGCCAGCTCACGGAACTGCGCGGGGTGAAGGGAGAAATGCTGCTGCTGCGCCTGCGCGAGATCTCGCTGCGCCGCCCGGTGCGCCTGCTGCATCCGCGCGTGCCGGTGTATGTCGTACCGCGGGCGGATGGGCTCTTCATGGTAGGCGCCACCATGATCGAGAGCGATCAGGGTACGCGCATCAGTGCGCGTTCCATGCTGGAGCTGCTGTCGGCCGCCTACGCGTTGCATCCGGCGTTCGGTGAGGCGGAGATCGTCGAGATCGGCACCGGCGTGCGGGCGGCGTTTGCCGACAACCTGCCGCGCCTGCGCCGCCACGGCGAGACGCTGTATGTGAACGGCCTGTACCGGCACGGCTTCCTGCTGGCACCGGCACTCGCCCGTCGCGCGGCCGACGTGATGTTGCACGGAAGACATTTTCCGGAGGTGATGGATGAGAATCCTCGTCAACGGCGCCTGGCGTGAGACCGTCGCCGCCGAGCTGTCCTCCGTACTGCAGGAGCTCGGCTATGGCGAGGCCGTGGTAGCGACCGCGGTCAACGGCGAATTCGTGGCGGCGGATGTGCGGCCAGGCACCCGCCTCGCCGAGGGTGATCGCGTGGAAGTGCTGGCGCCCATGCAGGGGGGCTGATGCTGCAGCTCTACGGAACGTCGCTCCGGTCGCGGCTGCTGCTCGGCACGGCCCGTTACCCGTCGCCCGCGGTGCTGACCGCGGCGGTGCGCGCGGCGCGCGCCGAGGTGGTGACGGTGGCACTGCGCCGCGAATCGGGCGGTGAGCGCGCCGGACAGGGCTTCTGGTCGATCATCCGCGAGTTGGGGGTGAGGGTGTTGCCCAACACCGCGGGCTGCCATTCGGTGAAGGAGGCCGTCAGCACCGCGCACATGGCACGCGAGGTGTTCGGCACCCCGTGGATCAAGCTCGAGGTGATCGGCGAGGACGACACGCTGCAGCCGGACGTGTTCGGGCTCACCGAGGCCGCGCGCATCCTGTGCGCCGACGGCTTCGAGGTGTTTCCGTATACCACCGAGGACCTGGTGGTTGCGGAACGGCTGCTGGCGGTGGGCTGCCGGGTGCTGATGCCGTGGGGCGCGCCCATCGGATCCGGCCGCGGGCTGAACAACCTGTTTGGCCTCACGGCGCTGCGCGCCCACTTCCCCGACGTGCCGCTGATCATCGATGCCGGAATCGGCGTGCCCTCGCACGCCGCGCGCGCCCTGGAGCTCGGTTTCGACGCGGTGCTGATCAACACCGCAGTCGCGCAGGCGGGCGATCCGGTGCAGATGGCGGCAGCATTTGCCCAGGCCGTCGAGGCGGGACGCTCGGCGCGGCTGGCCGGACCGATCGAGCCGCGTGACCTCGCCGCACCCTCGACGCCGGTGATTGGCACGGCCTTCCGCGGATGAAGCTGGCGCGCGTCTATCCGATCGTCGACAGCGCCGCGTGGGTGAAGCGCCTGGTGCCCCTCGGCGTGCGGCTGGTTCAGCTGCGCATCAAGGAGCAGCCGCAGGAGAGGGTGCGCGGCGAGATTCGCGAGGCGCGCGCCTGCTGCGCAGCGGCCGCCATGCAGCTCATCGTCAACGATCACTGGCAGCTCGCGCTCGAGGCGGGCTGCGATTTCGTGCACCTCGGGCAGGGCGATCTGGATGGGGCGGATGTGACCGCCTTGCGACGCGCCGGCGTACGCCTGGGTGTCAGCACGCACGATGAGGGCGAGCTCTCGCGCGCACTCGCCCTGCAACCCGACTACGTGGCGCTCGGTCCGATCTATCCGACGCTGCTGAAGGCCATGCCCTGGCCGCCGCAGGGTCTTGAGCGGATCACGCAGTGGAAGCGCCGCATCGGCGCGATCCCACTGGTGGCCGTCGGTGGGCTGACGCTCGACCGCCTCCCGGGGGTATTCGCCGCCGGCGCAGACGTCGCGGCGGTCGTGACCGACATCGTGCGGCATCTGAACCCCGAGGCGCGCGTCCGCGAGTGGCTGAGCGCGGCGCGGGCCGCCTGAAGCGAGCGTTGCGGCCATGAGCGATCGGTACGCGCGCCAGTCGATTCTTCCAGAAGTCGGCGCCGAGGGTCAGGCACGTCTCGGGGCCGCGACCGCGGTCGTCGTGGGGGCGGGCGGGCTGGGTTGCGCGGTGCTGCAGTACCTCACCGCCGCGGGAGTCGGGCGACTGCTGATCGTCGACCACGATCGCGTGGAGGAATCGAACCTGCACCGTCAGCCGCTATATCGTATGAGCGACCTCGGGCGGCCCAAGGTGCACGCGGCGCGCGCCGCGCTGCGGCAATCCAATCCCGCAGTACGCATCGACACTCTCGAGGAGCGTCTTAGCCCCGCCAACGCAGCGTCCCTGGTGGCGGCGGATGTCGTCATCGATGCGGCCGACAGTTTCGCCGTGACCTACGTGTTGAGCGATGCCTGCCGGCGCGCGCACACCCCGCTGGTGAGCGCCTCGGTGCTGGGCCTGTCCGGCTACGTCGGTGTGTTCTGCGGGGACGCGCCGAGCTATCGGGCCGTGTTTCCCGAAATGCCGCGCGCCGCGGGCTCGTGCGCCGAGGCCGGCGTGCTGGGAACCGCGGTCGGTGTCATGGGTACGCTGCAGGCTCACCTGGCGCTGGCACTGCTCCTGAAGTGGCAGCCCACCCCGCTCGGTCGCCTGATCTCGGTGGACTTTCGCACCCTGCACCTGGGAGGCTTTTCCTTCACCGGCGCGCGCGAGCCCGCGGGCACGGCCCTGGCCTTCATCGCGGCGACGGAAGTCTCCGTCGCCGACATCGTGATCGACCTGCGCAGCCTCGCCGAAGTGCCGGTATCGCCTTTTCCGTCGGCGGTGCGCATGGGTGTGGAGGCGCTGGAGAAGGCCCGGATGAGTTTCCCCGCCGAGCCGCGCATCGTGCTGTGCTGCCGCACCGGGGTGCGCGCCTGGCGTGCGGCGCGGGCGCTGCAGAGCCAGGGGTACGCGAACGTCGCGCTGATCGCGATGGGCGAGTGAGCGCGGTCCTGGTCATCGCCGGCACGGACTGCAGCGGCGGGGCGGGCCTGGCGCGTGACCTGCACACCCTGGCGCGCTTCGGAATCGAAGCGATGTGCGCCGTGACCGCGGTGACCGTGCAATCGGACTCCCGGGTGAGCGCGGTACACCCACTGCGGCCGCAGCTGGTGCGGGCACAGATCGAAGCGGCG
>Ga0099792_10000574_pt1 | contig 13698 bp, 11 predicted proteins | sample Rivendell_Oct201_8_FD_83780 | JGI IMG/M metagenome (GOLD analysis project Ga0099792, IMG submission 83780) | Vadose zone soil microbial communities from the Eel River Critical Zone Observatory, Northern California, USA -... | ecosystem: Environmental > Terrestrial > Soil > Vadose zone >...
CTCTCGCCTGGCCCGCCGAGGAAGCCGAAGCCGCCGCGCTGGCGCTCAAGATGCGTCCACGAGCGAACGAGGCGGCTCTTCTGATAGGTGAGATGCGCGTGCTCCACCTGCAGCGAGCCTTCGCGCGTCTGCGCGCGCCGTCCGAAAATCTCCAGGATCAGGCCGGTGCGGTCGACGACCTTGGCGCCCCAGGCCTTTTCCAGGTTGCGCTGCTGCACTGGCGAGAGCGCGCAATCCATGACGACGATGCCGATCTCGTCGGACTTGATCAGTCCGGCGAGCTCTTCGACCTTGCCCTTGCCGATATAGGTTGCCGGGCGAATATCGGCGATCGGCACGATTCCGGCTGAAACCACGGCGAGATCGATGGCGCGCGCAAGCCCGATGGCCTCGTCGAGCTTGGCCTCGGGCGAGCGCGCGACATTGTGCGCCGGCAGGCCGCTGCCGGCGTGCGATCGCAGACGTCGATAGGGTTCCACCACTATCGAGCGGGCGTCGCCACCGCTCTCACTGAGCTCGGGGCGATCACTCTTCTTATCGAAACGACGGGCTTCCAACTACGCTTTGTCTCCTAACGGCTCCTCGGCCCCTTCGAACAGCTGGATCGGATGACCCGGCATGATCGTCGAGATCGCGTGCTTGTAGACCAGTTGCGAATGTCCGTCGCGACGCAGCAGCACGCAGAAATTGTCGAACCATGTCACGACGCCTTGCAACTTGACTCCGTTGACGAGGAAGATCGTAAGGGGAGTCTTGCTCTTACGAACGTGGTTCAGGAAGGTGTCTTGTAGATTTTGTGAGCGGTCAGCCGCCATTGTGTTTGTTCCGTTTTTTGTCGCGGGCCCCTTCCCGCGAGCTTATGGCCAAGTTGCTTGCGCCTCGCTGCTGTTACACTTGGTCTTGCAGGGTCTTGCAGGCTTTGGATCGTTCAGTCGCTTGGGAGCAAGGAACCTGGATGGCTGATATTACAGGGCACCCGCAGGGGCGGTGCAAGCAGAAGTTGGAGGCAAAGCATGATCTTGGCGTGATCTTGGTGCTGCAATCACGCCCACTCGGCGTGCCTGTGGAAATCACGACGTAGGGCTGTAGTGACCGGCCCGGGCTTTCCGTTACCCACCGGGCGTCCATCGATGCGCACCACCGGCATGACAATCTGGCTGGCGGCCGTCACAAAGGCTTCGCGGGCCCCAAGCGCCTCGGAGATGGTGAATGCGCGCTCCTCAAATACAAGCCCTTGAGCTTTGAGAGCATCGATTAGCACGCTCCTCGTGATGCCTCGTAAAATTCCGTTATCGGCCGGACGGGTCACAACCTTTCCATCGGCGGTGACAATCCAGGCATTGGTTGATGACCCTTCGGTGACCCGGCCCTCCTGATCTACGAGCCAGGCTTCCCGCGCTCCCTGGCTGCGGGCAGACTGTTTGGCGAGCACGTTGGGCAGCAAAGCAATGGTTTTAATATCAACCCGCGACCAGCGGTCATCAGGAACAGTAATGACCGCGATGCCTTCGGCAGCCAGCCGCTCATTGGCGGCGGGATCGAGGCTACGGGCAGTCACGACGATGCTCGACGGTGTGCCCGCGGGCGGGAATGCATGGTCGCGCCGGGCCACCCCACGCGTGACCTGCACGTAGACAATACCGTTGTGCACGCGATTGCGGCGGATGGTTTCGCGCATCACCACCGCAAGCGCCGAAGGGACGAGCGGCCATGCGATCTTGAGCTCGTTCAGGGACCGCCGCAGCCGCTCGACATGCCGACGCTCGTCGATCAGCCGCCCCGCTCTCACTTCACACAACTCGTAGACGCCATCGGCGAATTGGTAGCCACGATCCTCGATATTGACCGAGGCATCGCGGCGCGGCAGGTACCGGCCATTGACGTAGGCAACGCGGGACAAAGGCAGCTCCGATCGAAAGAAAACCTAGGGTCGACGAGCGCCGTCCATACCAGTTTTTGTGCAGCAAGCGAACGGCTCGCCAGACCCGATTTCATGGTGGAGCCGCAAACCTTTCGCCTTGTTGCCGGGATGCTGCCTCTCTTATGATATCGGTTGCTCTTACTTGTGCGGCATCCCGTTCGCGTTTGTGTCCAACCTAGGACCAACTTCAAAAGGGGCCCATTATGACAAATACGGCTATGTCCGCTCGCTTTGCAGAAAGCGATTTCCGCGTCGGCTCGGTTCTCACGCGCACGGCGAAGATCCTGTCGCAGCATTTCCTGATCTTCTTCTTGATCGGGCTGGTCGCCAACCTGCCATCACTCCTGCTCGGATATGGCGGCGGGTCAGTCGGCGCCAGTCCGACCGGTCAGAACGCCGTTCTGCTGATCGTCGGTGGTGTGCTGTCGTTCGTGCTCAGCATGATCAGCCAGGCCGTCATGGTGCACGCGGCGTTTCAGGCCATGCGCATGCGTCCTGTCAGCCTTGGCGAGTCGATGAGGGTCGGCTTGTCGCGCGTCTTCGCCGTCATCCTGCTGGCGCTCCTGATGGGCATTCTGGGCGGGCTCGCAGCCGTGTTACTGATCGTACCGGCTCTCATTGTGATGACAATGTGGTTCGTCAGTACCCCGGCCTGTGTCGTCGAACGGACCGGCCCATGGACCAGCATGAAGCGCAGCGCCGCCCTTACAAAGGGGCATCGCTGGAAGGTCTTCGGACTGCTGCTCCTCCTGATCCTCGTCAGCTTGATCGTTGCCGGATTGCTTCAGCTGGTGCTCATGCAGGTTGGAAGCACAATTCTGGTGCTCCTCGGCACTTTGCTGTGGGGAGCGCTGTGGACGGCCTTTTACTCCATCGCGGTCGTGACGACCTATCATGATCTGCGCGTGGCCAAGGAAGGCATCGACATCGAGCAGATCGCATCGGTGTTCGACTGACGCAGTCAACGGCCGCCGCAGGGGCAACCTCGCGGTAATTTCAAGGCGCCTGGCTTTCCAGGATGGCGCTGTCACGCACCAGTCAACGACGCCAAATGCGTCGTTGACTGGCACCTTGCTGTCGCCCACTGCTGACACGTCTATTGTTCATTATCTGTGATTGCACGGCAGTAATGCCTGCGGCATTTCAAGCCGTGCGGCAGCAGCCGGTCAATTTCGTCAACTCGATGAAAGCCGGTTTGCCATGTGTCATCCCGGTCATGCTGATCGAGATCATCACAGCCCTCCTGGCTGGCTTGGCCATGCTCGTGCCGGCAGTGATCCTTGGGTCGATGTGGCTCGGCGCAGCGGCGGTTCTAAAGCGGGATGAATTTAGGTTTGCACCGCCGTTGAACCAATCTCCGCTCGTTCCCGCGAAAGCGGGAATCCAGGGGCTGAGAATTCGGCCAAAGTGCTGGGTCCCCGCCTCCGCGGGGACGAACGGAATTTAATGGCGATTCAAACTAATCTCATCTCGCTCTAGTCGCCTTGGCCGGAATGCCGCCCCTCTTGTGATGTTGGTTGTTCTTATACTGCGGCAGGGTTGCGCAATTTCGGGTACCAGCGCTTCTGCCGGCCAAGAGAGGCCCTATGACAAATACGGCAATGTCTGCTCCCTTTGCAGAGGGCGATTTCCGCGTCGGTCGCGTCATCAGCCGGTCGATATCAGTCCTCTCGCGCCGTTTCGTTACGTTGTTGATCATCGCCGCGGCCGCTTACCTGCCGACATTTCTGATCAGCCTTTGGATGGGCGGCTTTCTGTGGACAGGCAGGGTGCCCGGGCAAGCCGAACAAATCGCCTCCGCTATTCTCTTGGGTATCGCGTTCATCCTGTTCAGCGTGCTGAGCCAGGCCATGATCGTGCATGCCGCATTTCAGGACATGCGCGGGCGGCCGGTGAGCTTGGGCGCGTCCGTGAAGGTCGGCCTGCGCCGTTTCCTTCCTCTTTTCGGCATTGCGATTCTCTTGGCGATACTCGTCTTCCTCGCGCTTACGCTATTCATTACCCTTACAGCACTCGTCACGCCATTTCTCTTGGTCCTCACGCCGATCCCGATCGTCGTCATCGTAACGGTGTATTTTGTGACAACACCGGCCTGTGTCGTCGAGGAGCGCGGACCTTTCGGCAGCATGGGACGAAGCGCGCAACTGACGAAAGGGCATCGCTGGAGGATTTTCGGCCTTGAGCTGTTGGTGGTTGGCTTGCTGCTCATCGCCAGCATTTTCATCGGCTTGCTCGATTGGGCGCTGAGGGCTGTAGGAGGGCCCTTATTGGCCGCCATCAGCGGCCTGCTGTGGAACGCTGTCTGGGTTGCCTACTACGCGGTCATGGTTGCTGTCGCCTATCATGATCTGCGCGTGGCCAAGGAAGGCATCGACATCGAGCAGATCGCGTCGGTGTTCGACTGATCGAGAACAATGCCTGCGGCCGCATCAGCGGGCCGCGGGCTCGCTCCGGCCGGCATGCTTGTCGGCGCGCCCTTTTCCGAACAACTGCTCGTGCTCGAGGAAGGCGCGCTCGGCGGTGTAGAATTCGCGCAGGAACGGCATGATGTCGGGGGGTGCGATCGGCGCGGTCCACTCGATCCTTTTGCAGATCTTGTCGCACACCTCGGTCATGAGCCGCATTGCATCGGGCGTGACCGGGCGCCGCAGCAGCTCCTCCAGCACCTGCAGCTCGAACGCGCCATAGGCCCGCAGCTGCGCGTGCGTGAAGACGAACTTGGCCTTTCGCTCGACCAGATCGCCGAGGAGGACGCGCTTCGGCAGCGATATGACGAGCGTCCCGGCCAGCATGTCACCGCCGCGCATGCGATCGCGGTTGATGAACGGCAGCGCCGCAAACAACAGCATCCACAGCGCGATCCCGAGGTTGGACCAGTCCACGCCGCCGCTCGCCGTCTTGCCGGCGGTCAACAGGACGCTGAGCGGAACGAAGGTCTCGATCTCGCGCGTGAGGTTGCGCGCTACCACCGCCGAAGGCTGCAGCGGGCCGCCGGCCCGGTCGATCACCCGCAGGCCGACCATGCGCTTGCCAGGCGTCGCGCCCCGCCAGGCGAGCTCGAACGTCACAAAATACAGATTACGGATCATGAACGCGATGAACAGCGCGATCGAAATGGCGATGAGGCTGCCACCGCTCACGCCGATGGCGGAAACGATCGCGATCACGACCACCAGCATCAGCACGAACCAGACGAACAGATCCAACGCAAAGGCAACGAGCCGTTCGCCGTAGTCGGCAAGCTCGACGGACAACGAGACGCCCTCGGGCGTCACGATCTGCCGGCGCTCGCGCCGGGCGCCTTCCAGAAAATCGGACGTGCGATCATGCGCAAGGGTCATCGGCGCTGCTCCCTGCCGGCAAGCGTGAAATACGCAACCCAGAGCGCGCCAACCCCAAACCCGATGGCAAAACGTAATGGCGTGCTCTGAACAAGCTGGCGGAACCCGCCCTCGAGGAAGGCCGCCGCAAACAGCATGATGACGGCGCCGACCGCCATCTGGCCGGCGAGCCGCCCATGCATGGCGAGGTTCTCCAGCCGAGAGTAGCGGCCTGGGAACAGCATCTTTTCCGCAATGACGAGGCCGCCGGCGGCAAACAGGATCAGCCCGCCAAGCTCGGTGACGCCGTGGATCGAAAGCCAGCCCAGGAAATCGATGGTGAGATCGCGCTTGTAATGCAGCGCCACAAAGGCGCCGATCGGCAGGCCCTGGTAAAGGGTCAGCATGATGGTCGGAATGCCGATCCCCATGCCGAGACCGAATGTCATGATACCGACGAGCGTGTTGTGATTGAACAAGACGCCGGCGAATATCCCGAACGACTCCACGAGGCCCGGCCAGGGCGCGAAGATCTCCCGATTGAGGAGATCAGCCCGCGTGCTCGACGGCCCACGGCCGCCTGACAATCCGGATGGAACGAACGCGTTGAACCAGGTCTCGTCCTGCACCGTCAGCATGAAGCCGACAACGACGCCAAGCAGCATAGTGAGTGCGGCAATCAGGATATGCCAGCGCGCGGAGCGGACGGCGGCCGGCAGCTCCCGTCCGAAGAATGCCCACAGGCCGGTGATCGGGTTGGCGCGCGGCCCGTAGACGGCGAGAAAGGCGCGGGTCGACAGCGTCTCCAGATAGAGCAGCAGATTGCGATCGAGCACGATGGTGCGCGCGACCGAGAGCGACGACAGCGCGGCGCGGTAGAGGATCGGCAGCCGCTGCAGCTCATCCAACGACAAGCGGCGAATGCCCTGGCGCTCGACGCGGGTTACGAGCCGCTCGAGCTCGAGCCAGCCCTCCGCGCGACCCTTGCGGAATTCGCTGCTCTTGAGAACGATCTCCGGCCTGCCGGTGGTGGTGGCGGCCGCTGCATCGGTGGCGGGCATGCTCATATCAGGCCACGTTGTTTGATCATGAGATAGCGGTTGATCAGCGCGACCGGCAGGCCGCGGCTGGGCACATCGAGGCAGTGCACGCCGAGCCGTTCCAGTCGTTCGAAAACAATGCTGCGCTCGCGCAGGAAGTCATGTGCGATGACGGATTGGGCCACGTCGGTGAACTGAGTGGGCGTCGCCTCCACGGCGCCCTGCAGCACCGATCCGCGCTGGGTCACGAACACGACCACGTGCCGGTTGGCCACCCGCTGCATGCTTTCGATCAGCAGCTCGGCCGTGATGGTGTCGACGAAATCGGTGAACAGAATGACCAGCGCACGCCGCTTGAGGCGGGCGTTGAGCTCGGCGAGGCCGAGCGTGAAGTTGGTCTCCTGACGCTGGTAGCTGAGCTCGGCGGTCGAGCGGCGGATGCGGGCGAATCCGGAAATGCCGCGGATGGGGGTGAGATAGTGCCGCACCGCCGCGTCGAAGCCATAGATGCCGACGAGGTCGCCACCCTGCAGCGAAATCCAGGCGAGTGCCAGGCCGGCATTGATGGCGTGATCGAGCCGCGCGATCCCCTCGATCGGCTCGAGCATCAGATAGCCGGTGTCGAACGCCATGACCACCGGATGATTGCGCTCGATCTGAAACTCCTTGCACACGAGCTTGCGATGGCGAGCCGAATGCTTCCAGTCGATGTAGCGGCTGTCGAAGCCTGGAACATATTCGCGCAGCGCCTCGAATTCCGCGCCCTCGCCTTTATGCCGCTCGGTCTTGATGCCGTAGATGGCCTCGCGGGAGAAGAATTGCAGCGCAACGCCATGCACACCGCGCACATTGGGTAAGACGTCGATGACGCGGTCGACCGTCATTTCCCGGACGAACTCGACGAACCCCAGCGGCCCCCGCCAGCGCACCGAGACCCGGTCGACGTGGATCTGGCCACGGCGACGCGGAATGACCGGCAGCGCCAGGCGCAGCGGCTCGCCGGGCGGCAGCGAGCCGGCGACGATCGTGGACGGCTCGATCTCGCCGCGCTGATCGGCGATCAGCTCGAAGGTCGTGGCGCGGCGCCAGCGGGTGGCGGCAATGCTCGCCGTGACGGCGCCGCGATCGCCGATCGAGACGTGATCGGGCACGGTGATCTTGAGATCGAGCAGTCGCGGTGGAAAAGCCAGCGAGACATCGGTCAGCGCGGCAAGCAGAACCATTGCACCATAGGCGAAGGAAACCACCCACAGGCCGGGGTTATAGATGGCGACAATCAGCGCCAGCGGAATCCCGCACACAAAAGCAAGGACGGCTCGGCCGGTCGGGCGGATCATCGCGGCGCCGGCGTCTGGTCGAGGATGTCGCGCAGAATCCGATCGGTGCTGAGACCTTCGATCTCGGCGCCTGGCGACATGGTGAGGCGATGGCGCAGCACCGGCAGCGCAAGCTCTTTCACGTCATCTGGAATCACAAAATCGCGGCCCTGCAGGACCGCATAGGCGCGCACGCCGGCGGCCAGCATGTTGGCGGCACGCGTCGATGCCCCGACGTCGAGCGAAGAATGCTCGCGGGTCGAGCGGATCACGTCGACGATGTAGTCGATCAGCTCGTCGGAGAGGCGGACCTTGGTGACGGCTTCGCGCGCGTTCGCCAGCGTCGTGACGTCGGCGACCGGCTCAAGGCCGAACTCCTCAAGCCGCGGCATGGCCGAGCGGTGGCCGTGCTGGCGCACAATGGCGCGCTCCTCGTCGCGGCTTGGATGCTCGATCACGATCTTGAACAGGAAGCGATCGAGCTGCGCCTCCGGGAGCGGATAGGTCCCCTGCTGCTCGATCGGATTCTGGGTGGCCACCACCATGAACTCTTGCCCGAGCGGATAGTCCTTGCCGTCGATCGTGATGATGCGCTCGTTCATCGCCTGCAGCAGCGCGGCCTGAGTCTTGGGCGGCGTGCGGTTGATCTCGTCGGCCAGCAGCATCTGGGTGAAGATCGGACCCTTGGTCAGCACGAAACCGTTGGTCTGGAAGTTGAACAGGTTGGTGCCGAGCACGTCGCCCGGCATCAGGTCGGGCGTGAACTGGATGCGCCCGAATTGCAAATGCAGGCCGGCCGCGAACGCACGCGTGATCATGGTCTTGGCGGTGCCCGGCACGCCCTCGAGCAGGATGTGACCGCCGACCAGGAGGCTCGTGAGCATCAGGTCGATGACCGCATCCTGGCCGACCACGGCCTTGCGGACTTCGCCGCGCACACGCTCAGTGATCGCGCGGATGTCTTGTACGTCCATCGAGCATTTCCCCTTGCCAACGGTGAGTCTCGCGGGCGAGCCGCACCAGCGACGCCTGGTCCCGGCGGCCGGCCGCACCCAATTCCCGCGCCTGCTGCAGCAACGACGCGCAATCGACGCTGACGCCGCGTGCTCCGCCGACCCGTTTGAGCCAGGCCACCAGGGCGTCGCCCGCAAGCGCGCGCGGCGCATGCAGCTGGCGCGCCACGTGCCGCAGCGTCTCCTCGACATAGCGGCGGATCATCACCTGCTGATGACCGGTGAACTCAATCAGCTTGGCCATGTTCTGCAGCAGGCCGGCGCGACCCGCGCTCAAAGGTGGCGGGACTGATTGCGGCGCGCCGAAGCGCGCCATTGTCGCCCAAAACAGAAGACCCACCGCGATCAGCCCCTGGACGGTCGCGATCACGAATGGAAAACGGAACAGCAGCGCGAATGGATTATCGGCCGGCGCCGTATAGCCATGAATGCTCTCGTCGAAGACCACCGTTCCGTTCGCTCCGCGCAACCGCTTGATGAGCGCGACCGCGAGCGCCGCGTTGCCCTGGCGCGCCAGCCCGTGGTTGGCGATCACGTCTGGATCCGAGAGCACCAGGACCCTGCGATTGCGCTCGATCAGCTCGCCCACCAGCATGCCGCGATCGCCGGCAATGACCGGCCGCAGGCCTGTGCCGCGCATGAGCTGGGTGGGTCTCACGACATCGGGCCTGAGGTCGAGTTCATTGGTGGTCCATAGGACCGGGCCGTCCTCTCGCACCACCTCCATGCGCGACGCGACAAGGCCCACTACCGACGAAGGATCGCTTGTCGACCGTTCTCGAACCTCACGCACCCAGCCCGGATGCTGGTCGCTCGGCAAGCCGAACCATTTCGGCAGCACGAGCAGAACCCTTTCGGCCTTGAGCTTGCTGATGAGATCATCCTGCCGAAGGCTTGCGCGGGGCTCGGCGAGCACCAGCACACCCCCTGCACCAACCTTCTCCATTGAATTGGAGAGGCTCTTGATGACCGGGATATCGAGCCGCTGCAGCACGTCGAAAATGCCGGCATGGCCGATGGCGGAGCGCGAATACGTGCTGGCACCGGCACTTTCGGGCCCCTCGTATTCCTTCGAGCCCATCAGGTACAAGGACGCCGCAAAGATCACCACGGCGCCCGCGATCCATCCCAACATCAGCTTGCGCGAGAAAATGGGGGCGGCGTCGCTCATGCGGGCGCGCTTCCGTGGAGCGCTTGGGTCAATGTATTGAAGCTCGCGCGGCAGGCCTCATAGTCGGCGAGCGCGGCGGGATACTGGCCGAAATAGGTCAATTCCACGCGGTTGACGATGTCGCGCAGCGACATGCGCCCAGGATCCGGCAAGCGCGCGCGGCGCAGGATTTCGCGGCTGGTGAGCGAGTCTGCGAACTCCTCGTCGAGGCCCGACCGGATGGCTGCAAGTCCTTGCAGCAGAAGGACATGCATGGCTTCCACAAAGCGTCCCGCGGCGGCGAGCTCATCGGCCGCTCCGAGCGCGGCGGCCGGCGAGCCGGCCTTGCCGCCGCCTCCGAACGCCTCTTCCGACATCCAATCATCGCCCTTGGGGGAGCGCAGCATCGGGATCAGGTCGCGGAACGCGTAGAGCATGACGGCGGCCGCGACGCCGATCACAATCCACAGCACTTCCGAGGGCAATGCGAAGCGGATCAGCTCCGGCACGACCGGGAAAGTGGTCTGCAGGTCAAGCCGGCGGATCGCCTGGTCGGCGAGCTGCTGCACGTCCTGCGGAGACTGCGCCGCAACGTGACCACGCGACAGCGCCAACGCTGCCACGCCGGCGAGCCCGGCCGCCACCCATCGCAAGCGCCCGGCGAAGCCCATCCACTCCATGCGTGCACGGCCCCTTTACGATTCCTCGGCCACCATAGAGCGGAGCTTTGGAAATTGCGCAATCACTACGTCAGTTCAGTCAATTCCGAGCGCCTTGAGCTTGCGGTGCAGGGCCGAGCGCTCCATCCCGACGAACTCGGCGGTCCGCGAAATGTTGCCGCCGAAACGACTGATCTGGGCAACCAGATATTCGCGCTCGAACACCTCGCGCGCCTCGCGCAGCGGCAAGCCCATCAGCTGCTCGCCGCCATTGCCGTTGGGCATCGAGGGCACCATGGAGCCGACATCCTGCGGCAGCATCGAGGCGGTGATCACCGCCTCCGGATCGCCGCCGGCAAGGATCATCAGGCGCTCGACGTTGTTGCGCAGCTGACGCACGTTGCCGGGCCAGTCGTGCGACTGCAGCACCGCCATGGCGTCCTCGCCGATCAGTCGTCGCGGCAGACCGGTGGCGAGCGAAATCTGCTCCATGAAATAGCGCACGAGATCCGGGATATCCTCGCGCCGCTCCGCGAGCGGCGGTACCCGCACCGGCACCACCGAGAGCCGATGATAGAGGTCTTCGCGGAATTTGCCCGCCGCGATCTCCGCCTCGATGTTGCGGCTGGTCGAGGAGATGATGCGCACGTCCACCGACAGCTTGTTGGTGCCGCCGACGCGCTGGAAAGTCTGGTCCACGAGCACGCGCAGGATCTTATTCTGCGTCTCGCGCGGCATGTCGGCGATCTCGTCGATGAACAGCGAGCCGCCGTCGGCTTCCTCGAGCGCGCCGATCTTGCGTTCCTGCGTGCCATTCTGCGCCTCCGCCCCGAACAGCTCGATCTCCATCAGCTCCGGCGTCATCGCCGCCGCGTTGATCACCACAAAGGGACCCTCGGTGCGGGTCGAGGCCCCATGCACGGCGCGCGCGGTGAGCTCCTTGCCGGCGCCGGAGGGTCCGACGATCAGGATGCGGCTGTTGGTGGGCGAGACCTTCTCGACGGTCTGGCGCAGCAGGTTGATCGAGGGCGAATGCCCGACCAGTGTCGAAGGCGCCAGCTGCTTGAGCGCCTTGATATCGCGCTTGAGGCGCGAGTTCTCAAGCGCGCGCTGCGCCACCAGCACGAGACGGTCGGCCTTGAACGGCTTCTCGATGAAGTCGTAGGCACCCTGCTTGATGGCCGCGACCGCGGTTTCGATATTGCCGTGGCCGGAGATCATCACCACCGGCAGCTCGGCATGCTCCTTCTTGATGGAGTCGAGGAGCTGGAGGCCGTCGAGCCGGCTGCCTTGCAGCCAGATGTCGAGAAACACGAGATTGGGGCGCCGCGCCCCGATCTGTGTCAGGGCATCGTCGCTTTCGCGCGCAGTGCGTGTGGCAAAGCCCTCATCCTGCAGGATTCCGGCGACCAATTCGCGAATGTCGGCCTCATCGTCGACGATCAGAATATCGAATGCCATGATTTAATGCCCCGCCGCGGCTATTTTTCGTTCCGGTTCGGTCGCGATAGGCGCAGCCGCAAATTGCAGCCGCATCCAGGCGCCTCGCTGACCTGGAATGCGCTCGGCCGCGTCGCGCAGCTCGATCTTGCCCCCGTGCTCCTCAAGGATGCGGCCCACGATCGCGAGCCCGAGCCCGGTGCCTTTCTCGCGTGTTGTCACGTAGGGCTCGAGCAGCCGGCTGCGGTTCTCTTTCGGCAGCCCGATCCCGTTGTCGATGACATCGACGAAGATGTCGCTGCCGTCGCGCGATGCAGCGACCAGGATGCGCCCCTTCGCGATCTGGCCCGCAGGCACCGCGGCAATCGCCTCGGTGGCATTCTTGATGATGTTGGTCACGGCCTGCGAGATCAGGCGGCGATCGAAGCGCGCCGGCATCGGATCCTCCGCGAACTCGACGTCAATGTCGATGTCCGCATTGCCCACGCGCTGCAGGAACACCGCCTGCCGGACCACGTCGGCAACATCCTCGGCCCCGATCACCGGCTTGGGCATGCGCGCGAACTGCGAGAACTCATCGACCATTCGTTTGATGTCGTCTACCTGACGAACGATCGTGTCAGTGCACTGCTGGAACACACCGCTCTCATCCTTGATGAGTGGGCCGTAGCGTCGGCGCAGCCTTTCAGCCGATAACTGGATCGGCGTCAACGGGTTCTTGATCTCATGTGCTATGCGCCGCGCAACATCGGCCCAGGCGGACGTGCGCTGCGCGGTGACGAGCTCAGTGATGTCATCAAGTGTGATGACATGATGGCTTTGATCGGCTTCGCCGGAGAGCTCACGCGTGACACGCACATTGAGATTGCGATCGCGACCGGCCCGGTTGATGGTGACCTGTCCCTGGACCAGTCGCTGGCTGCCAGTGCGCGCGATCGTGAAAAGATCGACCAGCTCCGGCATCACCTTGCCGAGCGGGTGACCCAGCACCTCCGCCTCGGTGTGGCCAATCAACTGCTCGGCCGAGCGGTTGAGGATGCTGATCCGCCCCTGGGCATCCACGCCGATGACGCCGGCGCTGGCGCCTGCCAGCACGGCTTCGGTGAATCGGCGGCGGCTGTCGATGAGGTCGCGCGCGCGCATGATGTCGTCGCGTTGTGTGCGCAGGTCGTGCGTCATCTTGTTGAAGGTCTCGCCGAGCTGGGCGAGATCGCCCTCCGAGCGGCGGGTCGGCACCTGGATTTGCAGGTTGCCGGTCGACACCAGCTGGGCGGCGCCGATGAGGCGCCGGATCGGTGCCGCCAGGTAGTTGGCGAAGGTGAACCCGAGCCAGACCGCCGACAACAGCACGCTGAGCGCGATCACCGTGTACATCGCCGCGAGCGTGAGCTGCATGCCGGGCCGTCGCTCCTGCATCTCTAAAAACTGCGAGGGGCCTTCGCGACTGACCCGCACCTGCGCAACGACGCGCGGATCGAGCACGCGCGCAACGTAGAGGTAAGTATCGGAGAACGCGCGCAGCTTGATGACTGCGGCAACATAGTTGGAGTCCAGGAAGACGCCGATCTGCGGCTCGATCTCGCCAATCGAAGCAAGCGCCTCGCGCGGCGGCTTGGCGAATTTGCTCGCGAACGCCTGATTAAGCGGGACCTCGGCCTGATCGATGACATTGAGATTCTTGTTCAGCATCGTGATCATCTGCAGCCCGCGGCTGTCGGCCTGGGCGGTGATGAACTGCTTGAACTGATCGTGATTTTGCTCGTAGAGCGGCTTGGCGCCCGCAAGCTCGTTGGCCGTCGCGATGGTATCGGAGCGCACGTTCTGGAGGTGCTCGCCCAA
>Ga0099792_10000578_pt1 | contig 13648 bp, 15 predicted proteins | sample Rivendell_Oct201_8_FD_83780 | JGI IMG/M metagenome (GOLD analysis project Ga0099792, IMG submission 83780) | Vadose zone soil microbial communities from the Eel River Critical Zone Observatory, Northern California, USA -... | ecosystem: Environmental > Terrestrial > Soil > Vadose zone >...
TGCTGCATCAAGCTCGCTCGGCCAGGTGCGGCGGAGCATTCAGCAGCTGCTCGGTAAACTCTCCAAACCCGCAAAGCGGCCGGCAAAAGTGTCGACCAAAGCTTCGACGCAAGCACCGACGCAAGCGTCGATCAGACCCAAGGTGCCGGTTGCGCGTTGAACGAGATGTGCCTCTTTCTCGAAGCGTTGGTCGGCCGCTTAAGTTTTTGTTTGAGCATGATCTTTTCCGGAAAGTCGGTTTCCACTTTTCGGGATCACGCTCTATTTCGGACTGGGTCGGGTGGCAGGGACGGAGGCTGGCAACTGAGTGAGCCACTGCGCCGCTTCGGTCGAGCCGAGATCCTTGGCTTTCTCATACCAAGCTCGCGCCATTGCCATATCGGTTAGCGCATCGGGCCGTACCGCTGACCTGTCCTTCAGAGGGTCATAGGTTTGGGCGAGTGTCAGCGCTGCTAAAGCGCTCTTCGCCTCTGCTGCCCGTTCCAGCACCAAGCGCGCGAGGCGAAATTTGCCCTCGGCGGCTAGCCCCTGTCCGCGTTTGACCAGCGCGGCGATTTCATCAGGACGAAGCTGCGCGGAGTTGAGTACAGACTCGAGCTCACGCTCCGCCTCTGCCACGATGCGAAGATTGGAGGGCGAGCCAGATGAGGAATCTGATGGCGAGACTTGGACCGTTAAGGGGGAACCGTGCGGGGCCGTATTCGGTGCAAGCCGTGCCGTGATCCCGGCCGCCCAGTATCCGGCCACTGCCGCAACCGTCGCGGCCGCACAAATCGCCGCCATGCGTGGGAGCGCCGACAACGAAGGCGGGCGCTGTGAAAAAACGCGCGGCTCATGCTCAACGGTTGGCGCCGATTCCCGGAAGTCTTCTGCTGGCTGTTCCGACGCTCCCAGCAGCGACGACGCATCGGCAAACGCCGTCATTCCTTCATGTTGCTCGCCGAGGGACAGCGAAACATCGTCCGGGGAGCGATCATTGGATCTTGCAGCGATGTCATTCGCCATCGCCCGCAACATCAAATCGCGAGCACCTGAATACTCTTCGTTCGTGAAATGACGATCTCCATAGACGGCCCGCAGATAGAAATTCGCACGCTCGTCCAGCGTCGGAAGCGGCATCGGATCGAGCGGTTCGTGGGCCTCCATCTTGGTGCTATCGTCCGCGTTGACGGCAAGAGCTCCAATGACTCGTCCTCTGGCCATCAGAAGATCGATCAAGTCATCAGTTCCATGGATTGAGTTGACGGCGCAGCCTGTTCACCGAACTCGGGTGGCGCCATTCCTGCTGCCGTGCCACGCGCGCGAACAGCGCCTCGAGGTCAACTTCATCGAGGCCGTTCTTGCGCATCAGACGTTTGATCCACTTCAGCAATCGTCTTTTTGCGTTGTCCACGCGATCGCCCGTCCATGTGCGGGGCGGAAAGCGATTGTTCAGTTGCACGACCAGTTCCGTGATGGGCCATTGTCCGCCTGAGGAATCCTGCAAGATCTCTGGGTGTTCCGCCAGCACTCGAAGCAGCTTCGAAAGGTCATCGCTCTGCCGAAACTCAAGCTCAGCCGTCGCAAGGAGCCCGCGCCAGACACGCAGGCCGTCTGCTGCCTCCAGTGCGCTTGTCGCAGCTGCATCCGACACCATCTGCGTGAACTCGCTGTCGCTTCGCGGCTGCACCAAGGGGCGGCCGTTTCCCCGTGACGCCCTGCCAAACCGCCGTCGCAGGATGTCCTCGCGTCGATGCGCAATACCCGCCAAGCCACCGATCTGGTCAATCAGCCATACAACCCGCCCGTCGCGCTCCGGGGCGTCCGCATCGATGCTCACCTGCGTCGGATCAGGGGCCGCCGAAGACGCGCCCTCTTCGGACTGAACGGACACGGCTCCAAGAAGCTTCTGCCATACTTCGCTGAGCAGTTCTTCCGAGGTCATTTCTGATAACGCCACCCGTTGGCTATGAAGGAAATTGTGACACAACTTGCGGATCTCCTCGAACAGATAGCGCTGGTGTTTCGGGGGCAACGAATGCAGGACGCGCAGCCGCAGCTCCGCGCGCGCTTGTCCCGACTTATCGGTTCCATCAAAGGATCGCACGTCGTTCTCTTTACGGCTCCGAAATTGCGTACCCGGCACCAGCACCAAAAAAATCCTGTAGGGGGCGCGCCGGATTGGGGTGAGCGCCTTCCGTTGATAGTCAGGCGACAACCCAATGCGCCCCGCCCCCCAACGAGGGGCGATCTCGGACGGAAGTGCTGGCGCTCGTGAGTAGGGACGGGGGGGAGCGCGGACAACGCGAGTCCAGCCAAAAGGTAGTTCTCAGGTTCGGCCGAGACTGCGCCCCGACCGCACGTCCCTTGCGCCAACGGCGCCTTCCGTTCAATCACGCAAGTCTGCTTAGTTATTTTACGAAATCTCGGCGGAAATTGGCCGTACAACGGCCTCATCGGAAACTTGAACAAACTATCTTTTTTTCACCAGATTCTTGAAAATGCCAATTCCGTCGTTGTTAGCTCGGCTACAATCTCGCACGGCTCCAAAATCGAGCTTCCGGCAAGGCACGAAAGAAATTTATTTCATGTGACACACTCCGGACTGGATGAGGGCCTACCGTTCATTGGCAATAAGGCAGGACGTTCGTTGCGGAGGAGGGCTTGTGTTGCCTCGGCGCTGCGAGCGGCCACCTCAGGTTTTGTCGTCCGGAGAACGGCCGTGACAGCCATCACTCTTACCGAAACTCTTACCGAAGTTCACCGTGGAAACCCGCTCGAAGTGGTCGAGCACATCGCGACCAGTCATTCATGGCCGTTCGAGCGTGCCTGCGAGGACGAGCTTGTTATTGTCGTGCGGGGCAAGTGGTGCGACTATCAGGTCTCATTCACCTGGATGCATGACATGGAGGCACTGCATCTTGCTTGTGCCTTCGAACTTAAAGCCCCAGAACGCAGCAATGCCGAGATCGAGCATCTGATTCCGATGATCAACGCGCAGATGTGGGTCGGACATTTCGAGTTCTGGCCCACAGATAGACTAGTCGTGTTTCGTCATACGCTCGTGCTTTCCGGTGGCATCCAGGCGTCGGGTCGACAGTGCGAGGTGCTCTTGTCCGCTGCCCTCGACGCAGGTGAGCAGTACTACTCGGCGTTCCAGTTTGTAGCCTGGGCCGGCGCGGGCGCGCGCGAGGCGCTTGAAGCAGCCATGTTCGAAACCGCTGGCGAGGCTTGAGCTCTGGTTCCCCTTAGCTTAGACGCCGGTTGGCTGCACCTCCGCCCTAGTGGAAGCAGAGCGTCCCAAGGTAACAATGGCCAAAATTGCTCGGCACCAAGCCGACGCTGAACGCCGGAATGAGCGGCCCTAGCCAGCGGACTCTCACTAGGCGTGCAGTCCGCTCTAGCACCGTGATATCATCGCCGTTCCTTTAAGGATCGAGCGACGCTGTTTTCACCTCTTGGCCAATTTCGCGGATGGGGCCGCTACCGGCAATTCCATATCGTCTCCGGCAATCGATGCGCGAAGCGCGTTGAGCGCTTTCAGTTGCGAGATCGTGTCGGCTGGACGTTTGGCGGCGAGACCGACCAGGAGCGCCTCGATCAAGCCGAGCGTCGCGGTGTGGGTGCTGAAGCCCTCTGCATTGCCACGTGCAACCGGCAACACAAGGTCAACCCGTTTGCGAAGCGTTAGGCCAAGAGTGTCGGTCAAAAGGATCGTCGATAGTTTTAACACGCTGCCACACTTCAACAACGCATCGAGCTCTCGGTAGACCCGGCTATAGGCGAGAATAATAACTAGATCGCCCTTGCGTAGCCGGTGAAGCCCATCAGCCAGAAGCAATCCTGTCTGGATGAGGCTCAGGCTATCGAGGCCAAAGCGCCGAAGCTGGACGACAAAGTATTCGGCCATCGCACTCGACGGGCCAATGCCGAACACAACGATGCGCGGGGCTGCGGCAAGACGTTCAACGACCGTGCTGAACAGCTCGGGGCTGATGTCGTGAAGCAACCGTTCCAGTGAATTCAGATGGATGTGAACCGTCAGTTCGAGCGCCGAGGCAGACTCTTTCCTTACTTCGCCAAGTGTCCGGGTGAGCCGCGCGGCCGGTGAAAGGCTGGATCGCAACTCCGCGGCCAACTGGCGCCGCATGTCATCCAAGCCCGAATAGCCAAGCGCCCGGGTGGCCCTGATCACAGTTGCGTCACTGGTTCCGATCTTCCGAGCCAGATCGGCCGCGGAGGCGACTAGGACATCCTCGCGATTCTCCTGAAAAAACCGCACGGCTTGGCGCTCGGCGGCGCTGAGGCGGTTCAGCGTCGCAGCAATCCGCTCGGCGAAACTGTCTTTGTCCTTGCGACGCATGGGGTGCTTGACCTTGTAGCGAATGCAACAATATTAGAGCAGAAGTGTTGTATTCACAACATGGCTGGAAGGCTTGTTATGGAACTCTTATCCTCGGGAACGGCCGCTCCTGCCATAGCGGCTGCGTTCCTGTCCTCTGTCGTCGAGGCGGTGGAGGCCTTTACGGTGGTGCTGGCCGTCGGAACCGTCCGTGGCTGGCGACCGGCTTTGACCGGAACGGCGGCGGGACTGGCGGTCCTTGCATCACTCGTCATCGTGCTCGGCCCCGCCCTGAACCGTATACCGCTTGAATGGCTGCAACTTCTCATCGGCGTGCTGCTGTTGCTGTTTGGGATGCGCTGGCTGCGGAAAGCGATTCTGCGCTACGCCGGTCTCATCCCATATCACGATGAAACCGCGATTTTTGCGGCGGAGACGCGTGACCTCGCGGAAATCCCCGGCCGCAGCCGCGCCGAGTGGGTCGCCCTCATCACCACGTTCAAGGCCGTGCTGCTGGAGGGGCTTGAGGTCGTATTCATCGTGATTGCGGTTGGCGCAGGCCCAGGCCTTTTATGGCCGGCCAGCATCGGTGCCGCAGCGGCCTGTGCGCTGGTGCTGGGCGCCGGGTTCTTCCTGTACCGCCCCCTCACACGCGTTCCGGAGAACGCGCTGAAGTTTGGGGTCGGCGCTATGCTGTCAGCTTTTGGCGTGTTCTGGACCGGAGAAGGGCTCGGTATTCACTGGCCCGGAAGCGATCTCGCCCTGGTCGGCTTTATTCTCTGCTTCCTCTCCGTCGCGGCTCTTCTCGTTCGACTCGCCCGTCCCCGCACAACGCCGTGGCCCGTGGCATGAAGCTTGTCATCACTTCCTTACGCGAGCTCCTTGGACTCTTCCTTGAAGATGAGTTCCTGGCGCTCGGCATCCTGTTCGTAGCCGGCGTCGCGACGGTCATCACCAAGACCTGGCCCGTGGATTCGCTCACGGCCGGTGCGGGCCTTCTGTTCGGATGCCTGGCCGTGCTCGTGACTGGAATCCTTAAAACCTCTCATAACCATCGGCAGAATTCCCATGAATGATGTGGCGCAGCGCAGTTCCCACGTACCAACCCCGACCGACGAACTTTTGAGCAAAGTTCCGGAAGTCACGCTCGGCTTCTGGATCATCAAGATCGCTGCGACGACGCTGGGCGAGACCGGCGGCGACACCGTCACCATGACACTGAAATGGGGTTATCTCGCCGGTACGGCACTCTTTCTTGGCCTGCTGCTCATGTTGGTCATCGCGCAGATTCTCGCGAAGAAGTTTCACCCCGCTCTCTATTGGGCAACGATCGTCGCTTCCACGACCTTCGGAACCACCATGGCGGATTTTGCGGACCGCTCGCTCGGCATTGGGTACACTGGCGGCTCTACACTATTGCTCGCCTGCCTCGCCGTCGTTCTTGCACTCTGGTATTGGTCGCAAGGCACCATTTCGGTGAACACCGTGACTACTCCTAAGGTGGAGGCATTCTACTGGGCGGCCATCACCTTCTCGCAGACGCTTGGCACGGCCCTGGGCGACTGGATCGCTGATACGGGAGGCCTCGGCTACGAAGGCGGCGCGCTTGTTTTTGGGGCAGGTCTCGTGGTCGTCGCCGCGCTTTACTTCTGGACGAATGTCTCACGCGTTGCGCTATTCTGGGCGGCGTTCATCCTGACGCGACCACTAGGCGCCACTGTCGGAGACTTTCTGGACAAGCCGGTCAGTGATGGCGGTCTTGCCCTCAGCCGTCCGCTCGCCTCTCTTGTCATCGCGGCCTTTATTGTCGGCTTTATTCTGCTGCTGCCACAGCGAGCGGGCAGGCACCCAGGACGTGCCTAGGCCAGGCAGGAAACTTGGCTTCGTCTGTCCAGGCGTTGTCGCGGCTTCCTTGCTGGTCTTGGAGTTCCGGGCATGTCATCGCGCGTTTCCAGGCGTGATGGCCAACGGCCGGCTTTAGAATGCGTCGCGATCGCTGATGTCGCAGCGAAGGTTGAGGGCGCCCAGCTTGCGCAAGCAATAATCTACACCTCCTATGGCTGTTGTTTCGACGATGGGCCGGTGTACGGCTATTGGTACCCGGCAGACTTGGTGACCGTCGATGCCCAGCTGGGTCCAGTTCATCACCTAGACGATCCGCAATGCCTGCGTGCGGCCGAATCATTGATTCACGCGCGCCAAACGAGCCTAAGCTCAGTCCGCCACTTCGTCGACCCGGATGATCGCCTTGCGAAGCACGTCCGCTTTCTTCGCATTCCTCGAACCTGGCTGTATCCATGTGTTGGCACTATTGCCGTATCCAAGGTTTTCGGCACCCAATAGTCCGGTTCCGGTCAGTCAAGCGGACCTCGACGCCAAGTCCAACGCATGGGTGGTGATATGGCTTGGTCGCGATGACGCCCGCCCGCGCCGGCTGCAAACCACGCCGACGCCGCGCCCAGAGCAAGTGAGGCCGCCGTCATGAAGCCAATGACAACGCTGGCCGCTCGCGCCCGTAGCGCCACTTGCCTCTTTCTCATTGAAAACTTCTCCCGCTCGGCGATCAGCCCCAGGCGCCTCAAGCCCGGTTCGGGGACGACCAATCGGGGCCGAACATCGAATCAACGGGGTTCAGTCCGCCCAAAAATCCTCATCAGGAAACGGTCAGCCAAGCTGGTTTAATTTGAGTGGGAGTTTCCTGATTCGCGATGTACTCGTCGGCATCGAGTCAACTGAGCAATCATCAAAGACATTTCGTAACGAAGCTGTCAGCACCTGCTGCGAGACGGCTGGAGCGGGTTGCCCGAAGTCGACCGACGATGCTAGAAGATCACAGCTTTGGGCCGCGGGCCAAACACCGCGCGGCCTTTTCGTTTGTAGGCTTGGCTCTGACCGGAGTGACGAATGCGCACGCAGAATCTGCCGACCATCGATGGGGGATACTGGGCTGCGATCGTGGCGGCCAGCATCTGCGGAACCATTACCGGAGACCTTGCGGCCGGTCCTCTGGGACTTGGTCATGTTCGCGGACTGCTGCCGCTCGGTGCAATCTTTCTCGCCATCATCTGGGCTGAGAAGATGCTCGATTGGACGACCGTGGCGTTCTATTGGCTGGCAATCATCGTTTTACGTACGATGGCGACCAACATCGCCGACTTCGCCACTCATGATCTGAAGCTTTCATATCCCGTGTTTGTGCTGCTCCTGATTGTGTTCATGGGCATGATGATCTGGGCGGACAGATTCCGAACTGAGACAACGGCGCAACGGGCGGCAGCGGCCAATGCGGGCTTGCCGACCACTGATTGGAGCTATTGGGTCGTCATGCTCGCGGCGGGCGTGCTCGGTACAGCGCTGGGTGACTGGCTGGCCGATGGCGGACTCGGGGTCTACTGGGCGTCGCTAATTGGGATGCCGTTCTTCGTAGCTGCCGTCTGGGCTGCCTACCGGTTTGGACTCAGCAAGCCCTGGTACTGGATCGCAATTGCAATCTGCAGGACCTGGGGAACCGATATCGGCGACATGCTTATCGCCCTGTTCCGGTACGGAGGATCCTCCCGGCCAGTCGCGCTCTGGGCCAGCACGGCGATCTCGGCCGTGTTGCTCGCCGGCGTCATCTACTTTTGGACACAGCGGAACGCTGCATCAGCGATTACGACAAGCTCGAACCCCGCCGTTGACAAGCAAGCCTAAGGTCACCCGAGTGTGTGGTGGGTTTGTGTGTTCCGGGCTTCGACAAATTAGCGAGGCGCTAATCAGATTGAAGGTCCAGCTCATGGGCCCTTTTTGACACAATCTGCCCTGAGCCGACCCATCGCGGTTTTCGCATTGGGCACCTATTGACGTGTCAGCAGACTCAATCTCGGACATGCGGAACCGATGTGATCGGGAGGAAGGGGCCGCCGTACCCAATCAACGAGCCGCTGGAGCGGTTCAACGCACGGCGTGACCGGACGAAGTCAAGTCGGTGATTAAGGACGCTGAGGGATGAGAGAGCGGCTTGATGAAAGGCCCTGGCTTGCTGATGCAAAAGCCGCTCCCCATCGTGGTGGTGAGTGGGATGATCCTGGTGTCCATCGTCAATACTGATCACTTTGCCGGCTCTCATCGCCTTTGTTCTCGCGTTGACATCTGAATGTCGAGCATGGCGACCCGGTCGTCCAGCCCGTGTCGTGACGTGATCTAAGGCCTGGCATTTGGCAAAACGAAGTCTTCTGCTTCTGGGGCGCACGAGCAAGGCCACTCATTCCTTCAGCAGATAGCCAATGCCATGCAGGGTGCGGATCGAGCAGCTCGCACCTGCCACCTCAAGACGGCGGCGTACCCGCGAGATCAGCACCTCAATCGCATTGGCGCTCACATCCTTGCTCAGCCCATAGAGCCCGTCCTCGAGAGCGGACTTGGAGATGACCTGCCCCTCCCGGCGCATCAGCAGTTCCAGTGCGCCAATCTCACGACGCGTGGAGCCGACGACGGAACCGCCGACAGTCAGCTGCCGCGACGATACGTCGAGCCGTACATTGCCGACCGTCAGCGTCGCACCGAGTGCCCTCCCCGGCCGTCGCAACAGTGCACGCAGGCGCGCCGCCAGTTCCTTCATGGCACACGGCTTGAAGACGTAGTCGTCGGCGCCGGCATCGAGACCCGCGACCCGATCATCAACGCCATCGCGGGCGGTGAGAACAAGGATTGGCGTGCCCCGGTCGCGCTCGCGCAATTCGCGCAGGACATCGATCCCGTCGCGGTCTGGCAGACCGAGATCGAGGATGATGCCATCATACGCGGTCGACTTAATGGCGCTGAGCCCGTCTGCCGCGTTGGCGAAGGTATCAACCCCGAAACCAAAATCGGCCAGCCCCTTGACGATGGCCATGGCCAGCCGATCATGATCCTCAATCAGCAGAATTTGCATGGCGACTCGAGTCGTTGGAGGAGCCCAGCCACATTACGGAGGGCGAGGCCCGGTGGGCGAAGCGAGATAAGACCAGCAGGGATCAAGATAGACAACCTGTTGCGTTCGCCGTCCTCGAACAGCGAGCATTCTAGCAGACCAAGGCAAATCGGACACGATTCCTGACTCGAGCCTGACAAGCATGCACCATTCCTGTTGACGGTTATTGATCTGGCTCAATAGGTCCGAGCCGCCGGATTGCCCAACGATTTCTCAAGATTGCACAGAACCTAGAGCGCGGAACGTCTCCTCCCCGTGACCTAATAGCCGATGCGAACCGCGCCATAGACGAGATCCCGGGTTGTGTTCGACTCGACGTCCACGGTGACGTCGTTTCCAACCCGGAATTCGAGATTCTCCAATTGGCTGAAGGGGCGGGTTGCAAATCCGGCATCGAGCTCCAGCAACTTCGGCTTGGCGTAGCGCACGGCGATGAATTGCACATCGCCATACACATATGATCGCACGATCGGGATGTCGTAGGTTGCATAGCCGCGGGCAAACAGACCCGGGTGAAACTCCGCCCCGTCGCCCCCGACCAGGCTTTTGGTCGGGTAGTAACCGACGCTGATGAAGCTCAGCCGGCTGACATCGTAGACGTTAGCCGATCCGAAATAATAGCGGTTCTCCAGCAGGACGCCATCCTTGAATCCTGACGGCGACGTCAGCGATACGCCGCGATTGAGATTGCCGGCAGAGTATGCGGACGTCCGCAGCTCGAAACGATCCCAGTAGTTCCAAGCGAGGCCGACATTGAAATCGAATTCGCGCTTGCTGAAATCAAAGTTGCCTTGATGCGGGTTGGTAATGCCGAGCCCCGGTTCCTGCATCCAGAATCTGCTTTCGGTGAATACATAGAGCTTCTTGTTCGGCATGAGGCCGATATTCAGATTAAGGCTGGTCACGAACAACGGTTCGAATGGCACCCCGTTGGGGGCCATGCGCTCCCCTACAAAAATCCCGGTTGTATCGAGATAACCCCAGACTTGCGGCCACGCCGCGACGCGCCCGCGCGCAATGCTTGGATCACATTGCTGAGTCGGCAGCGCACCACACAAGGGACTCACCGCTGCCGCCCGCGGCATCGAGACATCCGCTGCGGGCACAAGATCTCCCGCGAAGGACGGCTGCAGACAAAAGGCCAGCGCCCCCAAAGGCGGGACGTATCGAGTCACGCTCAGCATCATCTTGCCCCCTCAGATGCCTTGGATGTCTTGCTCTTCGATTTCGATTTGTTGCGCTCGAATGTGTGCGCTTGGATGTGTGTTCTGGATTTCGTAGTCCTGGATTTGGCCCCACGAACATTCGACCAGGGTTTTCCTGTGAAGGCGGATTCGAGCGCTTTATTGCCGGTTTGCAAGTTTTAGAACCACGAAGTCTATGTCCCTGTCAGGTGTTCGTCAGGATACACTTATCAACAAACAGAATTCACTTCGCGATCACAGTCAAGATAAAAGCAATTAACATATAATTCTTGCCTTCAACCTAGCGTTCGAGTCGGGGCTACCATAGTCGTTGACAGATTGATCAAACCACATAGGCGCGATGAACGAAGAGCCTCACCCTAATTCTGGCGGCAATCTCGACCCTTCGAATTGGCGCAGCCTTCGTGCCCAAGGGCATCGGATGCTCGACGATATTCTCGACTACGTGGAGCTAATCCGCGAGCGCCCGGTATGGCAACCAATCCCAGATCGCGTGCGCGCTCGTTTTAGTGCACCGCTACCCACGGCGTCGGCCGATCTTGCCGCAGTCCATCAAGAGTTCATGCGCGACATCCTTCCCTATTCCACCGGGAATTCCCATCCGGGCTTTATGGGTTGGGTGCATGGCGGCGGAAATCCAGCCGGCATGCTGGCGGAGATGCTCGCTGCCGGCCTCAATGCCAATCTCGGTGGACGCGACCACGCGCCGATCGAGGTGGAGCGACAGATCGTCCGGTGGGTGGGCGAGCTGTTTGGATTTCCGGTGAACGCGACCGGTCTCTTCGTCACCGGGACGTCGATGGCGAACCTGCTGGGTGTACTGGTCGCTCGCACTGCCGTGTTGGGTGTTGCAGTTCGCCACAAAGGCGTTGCCCAGAGCCAGCAGCGGCTCGTCGCCTATGTGTCGTCTGCAGCCCATGCCTGCATTGCCCAGGCTATGGATCTCTCCGGACTCGGTATCGACGCCCTTCGTGTTGTCCCCACGAATGAGCGCCATCAGATGGACCTCAACGCGCTTGAGACTGCCATTGCGGCGGATCGACGTGCGGCCTTCACGCCGTTTCTTATCGTCGGAACGGCCGGAACGGTCGATATTGGGGCCGTCGACAATCTCGCGGGGCTTGCCGATATCGCGCATCGGGAAAAGCTGTGGTTCCACGTCGATGGCGCCTTCGGAGCCCTGGCAATCTTGGCGCCGAATTTGGCGCCGCGTCTCGCGGGGATCGAGCAGGCAGATTCGATTGCCCTAGATTTTCACAAATGGACGCAGGTCCCCTACGATGCCGGCTTCATCATCGTTCGCGACGGAGGTCTTCATCAAGACACGTTCGCTTCGCCCGCTGCCTATTTGCGTCGCGAGGCCCGCGGCCTTGCCGCTGGATCGCCGTGGCCGTGCGACTTCGGTCCCGATCTTTCTCGTGGCTTCCGGGCGCTGAAGACATGGTTCACGCTTAAGGTCTACGGCACCGATGCGCTGGGTGCGGTGATCTCGCGTACGTGCGCCTTGGCGAAATACCTGGAAAGTCGAATCCTGGAAACGCCGGAGCTTGAGCTTCTAGCACCGGTCCAGCTTAACATCGTCTGCTTTCGTTACCGAGGCAGAGATCCGAATGGATTAAATGCAAAGATTGTGATCGATCTGCAAGAGTCTGGAGTCTGTGCACCGTCGACCACCATGATCGGTCCCAATCTCGCGATCCGCGCGGCGATTGTGAATCATCGTACGGAGCGTCGCGACATCGATGAACTGATCAGTGGCGTACTAGCGTGCGGTCGCACCGCGTTTCGAGTGACGCAGCCTAGGAGACTCGAAAATGCATTCCTTGACCCTCGACGTCGTAGACCCGTTGCAGAGGGCGCAGCCAGCTATACCGATAGGGCTTCCGATACTCGTTAAGATGGCATTCGACGGCGCCGATCTGAGCTCGGTTTGGAATACGTTGGTCGATCGCATAAACAATGATCCGTATGATGCCGCTGCGTTAATCGACCTCTCGACGATTGCACACATTCAAGGCAGACCCGGTGACCGGATCGCTCTACAAAACGCTGCTCTAGAGCTGCAACGGGTTTATCGCCAGCTACCCGAAATATCCGCTCCGGATGGCATCCGGCTGCTAGCCTTCATGGTTCCGGGCAATTTCCTGGCAAATACGCCGCTCGAATTTCTGCTCGGCAGTTCGAGCGTCACCTTGGACATGCTCTACGTCCTGCCTGGGCAGCCGTTGCCACATCCCTTGCCCGAGCACGACGTAGCGCTGGTCGCGATCACCGAATTGGAGGAAAATCAAGCTGTACTCCGGGAGATCGCAGCCCTTGTTCCATCGTGGCCGCGGCCGGTGGTCAATGCTCCCGATCGGATCGCTCGGCTCACCCGTGATGGAGCCTGGGCGCTGCTCAATTCGGTGGCGGGGGTCGCCATGCCGATGACCGCGCGAGTCGAGCGGTCGAGCCTCATGCAGATTGCCAGTGGCGAACTGAAGATCGAAGCCATACTTGAAGACAGCGCATTTCCAATCATTGCGCGCCCTCTCGACTCACATGCTGGCGAGGGTCTTGCCAAGCTGGATATTCACGCCGCCCTCGATAGCTACCTCGCCGGGCGACCGGAAAGAGAATTTTTTATCTCACCTTTTGTCGACTACCGCGGGAGTGATGGTCTCTTTCGCAAATACCGCATCGCTTTGATCGAAGGACGTCCCTACGCGTGCCACATGGGTATCTCGCAACATTGGATGATTCATTACGTCAATGCCGACATGTACAAGAACGCCGAGAGGCGTGCCGAAGAGGCACATTTCATGGCCCATTTCGATGACTTCTCGATCCAACATGACAAGGCACTTAGGGCTATCGCTGAACGGATCGGCCTCGACTACGTCACGATGGATTGCGCCGAAATGCCAGACGGCAGGCTGCTGATATTTGAAGTAGGCAACGGCATGATCGTTCACGCGATGGACCACCCCGACCTGTTCCCCTACAAGCGTCCACAGATGGACAAGGTCTTCAGCGCATTTCAGATGATGCTACGAAGATGTAGTCGGCGGGCAATCGCGCCTCGGGCGTAACTCCTAGAAAGCGGGCGCGGGAACCGAGACGATCTCAGCTGGCAAACAACTCACGATCGACAAAATGAAGATCAGAACGGTCGAAGTATTTTTTCGCCCA
>Ga0099792_10000579_pt1 | contig 13624 bp, 12 predicted proteins | sample Rivendell_Oct201_8_FD_83780 | JGI IMG/M metagenome (GOLD analysis project Ga0099792, IMG submission 83780) | Vadose zone soil microbial communities from the Eel River Critical Zone Observatory, Northern California, USA -... | ecosystem: Environmental > Terrestrial > Soil > Vadose zone >...
CAGCGCGTGTACCCGCAAGTGTTCGTCGCGCTTCGCTCCCGGCCGCGCGCCACCATGACGGTAGAGCCGCGTCTTCTCATGGATGAATCCGAGAGGCACGAACTCGGTAAATCCACCGGTGCGTTTTTGGATCGCGCGCAACAGGAGCATGTGGCGCACCCAATCCGCCGGCTCTTCCACGTGTCCGTACATCATTGTTGAAGTCGTTGGAATACCCAGCTCGTGCGCGGCGGTGATGATCTCCACCCACCGCTCCGCCGGCAATTTGTTCGGGCTCAGTTCCTTCCGCACGCGATTATCCAGGATTTCTGCCGCGGTGCCGGGAATGCTGCCCAGTCCTTCGTCCTTCATCATCTGCAGGTAGTCGCGCAGTGGCATTCCTGTTTTCGTCACGCCATAATCGATTTCCATCGGGGAGAATGCATGCACGTGCATCTCGGGAATGGCGTGCTTGATGGCGCGCAGCAGATCGCGGTAGAAAAATCCGTCGAGGTCGCGGGGTAACCCGCCCTGGACGCAGACTTCTGTGGCGCCGCGTTCCCAGGCTTCGCGCGCGCGGCGCACCACTTCCTCGAAAGAAAGCGAATAGGCGTCCGCGGCTCCAGGGCCGCGTCCAAAGCCGCAAAAACTGCATCCCACGAAACAAACATTGGTGAAGTTGATGTTGCGATTTACGACGTAAGTGATGGCGTCGCCGACGGTCTCTCGGCGCAACTCATCGGCGACAGCCACAAGAGATTCCACCGCTGATCCTTGCGCCGTCGCCAAGAGCAGTCCCTGTTCGAACGTCAGTTCTGTGCCACACGCCGCGGCTTGGAGAATTTCGCGAATTTCCGCCGAACACGTTTCCACCGCAGTCGATGCGCTTCCGTTCATCGTGGGCGTCACCATTTCCTGAGTATCCTACCAGAGGAAACCACTTGCGGGGCACCATCCCCGGGCGCTTTCATTTTCCGCGCCGCTCTTCTGAAAATGCCCGATATTCGCACGCCGCGTCAATTTAAATTAAAGAGAACCATTTTATATCATAGAAAAAGGGGGCTTCTTTGCCATCCTCCTGTGCGCCACGACTACGCGCGCTGGGATCAAGCCATAAAGCGCTGTCGCTTTCAGCGCCGAATGATTCGCCGCTGGCCGCTTCGGCCCTCATCCATTAACATACTCCCAGGGTCATGAAACACCGAACTCTCGTGATGGTGATCGCCGCGGTAGCATTCCTAGGCCTCGTTGTAGCTGTGGCCGCCTCGCTCCTACATAATGGCCTCAGTTCGCGCGCCACGCCAACACGATTCGAAATTATGATCGCTCGCAACGCGCGTCATCTCGCGATCCCTTCGAATGCGAGGCTTACGCAGAACCCGCTGCTTGCATCGGGAGAGGATCTACGCGATGCGCGGCTGCATTTTGCCGATCATTGCGCCATCTGCCACGGCAACGACGGCGGCGGGGAGACGATGATTGGCGGTGGCCTTTACCCCAAGCCACCGGATCTGCGTTTGCCGGAAACGCAGAATCTTACCGATGGCGAGCTGTTCTGGATCATCGAGAACGGCGTGCGGTTCACGGGAATGCCGGCGTTTTCCAATGGCGGCGAGCACCGGGGGATGGAGGACGATTGGAGGCTGGTTCATTTCATCCGCCACCTTCCTCATCTCACCGCCGCGGAACGCATCGAAATGGAGCGGTATAATCCCAAAGGCCCGGACGACCGGGAGGAAGAACAGCAAGAAAATGATTTTTTGAATGGAGCAACACCACAACGAAAACCCGAATCAAAAGATAATCACCGGGAATGAAGCCATCGCATGCTAATCATTCATTCCAACGGGAGACCCTCATGAAATTTCGCCTATCCTCGCTGGTTTTATTGGTCGCACTCGCGACGGGTACAGCCTTCGCTCATGGCAATAAAGTTCACGTGAGTGGCACGGTGGAGAGAATAAGCACCGATTCCGTGGTTGTAAAAACCGCGGACGGAAAGTCCGTGGAAGTAAAAATCGCCGCTTCGACCGTCTTTCTATCGAGAGTGAACAATGAGGACAAGCCAGCCAAGGCCGGCGACCTCGCCGCTGGTGACCGCGTCGTCATCCACGCCACGCCCAAGGACAACACTCTTGAGGCTGACGAAATCAAATTCTCCGTCCCCGCCCCGGCAAAACCCGCAAAGCCCGCTCCAGCGAAGCCGAAAGCTTGAAGAGTTTTAAGTTCCCAAACTTCTCTTCTAGTCCACGAGATGGCACGAATGCGTTTTCAGCACCAGCCAGACGCGACGACCGGCGGTTAAATCCAGTGCGCGCACTGCGCCGGGCGTGATGTGCACAACGAAGGCGACGCCACAATCCACGCGCGCAATGACCATCGTCCCGCGCTGCTCCAGCGAAATGATGCGCCCTTCCATCATGTTTCGCGCGCTCAATCCGTGCGGCCGTTCCGTCGCCAGCAAAATGTCTCCTGCGCGAACAGCAACCTGCACGTGGGTCCCGACGGCCGCGTAGCCGAGCGGCACCTCGATCTCGCAAGCGCTTTCGCCCAGGCGAACGCGCATTACGCCGTCCGCCTCGCGCAGATCAAGCACGGTAGCGCCCAGCAGATTCTCGAATCCCGCCGCCTGCGCCAGCCTTTTCCGGCGGGGCGCGTTCAGCACTTCCATCGGAGCGCCGGCGTTTGCGACGCGTCCATTGTCAAGCGCGATCACGCGCTCGCCGAGCGCATCGACTTCATCGCGGCTGTGCGTCACGTACAGAATCGGGATTCCCTTTGCTGTATTCCACGCGCGCAGGTCGTCCACAATTGCCGCTTTTAGTTCCGCGTCCAAACCCGTCAGTGGCTCGTCGAGCAACAGGACGCGCGGCCCGGTCACCAGTGATCTCGCCAATGCGATTCTCTGCCGCTCTCCTCCGGAAATCTCGCCCGGTTTTTGTTTCCGCAGTTTCTCGACGCCAAAGGCTGTGAGAATAGCTGCTACTCGCTCCCGCCTTTCTTCCTCCCGCAAATCGCTCAATCCGTAGGAAACATTTTCTTCCGCGCTCAGATGCGGAAAGAGCGCGAGGGTCTGAAAAACGTAAGCGATTCGCCGCTTCGGCGCGGGAACGTAGATTTCACGCGAGGAGTCGAAGAGTACATCGCCGCCGGTCACGATTCGTCCTTCGTCTGGCCGCGTTAGTCCCGCGACACAATCCAGCAGTGTGGATTTGCCGGCTCCAGAAGCTCCAAATAATATTGTGATGCCGGGAGAGACTTCAATGGAAACATCGAGGACAAAGGAAGAGGCGCCCGCGGTGCGTCGCTCTTTGCGGATTCGCGCGATGAGCATCGTGGCGTTTACTTCGCCGCCCACGGCATCCACACGCGGCGATTCACTGCGTAGACGACGGACAACACGGCGAAGGAAATCACGAGAAGCACCAGCGCCATGCGGTTGGCCTCGCCGTATTCTAGGGACTGCACGTGATCGTAAATGTCGATGGAGACCGTTCGCGTGACGCCCGCCAAATTGCCACCGACCATCAGGACAACACCGAATTCTCCCAGGGTGTGCGCGAAACTCAAGACCGCCGCCGTCACCACTCCAGGCAGCGACAACGGCAGGATTACTCGCCAGAATGTCCGCAAGCCTCCCGCACCCAGCACGGCCGATGCATCCAGCAATCTTCGATCGACTCCCTCAAACGAAATGATCAGCGGCTGCACCGCGAATGGAAAGCTGTACAAAACCGACGCCAGAATCAGTCCGGCGAATGTGAACGCCAACCCATGTCCGAAGAGTGCGAACCACAGTTTCCCGAGCGGACCGCGCGGCCCCATAGCCACAAGCGCGTAAAAGCCGAGCACGGTCGGCGGTAGCACCAGCGGTAGCGCCACCACCGATTCGAGCAGGAATTTACCGCGCCAGGTCGAAAATGCCAGCCAGTACGCTAATGGCGTACCGATCACCAGTAATATCGCCGCGACACACGCCGCCAGCCTCATCGACAACCACAACGCTTCCATTCGAAATCCTTTTTTCTACTGTTCTCCGCGTTTCTTTTCCACCCTCATCGTCTCTGCATTAACTCTTTTCCTCTTTGCTGGTCTTCTCTGGAAATTCAAAACCATACTTTGCCAATATGGCGCGGCCCGTCGCACTCTTCACAAATTCCAGAAATGACCGCGCCGCATCCGTATTCCGCGCATCCTTCAAAACGATCGCTCCCTGTTCAATCACCGGATGCATATCCGCAGGAATCTCCCATCGTTTTCCATTGTTCATCGCCGGCGAAACAGCAAGCGACATCGCCACAATGCCCGCCTGCGCATTTCCTGACTGCACAAACTGCGCCGCTTGCGAAATATTTTCTCCGTACACCAGCTTGGCCTTAACGGATTCGTAGATTCCCGCCTTTTGTAGTGCGGCCACGGCTGCGCGTCCGTAGGGGGCATGCTCAGGATTCGCGATCGCAATCTTCTCGACTCTCGCATCCACTAGAGTCTTCCACCCCTGCTTGGCAACATCCGCTTTCCCATCCGCAGGCGTCCAAATCACGATTCGCCCAACGGCGTATTCGTACAGGGTCCCCGGCTCAGCGAGTCCCGCCGCCTCAAGCTTTCTCGGATACTCAATGTCTGCCGAAAAGAACAGATCGAAAGGCGCCCCATTCTGCAATTGCGAGAAAAAATTTCCGCTCGACCCGAAAGTCACATTCACTTTCGTTCCTGACTGCTTCTCAAACTTTTCCGATAACTCTCCCATCGCAAACTTCAAATCCGCCGCCGCCGCTACGCGGATTTCTTGTCCCTGTGGACAAGCGACGGCTGCGAGCAGCACCGCCACACTGCCAAGAGCTATTATTCTGGAGAAATACGACACGAGAACTTTCCTTAACCGCAAAAGCTAGAGTTGATTTCGCAATTGAGATCCTTCAGCGAACCCCATCGATTCGCTTCAGGATGACAACCTTGCTCTGGTGCCAGCTGAAACGTCAAACCCGAAGAATCATGACTTCGGTCGATTTGATTAGCGCCGCCGCCCGATCCCCCGTCTTCAACCGCAGTTCCTTGGCGGCATCCGCGGTGATGATGGACGTGATGTGCTGCTCCCCGATCGCCAGCGTGACCTGCGCCAGCAGCCCGCTGAATTTCATCGCCACCACACGCCCAATCAGTTGGTTTCGCCCGCTGATCTTCCGGAAATTTCCGCGCCGCGTTTCGATGTCCCCATAATTCAGCTTCTTTGGAAACAGCCGGTCAATCTCACTTTCCGGCACGCGATGGTGCCCGCCGGGCGTCTTCATCGACTTGATCTTTCCGTGGTAGATCCATTGCTTCAAGGTGGGATAACTAATGCCCAGAATATTCGCCGCTTCCCGCGGCGCCAGAAGCTTCTGCACGGCCACCTCCTGCAAACGGACAGACTACAACATACTGAATCGTTATAGCAATACACTTTTATACGATTCGCGAAACTTGATTTCCCTAGTTCCGCAAGGGCTTCCCGGTCTTGAGCGTATGCGCGATGCGTTCTTGAGTTTTCTTTTCGCCGCAGAGGGAGACGAAGGCTTCGCGCTCGAGATCGAGAACATACTGCTCGCTGACTAGTTGCGGCGAGGTCAGCGCGCCGCCGGCCAGAATGTTTGCCAGCTTGCGGCCCACATGCGCGTCATATTCCGAGGCGTATCCGCCGCGGAGCATCATGTGAATGGCGAGTTTTGCGCCGGCAAGAAACTGCTCGCCGAGAACTTTAATCTGCGTGGTCTGCGCGCCTTCCTGCCAGGTTGCCGCTAATGGCTTGTATCCGCCGCGGACTAGTGCCAGCGCGGCTTCCTTGGCGTCAGCAACCAGCCGGTCGCGGTTCATCGAGACGCCATCTTCGCGGCGCAAATATCCCAAGTCGCGGCATTCCTCCGCGCTGGTGCCGACCTTGGCCATGGCAATTGCTTCAAAGACGGGCTTCAGGGCATGGAAAAGATCGAGGTCGGATTCGGGGGAAGAGGACAGGCTGGAGCTTGTCCCACTGGCGTGTTCGTTCGCGCGAATCATCATTTCCTTCGTGCCGCCGCCGCCGGGGATCAGCCCGACGCCTACTTCCACCAAGCCCATGTACGCTTCCGCGGCTGCTTGAGTTTTTGCCGCGTGCAGGCTTACTTCGCAGCCGCCGCCGAGCGCCAGACCTTGTGGCACTGCGACCACCGGTTTTGGCGCGTATTTGATCGCCAGGTTGATGTTCTGGAATTGCTTTACCGCCATATGCAATTCGTCCCACTCCTGTTCCTGGGCTCCCACCAGAACCAACATCAGGTTTGCGCCAACGGAAAAATTTACCGCTTGGTTGGCGATGACCATGGCGTCAAAATCCGTTTCCAGCCGCTTCAAGCCCTTGTGCAGCATGGCGATCAGGTCCGCGCCGATGGCGTTCATCTTGGCGTGAAACTCGCAGCACACTACGCCGTCACCGAGATCGATGAGGCTAGCGCCAGAATTGCGCTCCACTTCGTGGCCTGCGTCTTTCAACGACTTGAGAATGATGACGCCCTTCTGCTCTTCGACCCTTTTTGCCCCGCCGCTGGAGATATCGAAAACGGTCGTCGTGCCTTTCTCCGATTCGTAAAATCCCTTTCGCCCGCTCGCAATCACTTTCTCGATGACCGCCGGCAGCGCGCGCCCTTCTTTCAGCACCTGTCCGGCAAACGCCTTCATGCCGATCGCATCCATGATCTCGAAGGGCCCCAGTTCCCAGGCAAAGCCCCAGCGTAGCGCGCGATCAACGTCCACAAGGTTGTCTGAGATTTCCGGGACGCGGCGCGCCGCGTACAAACACATCTCGGAAAGCGCGCCCCACAAAAACTGTTGCGCCTTGTCACCTTTCTGCCCTTCCAGCACGGGTCCCACCAGAGAGCGCAGCCGTTCCCGAGTATCTTCAATCGCTTTGCCCATTTCGAGGGAAGCGAATTTCGCTTTCTGCCGCGCGCGATACTCCATAGTGTTCACATCGAGCGTCAGAATTTCTTTTTCTCCTTCGCCCTTCACCTTCTTGTAAAAACCCTGTCCGGTCTTGTCGCCGAGCCAGCCGCGCCTGGCCATCTCTTCCACGAGGGCCGGGACTTTGTAGCTCTCCCGCGACTCGTCTTTGGGCGCCGTCTCATATATGTTCTTAACCACGTGCATCAGCACATCGAGCCCTACAATATCCGCGGTGCGAAACGTCGCCGACTTCGGCCAGCCCACCGCCGGTCCCGTGCAGGCATCTACCTCTTCCACTGTCATGCCCAGCGTGCCCATGAGGCGCAGCGCATTCAGCATGGAAAATGTTCCGATGCGATTGGCTATGAAGTTTGGCGTATCTTTGGCCACCACCACGCCTTTTCCGAGACGCCGGTCACAAAACTCGCTCAGCGATTCGACCACTTCGCTTGCTGTTTTCGGCCCGGGGATCACTTCGACCAGTTTTAGATAGCGAGGCGGATTAAAGAAGTGCGTCCCCGCCCAGTGCTGCTGGAACTCTTCGCTCATGCCTTCGGCGATCAAGTGCACGGGCAGGCCGGACGTGTTCGTGGTTACGATGGCGCCAGGCTTGCGATACTGGGCGACGCGCGCCAGCAATTTCCGTTTGATTTCCAGATTCTCCGCGACGACTTCGATGATCCAATCGGCCTCGGCGCAACGCGCCAGATCATCGTCGAAGTTTCCGATGGCAATTTTCTCCGCAAGCGCGGCGGTAAAAAACGCGGCCGGTTTCGATTTCTTCGCTGCGTCCAAGCCGGCGCGTACGATTTTATTGCGCTCTCCGGCCGGCGCATCCGCGGGCAAATTCGGGGGAACAATGTCCAGCAGAATGCACGGCAGCCCCGCGTTGGCGAAATGCGCCGCGATCCGCGAGCCCATCGTTCCTGCTCCCAGCACCACTGCCTTTTCGATGCGACGTTTCATAGCGCGCCTTTTTACCTCATTCGTACGGAAGGACAGGTTACAAAACCGGCATGCGCGGGTCAAACGGCAGGCCGATCCGTGGAGATAGTACTAAAATGGACGAATGGCGGAAGAAGGCAAAGTCTCCAGCACTCTGGGCTGGTTTCGAACGGCGAAGGACAAGTTTCGCGCCTTCGCGTATGGCGAGCAAAACGAACGCCGGGAGCGGCCGCGCGTCGGCTTGGCCCTTGCGGGCGGGTTTGCGCGTGGTATCGCGCACCTTGGTGTACTCCGCGTTTTGCGCGAGGCTGAGATTCCCATCGATTGTGTGTCGGGCACGAGCGTTGGCGCTCTGATCGCCATAGGATACTGCGCGGGAGCATCGCTGGAAGAGATGGCCAAGGTTGGAGAAACCACGAGCTTCGCGGATTTCGGCCGCTGGACGCCGTCCTGGCTCGGGCTAGCCACCAACCGACGCATGGAAAAATATCTAGCGCGTTTTACAACTGCAAAAACGTTCGAGGAATTGCGGACGCCGTTGGCCATCGCCACCACGGACATCAATGCGGGCGTCTCCGTCTACTATTCCCACGGTCCCATCGCGCCGCCGCTACGCGCCTCCTGCGCGTACCCCGGCCTATTTGTGCCCATCCAATTTGAGGGGAGGACGCTGGTGGACGGATTCCTGACCGCACCGGTGCCGGTGGAGGGCGCGTTGCTGCTCGGCGCAGACGTGGTCATCGCGGTGTACCTGGAAGCGGGCACCGTCGAGCAGCCGCGCACATTTACCGATGTCCTCAGCCGCGCGTTCAACATCGTGCAGCGGCACTCGGACCTGGCCTGGCGGACGCAGGCGGACGTCATTATCGAACCCGATGTAAAATCCTTCGTTTGGGACGATTTCAGCAGGACGCCGGAGATGGTTGCCGCCGGGGAAGCGGCGGCGCTGGCGGCGTTGCCGCAAATTCGCGCGGTCCTGCGCGGCGAAAAACGGGATTCCGCGGCCTAGCGCGATTTTCCAAATTGCACCATCATCACGCCTGGACATTCCAAGAATCTATTCGCGAGTGACTTGTACTGCCACGCGCTGGCCTTCGCCTTTGCCGCGCTGAGTGAGCCACGCGCCGAGGCCTTCGGCGAAGCGTTCAGGAGTGAGGCGGAAACTGGCTTCGACCTTGCCATCGGCAACGGGAAGGGTGTCGTCAAAGTCGGCGGAGTTGGTGAAGTTGCGCATGCAGAATTGATCGAGCCAATCGAGCGGACAGGCGCGGGTTTCGCCGTGAATCACCACGTTGACGTTGAATTTTTGTGCGTACATTAGGACCGAGTAGGGCGAGCTAAAGCTTGCCTCTACATATTAGAATGAAAAAAGCAAAGTGGAGAACCACGCGGCCAGCTATGAAACGCGGGGACGCTTGACCGAATGGGCCAAGCCGACGGCTTCGAGCATCCAGATGAAATACCAGCCGATGTCGGTCTGATACCAGCGGAGGCCGAGGCGCGCGGAACCAGCGTGCGTGTGATGGTTCTGGTGCCAGTTTTCGCCCCACGCGGTCAATTGGAAGGGGCCAAGCCACCAGACATTCATGCTGGAATCGCCTTCCTCGACATGGTTGAGATGCGTGAGGCTGTTCACCAAACACTGCATGTGCAGGGAGTAGACGAGGCGGATCGCGCCCATCCAGAAAAAGCCCATCCATCCGAAGCCGAGAATCAGGCCAATGCAGATCGAGAAGACAATGACCGGCGTTTCGGCCCAGCCCCAGATTTTGTAGACGCCGCCGGTGAGCTCGGGAGCCCAGCGCTTTTTGTCGGCGGGCTGGGTTTGATAGAGCCAGCGAAGATGCGCCCACCAGAAACCGCCCTGCTTGGGACTGGAGATGTCCTCGGGCGTGTCCGTGACGGAGTGGTGGAGGCGATGATAGGCGACCCAGCTTGCGGGATGACCAGAGCCGTTGAAGACGGCCCAGAAGATCAAGAATTGTTCGATGAAGCGGTTGGTCCTGAGCGTTTTGTGGGCAAGCATGCGGTGATAGCAAACGGTGGTGCCGAGACCGCCAAAGGCAATACTGAGCAAAGTCATGCCGACAACCTTGAAGCTTGGCACAGGAAAAAGGATCAGACCCACGACGGCAAGAACGTGAATGAGAACCAGATAAGTGAAGACGCCTTCTTTGCCATGAACGGGTTTCCAGAAGGGTCGGTCCCAAGGGCGCTCTTGTTGCGTTGCGGTCAATTCCATGTTGTCTCCGGCGATCTGCTTAGTTGAATGCGCGACTGCCTGGTTTGCAGAACGTGATAGGCAATCATAAGACTACCATTTTCTGAGAACGCACGCTCGAAAACTGTACAAAAGTGAACACAAGTAGTGAACAGGTAATCGAGGGGGAATTCTGATGAATGAAGGTGTCGACGATATGAAACGGAGAGCCGATAGAGGAGAACCGTGACGGGTGCATTGTGGCTGATGGCGGGGATCAACGGCGAAGAATTCGTCCCTCAACTAAACAAACCGCGGATTTGCGGTAAGATGCGAGCAAGAGATGCCGCCGCATAGGGGAACACTGGCGCGTCGAAAGATGATGAGGAGAACTGCGATGGCCGCAACAATTCACAGAAGAGTCGTGGCAATTTGCGTGGTGCTCGGTTTGATTTTCGCCGCGGCGCTGGTTCGCGCCTCGGCGCCAGAACAAGATGTACCGGCACAACTCAAGCCGGCGGAGGGACGAGCGCTCGTCGCCGAAGCTCATGCCAAGGGCTTTCAGGTTTACACGTGCAAGAATGACGGCAAGGCGTACATCTGGGCGCTGAAAGGCCCGGAGGCGGAACTTTTTGACAAGTCCGGCAAGCCGGTGGGGCGGCACTCTGCTGGGCCCATGTGGGAATGGAGCGACCACAGCCAGGTGACCGGAAAAATGATGACGAGCGCTCCTTCGCCGAGTGCGGATTCGATTCCGTGGCTCCTGCTGGTCGCTACCGGGCACTCCGGCGAGGGCATTCTTGCTCAGGTGACAAACATCCAGCGTTTGAATACCCAAGGTGGCAAAGCGCCAGCGGCGGGATGTGACGCGGGGCACGAAGGACAAGAGACCCGCGTGGCGTATACGGCCGACTACTTCTTCTACGGCAAGTAAGTTTTGTCCCGCTGGCCGCGCGCCTGGGCGACCGGCGAGGATTTGGAAAGCGTCTTGACCAATTCGAAGAGGAAGGCTTGGCCTTCGTAAAATGACTGGACGCCCACGCGTTCGTCGCGACCGTGGAATCGGATGTCGTCGCGGTCGAAGAAAATGCCCTGGACTCCATACGTCGGAATACCTGCGACGCGAAGGGCCTTCCCGTCGGTCGCGCCCATCACCATGATGGGCACCACCAGCACACCCGGCCAGAGAGCCTCTGTGCCGCGGCTTACGGCTGCCAACACATCCGGCCTCAACGCGGAAGTGGGCCCGGCAGCCGGCTCGCCAAGAACCTTTGCGCTGACTTGGTCATCGGCGACGACCTTCTGCAATGTGGTTTTCACGTAGTCGACGGAGTCCTCTGGAAGGACGCGGCAGTTGACGGTGGCGGCTGCGAGCTGCGGCAACGCATTCATCGCGTGCCCACCCTCTAATAGGGTAGCCACGCAAGTAGTGCGCAAAGTGGCGTTCCAGGCCGGAGTAGCCGCCGCAAGCCGCTGCATTGCCTCCCGGGAACCTTTGGCAGCCTTTGCGAGATCCTCCTTTGTAGGGCCGGTTTCGATTCTCGCCATTTGCTGGAAGTAGGCCGCGGTTACTTCGTTGGTCTTGAGCGGAAATCCGAAGTTCGAAAGCCGTTGCAACGCCGCTGCTAGACGATAGATGGCGTTGTCAGCAACGGGCATCGAGCTGTGGCCGCCTTTATTCCGCACCTCAAGTCTGAAATTGACGACGTATTTTTCGCTGACCTGAAGATCGTTTGAGATTCTCTTCCCGCCGGTGGATTCGCCCCAGCCGCCTTCGTTGAGAGCGAATTCGGAATCAATAAGGTCGCGGTGATTCTTCAGGAGCCAGTCCACGCCGTTGTAAGGCCCGCCGCCCTCTTCATCCGCGGTGAGAGCCACGATGATGTCGCGGTCGGGCTTGAAGCCCTCATTCTTGTATTGGATCAAGTTGGCGATCCAGATGGCCGCCTGAGCCTTGTCGTCGCCCGTGCCGCGGCCGTAAAAAAAGCCATCGCGCTCAATGAGTTGAAAGGGGTCCATGCTCCAGTCTTCGCGCTTGGCTTCGACGACGTCGATGTGTGCGAGAAGGAGAATCGGCTTGAGGGGGCCAGTGCCGTGATAACGGACCACGAGATTGGCCTTCTTTGGATTCGCGCCGCCAACAAAAATATCAGATTCGGGGAAGCCTGCGGCGCGCAAGCGAATCGCAGCAGCCTGGGCAACGGGAGTGGTGGCACCCGTGGTGAAACCGGACTGGATTTCGACAAATTCTTTGTAAATGTCGTGGGCGAGCTTTCGCTCGGCCTCAGGCCGCGTGGTTTGCGCGGTGACTGAAGCGGCGCAGAGGATCAGGATGAGGATCAAGCGAACCAAGTGAAACTTTTTCATTGTAGACATGGTGGCATTCTTCCACGGGTGAGCACACTCACGCAACTTCGCACCCGCCACAACCTTACTGTGAGAGCTTATTGTCCTGGCGGGATTTCCAGAGGACTTGGCGGAGAATGCCAAGGGTAAGTTCGGCGTCGGCAGCGGAAAGGTGCAGGCGGCGGACGAGGCGGCGGATTTTTTCTTCGGTAGGAGCGGCGGAGCGCCGTTTCTGGAAGCCGCTGGGATTTGATTTCAAGTAGCCACTGGAGCGGAGGGCGTCGAGCAAGAGCGTGGTGAGGCGCTCGAGATCGGCGGCGGTGGCCGGAACATGTTTCTCCAGTCTCACGACGGCTCGGGGGTCTCGCGCGAGTTCGTAGAGGCAGACCGCCACGGCCTGCCCGAGGTTCATGGAGCGATGCTCTTCCCGGGTGGGGATGCGCAGGAGCCAATGGCAGTGGCTGATGTCTTCATTCGAAAGGCCGCGTTTTTCCGAACCGAAAAGAAGGGCGACGGGGCTGGCCGCAAGGCGTTTGCGGATGAGGGAAACGGCTTGTTCAAGGCGCCGGACTGGATGTTGCAATTGACGCTTGCCGACGGCGGTCGTCCCGACGATGAGCGTGCAATCTTCTACGGCTTCGGCGACAGTCTTGAACTCTTCGGCGCGGGCGAGCAGTGGCGCGGCGCCGACTGCGGAACGCGCCTCACGAAAGGCCAGCTCGTAGGGGTTAACCACGCGAAGATGGAAAAAGCCGAAGTTGCTCATGGCGCGGGCGGCAGCGCCGATGTTCAAGGGATTGCGCGGGGCCACTAGGACGACCCGCAAGCGGTCGGATTCGGCATTTAAAGACAAGGGAGACGAGTTTACAGCAGGAGGGAAGGATGGAGGTAAAAGAGGTAGAGCAGAGGAAGATGGAGGCTGGAATCTTCCGCTACGCTCAAAACAAGTGAGCGGCGCTTTACGGCGAGCGGCTTGCGTGGGCGGCGAGGGGTAACATAGACTGTGGGCGGGTAGAAACAAAAAAGCCTGCCAGCCTGGCCGGAAGTTCCCGCCTGTGTAAGGCCCTGTTGGCATGGCCGAGTCCATTCGAACCACGTCCCCGACCTGGTCGGGGTCCTCGCCCAAAGCGTCACCGGGCTGCAGCGGCCGGCGCGGCATACTTTGGACCATGTGGCGGCGAAATGTTGGACCGGCGG
>Ga0099792_10000583_pt1 | contig 13582 bp, 10 predicted proteins | sample Rivendell_Oct201_8_FD_83780 | JGI IMG/M metagenome (GOLD analysis project Ga0099792, IMG submission 83780) | Vadose zone soil microbial communities from the Eel River Critical Zone Observatory, Northern California, USA -... | ecosystem: Environmental > Terrestrial > Soil > Vadose zone >...
AAAGGCTGCAGGTACTTCTCTTACACGCGATGCCGGGTGCATGTCTGTATAAAAATGAGCGACCAAACACGGCATTCTGGTTTGCCCTGGAAAACGCTATTGTGTGGCGACCGAATAAGCGCCCGCAAGTGACCAGCGGGAGAACCGGAGGTGGCCGTGGCTTCAATCATTCGACCGTGCCTGTCAGCCATCGCACTGTTCACCACGTTGCTCGCCAGCAGCGCCGGCGCTCAAGAAATCCCCCGAGAAATCAATGCCGCGCTCAAGGAACTGGCGGCCGCCGCCAATCGCGAAGGCACGCTCACGTTGAGCTGGAGCGGCACATCGCTCGGCGGCATCCAGGGCGCGGCGCGCTACCAGGCCGCCATGAACCGGATGTTCGGAACCAATATCCGCATCAATTTCCTGCCGGGCGCCGACATGGCACGGATCGTCAACCAATTGGCGACCGAACATTCAGCCGGACAAAAGGGCAGCGTCGACATCGCACTTGGCGCCTCGCCGCAGATTGTGCCGGTCGTGAAACTCGACATGTTCGAACGGGTCGACTGGAAGAAATATCTGCCCAATCGCATCACGCCCGAGATGATCGAACTCGACGGCAGGATTATCCGCATCGTGACGGGCCTCTCGGGCGCCACCTACAATTCCGCGCTCGCCCCGATGAAGCCGACCAGGCTTGAGGACTTCTTGGCTCCAGCGTGGAAAGGCAAGATCGCGTCTACGCCCTATGCGGCCGGTTTCGACATCCTCGCGGCCTCCGATGTCTGGGGCAAAGAGAGGACGTTCAGCTACGTTGCCGCCCTGTCGAAGCAGGTCGTGGGCCTGATCCGCTGCGGCGAAGCCGAGCGAATCGCGACCGGTGAATATCTTGCCATTGTCATGGACTGCACCGGCCAGGACGCCCTGCAGTGGCAGGAAAAGGGCGCCCCCATGGCCCAAATGATGCCACTCGATGCCGCGCAGCAGCGCTATTACTATTTCGGTATTCCGAAGAACGCACAACATCCTGGCGCGGCGAAGCTCTACGCGCTGTTCCAGCTGACCGAAGAAGGACAGAAATTGTCCTACGAAACCTGGAAGACCGACCTTCACTTCCTACCCGGCTCACGCATGGCCAAGATGATTGACGACTACAAGAAGCTCAACGTGAGTTTCAAGGAAGTCACGGTCGAATGGCAGCTGCAGCATCCCGAGATCGATGCCGGCCGCAGCGAATTGATCAAGATCATGACGGCGAAATAGGGGCTGCACATAGCCGACACGAAGCGTGTGTCGGCTATGCAACTTGCGCCTCCGCCTCGGGATCTGGTGTATTTAGAAAATGCCATAAACGCTCGCGCACTTATGCCATGAAATCCAGGCCGCGACTATTGCTTATGTCCTCCGCCGCCACCTCATCACACGAACGCCGCAGCCTCGGCGATCGCCTCCCCGCCGCCATGCTGGCAGTAGTTATATTTGCGAGCCTTGTCATCCTCGCGCTCCTCGCCGTGGTGCTATGGCTCGCCTGGACGAGCGGCAGCCCGGGCAGCCAGGACCTGGTCTATACGTCGCAGAACTTCGTCGAGGTGTTCACCGATCAGCGCACTTACACGGTGCTGATCGATACGCTTGGCTTTTCGTTGATTTCGCTTGCCGTGGCGCTCGGCTTCGGTATTCCGGCGGCCTGGATCACGGAGCGCACGGATTTCCGTGCCAAGACGCTGTTGTTCACCCTGATGGCGGTCGGCTTGCTGATCCCGGGCTTTGCAGCCGCCATGGGATGGCTCTTTCTCCTGCATCCGCGCATTGGACTGCTCAATCAGTTCCTGGTTAGCACATTTGGACTTTCCGGCCCGCCGCTTCCCATCTCGACGCTCGCCGGCATGGGCTGGGTCCAGGGGCTCAACCTTGCACCGCTCGCCTTCATCATGACGGCGGCCGTGTTCCGGTCCATGGATCCGACGCTCGAAGAAGCCGCCGCAATGCACGGCGCCGGCGCCTGGACGGTGATGCGGCGGATCACCATCCGGCTGGCCTGGCCGGGCATCCTTGCGGCTGCGATCTACATCTTCATGACTGCATTTGCGGCATTCGATGTGCCGGCGATCATTGGCTGGGGCAATCGCATCTTCACTTTTACGACGTTTCTCTACCTGCTGCTCAATCCACAGGACGTGCTGCCGAAGTATGGGCTTAGCGCTGCGCTATCCACCGTCGCCATGGTGATCGCAGCGCTCATGAGTTGGTGGTACGGCGCCATGCAGCAGCGTTCGCGCCGCTTTGCCGTCGTCACCGGCAAGGCCTATCGGCCGAAGGTCGTGCGGCTTGGGCGGCCTGCCATCGCGGCCTGGATTTTCATCGGCAGCTACCTGGTGCTGAGCAAGATCATGCCGATCGCGCTCCTGGTCTGGAGTTCGCTGTTGCCGTTCTTCCAGCTTCCTTCACAACGCGCCTTTACGGTGATGTCGTTCAACCATTACCTGACGCTTCCGTGGGAACTGGTTTTCACAGCGGTCTGGCACACCGCGATCCTCGCCGTGCTCACCCCGACGATCGTGCTTGTCATCAGCCTCTCATTCTCGTGGATCGTGCTGCGCTCGCGCATTCGCGGCCGCGCCGGTTTCGATTTCATTGCCTTCTTGCCACACGCCATACCGTCAATCGTGTTCGGCGTGGGGGCATTGCTGCTGACCTTGTTCGTCCTGCAACGCGCGCTGCCGATCTATGGCACGATCTGGATCCTGCTCATTGTCTTCGTGATCGCACGCGTCAGCTATGGCACGCGCATGACCAACAGCGGGCTCATCCAGATCCATCCGGAACTCGAAGAATCGGCGGAGATGAGCGGCGCCACTGCCTGGCAAGGCTTCCGCCGCATCTCGATGCCGCTGCTCGCTCCAACGCTGCTCTATGCCTGGCTTTGGATCGCACTTCTGGTGTTCCGTGAACTCACGCTCGCCGTCATTCTCTCATCCGCAGACAATGTCACCTTCCCGGTCGTAGTCTGGAGTCTGTGGCTGGGCGGTGGCCTGGGTCAGGCTTCCGCACTTGCCATCGTGATGCTGCTCATGATGACGCCGTTAATCGCACTCTATTGGGTGATCGCGCGCCGCCAAGGGCTAGTGTCGACCTGACAAAAAGTGAGGGGCCCTGGTTTTCACCAGGGCCCCCCGACGGCAAGGGCGGTGCCGGGATTCCACCTTAGCCGTGTCCAGTCGCCGCTCCCGCGAGAAGCGGGAGCGAAAGTCTTCATTGCACGGATTCGCCGTGCAAGTGCAGGTCGAGGCCTTCGCGCTCGGCTTCTTCGCTCACGCGCAGGCCGATGAGGACGTCAACCACCTTGAGGATGATAAGCGACACGACGGCGCAGTAGACCACCACGATACCGATGCCGATGACCTGATTGACCACCTGCTGGATATTTCCTTCGATCGCGCCGGGGGTGCCGCCGTATTGCTCGATCGCAAACACGCCAGTGAGGAGCGCTCCGACCATGCCGCCGACGCCGTGAACGCCGAACGCGTCGAGCGCGTCGTCGTAGCCAAACATGTGCTTGAGGCCGGTGCAGCCCCAGTAGCAGACGATCCCGGCCGCAATGCCAATGCACGCCGACCCAACTGGGCCGACGAAGCCGGAGGCCGGCGTGATCGCAACAAGTCCTGCGACAGCGCCCGTGCAGATGCCGACGACCGTCGGCTTGCCCCGTTTCATCCATTCGACGATCATCCAGGTGAAGCCCGCGAATGCTGTTGCCATGTGGGTGACAAGCATCGCCATGCCGGCCTGCAATCCGGCGGTGACGGCGGACCCGGCGTTGAAGCCGAACCAGCCGACCCACAGCATCGAAGCGCCGATGAATGTCAGGACGATATTATGGGGCGGGACTGCGTCCTTGCGCTTGCCGAGCATGATGCAGCACATCAAACCGGCAACGCCGGAATTGACATGAACAACCGTGCCGCCGGCGAAGTCGAGTACTTTGATCCAGCCGTCCTCGTTGGCCGCGTTGAGGAAGCCGTCCGGACCCCAGACCCAGTGTGCGATGGGCGCATAGACCAGCACCGCCCACAGTCCAATGAACCAGAGCATCGCAGAAAACTTCATGCGCTCGGCGAAAGCACCTGCGATCAAGGCTGGCGTGATGATCGCAAATGTCAGCTGGAAGCAGATATAGACGGTTTCGGGGATCGTAGCCGCGAGCGGACTGGGATTGCCCATCCCCTTGCCAATGTCGCTCAGGATATCCTGCAGAAAGGCACGGTCCAGCCCCCCGATGAATGGCGTTCCCCCCCGGAACGCCAAGCTGTAGGTGCAAACCATCCATAGGATACTGACGAGGCACGTTATGGCAAAGCTGGTCATAATCGTGTCGCCGACGTTCTTCTTACGCACCATGCCGCCGTAAAAGAGACCCAGACCCGGTATGGTCATCATCAGAACGAGCGCCATGGAGGTCAGCATCCAGGCGGAGTCACCTGAATTGGGCGAGCAATTGAGCAGCATTTTGGCGTCGCACGCCGGCACAGGAGGTTCTGGTGCCGTGGCCGCGGGTGCCGCCTCCTCAGCATATGACGTATGGGAGAAAGTCGAAACGCTGAGGAAAACTCCAAGAAGAAGTCCGAATACGAGAGCCAATAGCCCCGCACGGGAAAGTTTCTTGAACATCATAGTCCAACTCCTGTCGCTAGACGGTGTAGGTGCGGGCTTTAGAGTGCCGAGACGTCTGTTTCGCCGGTGCGGATTCGCACGGCGCTGTCGAGGCCGAGAATGAAGATTTTGCCGTCGCCGATCTGACCGGTCTTGGCGGCAGCGATGATCGCCTCAATGACCTTGTCAACCAGCGCAGAGTCCACTGCGACTTCGATCTTGATCTTGGGCAAGAAGCTTACGGCGTATTCGGCGCCACGATAGATTTCGGTGTGACCCTTCTGGCGGCCGTATCCTTTGACTTCCGTAACGGTCATCCCGTGCACGCCGAGCGCCGTCAGTGCGTCGCGGACCTCATCTAGCTTGAACGGCTTGATAATGGCCATGACGATTTTCATGAGTTTGTTCCCTGCTTGACCATGGTAAAAAATGATGCCGCCGAGTTGCACAGGCTCGGTTCAATTCGGCGGCAGTTCAGGGCCAAGCGCAGCAAATGGACGTCACTTTCAGACGTCCCCTGCTTGCGGCCCAATGACCGGCTCAGTCGATCCTCCAGCCGGAGAAGATGATGCTGGGCACCACGGGTTCGCCCGCGGGCTTCTTGACGACCAGCCCAACGCCGGACTCCGAACCCGAATAGACCACCTCAATCTTGTCGCCTCTCTTGAGTTCGGCCACGCCCTGGCAGACCAGAACGGTGGTGGAACTCGCATCGGCGATGAATTGCTCGGTGTTGGAATTGTCAACGTCCTTGCCGTTGACCCGCATCCACATCCGGACCAGACCCTTCGTCTTGCCGCCGACCTGGGCCGCCGCCATCAGGAAGTAAGAGCCCTTTTCATTGACGGTGACGACGCCCTTATCCATCTTGATGTTTTTCGCCCCATCGGTCGAATTCATCGTGACGACCTTGGGCTTGGGATCCGATGCCACTTGCTCATCCGTGCTCGAGGCCTGAATCCACGACGTCGCGGATGCGCCGCCGACCGAGGCCACAAGCATGGCCGTCATATAGATTGCACTGACGATAGTTTTCATTTCCGCCTCCAACTGTTCGATTACGCAAAGAGTCCCGAAGGGCGATGGATTGGCCCCGCTGACTTGCGGAGTGAGTTAACGATTTGGGCCTTCCTCCCTCGCGAAGCTTCCGTGAACTCAAAATCGCTCTTTGCAATGAGCGTGCCAGCCGGGAGGCGGTCGGTTTCGGTGGAGGTACCATTCGGTTCGGGTTCGCCGTTTCATCTAGCCGTGAACCCCTGCCACGGACGCGTGTACGGCCCGAACGACTGCCCGCGGGCGCCGGGAAAGCTCACTAATTCAAGGAGTTGGCGCGCGTGTCGCCGCAAACGCCGGGCCGCGCGGATGAATTCGTTCCGACGACGTTAACAATTGACAACTCATCGCCACTATTGGGTCAGGATGTCGCACAAAAGACTGTCTTTTGCACTTTTTTTAGTCGTATGCCTGAAAATAAAGCATAACCGCCTACCTGTTCCGCGTCTCGTGCATCTCACCCCTTGGAGAGTGGCGTCTCGAATGCCACCTCCAAGAGGGCATGGCGCCGGCAGTCGATCACGCCATGCGTCGCGATTGCGGAATTTCCCGAGAAACCGCCGGGATCGCCGCAGCCTCACCTGTGCCTCGCTTCGTTCGCCCCAGGCTCAAGAGCAGTCGGGGCACTTCGGAGGCTGGCTGCGGCCTGCTGAATAGATATCCCTGCCCCTCAGTACACCCTTCGGATCCGACCTGCTCCAGCTGCTCTTTCGTTTCGACGCCTTCAACCGTAGTCGTCATGCCGAAGCTCTTTCCCAGTCCCGATACGGCATGAATGATGGCGATCGCATCGCTGCCTTTATCGAGATCACGAACGAAGGACTGATCAATCTTGATCTTATCAAACGGAAAGCTTCGGAGATAACTTAATGACGAGTAGCCGGTGCCGAAGTCGTCCATCGAAATATGCACACCCAGACCCTGCAACGTGCGCAGAACCGCAAGTGTCCCATCAGTGTTCTGCAACATGATAGTTTCAGTAATTTCGAGTTCCAGGCGAGCTGCCGGGATGCCGGAATTTGCGATTGCCGATGTAACCATCGGTACCAATGTCTTGTTACGAAACTGTACCGGCGACAGATTGACCGTAACTTTGACGTCATCGGGCCATTTCGCAGCCTCGGCGCAAGCCTGCCGCAGCACCCACTCGCCAATCGGAACGATGAGGCCTGTCTCCTCCGCCAATGGAATGAACGTTGCCGGCGATACCATGCCCCGTGTCGGATGGTTCCATCGTAGGAGAGCCTCGAAACCGCTAATTGTATCGTGCTCGAGATTCATTATGGGTTGATAGAAAAGCTCGAACTCGCCAACCGCAAGGGCCTTACGAAGGTCGATTTCGAGAGTGCGGCGTTCATGCATTTTCGTGTCCATCGTGGTCTCGAAAACGCTGAACCCATTTCGACCTTGTTCCTTGGCCCGGTAAAGCGCCGTATCGGCGCACTTCAACAGGACATCCGCATCCGTACTGTCATTGGGCGCAATCGAGATTCCGACGCTGGTGCCAATGACGATTTCGTGCTCCTCCACGATGAACGGCTTCGAAATCGCATCGACCAGCCGCTGCGCCAAGGCTTTGGCCGAAACCGGCTGTTCGACCTGAGTTTGAATGATCGCAAACTCGTCGCCACCAAGACGGGCCACAAAATCGGTGTCACTAATACACTCGTTCAATCGCTTGGCAACGGCACACAACAAGGCATCGCCAATGGGATGACCAATTGTATCGTTGACTTGCTTGAAATAGTCGAGATCCAGGCACAGCGCGGCAAGCGATGCCCCGCGCTTGACTTCGTTAAGTTCCAGATTCATCTGCTCACGCAACAATATGCGATTGGCCAGGCCGGTCAGCGCATCGTGATGCGCCATATGGCTGATTTTCTCTTCAGCCTGCCTTTGTTCGGTGATGTCCTGGTGCACGCCGAGCCAATTGCCATCCTGCATCGGCTGATACATCAGCGAAATAATGCGTCCATCCACGAATTCACTGATGTGACGATACGGCTTCCCTGCGGCCACGCGCGCCATAATACGCTCGATATGATCTTCATTATCCTTCAGGTGGATACCTGCTGCATCCCGACGCTCCAGGATCGTTCGGAGCGGCGTGCCGGGCTGGGTCATTTCGGCACCAAGCCGATACATTGCTGCGTATTTGCCGTTGCAAACGAGTAGGTGGTTGTCCCTGTCGAACATGCATAGACCTTGCGGTATGTTTTCGATCGCTGCCTCGAATCGATTGTTCTGCGTCTCGAGTTCCCCTTCGCGCTTTGACAGCGTATCAAATGTCTTGTCCAGGAGCCGAATAGGAAGGGCTCTTAAAGCGAGAAATATCAGCAACCCCAACAGGGTGCTGGCTCCCGCAACCCACATGATATTGACCAGAAGCGGCCAAGCACTGGCCTCAACTTCAATCCGGCCCGCAGGCTCGCCGTTCAACAGGATTGACGCAGTCCGCATGAAAATCGGAGACGAAGGTTTCGGACCTTCCTCGAGAACAAATTTGTTCTTCTGATCGAAGATACGTTGGTTGACAGAAACGTCCTTTGCTTCTGTGAGTTCGATCAACTCAGCCAGACGGACACGATGAAAGGTCCACATTGCGCCGTGCGTATAGATATATTTGGACACGCGTGCCGCATTTAGACGAGCCTTGAACGCCAGATTATCCGCTTCATATTGGTACGCGACCCATCCATATTCGACAGGCACCGCAATCATCGTAACGATCGCCGAGGCAGTGCCAATGAATGAAATCCATCTCCGAATTCGAACAGGAAGCATGGATGCCTGGTCCTTATCTCGGCGATGGCCATATCGGAGTTCGGCTCGCGCCAAGGTCAGCTTGTGCCAAATCGCTCCGCAAAACTTTCAGCTAATTTGAATGAATTCAAGCCTAATATTGCCGATTAGGTATGCGATGGGGTTCATTTCGGAGCTTTTTCATTTTAAAGGTTATCGTTCCGTTGTTTAACTATTAGCAACTGACCAGTGTAAGGAACTCTTGATACCTTCGTGAAATGAATGGTTCACCAATTAACCGGAAGTCGTATTACGTGCCCGTGCTAAGGCAGAACACTGCTATTTTCGCTGTAGCCTTTTGGGCGGCAGGCGGCGTTGTACATGCCGATGAAATCCGCCTCGGTGGGACCGGAGCGGCGCATGGCATACTTCAAATCCTTGGAGAAGCCTACAGCACAGAAAATCCGGGCGATGCGGTTGAGATCGTGTCCGGACTGGGTAGCAGCGGCGGCATTGCTGCGGTTTCGGAAGGTGCATTAACGCTTGCAGTAAGCAGCCGCCCGCTCAGGCAGAATGAGAAAGCGAAAGGTTTGGATGGCATCCCATTCATCGACACACCGTTCATGTTCGTTACATCGAACGTGGCCAACCTGACGATTTCCAATGCGGATGTCGTCGCTATCCACGATGGCACACTGAGAAAGTGGCCGAACAACAAGGGAATCAAGCCGATCCTTCGCCCGAGGAGCGACACTGCGTCTGCTCTCTTGATTGAAAGTTTTTCCGGCATGCAAGCCGCGATGGATAAGCTCAGGCAGCGTCCGGAAGTGCCGGTGGCCGCAACAGATCAGGACAACCTTCAAGCTGCGGAAGAAATTACAGCCTCGTTTACCGCAATGACACTGCTCCAATTCCTCACCGAACGCCCACGCCTCCATGCCATCATGCTCGATGGCGTCCAGCCTTCCGTCGAAAACATGCAAGCGGGAAAATACACCTTGAGGACCAATATGCAGCTCATTACCAGCGCGCAACCGTCCGCGGTGGCTCGGCGCTTTATTGCGTTCACCCGCACTCCACAAGCCCAGCAACTCATTCGTGAAAACGGGGGCGTGCCGATATCCGCACAGAGCGCGGCGGTGCAGTAACGTCCCACAGGCGTTTTCTCATTCATGGCGAACCTGGCTGTGAAGTTGACGAGGGCGATGGATCGCATGCCGGGCGCGACTCGCTAATTTTCAATCGACTTTCAACCCGATTGCCTTGATCACCGGCGTCCATTTCCCAATTTCCTCTTGGACGAGGCGCCGCGTTTTTTCGGGATTCGAATTAAGATCAGGCTCGAAGCCCGACGCGATGAACAGCCGCTGCAAGTCGTTATCCGCCATTGCATTGCGAGTAGCGTGAGCAATCTGCTCGATGATTGATTTTGGCGTTCCGTTTGGAGCGAATAGACCGAAGAACTGCAGTGCGGAAAGTTCCGGCATCCCGGCTTGCGCTACGGTCGGAACATCCGGCACCCCGGCAAGTCGCGTGTCGCTCGTAACCGCGAGGATGCGCAGCTTTCCGGTATTGTGCATTTCAATCGCTTGCCCTGTCGCACTCTGGAAGAGCAGGGGAATGTGTCCGCTGATCAAGTCGGTCAACGCCGGTCCCGCGCCGCGATACGGCACATGCGTGATGTCCAGGTTAGCCGACAATTTGAGCTGCTCCCCGACGAGATGATTGATCGTGCCCACCCCGGAGGACCCGTAGGACAGTTTACCCGGATTTGCCCGTGCGAATTCGATAAGTTCCTTCAGGTTTTTGATCGGCTGTGCGGGATGAACGTTGATGACTGTGGGATTGCGGCCAAGCACAGCGATAGGCTCGAAGTCCTTGATGGGATCGTAGGACGATTTCGTCGATGCCAGCGGGTTGATGACGAAGCCTGATGTGCCTCCAAGCAGGATCGTATAGCCATCCGGTTGTGCGCGCGCGACCGCGGCCGTGCCCAAGGTGCTTCCTGCGCCACCCAAATTCTCGATCACGATGGTGCCAAGGAGCGGCTTGACCTTCTCCGCCCAAGGGCGTCCGGTGGCGTCGTACACGCCGCCCGGAGGAAAGGGGATCACCAGCCGGATCGGGCGCATTGGATAGGATTGCGCCCATGCGACTCGCGACACTGCCGGCAGTGCGACAGCACCCGCGGCGAGGTACAGAAGTCGACGGCGCGAAAATTGCACGTTGATCATTTGGCTGCCCTTCATTGCGGCACCAGCGCGGATTTCAGCCTGACACCGGATTGATGTCGCGGCGCGGATGATCTTACCTCATTTCCCGGTCTCGTCGGCGATAAGAGGCCGGAACGCCAGTCTGGTCGCGCGCCGCAGCAGGATGTGTAAAGCATGACCGCGACGTCGACGAAAAAGTGATATCTTGATGGCGAGATTGCCGGATCGTGACGGAGGTGAATATGGATCGCGCAATTCTTGTGATGGCTGGAGATTGGACCGAACTACGAAGGCAGATACGCTCGCTAGGCTGCCGTCTCCAATTCGCGGTACTTGCGGTCTCGCTCCTTGTTGTTCCATTCGGGCTTAAGGTTGCGGACGCCCAAGACCAGACCACCCCGCAGACTAATCGCTGGATCGGCAGTTGGACCGCAAGCCCCCAAGCACCCCGGGGCGTCATGCCGGCGAGCTTTTCGAACCAGACCATTCGACAAGTCGTGCGCCTGAGCATCGGTGGGAACAAGGTCAAAATCCGGTTGTCGAATGAGTTCGGCACTTCGCCACTCCTGGTCGGTTCGGCGAGTGTCGGCATTGCGCGCAGCGGCGGGGACGTGGTCGAAAACCTGCCTGTCACCTTCGGTGGATTAAAATCGATCACCATTCCACCGGGTGCGCCAGCACTGAGCGATCCGATCGAATTACTGGTCGCACCGTTGTCCGACATTACGGTGAACCTATATTTGCCTGAGACCACGGAACTCGCGACGGTTCACCGCGTGGGCCAGCAGACCGCTTATGTTTCAGGCCCGGGCGACTTCACAGCAAAATCCTCGTTCCCGGCGGTCGAGAAATTCGATCATCGCTTTTTCCTGACCGGAGTTATGGTAGAACCTTCAATTCCCGCGCGGGCCATCGTGACGTTTGGGGACTCTATCACGGACGGGACCAATTCGACGCTCGATGCCAATGCACGCTGGCCTGATATTTTCGCGCGGCGTTTGCAGGATGCCGGCATTCATGCGGCGGTCCTCAACCAGGCCATCTCGGGCAATCGTGTGCTCAGCGACGGCGCGGGCGTGAGCGCGCTCGCCCGATTCGAACGCGATGTCCTGAGCCTGCCGGGCGTATCGCATGTCGTGATTTTCATCGGCATCAACGACATGGGGTTTACCGGCACCGCCATCGAGCCCTTCGGTCTCGTTCGCTCTGCTGACGAAATCATTGCGGGCTATAAGCAGTTGATCGAGCGCGCGCGTACGCGCTCGATCAAAGTTATTGGTAGCCCGCTTGCACCCTTCGAAAATGCCCAGGCCGGACGGCCAGCGCAAGGATACTACACGCCTGCGAAGGAAATGACGCGCCAGGCCATCAACAAGTGGATCCGAACCAGTGGCGCGTTCGACGGACTCATTGATTTCGAAAAGGCTCTCGCTGACCCAAAGAGCCCATCAGCGATGATCAGGCAATTCGATAGCGGAGATCACCTTCATCCCAACGACGCCGGCTATCGAGCAATGGCGGAGTCGATTGATTTGAAGATGTTTCAGTAATGGCGCAAGTTTCGTAGGGTGGGCCATAAGCGCGTCTTATATTACGCGCGTCTGCGCGCGCTATGGGCGCCCGGGACAATGGTCGAACAAACAAATGGTCTATCGTGGCGGCCGTGCCCACGCGCCGGCCGTGAGGGTAGCGCGTGGGCACGACGCCACGATGGCTCGTTGCATACACCGGCATTGTGCCAGGCGCCTTTACCCACCCTACTGCCCAGCAATCGCTCTCGCAGCCTGCACGACGTCATCTGGCGCCGCATAAATTTCCTCGACCACGCGTAACGCCTCTTCGCCGGATTTCGGCGACAGCGGCTGGCGCAGTTTTAGCGCTTCGGCAATGAACTGCGGGTCCTTGACGGTGGCGTTGAAGGCATCTCGCAGCGCGCGAATGCGATCGGCCGGGACGGCGGCCGAAGCAATAAACGGGCGGCCAATCTGGCCCGATGCCACCAACAATTTGATGACCTGCCTCTCACGCTCACTTGGCGCGATATCCGCACTATAGGGCACATCATTGGGGAGATCGGGCGGCACGACGGCGGCCGAGCGCACGATCGGGACAATCTTGCGTCCCTCAATCCATTCGGCCGGAATGTTGCTCCAGGCGCCGCAATTTCCATCGGTTTCACCACGCTCGACCGCCATGCGTTCCTCGGCGCTGCCCGGGTAGCCGGAAATCTGCTGGATGCGGACGCCGAATATGTTCTTGAGGATGCGCTGGTTGAGGTCGCTGGAACTTCCGATGCCGGTGCGCCCGACGCTACGCGCCTTGAGTTCGGCCAGGTTTCTGGACCCGAACGCATGCCACACATAGCAAACAGTGAGATCTTGGGCGATGCTGCCGATCCATTGGAACTTGCGGAAATCAGTCGTGATCTTGTCCGACATCAGCTTGGAATCGCCGATATTGCCGAAATTGAAAATGTCGATGACGGTGCCATCACGCGGCGCCGCCGTGTCAAGATATTGCGCGCTGTTGAGGCCGGCCGCGCCCGGCATGTTCTGCACCACAATGGTCGGGTTTCCCGGGATGTGGCGGCCGATGTGACGCGCGAGCAATCGCGCGTTGATGTCGAAGCCGCCGCCCGGCGTGAAGCCCACGACGATCGTCAACGTCTTGCCGCGGTAGAAATCTTGCGCCCGGGCGGGCGCGTGCATGCTCAGACAGCTCATCTGACAGATGAGAAGCAAAAGCGCCCATCGCGCGACATGGCACAGGATCATGGGCGTTCCTTAAAGTCGCTTCTCACTTATAGTTATAGTGTTCGCTTCTCACTTATAGCCGCTGAAAAGCCCGACGAGTTGCTGGACGACGGCGGGCGGTGTCCTCGCAATCTGCGCAACGAGAGCGCTCAACTCCTCTCCGGTCGAAGGCCCATCGATTTCGAGCTT
>Ga0099792_10000587_pt1 | contig 13535 bp, 13 predicted proteins | sample Rivendell_Oct201_8_FD_83780 | JGI IMG/M metagenome (GOLD analysis project Ga0099792, IMG submission 83780) | Vadose zone soil microbial communities from the Eel River Critical Zone Observatory, Northern California, USA -... | ecosystem: Environmental > Terrestrial > Soil > Vadose zone >...
GATTGCGTCCTTACTCCGCTCGCGCCGTTCGCGCGCGCTGAAGCACCGCACTTGTGACATTCGTCGACGTATTGACCAACGCCTGCAATTGCCAGCCACTCATCGGCTCAAATTCCAATTTCGTGCTCTCGATCTCGGCCAAGAATGCGGCGTCCTTCATCGTTGCATCGAACCCCGCGCGCAACATTCGGGTCATCTCCGCATCCAGGTTTGGCGGCGCGATCACGGTGCGGCCAACGGCGCCGCTTGCCGCATAGAAGGCCAGCGCGTCTTTGTCTTCACGGGCTTTTCCCCAGCATCTCCATGACATTCACGTCAAACCTGATCCCGCCCTGTTTTCGAACCAACACGCCTCATCCGAATCGCCAACCCGTGAATCATACTCGCTGCGATGAAAAAAATGATTTGCCGAATAACCCTGCCACGTTAAAGAAGATCGGCCACACCAAATAAAACAGCGCCACCAGATACAATTCTCGGAACTCATCTCCGAATGCCCACATGCCGCTGGAGGCGCTTCGCTGTTCGAAGATCGCGGCGACTGGAACGCCTGTTCTGATCGATTCCACTGCGATCGACAGGTCGCTCCAAAGCATAATCGCCAGAAAAGTTGTAATTCGAATGGCAACAAAAACCACGATCTCATAGGCTATACGTGTCAGCGGCCTCATCCCGCTGATAAAACGCTGATACAGGTCCCCACTATCCGGCGCCCGGTCCTTAAGCACGGTCAGCACTGCCAATCCGTACGGCCCCAATAGCGCCGACGGCAGCCACCAATATGATCGCACCTTGGCTTTGAGCAGGAAAGCGCAGCACATCAGCCAGAGACCGCAACCGATCAAGGCGCTCGTTAGCAGAACCACGGTTTTTGCTGTTTCCAATAGCCGATAATTGCGCACATAATCCGGATGCCCAGCGGCGATCTCTGGATTAATCGCGAAGGCTGTCATCGGCCCCAATATTGTGACCACGGGGATTAAGAGCAGCGCGGCCACCGCCAGAAAATGATATCTTTTCGTCATGCAAAGTATGCCCCTTGACGCAATGCGTCATACCCAAGGCCGTTACACTGTTGGCGACGCGGCCAATTCTCGCCAACACAGGGGCGATCTACTCAGCGCCAATTAAGCGCAATACCGGGCGAATATAGGAAGCCGAAGCCTAACGATTTATGATCCTTTTGGGTCAATTTCTTCCGTTATTACAAACAATTTAGGACGGTCGGTGTACGCTCAACTGCGGAAGCAGGGACCGGAGGCGTGTTGTGACCGATGAACACAGATTCGACGAAACGATCACCATCAAGCTCAAGCGCGATGAGGCAATTGTGCTGTTTTTCTACTTGAGCCGAGAGCTGCACGCCGTCGCGGAAGAGAAGAACCTGCGTGGAAGCTTCGTTCACGCCGCCGAAATGCACAGCCTCTTGTGCCTGCACCAGGAGCTTTTCCGCCCGCTCATGGATATCGGCGCACCGAGCGCCGAAGGAATTGAGCTGGCGGCGCGTGAACACCTGTTGAAGCGGCATGTCTGATGCCAGCCTCCACCTGATCATTCAGTGTCGGCCAAATCCGGCTTGACCGGCCTGATTGCATCCTTACTCTGCTCGTGCGGCTCGCGCGCGCTGCAGCACCGCACTTGTGACAATCGTCGATCTATTGACCAACGCCTGCAATTGCGCGCCGCTCATCGGCTCGAATTCCAATTTCGTGCTCTCGATCTCGCTCAAAAACCCGGCGTCCTTCATCGTTGCATCGAATCCCGCGCGCAATATTCGGGTCATCGCCGCATCCAGGTTCGGCGGCGCGATCACGGTGCGGCCGACGGCGCCGCTTGCCGCATAGAAGGCGAGCACGTCTTTGTCTTCACGGGTTTGGCCGAACTCGACCACGGCCGGTACGTCAGCGAGATCGCGGCTGCGCGTAAGTGCGAATTGGACGATAATTCTGATCAGTTTATTGTCGAGCCAATCCCTTTGTGTGGTCTTGAGTGTGTTGAGCGAACTGGTGGCGCCGTCGACTTCGCGGCGCGCCATGGCGAGGTGGGCGGCAGAGGTCGTGGCGTAACCCGACACGACTTTCCATTTCATCGCGGCCATGCTGTTGAGGAGGCGTGGATAGACGGACGACGACGGGCCGGTGCCCGCAAAGGCCGCCTCCGTTGTTTTCAGGTCGTCGATCGTTCTCACGTTTGCGGTGTGCCAGACGTAGGACACTTCGACATTCGGCGCGAATCTTCCGATCCAGTTGAATTTGCCGACGTCGTAACTGACGCCTGCGGCGCCCAGGAGCTGTTCTTCGCCGATCGACTGCGCCACGATTCCAAGAGCCGTGCCGTCCTGCGGCGCGACCGCATAAAGATAGTTGGCGGCGCGGATCGAGGCAGCGCCCGGCATGTTCGATACGACGACGGTCGGATGACCGGGAAGGTGGCGGCCGAGATGGCGGGCCAATACGCGACCATAGAGGTCGTAGCCACCGCCGGGGCCATATCCCACATGGATCGTGACTGTTTTGCCGGCGAAGTTCGGCGAGGGAGATTGCGCATGGGCAGGCGCGGTGGCCAGGATGATGGCTGCAACGGTTAACATTATGTAATTCAAGAGACCGCCACGACTCAGCGGAATCGCCGGCAACTCCTTGCGCAATAAGGATATAATCGTCTTCTTGATCATCTGGCTGGTCCCAACGGCTTGATCGGGGCCTGCGACACCAAGCTGCACCCCTTCAACTCTCGGTAACGCGACCCAATATATGAGGGCGTGAAGCGCCATGCTATGACGGCGCCAAGGTTTCTGGGCTCTGCCCTTGAGGAGATTTGAAATGCGTTTTCCAAGCTTTCGTCCGCTGCTCGCGATCGGCGCTGCCTTGACGGCGCTGGTAATGATCGCGGCGTCAGTCGATGCGGCTCCGCGCATGAATTTCGGCAGCCGCGGCAGCAAAACGTTTTCCCCGCCGCCTGCGACACAGACGGCACCTACAACGGCGGCGCCGATTCAGCGCAGCGTAACGCCGCCGGCGCAACCCGGCGCGAGCACGGCGGCGCGCCCGGCAACGCCCGCGACTCAGCCCGGCGGTTTCTTCAACCGTCCGGGCCTGCTCGGTGGTCTCGCGGCAGGCTTCCTGGGCGCCGGCCTGTTCGGTATGCTCTTCGGCAATGGTTTGTTTGGCGGGCTCGGTGGTCTTGCCTCGATGCTCGGCTTGATATTGCAGCTCGGCCTCGTCGCGATCGTCGGCTACATGCTGTGGTCCTGGTGGCAGCGCCGCAACCAGCCTGCAGCGGCTTACGCGGGCGCACCCTACCTGCGCGAGGTACACGCGGATGCCACGCCCCAAAATTTTGGCGGCATGGGCGGATCGGCACCGGCATCAAAGGCCGGCAGCGACCAGATCGGCACAACGCCGGCAGACTTCGATGATTTCGAACGCTTGCTGGGCGAGATTCAATTGGCCTATGGGGCGGAAGACCTCAACAGGCTGCGCGCCTGCCTCACGCCTGAAATGCTCTCCTACTTCTCCGAGGAATTGACCAACAATGCGGGCCGTGGCGTGGTCAACAAAGTTTCCGATGTGAAGCTGCTGCAGGGCGATCTTGCGGAATCCTGGCGCGAAGGTGCGCGCGAATACGCAAGCGTTGCGATCCGTTACGCCATCAATGACCAGATGGTCGAACGTGCTTCAGGCCGCGTGATCTCAGGCGGCCCGCAGGAGGCTACCGAAGTGTGGACCTTCGTGCGCGTGCAGCGCGGCGCTTGGCTGCTCTCGGCGATCCAACAGGTGTCGTAGACAGCGCGCATTGCAGTCACAAAAAATCGTACCAGGAGAGTTGCACAATGGCCGGGCTCATCCCCCGGCCATTTCGTTGGTGGTCATTGGGGCCCGTAGGATGGGTAGAGCGATAACGCGTTCTTCACGCGTTTTCGCGAAACCCATCATGCCGTCTTGCGATAAGACGATGGGTTTCGCGAGAAAAAGCGCGTTCAAGACGCGCCTTTTCTCGCTCTACCCATCCTACGTAGCGCGCGCCCATGAGAGGCGATCAATCGCCAACGCATGTGCATTTCGGCATACTGTTTTCATGATACTTAGGTTCACGAGATAACGTGTGTCATCGCTCGAAGGCTGGCTCGGATAACATGGCGATTTATAGAAACAATCTTTGGTCGGTCGAGCGACCGAATACGGCGACATATCTGCTGATTGCGGTAAATATTGCGGTCTTTGGCTTGTGTCTAAGTCAATCGAATTCTGCCGCGATCCCGTCGGACGTGCTGCTTCGCTATGGTGCCATGTACTCTCTGGCGATCGTAAAGCACGAATACTGGCGATTGGTTACTCACGCATTTCTTCATGCCAACCTGTTGCACATCGCGACCAACATGATCTGCCTGATGCTTTGGGGAGGGCCCCTCGAAAAGCGCGTCGGCGCATTCTATTTCCTCCTCATTTATTTCTGCGCGATCATTGCGGGTGCAATCACGAGCTATCAATATCATTCCGGAAACTATCTGGCGGTTGGCGCATCGGGTGGGGTGTCAGGCGTTCTGGGAGCGCTGCTGTGTTTGTGGATCCTGGGCAAAATCGATCTCTCGTTGAATTTTTTCGTCATCAATATCGGGCTTAATGTGGCGATTGCGGCGACTGCAGCCAGAGTCGACTGGGCTGCCCATTTTGGCGGTTTTACAGTTGGGCTTATCGTCTGCGCATTGATCGATGTTGTCGCGCGGACAGCCAAGTTTGCTCTGCGTTGCAAATTTCCGGAATTTGTCAAGATCAACGGCTTTGTCATCGGCGCGACGTTCGGGCTTCTACTATGGGGCCACATGTCTTCGGCGATGCCCTCTGCCAACGCGACCGGGTGGTGGGTTGCTTATGGAGTAGCGTGCTGCGTCGCGATCAAGCTTGTCGATTTGGCGCTGTCCTTGAAGAAGGGGCTTGCGGTCATCGTGGTCGCATTCGCGGTGGCAAATTCAGGTCTCATGTTGTACGCGGGCGGTGAGCTGAGCGAATCCGTCAACGAGGCCTGTATGTCGCAACCGTTTGCGCGGATCGAATTCATCGCTGCCATGCTGAATGCTGCGTGTGCTCAATACGGGATGGCAATTGTATTTATTGCAGCAGGTACGTTCGCTATTACAATTGTTGCATATTCACACGAACTTCGGCGCGGGATCGGAGACATTGGGTTTGTCGGCGCATCCCTGACTGCTGAAAGGAAACGTCGGGACGGCATTTAATTGGACTTCGCGGATCATTACCGCCGCTCGCTCCCGCGCTTGATGTAGTCCTCGGTGAATGCCTTGAGTTCGGGACTTATCGACAGGCCGTTGCGGACATCTTCGTTGAGGGCAGGCGAGGACACATATTCCGGCGTTTCGCCCATCGTCTTCTGCGCCTCTTCGACATAGGCCTTGTCTTCATTGAGCGCCAGCACTGCCTGTCGCAGCAAGTTCACGATCTCCTTGGGTGTGCCGGGCGGCATGGCGATCAGGCGATACATGGTGCCGTTGACGAGAAGCAGCGATCGATAGACGTCCCACAGCGGACCGGACGGCATCGTGCCCTTGAGACTCACGTAGAGTTCCTGGAAGGGCAGGATCGGGAGACCTTTCAACTGTTTCGGAACGCTGAACGTCGTGCCATCGAAGCCCGGATCAAAATAGGTCGTGACCAGTTCGCCGGCCTTCACCTGTGGCTCAACTTTTGTGAGGTAGACCGGCGGAGAATCCGCATAGTAGCTGATTTCGCCGCGCTGCATGGCCAGCATCGCCTGGGCGCTTGAATTGTAGCCGGTCACATATTTGTATGGCACGCCCAGGATGTCGAGCGTGAGCCGCATGGCGAGATCCTTAGGTCCGTCGCGATTGAGGCCGCCCACAACGAGGTCCTGCGCCTTGACGATGTCGGTCGCGGTCTTCAATCCGGGCTTCACATCGGCCCGCATGAAATGAATGCGGCCGTTCGGTATGGCGGCGACAAATTCATATGTACGGAAGTCGACGTTGAAGCGCTCGGGCGTGCTCACGAAGCGTTGCGAGGAGCCAGTCAAATATCCAAGGATCGAGCCGTCGCGCGGCGCCACTTCGCCCAAATATTTGGCGCCGACGAGGCCTGCGGCGCCACCCATGTTCTGCGCGATGATGCTTGGATTGCCGGGGATGTGTTTGCCGATGTGGCGAGCGAAGGCACGGGCCTCGATGTCGGTCGGTCCTCCGGCTTCGTAGTTGATCAACACCGTGAGCTGCTTGCCGGCGTAGAAATTCTGGGCCTCTGCGTTGCTGCCCATGGCGGTCAGCAGAATGAACCAGAAGGTCCGCATGACTTGCTTCGGCATCGCATAGGCTCCCGGAAACCTGAACGACGGATCGCCTCCTTATACAACAGGCGCCAGGAATGCCGCAGCCAAACCGTACGACGATAAAAATGCAATAAAATTAAATAGTTATGCCAACCATTAACCCTATTTGAACCTTTTCCCCGGCTGCCGCAACTAATGCGCATAGGGCCCAAAACTTCATAGAGATGGGTCTGGTGGAGGGAACAATGGCAAACATGCGCATCGCCATCGCAGCAGCTCTGATGCTCTATGCGTTCATTCCGGTTGGCGCCGAGGCGCGCGATCTTTCCTGCAACCAATCCCTTGCCCGCCACGTCGAAGCGCTGCGCATTCTTGAAGACAAGGCCGCCAAGGCGGAGGCCATGGCGCAGGATAATCCGCTCTATGAATCGGACGTCGGCTATTACAAGTCCGTGCTGCGCGACGCGCGTGCGTGTGTAAAGAATCTTTCCACGGTCGTGTCGGTCTCGCGCTAAGGGTTGCCACGAAATCCGAGCAACGTTGCCACCGTCTGCAGCCGCACTTCCGCGTCTACAGCACCGTCGTCAGAAATTTTTGTGATCCAAATTCCCGCCGGCGGCGGATGCGTCTTATTCAATCTCTCCGCGCATCACAGCTTGGCGCTTCATCGGCCGCCTACATCGGCCGCGCGATCGATGCAATTTCAATCTGCAACCGAATTTCGGCTTCGACCGCTTTGACCGAACGGCCAATTTCCTCAAACGCGACGACTTGTTCAATGCGTTTCGATGCTTTGCGCAGCTCATCAGCCGACAATATCGCATCGAGAACGCCGCTCGAATCCGCAAGGCTGAGCAGGAGCGTGTCGCGCGGACTGGGGATCGCATCGTCGAAGACGACGGCAAGGAGGCGACCCTTCGCCTCGCGTTCTTCCCGTCCAGTGTTCTGGGGATAAGCGCGTCGCGAGAACATCCAGAGGAGCCGGCGGTCTTCGGCGCGAAGGATGCCGGCGCGAACGAGGCGCTCAAGCACGTGGCTCGTCAGGTCGCCTTTGTGAAACGCGAAGTGACGTATCCAAGATTTACTGCCGTCATGCCGGGGCTCAGCTGCGATCTCCTGCAAGGCACTATCAAGCATCTCGTCACCGACCGGCTTCGGATCAATGACATAGAGCGACTTCAAATCGGTATCGATGCGAGCGAGAAGTGCAAGTTCCATGAGAATACCGCCCGCGATAGCAACATTGGCGAAACCGGCGCAGAGCGGCCTTATGGCGCCGGTTTCGTCGTCGAGCATCAGAACGACGATCTCGTCGGCAAGCGTCAGATGTTCCATGATATACACCTTCTCAGGCGCCAAGCTTTCTCAGGCGCCAAATCTTCTCAGGCACCAAGCCGTAAGCGCGCCTCGTTTTCATCGGAAACGACTGGAAGTACGGTGTTGAAGCCGGATGCCTCAAAGACCTCATTGACCGCGGACTGCAATCCGAATACGGCGAGGCCGCCTTGGCCCGCTTTGGCGCGCTTCGCGGTCGACAAAATGCAACGCAGGCCGGCGGACGAAATATAAGTAACTGCGCGCATGTCCAGGATGACTCGCGACGTCCCACCGTTGATGGAGGAACTCAGGGCCTGCTCCAGATCCGGGCTCGTCAGACCATCGATCCTGCCCGTGACGCGATAGACCGCCATCCCGTCCGTCACTTCCTGATTGATGTCCAATGTGCGCTCCTGAGTTGACGCTAGCCCGGGGGACAATCGCCTGCAGAATGCCTCACACGCCGAGCGATCAGGCCCTGTTGTAGACAAGGAGGCTGGCGCCGTAAACCGACCGGTTCCGCTTCGGCTCCCCCTACCAAGTGGGAGGCAATGGCCCTTACTTCTGCGGCTGGTTGAAATACCGGAGGTCGGGCGGTGCCTGATTCTTCTTGGCAGGCATCAGGTTCCCGTCCGCGCTCAGGAAATAGCTTTCCTTGCCGATCTTGACGTGGGGATTGTCCGTCTGCGTATAGAACTCGGTCCAGACCGGACGCGGATCGGGATTGAGGACATATTTCTTGTCGACGGTCCATGGGCGCGTGAACGCATTGTCGATGATGGTCGTTTCGACATGGAGTATTTTTGGATCGGCCTTGTCGCGGTACATGCGCTCCTTGAAGACAGACTGATTGTCCGCGTGCAGAGGCATTCCGGTTTCGTCGACGGCTCGAGGGCCTCGGAAGCCACGCGTCTCGACGATCAGCGTGTCGTAGACGCCGTCGCCATCCTCGTCGGCCCATTTGCCGATCGAATAGCCCGCAAAGCTCGGTTCGATCCAGTCCGGCCAGTCACGACCGTCGGTAAAGATTCGACGAAAGTGGTCGTGCCAACCAATCAGAATATAGGTCGTACGTGGCGTGACTACCCATTCCATTGGTCCGAATGCCATCATCATATAGGGCATCCCGGATGCACGGCCCCAGGAGGTGGGGAAATTGCCAAGCCCACCTTCGTGCTGGTCAGCCAGGCTCTCGCGCAAAATCTTCGCGGACTCCTCTGTCAGCGGCGCTTGCTGTCCGAATCCCCCGGGCTTGGTCTGATCGTGAGAGGGCTGGCCGGAAATGCCCGGAACGACAAACCGATCCCATTGACCGCCCCAATCAGGATACCTCGCCTCATCGGCTGCCCAGACATTGCCGATGGTCACCATCAACGACGCGACCAGCGCACACGCACGGATCAACTCTCGGTCAATCACGACTGTTCTCCTTATCTGACGGCCAAGGTGGCCAAGCGCAACTGAATATTTCGAGTCGAAGAATGCTCGTTAAGACGCGGCTGCTTGTCGACGGTTAAGACTGTCGCCGAAAAACACTGCAGGTCGCGCTGGCAGCTGCAAGGCTACACCAGACTCGCGGTCACGCGTAAGGGGCACGGGGCGTGGTGGCGCGCATTGCCTAAATTGCGGGCTAGGCCTACTTCGGCTTCCCGTATCCCCCCGCCGTCGGCGTCTGGATGGTGATCGCTTCGCCGGCGTCGAGCGCGGTAGCGGCGCAAGCAGCGAGGGGTTCAGTCTGCCCCTCACGGCGACGTACCGAATTCTCCCCTGCCTGTCCAGCTTCCCCGCCCGCGAGCCCAAACGGTCGAATGCGGCGGTGCCCTGAAAGGATGGTGCAATCCATTCGTTCCAGAAAACGAATCGTGCGGCGAATGCCGTCGCCGGCATTCCATTGGCCGCGGCCGCCGGAGCCTTTGCGAATGTGAAAATCCTCCAGCAGCACCGGATAGCGGAACTCGAGCACTTCGGGATCGGTAAGCCGTGTATTGGTCATGTGGGTGTGCACCGCATCCGTGCCCGGAAAACCGGGGCCGGCCGGGGAGCCTGAGCAGATCGTTTCGTAATATTGATAACGCGCATTGCCGAAGTTGAGATTGTTCATGGTGCCTTGCGCGGCCGCCATCGCGCCGAGTGCGCCGAACAGGCAATTTGTCACCGCTTGCGACGTCTCCACATTGCCGGCAACTACGGCGGCCGGGTATTCGGGTGTCAGCATCGATTTCGACGGAATGACGATCCTGATCGGCCGCAGGCAGCCCGCATTCATCGGGATATCGTCGTCGACCATCACGCGGAACACATAGAGCACCGCGGCGCGCGTGACGGGTTCCGGCGCGTTGAAATTTGATGCCTGTTGCGGCGAGGTGCCGGTGAAATCGACCGTTGCCTCGCGCTTATCCTTGTCGACCGTGATTTTCACCTTGATGCGCGTGCCCTGGTCCATCTCATAGTCGAAGGCGCAGTCATGCAGCCGGTCGATGACGCGCCGCACGCTTTCGGCCGCATTGTCCTGAACGTGGCCCATATAGGCTTTCACCACGGGAAGCGTGAAATGGTCGACCATGCGGCGCAGTTCCTGCACGCCCTTGAGGTTGGCGGCGATCTGCGCCTTGAGGTCGTTGACGTTCTGCACCGGATTGCGCGCCGGATATCTGGCGCGCGTGAGCAGCGCATTGAGTTGCGCTTCGCAAAACCGCCCGCGATCGACCAGCTTGAAGTTGTCAATATAGATGCCTTCCTCTTCGATCGTGGTTGCGTTCGGTGACATCGAGCCCGGCGAAATGCCGCCGACATCGGCGTGATGACCGCGGCTCGCCACCCAGAACAGGATTTTACGCTCCGCATCGTCAAACACCGGCGTGCAGACTGTGATATCGGGGAGATGCGTGCCCCCATTGTAGGGAGCATTAATCGCATAGACGTCGCCGGGCCGAACGCGGCCTTCGTTCTCGCGAATGATCGTTTCAACGGCGCGATCCATGGAGCCGAGATGCACCGGCATGTGCGGCGCATTGGCGACCAGCGTGCCTTTGCCGTCAAAGATCGCACAGGAGAAATCCAGGCGCTCCTTGATGTTGACCGAATAGGCGGTGTTCTGCAGCGCGACCCCCATCTGTTCGGCAATCGACATGAACAGATTGTTGAACACTTCGAGCATCACCGGGTCGGCCTTGGTGCCAACCGCTCGCCGGCGCTCGAGAGTTTTGATGCGCCGCAGCACAAGGTGGTTGCGCGTGGTGATGGCGGCCGCCCAACCATGCTCCACCACGATGGTCTGGTGCGGTTCGATCACGATCGCAGGCCCCGAGATCGTGTGACCGGGCGACAATTGATCGCGCAGATAAATCGCCGCGCGGTGCCATTGTCCGCCGGAGAAAAACTTTACGTGCCGGGTCGGGGAGGGCAACTTTTCGCGCGCCTTCTTGCTAAGCCTTTCCTTGAACTTTGCGCCGCCGCCGACCGCCTCGACCGACACGGCCTCGACGACGAGTTCCTTGGCGCGATCCACAAAGCCAAAGCGCGCGCGATGCATTTTCTCGAAGGCTGATTTCAATCGTTGCGCGGTCATTGCGAGCGCGCTGCGCGACTTTGCGCTGTTGGAACCCGCCGAGAAAGCCGGCACCACGAGTGCCGTATCGGTGCCCGCATAGCGGATGTGCGCCCGGACAAAGAGTGTGATCTTCTTGGTCGCGACGCCCTGAAGGGCAACTTCGGATTTCGTCTCTGTGATAAGCCGCTGGCCCGTTTTCCTTAACGAGCCGAGCGCCTTTGATCCAAGCGTTTGTTCGATCGCCTGCTGGCGTGTGGAGCGGATATCGGCAAGACCCATGCCGTAGGCTGAAAGCAGCGACGAGAACGGATGGATCAACACGCTCGTCATGCCGAGCGCGTCGGCCACCAGGCAAGCATGCTGTCCGCCCGCGCCGCCAAAACAATTGAGCGTATAGCGCGTGACATCATATCCACGCTGGACGGAAATCTTCTTGATCGCATTGGCCATGTTCTCGACCGCGATCATGATGAAGCCGTCGGCGATTGCTTCCGGTGAGCGTGCGCCGCCGACGGCTTGCGCAAGCTGACCGAAGGCCTCGCGTACCGCATCCGCATCGAGCGCAAGGTTTTGGGTTTGTCCAAATATGTGCGGGAAGAAATCGGGGATCAGTTTGCCGGTCATCACATTGGCATCGGTGACGGTGAGCGGCCCTTGCCGACGATAGCTCTTTGGCCCCGGATTGGCGCCGGCGCTGTCGGGGCCGACGCGAAAGCGCGCGCCGTCGAAATGCAGGATCGAGCCGCCGCCGGCCGCGACCGTATGGATGAGCATCATCGGGGCGCGCATGCGCACGCCCGCAACTGCGGTCTCGAATGTGCGTTCGTATTCGCCGTTGAAATGCGAAACGTCCGTCGACGTGCCGCCCATGTCGAAGCCGATGAGATGGGCAAATCCCGCCGTGCGTCCGGTCTCCGCCATGCCGACCATGCCGCCGGCGGGACCGGAGAGTATTGCATCCTTGCCCTGGAAAAGATTCGCCGCCGTGAGCCCGCCCGAGGACATCATGAACATGAGGCGGTTGGTGTTGGGCTCGATCTGCCGGCTGGCTCCGGTGGACTCCCTCTCCCCTCTGGGAGCGGCAAAGCCGCCGAGAGGGCTGGGGTGAGGGGGCTCCCCAAACTCAGTGTTGTCCCCCCTCACCCTGTCCCTCTCCCCAGCGGGGAGAGGGGACGCTAGAGCCGCATGCTCGTATCTCGACGAGAGGACGGTGTTGGGCACTTTCTTTCCACTTGCCGCGGAGGACTCCCTCTCCCCTCTGGGGAGAGGGTTGGGGTGAGGGGGCTCCGCAAGTTCAGTGTGAGGGGAATACGCTAGTTCGGAATTTCCGTCCCCCCTCACCCTGTCCCTCTCCCCAAAGGGGAGAGGGGACGCAAGAGCCGCCTGTTCGGCACTTGTCGAGAGAGAGTCACCGGGGCCAAGTTCACCTGATACCCGTCCCACATACCGTCTCAGTATCGGCGACAGATAGGCATCCACCACTGTCGTATCGCCGCGCGACACCAGCTTGATGAGTGGCGATACGACGTGGCTCACGGACACCTGCGGGAACTCAAGTTCGCGTACCAGTGCCGCCACCAGTTGCTCATGCTTGGGATACCGATAGGCATGCATGAACACGATCGCGACTGCCTTGAGGCCGTCAGTTTGCGCGCGTTCGAGTTCGCTCCGCAATTTCGCAAGATCAGGCGCGCGTTCGACTGTGCCGTCGGCGCGCACGCGCTCGTCGACTTCGATCACGCGCTCATATAGCATCTCGGGCTTGATGATATGGCGCGCAAATATATTGGGACGTGCTTGGTAACCGATGCGTAGCGCATCGCGAAATCCCTTGGTGATGAGAAGGAGCGTCCGCTCGCCTTTGCGCTCGAGCAGCGCATTTGTGGCAACCGTGGTGCCCATTTTGACGGCGCCGATTTGGCCGGGCGGGATCGCGGTGTCCCGCTCGATGCCGAGCAGGTCGCGAATACCCGCGACGGCGGCATCCCGATAGGCTTCCGGGTTTTCGGAGAGCAGCTTGCGCGCAACCAGCGTGCCATCTGGGCGCCTCCCGATGATGTCGGTGAACGTTCCGCCGCGGTCGATCCAGAATTCCCAAGGTTTGTTGAGAGGATTAGTCATTTGATGCTCGTCATCGTGAGCCTGATATCATGGACCGGCGGCGCATAGTGGGGGAATGGGTGGAGCCAATAACACGCACCTTCAAAAGTTTATTGGCGAATCCCACCGTCTTAACGCTGATCCGCACAAATGGTGGAGGCCCGCCGGGGTTTCCGACGAGCCTCCGTATCAGCCAGCCTATAAGCCGGGTTTTGTATGGCGGGGTGCTTTCGCACCCCACGTGACGGCCATTCCTCTGCGACGCCGGTTA
>Ga0099792_10000589_pt1 | contig 13508 bp, 15 predicted proteins | sample Rivendell_Oct201_8_FD_83780 | JGI IMG/M metagenome (GOLD analysis project Ga0099792, IMG submission 83780) | Vadose zone soil microbial communities from the Eel River Critical Zone Observatory, Northern California, USA -... | ecosystem: Environmental > Terrestrial > Soil > Vadose zone >...
AGCTGTTCAACAAGCTCAAGTAGGTAGCAACGGGGGACATACCTTCGTCCTCATCGCCCGCCAAGGGTCGCTCCTCTGTCTTGAGAAACTTGTTCCATTCATCTTGACCCTTCTCCGTCAGGAGACTCTCTGGGATCCACGCAAGAAGATACGTCGAGGTGAGTGCCTCCTGCATGGGTGTCAACACAAATTGGATAGAAGCTAATGGTATCCGCACGCGTTTTACGATGGCCGCAAATCCGGGAATATTGTCGCGAGCGTATGCTGTTGGGTTGACGTACACCTTGGACTTTGTGTAGACCAACCTGTACTTTGCCTCGTCCACCCCGTGAGGGGTCGGGGAGTCAGTAACTTCTCGCTTTATCTCGACCATTGAGTCTGACTAGCGAAGAGTAGTAAGAGTGGGGTTTACAGTGCCACGCAATGGGAGGGTTAACACACGGATACGACGGAGAGTACGCTGCTGTCCATATCATTTCAATCCAATCTGGATCCCTCGCTTGCTCCAACACCCGGCCAACCCGGCGCCGTGTTGCTGCGGGCGGTGCACGTGACTCGAATCTGGTGAACACTGGCAAGCACGGCACGGCACGGCTCTCGCTCTCGGTAATATCAAGAGTGTCATGTGTGAATGAAAATATAGCTTCTAGTACACAGCGTGACTACACTCTCCAAAGGAAAGACCGGCGAATCATTTTGAGTAGCTCCATACATTACGCAGCACTAAGAGATAGGAAAGTCAATGACAGTTCCACCGCAGCGAGGATGACGACTTTGAGCTTACGTCCTGCTTTCGTGGCCAACCGGTTCAATGAGTCATCGCCCTCGCCCTGGGCGCGCACCTGGCCGCTGAGTGCAAACGAGGTTGAAGTAGGGAGCGCAAGGCCATTGGCGTCCACGTCGGCGATCACAATCTGCACTGATGCGTGGTCTTTTGAGGTAATGAGGCGGTCTTAAGGAAAAGGTTCGTCAGTCACAATGTCGCATACATATTCATCAAGGACGTGAGGCGCTCACTTGTCGCCGCACACTTGCGGGGCACATAAAGATCAACAAGGAGGCCCTTTTAATAATGCACATGAATCAACAGAGCTGTATTTCCATCATTCTTCGACGCACCTGATCGTTTTCCATGGCGTGTTTAAGGCGATGTTGACAGTAATTTGACTTGACGGGATCGTCGGGAGGTGGAAGTCGTCGTGTGAATGAATTGTATAGTTGTGGCTAGGTACCCGTACCGGCATTCCCCGAGCTCCGTACGTGTAAGTTCTCGAGTCGCGAGATCCGAGATTCTCAACCTATAGGATTCTTAAATGTCGGCAAGCGATCACTTGCTACCTACTGTAGCACATCTTTCAACCCGCCCTACTCGTCTTCACCCGGCCTGCCACCAAACTGCCACACAGCATCCCGACTAACCAACACCTTTCCATCCCTACCAAAGTCAACGCCCTCGTGAACGAGCATACGAAGCTTCTCATTCTGCAAGGGGCCGATCCCGCCTCCTCTGAACGACTTGTGCCAGTTCTTCCTTCCGATTTTCTTCCTCTCGACGTCGTCATCGCCTTGTCCCCGCGCTGATGATCCCCACTCGCCCTTGAACCCGCCCACGAAGAAGCTCGATGCGATGACACGGTGGCATGGGATGTGTGGCGCAAAGGGGTTGTTACGAAGTGCGCCACCCACGGAGCGCGGCGAACCTTCACCAAGAGCTGCGCAGACGTCCTTGTACGTTGATACCTTCCCCGCGGGGATCTCTCGGATCAGGTCATATACTCCCCAGTGATGCGGTGGGACGCGTTTTCCGGCCTCTGTGCGGAACACGTCGCGTTCGGAGCTGGTCAACGGGTAGTAGATGTCACCTTGAGTAAAATAGACACCGTGGTTAGTCCTCTGCAGGGAATTTCAGGTCGCGTATTCATTCACATTCAGTATAGTCCGTCTTGATTTCTTCGGTGGGGTTGCTTTTGATTTCTCGTGACAGGACACTCGTTGCCGATTCTGGATCGCATACAGAGAGGCTAAGATCTCGCTTCGCGGAGCGCTTGGGATTTACTTGGGTGTATCGAAATGAGGCAAGGTCAGAAATGTGTTTCCTTTCTGCTGGCATGGTCTCTGCGTAAATTATTGATGAGCAGAGCGCGGTTGCGGAGTCATTCATTCACACACTATTCGAGCACATGACCGGGGCACTGCTTATCTAATCAGGATTCTGTTCGCAAAATTAAAGTCGTAAATATTGAGATTGAGACAGGCTCTTTATCTGCAGAATATTTGAAAATTAATGGTTACTGTAGTAGCAACGTGCTTCACCACTTCTCGCACATTCAAAGCTGCGAAAGCTGACGGCTTTTCCGATGCACGACAAGGCACACGTTTTTGTATACGAATGCGTGCTGAGGAGTTTGTTCTTCTGTCATTGAACATTATCGCCGGCGTGATTCTTGTCTCTGTACGAATCCGGATTCTGACAAACGACGCTTCCCATTACAATTTTAGTAATATCGAGACCTCAATATTAATCTTCAGGTTGATATCCCTCCAATTGTGTGGTCGATGAGCCCACCTTCGGTCGTGGTGCTTGCGACATCTCGTTGGGCATTGAATAAAGACCAAGGGTCTAATAAAAACATCTTTGTAGCTACTTGGTTACCCTTGCCCACGCATTCAACATTCTGTGCGGCGGTCCCAGAAAGCTGATAGCCCCAGGCCATTGTCTCTCAGCTTCCGGTCTTCCCGCTCCCACAAAAATTTCAGCTGCGCAGACGTTGGATATGCTAACCTTTCACCTGCTTTCCCAACACGCACGACAAGGCACAAGTCCCCGTATACAAACGCGAGCTCATCCTTCTGATAATCGGTGTATGCGCTCTCCTGTTCATTTATCGTCGTCTTTGGCGTGACCCACTCTATCTTCTCCGGTCTTTCGTACGCACCGACCTGATTCAGGTACGAATCCGGGTCTCGACACACAACGAATCCACCACTACGACGGATCATCTTGGTAATGTCGACGGGGTCATAGTCCCCAAACCTGATTGGATGATCGATGAGTCCACCTTCAGTCGAGTCCATGCGGGGCGGCTGCCACTCGTAAAGTAAGTACAACATGGGTTCGAATCCGAGAGCACGGGTGCCCCGATAAACAACGGCATCGCTCCCCTTCAGCTGGCCAAGGATACTCTTGACATTACCCTCGATCGGGTATATGTGTCTCAGCCCGAATCCCAGAGTCCCGCCATATGGGAGGAACTCTGGGTTCTCGAGTAACGCCTCGAAGTTTTCACGGAAAGCGCGTTCGTGCGCACGCGGAATGACGTCCCTTGGGGCAGGGACACGTTCAACATCACCGAAATAAAGCTCGTATGTCAATGTGACACAATGGCCGGATTGGACTGGGGTGACCCCGTGTGAGACATCGCCGAAAAATGCAACGTAACCGACAGAAGGCCCGGGTGCGGCGGCGAGTTCAGCCCCACCGTCGAAGGTCCATTCGTTATTTTCGTGCGTGAAGAGCAAAGTCCCGCCCTCATGTGGTGTTGGAAAGACGATTATGAGTGAACCAATCCTCTCTCCGACGCGGTGTGGGGGATAGACGTGAAGATCAGAGAAGGATCCCCTGTCTAGGCAGGAACAGTCGATAATGGGTGCGAACGTTAATGCCAGGTAGAAATGGGATTCGTACCGTATACGTTGAGTTTAATCAGCTCGATTGTAAGTTTTTCGCTCGCTTCAAAGCCTTCGAAGTGGTAGTCCTTGATAAGCTTTTCCAAGCTGGTATGATCCGGTGCCAACATCGAAACAAAACGCTCTACGTCCATTTTACTAGCCTTGACAGAGGACTCATGATCACCATCTACGCCAAAAGCCGTGGGTTCACAGGCCCGGGCGAGTTGCTCTAACTCGTTAACAGAGGCATGAGCGAGGTCGATATGTCTATGCTAACAAGTCAGGGAGGCTCTCCCGGATGAGGAGAAATCAAGGGTCTGCGAACCTGGAAGCGTGGTCACCTTTGGCGATCTTGTAGAAGAGTGAGAAACAAGAGGCCGGAAGTTGGAGTGTCCCGCTAACATAGGGTACCTTGTTGATGATCGACTGGCGTAGTGGTTTGAGCAGTTGTGTAACGTTCTTGGTGCCCATTTTAATAACAGAGACCGCAAAGCGACTAAAATGCGCAGGTACCGAGTCGGGCAGGAGTCTGCCTTCGCTGACTCGAAAGTTTTGAGTGAAGAGGAGTGAGTGAAGAGGACTCGGAGCTGTGGCGCCGTGGCAGGTTCAATTTCAAGTTAGTCCTGTCCTGGTCCCTCACCGCGCCTGCAGCTGCCAACGAGGCAAACGACCACTAGTATCACACCTTTCATTGACGGTCAATCATGTACTACGGGCTCTCCGTCACAAATGAGTACGGAAAGTCCTGTGCCACAGGACTTCAGTCTCATCCACGGCTCAAACTAACCTCCCATTGCGGTGAGCTACTAGTGCTAGCAACAATGTCCTGCCGTGTCGGATGCCATCCTCTCTGAATCCCACTGGCATACCACGCCTTAGTGAACGATGTTCGGCTTCCTCTGTGTGCAGTCCTCTAGCTCATATTCACGAGCACGTGACCGAGAAATGTCCTTCATCGCTTGGGGGGTCTGCCACTGCCAGTGGCTGCACTAAGCACTCAACACAAGATGTGTGCATCGCCCTCACGTCTAGACAGCTCTCCACTTGAATTTCGTCAACGTTCAGTTGCACGTGTGTGTTCTCTGTGCTCTTTATCAGCAGGATAACCGTGAGAATGCCTCATTTGATTGGTGGCTGTACTGTGGCTGTGTATTTGTCGGCTGTTGACCAACTCACTCTCCAGGTCAAGCGCTCAACTCTCAAACGACGGGATCCTCCCCCATCCCGATAATATTCTTATGTCCACAAGCAACCAGACGCACAACGCGTCTTCCTCCAAACTCACCCCAATATTCCAAACTGCGTATGACGAGTACAAGAGGCTCACCGGACGGGACCTAAACACACATCCCTTCTCTGCACAGCTTGACCGCTGCAGTTCCCCCGATGATATTTCGAATGTGCTTCGAGAGAAAGCACAGGAACTTACAAGATCTCGCGAGGGTGATGACAAACTACTCGAATGGTTAAATCCAATAGTCCATGTTCTGTCTACTTTTTCTGCGATGCTTGGGGAGGGTCTGGTGAGCATTTTCATCCGCGTCCCCTTCTGCATTATTGTATCTCAACTTCCTCTCTCAGTCATTCTCGCCCGCGAAGATCATCTTTATTGGTTTTGGTGCTCTTCTCGGGGTAGGTTACCTTCCATGATTACCAGGAGCGCTTCCCTGTAACATCCAACCCAGGCCGTGAGGGATGTTGTCGCGAGTTACGATACACTCCTCAGTCTCTTTGAGCGTATCCATTTTTTCCTCCAACGCCTCAACTGCTACAACAATATTCAAGTCACGACTGCGATGACTGAACTACTTGGGAAAATTATGGCTCAAGTGCTCGTCATCCTCGCCCTTTCGACAAAGGCCATGAGGGAGAGGCGAATAAGTAAGCGGTGTATTCGATATACCGTTCTTGGCTAACCATGAAACAGAAGCAGTTCTGAAGACTTTAGTGGGACGGACGGACATCGAGGACGCGCTTCAACAGCTGGATACACTCACGAAAGAAGAGGCTCTGATGACGGCGACAAGAAATTTGGAGGTTACACATCAAGTCAAGGTGCTCGCCCACGACGTCCAGGACAAAATGAAAGTGACCAAAGAAGGTGCGAGATGCTTTCTTGCCTTCACAATATTGATACCAACGATTTTTTTCCTGCCGCATGCCAAACAGCGATGGACCAGTTGAAACGTCAGTTAATCGCTCATACTACCATCACTAGTTGTCAAGGCTGAAAGATACTCACAGACAACCAGTCGCGAGAGAAGCTTAGGTCATGGCTCTCTCCTCCAAATCCTTCCATCAACCATAATGTTGCTTGCGATACTCGACACGATGGAACGGCAACATGGTTTATCCAAGGAAGGACATTTGAAAATTGGAAGACAAATGGTTCCCTATTGTGGATCTGCGGTAATCGTATGTTTTCCCACATTTCCGGCCTTCATGGTCAATAATTGCCTTCCTGGTTTCGCAGCGGGCTCTGGGAAGAGTATTCTTTGGTATGCAGTTTCCTGTCTCTTTTCGTATAGGAAATTCATATTGTCCATCAGCTCTGCCATCGTCGAGGATATCAAGCGTATGCAACAGACTGAGTCGGCCTTGATCGCATACTACTACTTCGATTTCAAGGATGCTGCCAAGCGCGATGTTCGTGGCTTGTTGTCTTCGCTTCTCACGCAACTTGGTAACGCCTCTGGTCGATGCTGGAGTGTTCTTTCCCAATTATATACCACGTATCGTGACGGCTCCGAACAGCCCACTGAGGCCGCACTTACTCAGTGCCTCAAGGCCATGCTTGAACTCCCAGGACAAGTCCCGATATATATCGTCGTAGATGCGCTGGACGAAACACCCAATAACACCGGAACCCCATCGGCTCGAAAAAAGGTTCTGGGTTTTGTGAATGATCTGATCGGATGGCAGCATTCCAATCTATACATGTGCATAACCAGCCGTCCCGAACAAGACATACAGGCTACTCTTAACCCTTTGACACCTGCCTCACGCCGGGTGTCTCTTCACAAGGAAGGCGGCCAAAAGGAGGATATCAATAAGTACATCCGCTCTTTTGTCCACGCGGACGAGTCGATGTGTAGATGGAGAGCAGAGGACAAGGAACTGGTCATAAATACGCTCTCTGAACGAGCTAATGGAATGTGAGGCAACTCTAATACAATACCTTGTTGTTATTGATAATCTCGGACAGGTTCCGGTGGGTATATTGCCAACTAGACTCATTGTGCCGATGTTTTCCACCGAGTATTTGCAAAGCTCTGACCGAACTGCCAATCACTCTGGACGAAACATACGAACGGGCATTGCAAGGAATCCCTAGAGAGAAAAGGGAACACACCCACCGCCTCTTTCAGTGTTTGGTCGCAGCCATCCGACCACTTCGGGTCGAAGAACTCGCGGAAATATTCACGATCGAGTTTGACACGAACGCGGCGCCTAATCTAGTAGAAGGATGGCGTCCAGAACACCCAGAAGAGGCAGTTCTCTCCGCATGTTCGACTTTGATCTCCATCGTCGATGATGGGGATTCCAAAACCGTTCAGTTCTCGCACTTTTCGGTTAAAGAGTTCTTGACGTCTGATCGGCTACGGACGTCAAGTGCAGAGGACATCCGCAATTCCTATATTTCCCTCGATGCAGCTCACACTGTTCTCGCGCGAGCGTGCCTCACCGTGCTCTTGCAGTTGGACGAAAACGTCGACAAGAAGCGCCTCGCGACTTTGCCTCTGGTGTTCTACGCTGCCCAACACGGGGTCGATCATGCCAAGTTCGAGGATGTAGAATCCCGGGTTCAAGATGTATTGGAACAGTTATTCGATCCAAGCAAGTCATACCTTACAGCTTGGGCCTGGATACACGACGTGGACCGGGGTTGGTTGGAGTATCCAATGGCGCCATCGCAAAACGCCCGCAACCGCCCAAGGCAACTGCGCTGTACTATGCAGCATTATGTGGTTTCGTTGGGCTGGCAAAGCACCTGGTCACTGTGCATGGGGAAGACGTTAACGTGAAGTGTGGTCGCCTGGGGACTCCATTACATGCGGCGTCATATTCGGGACACCTTGACGTCGTGCGTACATTGTTTGATCACGGGGCTGACGTCAATATAAACGCCCTCGGTAAAACACCCCTGTGCGCAGCACATACTGGTGGACATGTGGCGGTGATGCGGTTATTACTGGAGCATGGGGCAAACCCAGACGTGGAGTACGTTCACTCTGGGTTTCTCTTTCACGACGCATCAGCTTGGGGGAAAGCTGAAGTCTTGCGCTTGCTACTGCGCCACCGCGTCAGTATGAAAACCCGAGGGCCGGCAAACTGGACGCCGTTGCACTGGTCGTCAGGAGACGGACATACGGAGGTTGTCAAGCTCCTCCTGGAACATGGGGCAGATGTCAGTGCCAGAAGCGACACAAACTCGACGCCGCTGCACTGGGCATCGGAAGATGGACATCGGGAGGTCGTCAAGCTCCTCCTCGAACACGGGGCAGACATCCATGCCAGAGACCGCACAAATTCGACGCCGTTGCACTGTGCATCGAGATGGAGACATCCGGGGGTTGCCAAGCTCCTCGTAAAACACGGTGCTGATGTCAATGCCGGAAACGACACGAACTCGACGCCGTTGCACTGGGCATCAAGTAGAGGACATTTAGAAGTCGCCAGGCTCCTTCTGGAACATGGGGCTAAAATCGATGCCAGAGAGGACACAAGTTCGACGTCGTTGCACTGTGCGTCAAGTAATGGACACCCAGAGGTCGTCCAGCTCCTCCTAGAACATGGAGATGCCGTCGATGCTAAGGACAACACGAATTGGACGCCGCTGCACTGCGCGTCGAGATTTGGGCACCTGGAGGTTGTCAGGCTTCTCCTTGAACACGGGGCCAACGTCAATGCGCAATCCCTGGACTACAAACGGCCCCTGCGTTTTGCCTCGAGGAATGGACATTCTGAAACTGTGGGGCTACTGCTTGCGCATGGAGCGTGGTAGCTCCTCCGGACCACATTTCAAATAGTTGCGTCTATATCACAACTGTCTATCTACTATTATCGCATGACGTGGAATGTAGCAAGCAAGCGATGCGAATACTATACTATCTGCCTCGGTGTACGCTGTCAAGCCAACCGTCACTTTTATACATCAACTGCACCATGAATGGTATGATTTTTTCCATGTTTCTGGCAATTCGGACCACATGTAGGTGATGCGATCGCTTTCTGGCGCAAGATCCGAGTAGCTAGAAATCGATCGCGGCGAATTCGGATTCACGGGCCTGCTTCCATTAGAAGACTACGGACTTCCCTCCTGGTATATTCATTGGTACGTACCCAGTGACAGATATTCGCCTTGTCCCCAGGCAGAAAGTTGTGTACCAATCTAAGTTCCGAGCGCATCGTGGAGTCTGGTCGAGGACCTGTCAATGGTACCAAGGCTCGCTCTCAGAGTATTTAATACCTACCTGAGACAGCAAGCTAACCCAAGCACTTCTCATTCACTCCGCTTGAAAACCAAAACGAAACCGGCATGGATCTAGGATCCTTTCGAGGAAGCGATGAGGACCTCAAGGTCACCGCTCGCCATGAGTTAGTTTTGTGCCCGAAGGGTCCTCAACTACTTACCAGTGACCATCACCAACAGCGTTTACCCGTTCATCGACCCCAAGGACCACTACGACGCGCAGACGTTCACAGGAAAGGTCGTCCTGATCACCGGCGGATCGCGCGGCATCGGTCTCGAGACGGCCCTGCATTTCGCGCGAGCCGGCGCGTCCCTGACGATCGTCGCGCGCAAGCAGGAGGCGCTGGACGCGAGCAGAGACGCGATATTGCGCGAGCGACCGTCTGCGCAGGTGCTCACTTTCCCAGCCGACGTGCGCGACGTCGAGAAGGCGGCTGGAGCCGTTGCCGCCACCCGTAGCTCACTTTGGTCGCTTGGACGTCCTCGTGGCGAACGCTGCCATACTCCGCCTGTTCTTCCAGCGTGTCATGGGTATTTTCGATTTCCTCGGGACCTGCGTAGTTTAGTCAAGTGCCTGGGGGGCATGTTCGCTGACGTGCACCTCGACCAATAATAGCCTTTGCAAGTGGAGACCCAACGGAATGGTGGAACGTGCTCGAAGTGAATATTCGGGGGACATACAACTTTATTCAGTGGGCGTGATCGTATCCTCGTCGATTTGTGGTTCTCCGTGCTCACGGTCCATCTGCGTAGCTTTGCCGTCCCTGAATTGCAGAAGACAAAAGGCTGAATTGTTGTCATGAGCTCGGGCGCGGCGCAGCTCCGCGTACCTTTCAGCAGCGAATATGCCACATCGAAGCACGCGCTCAATCGCTTTGTCGAGTTCGTCTCCATCGGCAAGTGTTTCCCTAATCCCCTTGTACATACTCGCTGTTGCGTTGAATAACGACCGGCGCCTGCAGAGTATCCTGAGATCAAAATTTTCAGTGTACATCCGGGCATCGTTGCGACCGACCTCACAGTCGCGTACGAAGGAAAAATATCCCGCAACCAAGATCAGCCTGCCCTCTGCGCGGCGACAATCTTGTTTCTGATATCGGGAAGGGCGGACTACTTGAGCGGTCGCTTCGTCGCTTCAACCTGGGACCTGGGTGAGGTCGAGCGGGACTGGAAAGAGAAGATTATCTCCCAAGGTGCACTTGTCAGCAAGCTTCATGTGCCGTGGTGATAGCCATGCCGCGCAGAAGTTAAAGCCCGATTGAATGGATTCGGGTATAGCAGATGCACGCATGGATATGAGTACAGGTGATGGAATTCGTCGTCTGATAGATATAATAGGATGTGCTTTCAGGATACTTTACTTCCTTCCTTTTCATTCCGCCGCCAGGGTCGTTATGCTGGCGTCTTCCAGACTGCGCCCACTCGATTCACCGCCGACATGACAGCATGCAGACCCGAAGCTGCAATGTCCGTGTGGGAAACCACTCCCCACCCAGACGACTTGCGCGTCTGCCCATTCTCTGTCACTTCGTACACAATTTCGACGTAGCTCACAGCGCCGACTTCTGTTCCCTGGCCCAGCGCGTGCTCCGAGTACTCGCGAATCACGAGCAAGCCGTCAATAGATTTGTGCAGGCAGGCCAGCAACGCCGATAACGGGCCGTTCCCGATGCCGTTGACAGTTTGAACTCTGTCGTCGAGATTGAACTCTCCCGTGAGACCCGTTCCGCCTTCAGCGTGGTCAAGTTCGAAGGACTTCAGAGACAGTCGTCCTAATGGGGAGTCATAACCGTACGACTCTTTGAACAACGCGCTCAGCGCGTCATGCGAGATCTCGCCGCCCGAACTCGTGGCCGCGCGCTGCACAGCCTCAAAGAATGTAGCCTGCAGGCGCCGCGGCAGTTCCAAACCGAGCGAATTGAGGATGGCGGATGCGACGTCCGATTGGCCTGACCGTGCGTTGAATCCAACGGAGAGCTTGAGCTCCGGCAGAGAGCGATCCCCGATGTGCGAGTTTACCGCGGAAAGCACAGCGCGGAGACCAGATCCCGCGATGTCGCTGTCGACACCAACACCCCACCATGAGCGCGCGGACTTGCGGTCCTTCGCGGGGACGAGTTCGATGTAAGATGCCGCACGTGAGTTTTGCAGATCGGCCTCTGTGTTGATCGAGTGTTCAGTATATTCTCGCAAAGCGAGGTCGATATCGAGGTGCGTCCGGAGTGCATTAAGCAAGGCAGAGATAGGCCCGTTACCGTCACCGCGGATGACACGCAGCACACCGTCGACCGAGACGGTACCATCAAACTGGCGGATTTCCTCTGCTTCCTCAGCTGTGTCCGGGCTCGGTGATGACGATATTTTGAAGGAGCGTAGAGCAAGGCGCCCTTCGTGCTTGCCGCCCCCGAAGTGGTATGTTGAGCGAAATGCAGTGGTAATATCTTCAACAGTCATTTCACGAGCCTCGCGGTCTGCAATGGCTTGGACGACCTGGTAGAATGTGACTTGCATCTTGCGTGGGAGATCGAGATGTAGATACTGCTTGACGAGATATGCGACGCCGCCCTTGCCCGACTGCGAGTTGACGCGGATGACGGCCTCGTATGTTTGACCAAGGTCCGCCGGGTCGACGGGGAGGTATGGCATCTCCCAAATCTCGCTTTCGCCCCGGGAGCGTGCAAGCGCATGCCGCTTCGCCTGGTCCTCGAAACCCTTTTTAACGGCGTCCTGATGAGAGCCAGAGAAGGCAGTAAAGACCAGTTCTCCAGCGTATGGGTGCCGGGGGTGGACGGGAAGGTCATTACACTGGGTGACAACATCAATGACATGTTGAATGTCGCTGAAATCGACGTTCGGGTGAATTCCCTGCGTGTAATAGTTCAAGGCGAGATTGACGAGGTCGACGTTCCCTGTGCGCTCCCCGTTTCCAAAGAGGCAGCCTTCTACGCGATCCGCTCCAGCAAGGATACCAAGCTCAGCAGCGGCAATACCAGTCCCTGAGTGTAAGTTAGGACATAGTCATGGAATGGAATTTTGGCACCTGCCCCTATCATTGTGAGGGTGTAAGCTGATGAGAATCTTCTCTCGCTCCGAGATATGAGTGTGAAAATATTCCACCTGCATCCATCGAGTTAACATACTAAGTATGACAACCAACGAAGGCGCGAACCAGATCAGCAAAATGATTTGGGGGTGAGATTTCGACCGTAGCTGGGAGATTGAAGATAATTTTGTTGAACGTATCCGCACCGGCCTTGCCCCAAGCTTTCTTGACCGCGTCGCAGATCTCCACAGAAAACTCCGGTTCCGTTTGCGAAAACGTTTCCGGGCTGTACTCATATCTGAAGATAGTTCCGTGCTTTTCAGTGCATTCATCGGTGAGACGGCGGACGAGCTCTGTGTGCTTCGCCGCGAGCTCAATGGTCTCCTCTTTGGAGTTTTTGAAAACGACGTTCCTAAATAATGGCGACGTTGCATTGTACATGTGAATGATGGCCTTCTTGCAACCAGCAACGGAGTCGACGGTCCGCCTGATCAGGTCCTCCCGTGCGGGCGTCAAAACCTACAAGATTATCATCGTTATTTCCATTGGGGAAGGAAAGAACACAAAACAGACCTGGACCCAAATATCATCTGGGATCCGATTCTTTTCTATGAGGCCGCGGACGAAATTATAGTCAGTGTCGCTCGCAGCAGGATATGCGACCTCGATTTCCTTGTACCCGCATTCGACGAGCAGCTGAAAAAACGTCGTTTTTTGCTCGATCGTCATGGGGTTCGCAAGGGCCTGGTTCCCGTCACGCAAGTCGGTGGAAAGCCATATTGGGGGTACCGTGGACATTTTGGCAGGCCATTGACGGTTTGGAAGATGAAGAGGCGAATATGGTTTGTACTTTTGCGAAGGGGCAACACTAGACACAACGAGTCAGCTCTCACCCTATTATTGAAGCTCGAACTCACAGCATGCATGGCATGATGGAATCGTTGCTGATAGTCGGGGTACAAGACAGATCAATTGAAAAAAAGAAAAAAGACAAAAGTTAGATCCGAAATGGCCCTTAATAGCCCTAGATCGTGGTTAGGATTAGCCCTCCAATAAGGTCTCAGGCAAGAGTCATTGGCAACCAAGCAATGGCAGCCGGAACCCTCACCCTTTCCTTCAAAGAAACACCGTTTCCGTATGCTGCAGTTGCGGTAGCGTCGTATACTCAAAAGGCTGAAGTCAATTATGACGAATCGGCGTCTGGACTGACTTTGACATTCGAAGGCACCCAAGTCTTATCTGAGGAAGATGTCGTCAAAGCTCTCGCAAAGGCTGGAGGTCTCGCAGAAGACAGCGTCAAGGTGCACATCGTCGACCTTTGCG